>Ga0116230_10000040_pt1 | contig 86499 bp, 72 predicted proteins | sample S1TSphfallax_3_FD_88678 | JGI IMG/M metagenome (GOLD analysis project Ga0116230, IMG submission 88678) | Host-associated microbial communities from peat moss isolated from Minnesota, USA - S1T2_Fd - Sphagnum fallax MG | ecosystem: Host-associated > Plants > Peat moss > Unclassified | place...
GCTGGATTTCGACATCGGCATGACGTTCAAGGAATGGCATGGCCCGGTGCCGCTCGCGCACGAAATGAATGTTTTCGACCGCGCGCTCAAATACCTGCTGAACCTGCGCTTAGGGCAGCCTGTCCGACGGCTGAACTGGACGATGACCGTGAATCCCCGGCTCGACACCGCTCCGGAGAACTATCCACTCTGGGGTCCCGAACGGGCCGCGGTGAACGCCGCCAACGCCGGGGATCTGGTGAACCTGCGTGTCGAGCTGCAGGGATTGTGGCGCCTGCCGCGCAGCAACGGCATCGTGTTCGGCATTCGCGTCTATTTGATCAGCGTCCGTGAACTCGCGACGGTGCCGAAATGGGCACGGCGCGTCCACCGCGTATTGAGGAATCTGCATCCCGCCCTCGTCGATTACAAGGGCTTGAGCCGCTATCGAGATGCGGTCGTCGAGTGGCTGGCACCCTACGACGACGGCAGCCCGACGACCCCGGGTGCCGCGCCGGACTGAGCGGCAGGCGGGGCCGCTGCGCGCCCGCCGTGCCGGTGATTCATTCATCATCGCGATCGAGGAGAACAACAATGGCATTGAGTTGGCGAATCTCGGCGCTGGCCGACCGACACCGCGCCCTGGGGTCCAAGCTGGAGGACTGGAACGGCATGGGCACGGCCTGGACCTACGACAGGAGCGTCGCCGAGGATCACGTCGCGATCCGCACCAAGGCGGGCCTCATGGATGTTTCCGGGCTCAAGAAGTTGCATCTGGTGGGTCCCCATGCTTCCGCCGTGCTGAACTACGCCACGACACGAGACGTCACCAAGATCTACCCGGGCAAGTCCGCCTATGCCTGCATGCTCAGCGACGACGGCCTGTTCATCGAGGACTGCATTTTGTATCGCACGGCGCCGAATGCGTGGATGGTCGTGCACGGCAGCGGCGCGGGTCACGAAACGCTCGCGAAGTATGTTCTCGGGCGCAATGCCGCGATCCTCGTGGACGACGATCTGCACGATTTGTCGCTGCAAGGCCCGCTCGCCGTCGAATTCCTGGCACGGCACGTCGAGGGCATCCGACATCTCAAGTACTTTCATCATCTGCCCACGACGCTGTTCGGCAAGCCGGTTCTGATCTCGCGCACCGGCTACACGGGCGAGCGCGGCTACGAGATCTTTTGCAAAGCGGAGGACGCCGGGCTCATCTGGGACACGATCCTGAGCGAGGGCAAGGACCTCGGGATCGTTCCGACCTGCTTCACGACGCTGGACTATCTCCGTGTCGAGAGTTCGCTGCTCTTCTATCCCTACGACATGTCGCAAATGTATCCGTTCGCCGAGGGTTCCGCGGGCGACAGCCTCTGGGAGCTCGGACTCGACTTCACGGTGAGTCCGGGCAAGACCGACTTCAACGGCGCCGAGGCGCACTACCGCCTCAAAGGACGCGAGCGCTTCAAGATCTTCGGATTGCTCGTGGACTCGCGGGAGGCCGCCGACATGGGCGATGCCGTCTATGCGGGCGACGAACCCGTGGGAGTCGTCACCTGCGCGATGGTGTCGACACTCACCGGAAAATCCATGGCGATCGTGCGATTGGCACCCGCGTTCGCGGTCGCAGGCCGGGCGCTCGAAGTGCGCGGCAAGAGGTTGCGGGCTCCGGCCACGACGCACACACTGCCGTTCGACGACCCGGAGAAGAAAAAGCGTACCGCCGTGGGTTGATGGCCGCGGCCCGCGCTGGTCAAGCGCGGGCGCCGACCCGACGGGGTGCGAGCACGAGCGCGGCCAGGAACCCCAAGGCCGGGACCGACAGCAGCAGCGGCAGGCCCATGCGCGGCCAGGCATCGAGCGCGATGCCGCCGATGCTCGGTCCGAGCACGCCGCCGATGCAATAGATCATCACGAACAGGGTGTTGGCACCGGCGAGACTCTCGGTTCCGAACTCTTCGCCGAGCAGCGCGATTCCCTGGCTGTAAAAGGCATAGAGCGTGCCGCCCCAGACGAACAACAGCGGCCAGAGCAGCACCGGGGAGTCGATCGCCTGCGGCAACAGCAGTGGCCCGACACCGCTTGCCAGGGCGCATATCCCGAGCAGGCGCCGGCGTCCGTAGCGATCGGCGAGCACGCCGATCGGCAGTTGTAGAACCATGTTGCCGGCGAGGAAAATCGTCACGAGCAGCAGCGCCGTTCTTTCATCGAGGCCGGCCCGCAAGCCGAACAGGGGCAGCAGCGAGAGATCCGCCGATTCGACCAAACCCGCCACGGCGGCGGCCGTCATCACCACCGGTGCCGCCGGCACGAAGCGCATCACGACCCGCAGCGGCTGTGGCGGAGGCGTGACGCGCGCCGCGCTGCTCTCGGCCGCCTGACGCAGCAACAGCAGTGGCAACAGCGTCAAGCTGAGACACAGTGCGCCCAGCAGAAAGGGTTCGGGCCCGCGCGTGCCCGTGATCTCGAGCAGCACCGGGCCCGCCACGGTGCCGGTCGAGAAGACGGTGCCGTAAATCCCCATGACCGTGCCGCGGGAAGCGGCGCCGGCGACCGTATTCATCCAGATCTCACTGGCGACCCAACTCAATCCGAGGGCACAGCCCGTCAGAACACGCAGCACGATCCAGGCGGGAACGGAGTTCCAGTACGGCATGACGAGAAGGATCAGCACCCCGACGCAAATGCCGCCCAGCACCGAGCGCTTGAGCCCCAGGCGCCCGATCCAGTAGGGGTAGAAGGGACCCGCGAGCGTGACGGCGACGAGACTGATCGCGATGACCGCTCCGATCACGAAGGCGTCGCTGCCGGAACGGTTCAAGACGATCGCGATCAACGGCGGCTCGAAGCCGAAAATCAAGCCCACACCGAGATTCGTCGAGAACACGGCCGCCAACACCCAATGCGCGGAGCGATTCGTCATGTGCGTTGCCCAATCCCTGATCGCGAGGCGGCGCGTGTGCCCGCGCGACTATCGTCGGGTGCCCGGGTGGCGTCAATAGATGCCTGCTTCCGGTGCAGTCGCGCTCGCTCGCCGCCCCATGCGCGTGCGGCCATCCGGCCCCTACCCGCTGTTTGAAATTTACAACATTCGGCGCGGATCGTACCTGGTGCGCAATCAACTTGCGTGTGAGTAAACCCTATGTTACGTATTGGGCGGTAGATAATCGAGAAATGGGCTTTCGGGGTGATTCGCGGACGAAGACGGCGGCTTTGCGGCTCTGATGCGTCGAGCCCACAGGCGGCGTTCTCGCACAGCGCTCGTGATTGCGGATTCATTTTACTGTCAGGGAGAACCATCGATGAACAAGCACTTGTCCGCTGCCGGCACCGCCATGGCCGCGCTCATCGCCGCGATCGGCGCACCGTACGGTGCGGCCGCGGCAGCCGGAGCGACACCGGATACCGGGCTCGATGAGATCGTCGTGACCGCCGAGAAGCGCGATTCCACGGTGCAGGCGACCGCGATCAGCATGACGGCGATCTCGGGCGAGCAGCTGGCCGCCCAGGGCATCGCGACGGTCGAGGACATCGCCGCGAAGGTGCCGGGCATCTCGATCCGCACCGCGGGTCCCGGCCAAACCGAATACGAAATGCGCGGTCTCTCCGCGGGTGGCGGCTCGGCCGCGACCGTGGGCTTTTATCTCGACGAGACGCCGCTCTCGGCGAACGCCGTCGCTCTCAACGGTCGCACGGTCATCGATCCGGACTTGTTCGACCTGAATCACGTCGAGGTGCTGCGTGGCCCCCAGGGTACGTTGTACGGCTCCGGATCGATGGGCGGTACGATCAAGCTCGTGACCAACCAGCCCGTGCTCGACAAATGGGACGCGGCCACCGACACCTATGCGTCCGACACCGCGCACGGCAGCGTCAACGGGGGCGGCAGCCTGATGCTCAACATCCCGCTGGGCGATATCGCGGCCTTCCGCCTCGTCGGCACGGCGAAATACATCAGCGGGTGGATCGACCGGATCTTCGCGCAGCCGGGTGAGTTCCCGTCGCCGACCAATCCCGCCGGCACGGCCACGGCGCCGGTGGGCTGCGTGTACTACTGCGATCGCGGTGACGTGTCGGCCATGCCCGTGGGCGGGGTGGTCAAAGGTTCTAACCTCGAGCGCTTCGCCTCGGGACGCGGCACCCTGCTCGTGAAGCCGGCGGACAATCTCTCGATCACGCTCGCCGAGATGTATCAGGTGATCCGCGCCGATGGCTACAACAATTTCCAGGAAAACCCCGGCGGACTCGCGATCGAACAGCCTTATGATCAGCCCGAGCCCTACCACGACTATTTCGAGCTCACGAGCCTCAAGATCGCCTACGATTTCGAGGGCGCCTCGTTGACGTCGGCGACGAGCTACTGGTGGCGCAACGTGCTCCAGTCGACCGACTCGACCGAGGCGCTGCAGAACATCAACAACCTGACCAAGATCGTCAATGGCGTCGCCGTGCCCAATTTCATCCAGAGTCTTTACGAAGAGGACGATCCGACCAATCAGTTCAGCGAGGAATTGCGTCTGACGTCGACGGGCTCCGGGCCCTTCGACTGGGTTGGCGGCCTCTACTTCGCCAAGCTCGATTCCGGTTACATCACCTACAACCAGGATCCGGGCTTCGCGACGACGCTCACCTGCGGACTGGCCTCGGCGGCCAACCCGGTCGCGGGCTACTGCCCGGTGTCTTCGACCTACAACCCGAACAGCACCTATCGCTATCCGAATCCGGGCCTGCCGCAATATCCGAGCGGCCAAGCGGCGAATCCGAACGGCATCGTCTTCAACGACAACAACCCGAACGTCCTCAAGCAGGAAGCGGTGTTCGGGGAGGTGAATTACAAGATTCAACCCGATCTGCGCGTGACGGCCGGCATCCGGTACTTCCATTTCAACGAGACCAATTTCGCCGATCAGGCCGGCCTCGGCACGGCCTCGGGCAACCAAGACCCGACGATCCTCGCGCAGAGCGCCAGCGGCAGCGCGGTCTTGCCGAAGCTGAATCTTTCCTATGAGCCCACGGCCGACCTCACACTGTACGGCACGGTTGCCAAGGGCTCGCGTCCCGGCGGTTTCAACCTGCCGATCCCGCTGCCGAACGCGCAGACCCTGGCGGAAAATCCCAACTCCTACAATTGTGCCCCGCCCGCGAGCGGCGCCCCCGGCGTCTACGTGACGTCGCAGCCGAGCTTCGGTCCGGACTCGGTGTGGAGCTTCGAACTCGGCGAGAAGGCCCGCTTGGACGATCGCCGCTTCACGCTCAATGCCGACGTTTATTATATCGAGTGGAAGAACATCCAACAGGTGCTGTCGCTGACCTGCGGCTATCCCTACAACACGAACGCGGGCAATGCGAAGAGCTATGGCCCGGAGGCGGAGTTCTCCGCCGTGATCGTGCAAGGCCTGACTTTCGATCTGTCGGGCGCCTACACCCAGGCCTACATCAGCGACCCGACCGCCGCCGCGATCGGTTCCGGCATCACGCCGGGCACGCGCGTGTTGAACGTCCCGAAGTACACGGCCGTCGCCGGCCTGAATTACGGCGCGCCCATCGGCGCGGGCTTGAATGGCATGTTCCATATCTCGAGCTCACTCGTCGGCCCGAGCGAGGACCAGGCCGCCGTGCGCCAAGAGCTGCCATCGTATAATCTCATCGATGCGCGCACGGGCGTGGCCGCCGATCACTGGGGCGCTTACCTGTTCGGGACCAACCTGACGAACAAGGTGGCGTACCAGACGATCAACAACACCGTGTTCGCCTGGCAGACCTACGCGATCACGCGCGTGTCCACGAACCAGCCGCGCACGATCGGGGTCGATTTCCAGTACAAGTTCTGACGTCTCGGGGAGAGCTAAGTTGACGACCAAGGCTTCGGTCAAGGGTGTCGATCAGGACGCCGAGACGCTGCGTGCGCTCGGCTACGAGTCGAATTTCGATCGGACCATGTCGAAGTGGGAGAACTTTTCCCTAGGGTTTACCTATCTGTCCCCCGTCGTCGGCGTCTACACGATCTTCGCGAGCGCCTTCGTCGCGGGCGGACCGCCGATGTGGTGGACCTATATCGGCGTGGGATTGGGGCAACTGCTCGTGTGTCTGGTCTTCGGCGAGATCGTCTCGCAGTTTCCGATTTCGGGCGGCCTGTACCCCTGGGCCCGCCGTCTCATGGGCAAGCGCTGGGCTTGGACCGCCGGCTGGGTCTACGCCTGGGCGCTGTGCTGCACGATGGCGGGCGCCGCCACGGGCGTTGCACCGTTTCTGGCGCAGTTGTTCGGCATGGACAGCACACCGGGCCTGACCACCGCGATCGCGCTCGTGTTGATCGTGGTATCGACCCTGTTGAACCTGAGCGGCACGCGGCTGCTCGCGCGCGTGGCGATGTTCGGGTTCATTTGCGAACTCGTCGGTGCAATCGTGGTGGGCGGCTATCTGCTGGTCTTCGCCCGTCATCAGCCACTTCGCGTCCTCATCGACACGACGATCGTGCCGACGGACGGCAATTATCTGCCCGCGTTCCTCGCCTCCTCGTTGGCCGCGATGTTCTGCTATTACGGTTTCGAAGCCTGCGGCGACGTGGCCGAGGAGACGCCGGATGCGAGCCGGATGATCCCGAAGGCCATGCGCATGACGATCTACATCGGCGGCGCGGCCGCCTCCTGGGTCTGTCTCGCTTTCGTGCTCTCGATCGGCGACATGAACGCCGTCATCTCGGGCGCGGACAAGGACCCGATCGTGACCCTGCTGAAGGCCGCCATGGGCGAGAACGGTTTTCGCGCCGTGATCGTCGTGGTCCTCGTCTCTTTCGTTTCCTGTCTGCTGAGCCTGCAGGCGGCGGGCAGCCGGCTGATCTTCGCCTATGCTCGCGACCAGATGATTTTCGGCAGCCTGTTCTTGAGCCGCATGTCGCCGGGCCGGCACGTCCCATCGAATGCCCTGCTCGTCATGGGTGCGATCCCGGCGGCAATTGCGCTATCCGCCCTTTGGCTGCAGGATGCGATTCAAACGATCATCAGCTTCGCCGCGGTCGGCATCTACATCTCGTTCCAGATGATCGTGCTCGCCGCGCTGATCGCGCGGCATCGCGGCTGGCGGCCGGCAGGACCTTTCACGCTGGGCGCCTCGGGCTATCTGGTCAACGTGCTGGCCCTGATCTATGGCGTCAGCGCGATCGTCAACATTCTGTGGCCGCGCGGCCTGCCGACCGATCCCTGGTATCTGAGCTGGGGAATGCTGCTGACGACCGTCGGCGTCATGGGCATCGGCGCGTTGTACATGTTTCTCGCGCGACCCTACGAACGCGGCAATGCACCGGCCGGCGACGCGCATCTGATCACGCGCGCGGCCGAGGCCCGGGGGTCGAGGTCGTCGGCCGCCGCCGACGCGGCCGGCTGAGCGCCTTGACGTACCGGCCCACTCAGGGCGCCGGGCTGCACCCCACTCAGGGATAAGGCCCTGCGGTGGCGTCGTTGCCGCCATCGACGCTCAAGTGAGCGCCGGTCACGTAGCTCGCGAAGTCGGAGGCGAGGAACTGCACGCAGCGGGCAACCTCGCGGGGCCCTGCGAGTCGGCGCATCGGAATGCCGGCGGCGAGGGCTTGCAGGTTCTCGGTGGCGTCGCCGGGCTTTGCGGCCAGAATCCGATCGACCATGCGCGTATGGATTTCTCCGGGGCAGACCGCATTGACGCGGATCTTCTCGGCGGCGTGATCGAGCGCCATGCAGCGCGTGATCTGCAGCACGGCTCCCTTGCTCGCGCAGTAAGCCACGTGCTTCGGCTCGCCGTTGAGGCCCCATTCGGAGGCGACGTTGACGATCGCTCCACCGCCCGCACCGCGCATGAATCGAACCGCTGCGCGACTGAGATAAAAGAGCGCGTTGACGTTGACGGCCATCGTGTCCAGCCATTCCTCGTCGCTCGTGTCGCAGGCGCTCGCCGTGTAGAGAACTCCGGCATTGTTGACGAGCACGTCCAGAGCGCCAAACCTCGCGATCGTCGCCGCCACCAGCTCATCGCAAGCGCCGGCGCCCCTCAGGTCCGCCGCGGTGAAATCAGCCTGACCGCCGGCGGCCCCGATGACGTCCACGACCGCGCGGCCGCGCAGGCTATCGCGTCCCGAAACCATGACCGAGGCCCCGGATTCGGCGAAGACCCGCGCACAAGCCTCGCCTATCCCCGTGGTCGAACCCGTCACCAACACGACTTTTCCCGTGAAATCCATGCGTACAAACTCCGGCGAAGCAGGCCATCGGGCCTCCTCGTTCAGTATAATCCGGTCGGCTTGGGAGCCGAACGCATCCACCTCGAGGGCAAAAGATGAACCAATCGAATCCCCCCATGGACGCCGCGATCGACATCGCCCCGGCCGCGAGCGGGCAGAACGAGCTCAGCCGCTCGCTGCAGCGCCGGCACCTGACGATGATCTCGATCGGCGGCATCATCGGGGCGGGACTGTTCGTCAGCAGCAGCACGGCCGTCGTCGCCGCCGGTCCGGCCGTGTTCCTGAGCTATGCGATCGCGGGCCTGTTGATCCTGCTGGTCATGCGCTCCCTTGCGGAGATGGCGACGGCCCTGCCGCAGGTGCGCACTTTCACGGAGTTCGCGCGGGCCGGCCTCGGCGACTGTGCGGGTTTCACGGTGGGATGGCTTTATTGGTATTTTTGGGTCTTGGTCGTTCCGGTGGAAGCGATCGCGGGCGCCAAGATACTGCACCTGTGGGTTCCGGGGTCCCAGCTGCAAATCGGGGTGGCGCTGATGACCGTCATGACGATCGTGAACCTGCTGTCGGCAAGGTCGTATGCGGAGTTCGAATTCTGGTTCGCCTCGATCAAGGTCGCGGCGATCGTCACCTTCATCGTCATCGCCGCGTCCTTCGCCTTCGGCTGGACTTCGCCGAACGGCGCGACGTTTCAGAACCTAACGGCGTTCGGTGGGTTCACGCCCAAAGGCTGGCTCGCGGTCATCGCGACGGTTCCAGTGGTGTTCTTCGCGATGACGGGCGCGGAGATCACGATGATCGCCGCCGCCGAATCGGCCCATCCGGGCGTGGCCGTCGCGCGCATGGGATCGGCCGTGATCGGACGGATCCTGCTGTTCTACGTCGTCTCGATCTTCTTCATCATGTGCGTCGTGCCGTGGAATCTCGTCCGCTCGGGCGAATCGCCGTTCACGCTGGCGCTCAATGTCATGCACATCCCGGCAGCCGGCATGATCATGAGCGGGATCATCCTGACCGCGGTCCTGTCGTGCATGAGTTCGGCATTCTACGTGAGCTCTCGCGTGTTGTTCGTCATGGCCGACAAAGGCGACGCGCCCCAGGCGCTGGTGCGCCTCAGCCGGCGGCGCGTGCCCGTCGTGTCGGTCCTGATCAGCGCGGCGGCAGGATTTCTCGGCATCATCGCCGCGACCTTGGCGCCGCAAGAGGTGTTCGATTTCCTCGTCAGCTCCTCGGGCGCCTTGGGCGTCATGGTCTACATGGTGATCCTCGTCGCGCAGATGGTGTTGCGACGGCGGCGCGAAGCGAGCGGCGCGCCGCCCGCGCCGGTCAACATGTGGCTGTTTCCCTGGCTGAGCATCCTCGCCTTGCTCGGCATGACCACGGTCCTGCTCGCCATGGCCTTCACGCCGGGCATGCAAACCGACTTCAAGGCGAGTTGCATCACCGTGCTCCTGAGCCTCGCGGCTTACGCCCTGGTCCGCTGGAGGCGCGGCGCGCGGACCGCCGGCGGGTGATCCTTTCCCGCGCCGGTCCGTGCTATAAAAGGCCATGCGCGAACCGGTGAGGCTCCAAGAGGATGCGGGGAAAGGCGGTGGCCGGCGAGGACCGCGCAACGTCCTCGGCGAGCCGCTGGAAACCTGCTCGCTCGAGCCCATGACGGGCTTCTTCCGCGATGGTTGCTGCGACACGAGTCGCGAGGACCGGGGCAGTCACACGGTCTGCGCGGTCGTGACCGCAGCCTTTCTCGAGTTCTCGAAGTCGCGCGGCAACGACCTCTCGACGCCCGTTCCCGAGTACGGCTTTCCCGGTTTACGGCCCGGGGACCGCTGGTGCCTCTGCGCGCCCCGCTGGCGTGAGGCTTTCGACGCAGAGTGTGCGCCGCGCGTGGTGCTTCGGGCCACGCATCAAGGCGCGCTCGAATTTTGCATGCTCGCCGATCTGAAGCGATTTGCGGTGGACATCGAGTAGCGCCCCCCGCTAATCCAAGGGCCAAGGCGCCGCCGCCGGCAGCGTGATGACGCCATCCGTGGGGCCCCCGGGGGCTATCGAGGCGTTTTCGACTGCTCGCCACCAAGGTTCGACGCTCTCGGCATGAGCCGGCTCGACCGCTTGACCCAACAGGGGCATCAGCAGCTGGGCGTCCGTGCGTGGCGCGAGTTCCAACAGCCTCTCCGCCGGTTCGTCCCAGGCATGCATTGCCAGGGAGAACGTGCCCCAGTGCACCGGCATGAAGACTCCGCCCAGCATGGCATGGGCCTTGAGCGCGTTGTCGGGCCCCAGGTGAATGTCGCCCCAGGCGGGATAAAAGGCGCCGACCTCGAGCATCACCAGGTCGAATGGCCCGAGTTTCTCGCGAATGGATTCGTATTCGGTCGTCAACCCCGTATCCCCGCTGAAAAAAACGGAATGACTGGGAGACCGAATCGAGAACGAGGACCACAGCGTTGCGTTGCGGTCGTTCAATCCGCGTCCGGAAAAATGCTGCGACGGGGCGGCGGTCAGCACCACCCCGCTGTTTGGTACCGTGTGCGATTCCCACCAATCGAGTTCGGTGATTCGATCCGGCTGCACGCCCCAATATTCGAGATGCGCACCGAGACCGAGCGAGACGACGAAAGGCACGGTGGACTTGGCGAGTGCGCGAAGCGTCGGATAATCCAGATGATCGTAGTGGTCGTGCGAAATCACCACGACGTCGACCGGCGGCATTTCGCGAAGGGAAACCGGCACGGGCTGAAAACGCTTCGGACCCACGAGCGTCGAGGGAGACGCCCGCGGCCCCCAAACCGGGTCGGTCAGCACGCGCACGCCGTCGATCTCGATCAGCATCGTCGAGTGGCCGAGCCAGGTAACCCGCAAACCGCTTTGCGGCTTTTTTGCCCAGCGGTCGAGAGGGTTGATGCTGGGCAGCGCCCCGGACGGAACCCGCCGCTCGCCGCCGCAGATGAAGTCCTTGATCGACGGCATCGGTACGGAAGGATCGCGAAGATTCGGCAGGATCGGGTGGGCATTCTGAAAGCGATCCCCGGCCCAGAGGGGCGAGGCCTGCATGCGTTCCAGTCGAGCGCCGACCGCGCGTTTACCGAGGGATTTCATTGCCGTACTTTACCATCCGGCTGCCGGGATGGGTCAGGCCGTCGCGTAGCGCCCTGGTATACTCTGCCCGGATGAAGTTCATCCTTGGTTTTGCCGTCTTTTTGGCTTCCTTCACGCACGCGTTCTCCCCCGATCCTGGAAAAAACCCTGCCTCCGCGGCGGGTTCCGCGTGGATCCTTTCCACCGATCGGTTCGACAATGGTTTCGAGGCCGAACCGTTCGTGGGGAACGGGCATATCGGCCTGCGCGTTCCCGCGGCCGGCATGGGCTTCCTCGACGGACTGGGCCAAGTCGGTTGGCCACTCGGCACCGAGCGCGTCGCTTCCGCCATCGCTGCCGGTCTCTACGCCAAAGTCGCGGAAGGCATTTTCTACCAGGACCCGAAGGAAGCCATCGCCCTGATTCCCAATTGGTCCACGCTGACCTTTGCGGATTCCTCGGGAACCTATTCTCCCGCCACGGCTTCGGCTGCGAACGTCAGCCACTATGAGCAGCATCTCGACCTTCGTACCGGTACGGTGACGACCGCCGGAATCTGGACCTCGCCCGCCGGGAAACAAACGCGCTTCGAGTATCGCGTCGTGACGGATCGCGCCCACGGTGACCGGGCTCTCGTCACCCTGTCACTGACGCCCCACTGGAACGGCCGGGCCGTCGTCGAAAGCCTGTTGGACGAGGCCGGCGCGCGCCGCCTGGAGCGCCTCTCGGCCGGCGCCGATCCGACGACCCATACCATTCGTCTGAACTACGAGACCATCGGCACCGGAATCCGGGTTGCCGAAGCCGCGCAGTTGCAAAGCTCCTGCGAACTCACACCGATCGCGCATCGCAATCCTTCGCCCGCCGCCGCTTCCGAACGAACGAGCTTTGAAGCGCGGACGGGGAAAACCTGCACCTTCGCCAAGTATGTTGCCGTCGTCACCGGCCGCGACTCGAACACCCCGGAAGAGGACGCCGTTGCCGAGTCGCAGCGCGCCGCCGCCGCGGGCGTTGCCGCATTCGAACGGGAAAATCGGGCGGCTTGGGATGTCATCTGGAAGGCCGACATCGAAGTGGACGCCGACCCAGCCCTGCAGCAGGTCATTCGCGCCAACGAATACACGCTCTTCGCCAGCATCGCCTCCGACAGCCCGGATAGCTTGGGCCCCTCCGGCCTGACCAGCGACGGCTATGCGGGCATGATCTTCTGGGACGCCGATACCTGGATGTTTCCCGCGCTCGTGGCCGAGCACCCGAGCCTTGCGCGCGTGATGGTCGACTACCGCTCGGACACCTTGCCCGCCGCCCGGAAAAACGCCGCCCAAAATGGCTATCAGGGCGCCCTGTATCCCTGGACCAGCGGCCTCAGCGGCGATATGGGGGACGAGTGTTACGGGGCCGTCACCGACGCCGCGGGCAAAGTGCTCTCGGACCCGAACAAGAGCTGCACGCAGCAGCTCCACCTGCAGTCTGACGTGGCTCTCGCCCAGTGGGAGTACTACCACGCCACCGGGGACATCACCTGGCTGGCGCAGCGAGGCTGGCCGGTCCTGGAAGCCGTCGCCCAGTTCTGGGAGTCCAAGGTCACGAAGGTGCCCGACGGCTATGCCATTCGGAACGTTCAAACCCCCGACGAGTACGCGACCGACACCGACAACGATGCCTACACCAACGCCGGGGCGGCTCTGGAGTTGGAGGCGGCCACGCGGGCGGCGGCGGTCCTCGGTAAGCCCGCGCCCGCTTCTTGGGCGAGAATCGCCGCGGGACTGATCAAGACCCTGCGCGTCGATCCGGATCGGAACATCTATGTCGAGCACGACGGCTACGACGGCGAGAAGATCAAACAGGCCGACGTCGTCATGCTGACCTACCCCTTGGATTTTCCGATGCCCCGTGAGAGAGCCATCAACGATCTCAACTATTACACGCCGCGTACGGACGTGGATGGTCCCGCCATGACCGATGCCATTCACGCCATTGCCGCGTCTGCCGTGGACGCCCCGGGCTGCTCGGCCTATACCTATCTGCTGCGCAGCTATCAGCCGTTTCTGCGCTCGCCCTACCTGCAGTTCTCCGAGTTCGCGCCCGTACGGCTCACGCACACGTCCTTTGACTTCCTCACCGGAGTCGGTGGCTTCATGCAGGAGTTTCTATTCGGCTTTTCCGGCTATCGTCCGCTTGCCCGGGCCGTGCATCTCGATCCCAGTCTCCCGCCGCAGTTGGCGGGGCTGACGCTGCGCAACCTCGTTTGGCAGGGCCGAACGTTCACCGTCCATATCGGACCACGACAAACGAGCATCATCTTGAACGACGGCCCCGCATTGCCTCTGGAGACGCCGTCGGGACCAAAGACGGTTCGGTCCGACGCACCGCTGCTCATCACCACACGCCGCTCCGATCTGCAGCCCACGGATAATCTCGCCCGCTGCCGGCCCGTGAGGGCCAGTTCCTCTCTGCCAGGATCACCCGCCGTCGCGGCCGTCGATGGAATCCCCGCCACGGCGTGGGTGGCGGCGGAAGCGCACGCGGAATTCACGATCCAGCTGACGACCGCGGCGACGGTAGGCTCGGTCGGCGTCGCGCTCGGGAACTCCGCGCCCCTCGAATACTCCGTGAAGCTTTCCATGGATCGTTCCCACTGGACGACCGTTGCCGAGACTTCCAGTCGGCCGCCCGTTTCCGGCGATAGGACGCAGGTGCTCGAGTTTGCGCCGACGGTTGCCCGGTTCGTCCGCCTGGTCTTTCCGGGGAACGGCGACGCCCAGCCGCCCAACATCACCGAGATCGTGGTTCGGCCGAAAGCGAATTAATCGATCCGTTCGCGGGTCAGGCGAACCGCACCGCCCTGGTCGCGAGTGACACGGATGTTCTCGTGTCTTCCCCGCACGACGATGTTCCGCAGAGTCATCGACCGCCAACCGCTCGGCAAAATCGGCGGATAGGCGGGCCCGAGGCCGTCGGCACGCAGCCGCAAACCGGTGTAACCGAACACGAGCGTCTGGACGAAACCGCCGGAGCCGGTCAAAAAATAACCCGTATTGTTGTCGGCGATCTCGGTTCGCACCGCGAACGGGGCTTTGAGCGTGCCGCCCGTGAAATTGTCCCTCAGCGCGTCGGTGACCACGGCGAGATCCCCGACACTCGCCGCCGCGATCGATTCCGGCGGCAGGCCCATGCTGGCGGATCCTCCGCGCAGCGCGCCGCGAGGAAGGATCGCACGCTCGTAGTCCGCGCGACGCAGGCCATCGCTGATCGGAAGATCGAGGCCGGGCAGGAACAGCAGTGACAACGCTCCGCCGCTCCATCCGTCGCCGACGCGGGCGATCGTGGGATCGAATTCGATGTGCGATTTGCCGTCGGCGGACAAGGGGATGTAAAGGCCTGCCGCGATTGCCTCCCATCGCGGATCCGCCCGCTTGCCGAGCGCCCTCGCCGCCGCCGCGGCGATCGACAAGGCACGTGCGGCGCCCAAATTCGTGAACGTATCGTTCGATACATCGGCATAGGGCTCGTCGACCGAGGTGACGTGGAGAATCTCGTAGCGGTGGGTCTTCGGCATCCAGGTGACGCGGCTCACCCAGAATCTCGCGACGTTCTCGATGACCGGCCAGCCGTCGTCGCGCAACCAATCCCGATCGCCGCTCGCCAGATAATAGAGCCACTGCGCGATCGCGACATCCGAGTTCACGTGAATCTCGCGATCACCGAGCAGAGCGGCGAAATGCGGCACCTGCTCCGTGCCGTTGTCGGGATCGGCTTCCCAGGGGTACTTCGCTCCGGCGAAACCGGCGGCCGTTGCCCTTGCCTGTGCCGCCGCCAAGGTCTTCGTCCGGAACGAGACGAGTGATTTGGCTCGTTCGGGATGCAGCAGAAGCAGCGCAGGAAAGATCCACGAATCCGCATCCCAAAACACGTGCCCGAAATAACCGGGCGTCAACGAACAGGCACCGACAGACCAGTCCGTCTGCGGCGTCGTGCTCGCCAGCAGGTAGTAGAGCTCCGAATGCACGAGAGCTTGCGCCTGGGGATCTCCGTCGATGAGCAGATCGCTTTTCCACAGGGCATGCCAGGTCGCGACCTGCGCCTGGAGCAGGGCATCGAAGCCGGCGCTACGCGCCGCCTCGGCGAGGCGCAAATCCTCGCTCGCATCCCCGCCCCACCCCTCGCGCGACAAGGCGACATACTTCGTGAAGACGTAGGTCTTACCGCGCTCCACGCGCCAGCGCAGATTCAGGGCAAGGCGGTCGCTGCCCTGGTCCGCGCTGATTTGTTCGGGCGCGAGACCGGCCGGTAACTCGATGGCCGCCGCTTCCGCCATCGCGAGACCATCGCGGGCCCGTCCGCCCAGACTCAGCGTGAGAGCGGATTGATCGACCGCGGCGGATTCGACCAGGGTATCCCCCGCGTACCAGAGCGCAGCGCGGTCGGGGCGGGCGGGCGAGGCCGCTTCCAGCGTCAATTGATTGGCGGCGACGGCGCGCTCCATTTGCACGCCCGTCTCCTGGGCGAGCGCAAACCGGGGCGTATGCGGCGCCCAGGGGTTCAATTCGAACGCGAGTTGCACGAACCCGTCGAATTCCGGGGTCAGGCGCAGTCGCGTCGCGGCGAGATGGGGCGCGGCTGCGCTGATCAGGGTCGTCACCTCCAAGCGGGTGAATTTATCCCCCTCCCGGTAACGATAACTCGTCGTCAGGGTCGCGTCCCGCATGTTGAGCGTCTGACGGTAATCTTCGAACTGGCGGGAATTCAGCGGTGCCTTGCTCAACCAGGATTGGCCGGTGATCGTCGAGCCCGTGCTGTAGTCGATCGAGGTCCATCCCGGGACCGCGGCGGGACGGGCGATATCGGTCGGGTCGCGATCCATGAAACCCACGAGATACGCCGGTGTGGCCTCCGTTCCGCGACGGGTGGTCAGCGTGGCGATATAGCCGTTGCCGAGCAGTCCGGGGAAATAGGCATTGAAATCTTTGGCGGTCGCCGTCAGCGTGAAGCTCGGGTCGTCATCGGCCCGGGCGCAGAACGCCAGGAGACACAGCGCGGCGCTGGACATCCAGCGCGGCGCGCCGCTCATGGCAACTCGCGAATACGGAGGTGCCGGATCTCGAGCGCGCCCGGATGATCCCCCTGAACGCCGATCAGCCCCGTCGGGGCCAGCCCATAGTGGGGATACTGGGAGAACTTGCTGGCCGCGACGCGCGCGCGCCACTCGTCGCCGTTCAAGGTGTATTCGACCATCTTTCGACCATTGAGCCAATGCTCCACATGATTTCCGTCGACGATCAGGCGCGACGTGTTCCAATGTCCGAACGGCTGTACGACCCCGGCCGGCCCACCATAGAGCCCATAGGCGGATCCGGCGGCGGTTTGGCGCTCGGCCCCATCGTGCGCATTGGCGTCGTCCAGCAATTGATACTCCGGTCCGCTCCAATAGACATGATCGTATTCATGCGTCGCCCGATAGAAGATCCCGCTGTTGCCGGCTCTGCCGATCTTCCAGTCGAATCGCAATTCGAAATTTCCGTAGTTCGCGACCGTCACCAGATCGTCCACGGGGCCGTTCTTGGAGAGTACGCCGTCGTGCACCCGCCAACCGGCCGGCAGACCGGGCTCGCTCCAGCCCCGTAGCGACGGCGCGCTATCGCGTCCGATCAGCGAAGCCCAGGGGGCCGCATCGGCCATTGCCACCGTCGTGATGCCGAGCCAAACGAGCGCGACGAGACCGAAGCGCTTCGGTATCCAAGCAGGGTGTCGATCGGTGTTCATGCGATTCCGAGCCTCCGGAGCAATTCGGGCGGTGGTGGTGGGAAACTCGTCCGCGGGACGTTGCCGATGTAATTCAGATCACGCCGGCCTTCGGGCGTCGAGTAAAAGGCGCCGGTGGTCAACTCTCGGTAGCGGGCAAAGAAATGCGCGGCATCCGCATCGGCGGGCGCGGCGGTCGTGACATCGCAGATGCGTTCGCAAAGCAGGTGGCGCTGATCCGCGGAGATCTCATCGAAGGGATGACCGAATTCGCGAACACTCCGTGCATCGATTGAGGCCAGCCCCTCGGACACCAGGCTGCGGTCCTGCCGCTGGTCCGGATACGGCGCGCTGACCCACTCGTCGATGTAACTCACGACGCCGACCGCCGAAGCGCTCGGTGAGCGTTCGTCGGCAGGGACGATCACATCGCTGAGCACGGCAGCCAGTTTGCGTTCACGCTCCGTCATGGTCAGAGGCCAAAGCTCGCCGCGGGCATAGGTCTGCAGCAGATCAGGATCCGTGCCATAGCCCGTGGTGGCGGAGGGTGGGCTCGAAGCCACGCTCGCCAGGCCGCGCAGCGGCCAGACCGCACGCGCCGCGATGAGCCATTTGATCGTCGTTCGGCGGTCCATCAAAGCTCCTTGCGGCGCATGCGGTCGAGCAGGTGATCGGAGGTGCGCCAGGCGAGCGCCATGATCGTGAGTGTCGGATTCTTGTCGGCATTCGAGGCAAAGACGCCGCCGTCGGCGACGAACAGATTGGCGACGTCCCAGGTCTGTCCCCAGGAATTGGTGACCGACCGCTGCGGATCGGAGCCCATGAGCGCGCCGCCAACTTCGTGAATGATCGAGCCACCCCGGGAGATCGCCTTCGCGCCGTCGGTTTCGACCGGGCGGCGCAGGCGGCCGCCCATGGCCTCGATGATCTCTGCGAAGCTGCGCTGCATGTGCACGGCTTGCTGTCGCTCGTGGTCGGACCAATCCCAGTGGAACCGCAAGACGGGTATTCCCCACCGGTCTTTGACCGTCGTATCGATCTCACAATAGGAGCGCTCGTTCGGAATCATCTCGCCGCGGCCGTCGAAGGATACGATGGATCCATAATAACGCCGCATATCCTGTTTGAGCGCGGCACCATACCCGCCCGGGGAGAGCCACTGCAGCGATGCAGGCGTTCCGAATCCCGGCAGGCGGCGACCGCTGCCGATCTCCACGTGATAGCCGCGCGCGAACGGCAGTTTACCCGCCTTCTGCGCACCGTAGAGCCACCAGGGCATGTACAGCGCGTGCCCATCGGCACCGTCCTCGTTGAGCGGCGGCAAGGCCTCGAGCTTCGGGATCTGGCCCTCCAGCGCACTGCCGACCGTGTCCATGATGTAACGCCCGACCAACCCGCTCGAATTGGCGAGCCCGTCCGGGAATTTCGCGCTCTTCGAATTCAACAGGATGCGCGCCGATTCGCAGGCGCTCGCCGCGAGGACGACCGCACGTGCCTGCACCGTGTGGTGGCGTCCGGTCCGCCGGTCGACGAAGGAAACCCCGCGGGCCTTGCCATCGTGCCCCAACGTGACCTCGTAGACCATCGCATCGGTGCCGATGTCGAGCCGACCGGTGGCGAGCGCGGGCGGCAAATGCACCGTCGGTGACTGATAGTTCGCGCGGACCGAGCAGCCGCGACCACAGGCCGTCGCCCAGAGACAAGCGGCACGCTCGCGCATTGCCGTGGCCAGTATGCGCTGCGCCGACGGATTGCCGGGATGCAGCTTGGCCGGAATGTTCCCGGCGTCGAGTTTGGTCGTCAACACGGCGCGGTGCGCCGGAATCGTCGGGATGCCGAGCGCGTTGGCATGCTTTTGGATCAGATAATCACTGACCAGGCGCGATGGCGGCGGCAGCAGACACCCCGGTGGTGAGTCAGGGGTATTTTCGAGCCCCTCGTTGCTGCCGTAGACACCGATCAACATCTCGACCTTGTCGTAGTAGGGCGCGAGGTCTTCGTAGGCGATGGGCCAGTCGAAACCGTGCCCGTCACGCGTGAACGGCTTGAAATCGTAGGGTCCGTTGCGTAACGAGATGCGGCCCCAATGATTCGTACGTCCGCCGAGCATGCGCGCCCGCCACCAGCTGAATCCGTGCGACTCCGAGTCCTCGCTGAGATAGGGCTCACCCGGCACCTGCCAGCCGCCGTCGACGGTCGCGTCGTAGAAGCCGAAAGGCTTGTCCGGGGTGCTCTCCCCCAGTAACGGCGCCTGGTCCGGGGTTTGGAACATCGGGGTCTCAGTTTCGGGGGTATACCGACGGCCCGCCTCGAGCATCAGTACGCGCGCGCCTTCCATTGTCAGGGTGTAGGCCGCCTGGCCGCCGCCGGCGCCGGAACCGACGACGATCGCGTCGTAGCCGCCGTGCATGGAATCTGGTGTGACGAATGGCATTGGCGACCTCGAGTCAAGCGGCCGTGGACGAAAAAACCCGGTTGACCCTCACCTCGGAGGCGCGCTCGGATTCGCGCCGGAACATGGACAGGGTCAGCAACAGCAAGCACATCGGAAACAGCGAGAAATAGAAGGCATGCACGCCGTCGAAACGTGAAAAGACGATCGCGGTGATGCGCGAACCGAGCGTACCACCGAGCGCGGAGAAAACCAGGATCAGCCCCGTCATCGCGGCATGCAGCGGCTTCGGCAAGGAACTCAGGGCGACGGAGTTGATGACCGGATAGATCGGCGCCATCAACAGGCCGATCAGGGGAATGACATAGGCGGCCAGCGGCGCATCGGACCAACCGACACCCGCGGATCGCGTGATGTGCGTCGCCAGAGGCAGAGCGAGCACGACCAGTGAGCCCATCGCGATCACGCAGGCGTTGAGGAGCACGTGCCAGCGGATGCGCTTGAGCAGCATGCCGGCGCCGATCCGGCCGATCGCAGTCGCTCCGGCGAGGATGCTCGCGAGTTGAATGCTCAGGGTGTTGGGCAACATGAGGACTTCCCGATTGAAGGTCGGCAACCAAGTCCCGAAACTCTGCTCGATCAGCACGTAGAGAAACGCCGACGCGAGGAAACAATAGACCAGTGGACGTCCGATCAACGTCACCATGCTCTCGAAGGACCTTCCGGACGTCGCAGCGGCAAGTGCCGGGGAGTGCGACTTCGACTCGTCGAGACGGGAGAGAAACACCAACAGCAGCACTGCGCAGGCCATGGCGGCGAGCAGCCAGTAGACCCGGAACCAGCTCGGGTTCGCCGGCGCGACCGGATCGATGAAGGCACTGAAGATCCAGCCGCCGCACAGCACGCCGACCATGAACAGGCCCTCGATGAAATTCGTCAGACGCGTATGAGACGCTTGATCCGAGGTCAACAAACCGATCGACGAGTAGACGGCGACCTTGATCAGCGCGAAGGACAAGCCGACGCAGACGAACAGCAGTTCGGTGGTGCGAAACGACCGGAACATCGGCATCGCGAGACAGGCCACGGCGACGATACCCAGCCCCAACATCATGCTGCGCCGATACCCCAGCGCCGGCAGGAAGGAGGCGACGAGCAGGGAGGTCGCGGCGATGGTCAGATCCTTGCATGCCTCGAGAATGCTCGCCTGCGGCTTGTCGACGCCGAAAGTCGCGATCGATTGCAGGATCACCGTGCCCACGCTGTTGAGCAGGACCGCGAACAGCATGTAGATCAAGGCCAGCGCAATCAGAATTCGCCAACGGTTCATAGGAAGCGCTGCAGGTGCAGCGACACCATGTCGGGCACCACCACGTCCGCATCCACGAGCCCGCGCGGATCACCGATGCCGATCGCGAACATACCCGCCGCCTTGATCGCCGCCACGCCCGCGATGGCGTCTTCGACCCCGATGCAGTGGGCGGGATTCGCACCCAGCGACGCCGCAGCGGCGAGGAACAGGTCGGGCGCCGGTTTCGGTCGCGTCGCGCCACCCGGGTCGGCAATGTGGTCGAACCGATCCGCGATGCCGAGACGCGCGACGATTGCGCGCGCATTGTGACTCGCCGACGCGAGGGCGATCTTGACACCGCGTGCGCGCGCGTCGTCCAGGGCCCGCAATGCGCCGGGCAACACCGCATCGGGCGTCAGATGCTCGATCGCGGCGACGAAGTAGGCGTTCTTGCGCGCGGCCAGCACCGCGCGCTCGGCAGCGTCGATCGGCCGGGTCGCGCGCTCGAGAATGATGTCGAGCGAGGTCGCGCGATCCACGCCCTTGAGCCGCTCGTTGGTCTTGATGTCGAAGGGAACGCCGATTTCGTCGGCGACGCGGGACCAGGCGCGAAAATGCAACCCGGCCGTATCGGTGATGACTCCATCGAGATCGAAGATGACCGCCTCGATCCGGGTGGCGGGCGCACTGGCCACCACGGAGGGGAGGGGCCGGTTCGTGGTTTCGATCGACAGCAGGATCTGCTCGCCATCGTGAACGATCGCGAGCGGCGGACCCCGACGCAGACGGTATTTCACACCGGCGGGCGATACGTCCACCCGCACGACACGATCGCGCCAATGCAGCGAAAAATGGTAAGCCCGCCAGTCGGGCGGCAAGGTCGGCCGCAAACGCAGTGTCCCGTCGTCACCGATACGCAGCCCTCCGAATCCCCACACGAGCCCGAGCCAGGTACCGGCCATCGCGGCCATGTGCGCGCCATGGCTCGCGTTACCGTGCAGATCGTCCAGGTCGAGACGGGCGGTGACGCGGAAGTAATCGAGTGCCCGTTCGGTGAGTCCAAGCTCGGCCGCCAGGATCGCCCAGGTGGATTCGGACAGGGAGGAATCGTGCACGGTCAAGGGTTCGTAATAATCGAAGTCGCGACGCTTCTGGGCGGCGTCGATCCCCTCGCCGACCAGCACATCGGCGAGCACGACGCTCGGCTGCTTGCAGACCTGATGCCGGTAGAGCGTCAGCGGGTGGAAGCGCAACAGCAAGGGGCGGTGATCATTGGGATCGGTCGCGAAATTCCACAGCGGCCGCGCGAGGAAGCCATCGTCCTGCGGCTGGACGCCGAGCCGGGCATCGACGGGCAGGTACATCGCCTCGCCCGCTCGTCGCCAGGCCTTGGGCTCGGAGTCGAGCAAGTCGATCTCGGTGGCCAGGGCCTGAAAGATCCCGGGAGCCTGACCTGCGAGTTGCTCCGCGGCGTCGGCGGCGAAGAGCAGATGCATCCGCGCCATGCGGTTCGTGTAGCAATCGTTGTCGACGAGGGCCGCATATTCGTCCGGGCCAGTGACCGAATGAATGCAAAAGGCGCCGCCACGCGCGGGATTGAAATGCCCGATCTGCATCCAGATGCGCGCCGTTTCGAACAACATCGCCGCATCGGCGCGGGACAGCGTCGGCGCCCCGCCGCCCAGATGATGCAGCCGCAAAGCGAACGCGACCGCTGCATTGATGTGGTATTGCGCCGAGCCCGACGGAAAATAACCCGATCCCTCGTCACCCGCGATCGTACGCCAGGGATACAAGGCGCCGATCGGGTGATTCATTTCGCGCGCGTGGGCGCGGGCGGGGTCGAGCGTCCGCGTGCGCCAGTCGAGACTGGCGCGCACGAGATGCGGCGCGGTCATCTCGAGCACCGGCAGGGCGAACACTTCGGTGTCCCAGAACACGTGCCCCTCGTATCCCTGGCCGGTCAGGCCCTTCGCCGACAAGGCGTGCCGGCCATCGCTCGGTGTCGATTGCCGCACGTGGAACAGGCTGAAGTTCACGGCCTGGTCGAGCGAGGGATCGCCATCGATCCCGAGACCCGCCTCGTCCCAAAATCTCGACCACTCGGCCCGATGTTCGCGCTCCAGCGCGTCGCAGCCGCGCGCCGACGCGGCACGGGCGGCAGCCGCCGCCTCCTCGGCGAGGACCTTCTCGTCGATGCCCGCCGACCAGGTGACGAACTTTTCCAGGGACAGCTGCGCACCGGGGACGAGATCCGCGCTGAAGCGCTGGCCGACGGAGCTGTATTCGGTGAGCATCGTGGCGGCAAGGGTGAGGTGCGCGCCCAACCGATGAGTCTGCGCGGTGACGACCTGTATTTCCGAATGCGGAGCGAGCTGCGTCAGCACGGCACAATCGTCGAGGACGCGCCGCTCGCCGACGACGAGGCCTGCGCCGAGTCCGGCGCCGATGCGCGGGTCCTCGGCGCGGACCGCCGCAGCCGTGATCTCGATGCAGGATTCGAGCGACACCGGCCCACGGAAATCGATCGAACGGATCGAGAACCTCAGCACCAGCAACGGGCCGCCGCTCAAGGGGACGAAGCGCGTGACACGCACTTCGAGGCGCCCGCCGTCGGGCGCCTCCCAGAGGGTCGTGCGATGCAGGACTCCGTGTTGCAGATCGAGCGTGCGTTCACAGGCAATCCGGCGCCCCTGACTCAAATCCTGCGCGTCGCGGCCCACGCGCACGCGGATTCGCTTGCCATCGGCCACAGGCACCCGAGTGTCCGAAAAGCGGGCAAATCCCGGAAATCCCTCGTGATAGAAAATTGGCACTCGATCGTAAACGGCGGACAGAAACGCACCGTCACTGGAACTGGCCTGCTCCTCACGGCCGCCGCGCACCCCGACCGAACCATTGGCGATCGCGAACAGCGTCTCGGCTTGGGCAGCGTTCGCGGAGGGTCCGTCTTCTTGCATCGTGAGATGCCAGCGGTCGATCGAAGGCAACGAAGCCCCATCGGCCTCAAGCTCTGTGGATAACAAACTGGAATCCCCCTTGCAGCATCGGACCCCGGTGCGAGCCGGGAGTTCTTATTGGCCCCCGGAAGTTACACAAGAATGATATCGATATCAAGGCGACGCGGGCTTGGCGATCGCGAGATAGACCGTGCTCCAGAGCTGGGCCGCGTTGCTCTCGTCCTCGTCCGCGGCATCGGCCCCGAAGGAGGCGACGACGAAGTGCTTGCCGTCGTATTTCCAGGACCACAGCTCCGAGTTGCGCAGGCTGCGACCGGCGTCGATCACTTGCCATAATCGGCTGCGCGCCGCGCGCAGCCGTTGTTTGAGCTCCTCGTTCAAATCCGCCCGCCGTAACTGTCGCTCCAATCCGGCCGCGAGCACCGCTTGCTGCCAGGACCAGATGACGGTGCCGTGATAGGCGTTCTTGCCGAACCGCGCCTGAACCGCCGCCGGCGCGTAGGCCGGATTGGCGACGACGACGCCGACATCCGTGACCAGCCCCGCCGGGAACGGCCGCATGATCGCGATGAGCGCGGCCTCGAGCCGAGCCGGATCCGGTGTGCCGAATAACAGCTCGAAGCTCTCGTCCGAGTTGACGATCGGCACCGGACCACCGTCTGCGTCCAACGCGAGCGCGTGAAAGCGCACCGCGGTCCGCCCCAGCGACTCGAGCGCCGCGGCGGGATCTATCCCGAGCGACGCGCTGTACTTGGCGACCCGTCGCCGCGCGAGCTGATTCGGCACGACGACGTCGAACAGCCCCGCCGCGCGGCGGTTCCAGACCCGCGCGATGCGACCCGCGCGGGAAAATACCGTTCGGTCGGAACCGACCAAATAGGGGTCGAGCAGACCGCTGTCGAACAGACGCTGCGCGGCGCGCAGCGCGGCGGGCACGAACACGGCGTTGACGTCATAGGGATAGCGCCCGCGACCCAGACCCTCCTCGCTGTCGCGCCATTGCCCGACCGAGAATCCGGCTTTCAGACCGATCAGGTTATGCAGGCGCGGCGCATCCGCGAAGGCCGTCGCTGCGTGCAAGACGAAGCGCAGATTGCTGACGAGGTCGAAACCGAAGGCGCGTGCGGCCGCCCCATCACGGCCATCCAGCATCGCGAGAAACCGCGGTGCCGCCGCGCGGCCCTGCGGGTCATCGAGCAACCAGTCGGCGACCACGGCACCCAGCATGAAATTGCCGTCGATCATCTTGTAATCGAACACGGTGCGATCGGATGCCAGCTCGCCCGCGCGCAGGTGATCGAGGATCGCGAACTCGCCGACGTCCTCCTCGTGCGCCACTTCGCCATCGGGCGACAGCCGGGTGAGCACCGCGCCCAAGCCCGACTCGATTGCCGAGGGAGCGAGCACGGGCATCAAGAGGCGCACCGACATCAAGGTGTCGCGACCGAAATACGTGTCGAAGCGCCAGGAGCCCGCGAGGAACTTTTCCCGGTAGCTGAGAAAACTCAAGGCCTCGCGGGCCGAAGGATCCGCGGCCGCTTTGCCGTTGAGCAGGTCCGCGCCGTCCAGCGGCGTCAGCGGCTTCTCACCGGTCAAGGCAACGAAGTGCAGACCGATCGTGCCATCGGCGGATGCGAGAATGCGGCCGTTCTGGAGCGTGCCGTGCGTGACCTCCACGCTGAGCCGGTAGCCCGCCGCGCCGTCGAGCCGGTCGCGTTCCCACACGAGCCGGTTGGAATCGACGCGCGGCGCCACGAGGACTTGCGAGGGAAAGGGATCCCGCGCTTGGAAAAGGCGTAAGATCCTCACGCTGGACAGCAGCGCCTGCCGCGGCACGAGTTCGGCGGCCGTTGCGATCACGTCGCCCGCGATTCCGAACATCGGCCGGCCGTGGGAATCGTGATCCATGACCGGCTCGAGCGCTCCGCTCAACGCCCAGGTCACGGGACGATCGGTGTGTTCGAACCAGAGACCGACTCCGCTGTTGCCCGCGGGGAAGGCGACGAGCAGACGCGGCTCCTGTCCCGAGCGCAGCACGAGATGGGCCGCCACGGGACCCTCGCGCAGGAAACGATTGAGGTTCAGGCCCTCGTCCACCCCGAAGGCGAGCCGCGCCTGGGGAGCCGGTTCCGCGGCCTGCGCCAGCGGATGCCAGAGGATGACGAGGAGCCACAACAGCCCGACATGACGATCGAGGACGGATCGAATCCGCATGTTCTTTACCTTGGAGTCGAAAGGGAGTGCCAGCCCCCGTGAGCGCGCGATCATGAGCGAGCCCAGCCGGCTTGTCGAGTCCGCCGCGCGCATCGCCGCCGGAAGGCTCGGCTGCGCGCTGCTGATTCTCGTCGCGGCGGCGGCGGCGCTGCGGACCCACGCGGCCCCCGTCGAAAGTTCCGCCGAAATCGGGAATGAAGACATGTGGCTGCGACTGACCGCCGGCGAGGCGGCGCCACGCGTGACGCAACTCGCACAACGAGGCGAGCCACCCTGGAATAATTCCGCGACGGAACCCGGACCGGCGTCCGCCGAGACCGCCGGAGCGACGCGCGCCCTCGCCTGGCACTTCGATCGGGCCGCGAGCCGGATCGGCCGGCGCGTCGTCAGGTTCGTCTATCGTGCCGATGCGCCGCGGCTGCGCATGGTCTGGGAATGGCGCGCACGCAGCGATCACGGCCCGCTCGAGCATACGGTGCGCATCGACAACCTCGGCGGCCAGACGCTGTGGTTGCCCTTGTTGCCGAGCCTGCGCTTCGCGTGGGACCTGCAAGAGCCGCGGTCGTGGCGTCGATTTTGGATCGAGAAAGGTGCCGATACCCCCTCGGCGGAGGGTACCCACGACGATCCGCTCGCGGACGGCGACCGCTGGGAGGGACATTCGAGCACGTACGCCCGACCGGTGCCGGGGGAGTCGCGCGAGATGATTCCTTATCTGGTCGTGTACGATGCCGGGGCCGCGGGCCAGGAGCCGCGGCGCGCGCAGCGCGCCTGGTACCTCGGCATCGAGTTCAGCGGTCGCACGCACATCCGCTTGCAACGCGCGGGCGACTCGCTCCAGGGCGAGGCGGGACTGAATCCGGCACCCGGACCCTACCGAACCCGACTGGCGCCCGGCGGCACGTTCACGACGCCGACGGTGTTCCTGGGCGCGGTCGCCGGCGACCCGGAGGCGGCCGGCAACCACCTGCGCAAGTGGGTGCGTCATGCCCTTGGCAATCCGCGTACGGTGGCCGATCCGCGCGTCCCGCTGCTCGTGAGCAACAGTTGGGGCAGCGGCATGGCCGTCGATGCGGCGCTTGCACGCCGGATGATCCGTGATGCGAAAGCCCTCGGATTGGAGATGTTTCATTTGGATGCGGGCTGGTTTCGTGCGGTCGGCGATTGGCGCGCGGATCCGGCCAAGTTTCCGCAGGGGTTGCGCAGCCTCTCGCGGCAGGCGCATCGCGCAGGCCTGCGCTTTGGACTGTGGGTGGATTGGACGCAAGCAGGCGTCTCCGAGAGTCCGGGCGCACGCCGTGTCGACGATCCAAGCACCCGGGACTGGCTGATCGCCGATCCGCCCGCGGGCTGGCGGCATGCGGAACCTTTCAAGGGAATCACGATGGACCTGGGGGTACCCGCCGCGAAGGCCTGGGCCGGCACCGAGCTCGAGCGCCTCGTCGACGACAACGACCTCGACATGTTGGAGCATGATGGGTATCTGGTGGCCCAGGGCAGTACGCGCGCGGACCACCCGGCGGCGCCGCCGGATCCGGCGACATTGCGGGTCAGCGAGGACTCCGGATACGTCTGGGTGGATGGCTCGAACTCGACGGACGTGAGCTATCACGCGACTCGCGCCTACTACGAACTCTACGAGCGTCTGCGCCGTCGCCATCCGCGATTGCTGCTGGAAATCTGCAACGACGGCGGCCGCATGATCGACTTCGGCAGCGCCGCGCACGGCGATTATTTTTCCATCACCGACACCTACGACCCGCTCGCGAATCGACGCGCCTTCTTCGACGCGAGCTATGCACTGCCGCCGGCGATGCTGGAAACCTATGTGGAGGCATGGCCGAGCAAGACCCTCGCCAATTTTCGCTACATGCTGCGCAGCGGCATGATGGGATGGTTCTCGTTGATGCAGGACACGGGCAAGTGGACCGCGGAGCAGCGGGCGGCGGCGATCGAGGAATTCTCGCTCTACAAGAAACGGCTGCGGCCGCTGATTCGCGAGGCGGACTTGTACCACGTGAGCGCGCGACCCGACGGACTCGGCTGGGACGGCGTGGAATACTTTTCCAAGACCCAGCACCGTGGCGTGCTCTATGCGTTTCGCGGCAGCGCCCCCGGGGGAAATACCCACCGCTTCGCCTTGCGCGGTCTGGAAGCCGATCGGCCTTACCGAATCTCGCTGAAGCGGGACGGCGATGCGACGGGAACCGGCGATGCGGGAATCGCGACCCGGTCGGGACGCGATCTCATGGAGTCCGGCATCGAGGTCGATCTGCCGGAGCCCGATTCCTCGGCCTTGGTGTTCATCGACGCCGCATCCTTGGCATTGACCGGGCATCGCCGAAATCGGTCATAATTCGCCATGAACATCGACCCCGCCGCGCATTCGGACGCGGACAACTACAAGCTTTTGACGAACTTGGTCGTGCCGCGACCCATCGCCTGGGTGACGACGCGCGCCGAGACGGGCATCGTGAACCTGGCGCCCTACAGCTTCTTCAATGCGGTCAGCAGCGATCCGCCCTGCGTCGTGGTCAGTATCGGAAAACGCGCCGACGGCACTCCGAAGGATACGGCCGCCAATATCCTCGCGAATCGCGAGTTCGTCGTGAACTTGGTGACCGAGGACCTGATGGGCGCGATGAATGTTTCGGCCGCCGATTTTCCGGCGGACCAGAGTGAAGTGAGTGCGGCGCAACTTGCGCTCGCCGCTTCGCTGCGCATCCAGGTGCCGCGCCTCGCCGATGCCCAGGTGAGCCTGGAGTGCAGGCTCTTTCAGTCCCTCGAGATCGGCAGCAATACGTTGGTCGTCGGCGAAATCGTGATGTTTCACGTCGCCGACACGCTGGTGGGGCCTCGTCTGCACATCGAGGGGTTCGCCCCCGTCGGACGCCTCGGCTCACCGTCGTTGTATTGCCGTACCAACGAGCGTTTCGAACTGCCGAGGATCCTTTACGCCGAGTGGCAGCGCGGCCGGCGCGATGCTGGCTGAGTCGATGCGCCGCATCAGCGGCCTGTTGCAGTCCGGCCAATACGGCGCGGCGCACGAGCAGCTGGAGGCGGTCGTCGAGGCGAATCCGCGCTACGTCGAGGCCCTGCGCCTGCTCGCGGGGACCAAGCAGGTCTTGGGCGACTTCGCGCCTGCGGAAACCCTGCTGCGACGCGCGCTCGAGCTCGACCCTGGCTGGGTGCCGACACTGTGCTCCCTCGCCGAGCTCTTGCTGGCATCCGGTCGCGGCCGCGAGGCGGAGCCCTTGCTGCAGCGGGCGCTGCAGGGTTCCGTGCCCTACCCACGGGCCGCCTTCTTGCTCGCACGTCATTACCTGGACACCGCGAGGCCCGCGGCGGCACTCGCGACGGCCGCGCCCTGGTGCGACAGCGGCACGGCGGACGCCGAACTGTCGGCTTTGCACGTCGCTGCGCACACGGCCCTCGGTCGACAGGCCGAGGCCGTGACCCACTATCGCCGCCGTCTGAGCCTTGCTCCGGAGGATCCGATTGCAGGCCATGGCTTGGCTCTCGCCTTGCAGGCGGACGGACGAGCGGAGGAAAGCGAACGCGTGGCGGCGCTGGCGCTGTCACGCGGCGCCGCGACCGCGGGCTTGCACTACACGCACGCGCGTGCGCTGATGACGCTGGAGCGATTCGAGGAGGCGGAACTCGCCCTGCGTGCCTGCCTAGAAATGGCGCCGCGTTTTGCCGAGGCCCACGACCGTTTGGCGCAAATCGTCTGGATGCGTTCCGGCGACATGACGGCGGCCACGGACGCCTTGGATCTTGCGCTCGCACGCCATCCGCAAGACGACGCCCTGAGAGCGACGAAGGCCGCTTTGCTGCAGGGTGCCGGTGATGCGCGGGGCGCTTACGCCTGTCTGGCCGAGCGCATCGCCCGGGCGGACACGCCTCCCGTGCTCTTGGTCCGCGCCGGCATGGCGGCGGTGGAATTCGATCCCGAGTGCGCCCTGCGACTCGGGGCCAGGGCCTTGCAGGCCCAGCCCAACAACCCGACGGTGCGCAAACTCTTGTGCTCGGCCTACCTCGGCGTGGGGGACGGCTCGAAAGCCCTGACGGAATGCGCGACCCTGCTGCGGGACACGCCCGATGACCAATATTTGATTGCCATGCAGACCACGGCGCTGCGACTGATGCAGGATCCGCGCTATGAGAGCGCCTGCGATTATGATCGGATGCTGCTGTCTACGTCGCTGGAGACCCCGGAGGGCTGGTCGAACCTGGAGGGCTTTCTCGCGGAAGTCACCGCGCGCCTGACCGCCTTGCACAATCCCCACGGCCATCGACTCTTGTACCAGTCCTTGCGCGAGGGCACCGAAACCACCCAGGACTTGTCGCGCAGCGAAGATCCGGTGATTCAAGCGCTGTTTCAGGCCTTTGCAGCGCCGATCGCGCGCTATCGGGAACACATCGGCCACGGGCAGGATGCGCTGAGGCGCCGCAATCGGGGGACTTCGCGATTCAACGGCAGCTGGTCGGTGCGCCTGCATCGCGGCGGCTATCACACGAGTCACGTACACCCGCGGGGCTGGATTTCATCGGCTTGCTACATTCAACTGCCCGACAGCATGCAAGCCGCGAACACCGGCGAGGGCATACTCAGCTTCGGCGCGCCCGGCATGGTCACGAAACCGGCGCTGGCCGCCGAGTTCTCGGTGAGCCCGAAAGTCGGAACGCTGGTGCTGTTCCCGTCTTACTTCTGGCACGGAACACTGCCGTTTCAAAGCGAACAGCCGCGTTTGACGGTGGCCTTCGACGTCGTACCCGACGCCGCCGCCTGACCCGAGCGTCCCGAAGGGGGGCGCCCCCGCGGGCAAAAAAAAGACCCCTTGCGCGCGATGGCGCAAGGGGTCGTGGTCGCTATCGACTGGTCCGGCTCAGAACTTGTACTTCGCTTGAACGCTGTACTCGTGGCCCAGGATCGAGCGCCCGAAGCCCACGTCGTTCTGCACCGCGTTGCCGCCGACGCGGGCGTTACCTTCGGTCAGACCGAACTGGTCCGTCACGTTCGAGCCGAGCACACGGAATTGCCAGTTCTCACCCACGTTCGCCGTGACGGCGAAGCCCAGGTCGTAGTAAGAACCCAGCGGATTGAGGTTCGTGAAGTCCTGGTAGCGCTGGCCGATGTACTCATAGGTCATCGATTCGGTCAGCGAGCCCCAGTCGAAAACCTGGGTGTCGCTGGGCGTCACGCGAATCTGGAACTTCGGCAGACGCGCCAGCTGATTGCCGTTGATCTGACCGCAGCGATTGATCCCGTTGATGTCGGTGTAGATCGCACAGCCGTTGAAGCCCGTGTAGTGGGCGTCCTCGTAAATGCCGTTCACCGTCAGCTTGAGGTCGCGCACCCACTGGATATCGCTGTCGGCCAGAGGATTCACGCTGCCGACGACGCGACCGCCGACGGAGTGCGAGCCGTAGGTGTTCGGAGCGTCAAGAAGCGGCTGATCTTCGAGGTTTACGGGGTTGTATTCCAAGCCCGTGAACTTCTTCAGATAGACCGAGCCATCGATGTAGGTATAGCGATTCGCAATCTTGAAACCGCCCTCGTAGTTCTGCAGTCGTGCCAGCGGCACATACGAGTTGGAGTAGCCGTTGACAGCCGCGCTCTTCGGTCCCGTGACGTTCGCACGAACATCGTCGAAATTATCGAATTCAACGCCGTTGTTGACACGCAGGTAGGCGCTCATCTGGTCGGTGAATTCGTAGTTCGCGCCCACCGAGAACGTCGGGATCGTGTTCTTGTTGCCGGCGTTCGTGTACGTGCCGTTGGGCAGGTTCACCGCGTTGTCCCACAGGTCGTACTGGCTGCCCAATTGCGTGGGCGACAGATTGCTCGTCTGCTGGGTCAGATCGATATGTTCGACGCGAACCGATGCATCCAACAACCAGTTTTGGATCTTCCAGGCATCCGACAGATAGAACGCCACGTTCGTCGCGTTGCCGTTCTCGAGGATGTTGTAGCTGCCGTTGGCATTGTAGATGCCCTGCGAGCTGCTGACGTTGTAGATGTTTCCGCCGAACTGGGAGGTGAGGATGATCGGACTCGCATTCGGCACATTGTCGATCAGCACGTTGGCGCCGAGTTCCCAGCTGTCGTTGTCGGTGTAATGCGCGACATAGAGGCCGCTGGTCAAGGTGTTGCCGTTCCCGAAGTCGTAAGCCACGCGGAATTCGTCCGTGGCGCTCACGATCTTCTTTTGCACGTCCCAGACCTGCTGGGTCACGACGCTCGTGGAGCCGGGGACCACCGTGCCATTGGGATACGTCGGCACGATGCCCGCGACGATACCAGGCGCCACCGCGGGGGTGCAGGGCGCGGGAGAGCATTGGCCCAATGCACTGATGAAGCTCGACAGCGTCGTCGGGTTCGCGTTGTTGACCAAGGCGTGCGTGTCGACCGTGCCGCCGTCGAACAGGAAGTTGTTGCTGATCGACCAGCCGCCCTCGAATTTCAGCTTCAGTTCAGACCCGAAGTAGTTCAAGTCGGCGCCACGGCCGTCGCTGATGTCGTCATTCTGAAATCCGCCGTAGGGATTCGGAACCTGGAAGTTCTGCAAGGCCTTGCTGTTGTACGTGGAATTGAGCTGGTTGAAGCCGGGATAGGGGGAAACCGTGCTGCCGTTGACGACATACGGGAAGTCAGCGACCCACTGATTGTGATCGTGCAGGGTGCGTACCCAGAACATCACCGAACCGCCGTCGAGATCGTGCTTCAAGGTCGCCGTCAGCTGGCCGCCCAAGTCGGCCGGGTATTGCGGATTGCGCACGCCGTCCGAGTCGCGATAGAACCCACCGAGGCTGGCATACCAGCCATCGAACAGCTTGCCGCTGACGAAGGCGTCCACGCGCTCCGCGCCCTCGAACCCGTAGGTGAGACCCACGGAACCGGTCGTTTTCTCCGAGCCCGTGCGCAGGATGAAATTCGCGGTCGCGCCCGGCTGACCCGGTCCATAGATGGCGCCGGTGCCGCCTTGGACGATTTCGACGCGTTCGACCGTATCATCGAAGCGCATCAAGGAACTGTTGTCCATGAAGGACAGATAGGGCGCACCGTAGAGCGGGGAACCCTGGATCATCGTGGTGAAGTAGGGCGAATCGCCGCCGCCGTTCGGGAAGCCGGCCACGTCGATGTTCGCACCCGTTTGTCCGCCGGAGGCCTCGGGCCAGACGCCGGGAGAGAGTTTGTAGATTTCCGCGACGCTGCCGGGATTGGAGGCCTGGATTTCATCGAGCGACGCGGTCGTGATGTTGAAGCTGGCGTCCAGCTTCTTGACTGCCTGCGCCGAGGCGGTGACTACGATCTCGTTGAGAGTCTCGCTATTGCCTGCCGAGGCATCGGGGGCGTCGTTGGCGGCCGCGAAGGCTCCCCCACTCGCGCCGTACAGGACGGCGGCAACGGCCGCGGCGATGCTTGTCGCGGCAGGTGCGCGTTTTTGTAAAATTTTCAAGCGAGACTCGCCTCGGTTACGTTCGTTGTTTTTCGTCTTCATGGAATCAATCCCCCTGGGTGATCGTCGTTCGTAAATGGCCAGCAATTCATTGCGATTCAAATGGGCGGAGGCCGCGGTCGGCACCCGTTACGTACACAAGGCAAGCTGTGAGAGTCACGCACACGCGCGTGTAGATCGCCGACGCTTCAGGCGTCCACGCCCTTATTGTTGTCTCGGATCGCTCCCCGTTGATTGCCGGATGCGAAAGCTACACAAAAATGTTATCGATATCAAGATCCCTTGATGATTAACGAGGATCTGTTGCTTATTAGCCATAATCACGATCGGCAGGGAGATGGCTCTAGACGGCGTCGACGGACCCCCGCACACTCCCGCGCGGACAAGCAATACGAATCCAGGCCGGGATGCCCAACTCGATACCGAAGAAGCCGCGACCGCGGCCGCCCAAGCGGCGCCCGATCACGATGGCCGACCTCGCGCGGCTGGCCGGCGTTTCCAAGATCACGGTGTCGCGCGCGATGAGCGACAACGATCTCGTGACCGCGCAGACGCGCTCGAGGATTCGGACGCTCGCCGAAAAGCACGGCTACAAACTCAATGTCTCCGCGCGCAACCTGCGCCTGCGGCGCAGTCACACGGTCGCGGTAGTCATCGAAATGAAGCCATCGGTCGACCGACCGATGTCCCACCCCTATCCGCTCGATCTGCTCGGCGGGATTCTCCAGGAACTCGCCCGCCATAACTTCAGCGCCTTGTTGACGACGCGCCAGGGAGCCTCCCTTCCGGCAATTCAATCAGCGGACGCCGTGATCCTGCTCGGGCAGGGCGCCCATCTGGAAGCGGTGCATCTGTTCGACACGCTGCACCTGCCCATGGTCATTTGGGGCGCACAAAAAACGAGTGACGACCATGTGGTCGTCGGCAGCGACAATCGGCAGGGGGGCGCTGCCGCGGCGGAACGTTTCATTTCGATCGGTCGGCGTCATCCCGTTTTCCTCGGGGACACCAGCCATGCAGAACTCGCGGAGCGCCGCTCCGGCTTCGAGGCCACGCTCGCGGCGCACGGCATCAAGTCGGGCGAACTCCGCTGCGAGGACTTCACGATCGAGAGCGGCTACCGCGCGATCCGCTCCATCGCCAAGAGGGCACCGCGCATCGACGCCATACTGGCGGGCAGCGATCTGCTGGCGATGGGCGCGGTTCGCGCGCTCGCCGAGCTGGGGCAGCGTGTGCCGGAGGACGTGTCCGTCATCGGCTACGACGACATGCTATTGTCCGCGGCGTTCGTGCCACCCCTGACGACGGTGCACCAGAATTGGGACGAAGGCGGACGCCTGCTGGCGCGCAAGGCTCTGGCCTTGATTCGCGGAGAACCGGCCGAATCCGAGGTGCTTCCGACGTATCTGGTGACACGAGCAACCTGAGAATTTTTTGCGTGGCGTCGCGCTGTGGCGGCGTTTCCGGAGAACGACGATGGCCAGACTCATGACTCGGCGCGAATTCGCCCGCTGGGCGAGCGCCGCGGGCGCGATCGGCTTGGGCACCCCGAACCTGCTTGCCGCGGCGGCCCGCAATCCGCAACTGCCGGCCTTGCGCGAGTTCGGGTACGGACAGGTTGCGATGGGCAGCGCCCTGCACGAAGCGCAGCGCAGCGAGACGCTCGAGGTTCTGATGAATCTGAGCGAGGACGGGTTGCTCAAGCCGTTTCGCCAGATGGCCGGCAGCGCGGCCCCGGGGCAGGATCTTGGCGGCTGGTACACCTACGTCTCCGACTATGACTTGAGTCACGATACCGGCCTCGCCCCCGGCTCCACCTTCGGTCAATGGATCTCGGCCCTGTCCCGAAATTACGCGATCACCGGCGCGGCCGAGATCCGCGCGAAGGTGCTGCGCCTGAACCGACTCTACGCGGCCGCGATCAGCGAGGCGTATTTCGCGAAGAACCGTTTTCCGGCCTATTGCTACGACAAGCTGCTGCTGGGCTTGATTGATTCGCACCAGTACGTCGGCGATCCGGAGGCATTCGCGATTCTCGCCAAGACTACGGCGGCAGCCCTGCCCGAGTTGCCGGGCCGGGCGATCGACCGGGAGGTGCCGTGGCGACCGGACAAAGATCAGTCGTTTCGCTGGGATGAGTCTTACACGATCCCGGAAAACCTGTTTCTCGCCTTCCAGCGGGGAGCGGGAGATCGCTATCGTCAATTGGCGGTCGATTATCTCGACGATGCGAGCTGGTTCGACGCGCTCGCGGACGGCAAGAACGTCCTGCACCACAAACACGCCTACAGCTATGTCAATTCGCTGAGTTCCGCGATGCAGGCCTACCTGACACTCGGAAGCACGAAGCACCTGCGCGCCGCGAGCAATGCCTTCACGATGATCCAGGCGCAGAGCTTCGCGACCGGCGGTTGGGGTCCGGATGAAATGTTGCAGGGACCCGATGATGACGCGCTCTTCGCGAGCGTCGCGAAGAGCGTCAACAGCTTCGAGACCCCATGCGGCGCTTACGCGCACTTCAAATTGACCCGCTATCTGCTGCGCGCAACCCATGATTCTCGTTACGGCGACAGCATGGAGCGGGTCATGTACAACACCGTGCTCGGCGCGCTGCCGATGCACGAGGACGGCAGGTCGTTTTATTATTCCAACTATCACGAAGACGGATGCAAGGCTTATTCGAATCATCGTTTTCCTTGCTGCTCGGGCACCCTGCCGCAGGTGGCCGCCGACTACCGGATCAACACTTATTTTCGTGGTCCTCGCAGCGTGTACGTGAATCTGTATCAGCCCTCGACGCTGTCGTGGCAGGAGGGCGGAGCCCGCCTCTCCTTGAGTCAGGAGGGCGATTATCCGTTCGGCGACCTCGTCACGATGCGGATTGCGACGACCGCGGCGGTCGGTTTCACGCTCAGACTGCGGATCCCGGCTTGGGCACAGGGCGCGCGGATCGCCGTCAATGGGCGCGCCGCGCTTGCGCCTGTCCCGGGTACGTTCGCGAGCATCGCGCGCGAGTGGCGCAATGGCGATCGCATCGACCTGGAACTACCCCGTCAGCTGCGCTTGGAACCGATCGCGCCACGCCATCCCGAAACCGTCGCCCTGCTGTGCGGCCCCCTGGTGTTGTTCCCCCTCGGGCGCGCGCTCCTGTCACGCCCGAACATCACGAGCCGTCTGTTGTTGTCGGCGAGGCAGGTCGGCGCCGCGCGCTGGACCGCCGCAGATGCGGATCAGACGCTGACATTCGCCCCCTTCGTTGGAATCACCGATGAGAATTACTCCACGTATCTGCGCCTGGGCTGACGGCCGCATGCGAACTTTGCTTGCCCTCGCCGGCTTCGGGCTGCTCGGACTCGCGCGGGCCGGCGCGCCGGCGCCGGACTCCGCGGCGATCGAGAGCGAAGCGCGAGTATTGCTGGGTCGGCTGAGCCTCGCCGAAGAAATCGAACTGCTCGGCGGCGTCGATTCGATGTACACGCGGGCGGCTCCATCGATCGGGCTCGGGCGGCTCAAGATGTCGGACGCTTCGGTCGGCGTGCGCAACTGGGGGCCATCGACGTCCTATGCCGGCGGCGTCGCGCTGGCGGCGACCTGGGACGTCGATTACGCCCGTCAGCTCGGGGAGAGCCTCGGCGGGGATGCCCGCGCGCGGGGCGTGCAATTCCTGTTGGGCCCCGGCGTCAACATCGCCCGCTCGCCCGTGGCCGGACGAAATTTCGAATACCTGTCCGAGGATCCGTTCCTCAACAGCGCGCTCGTCGTCCCGTATATCGAGGGCGTCCAATCGCAAGGGGTGGTCGCGACCGTCAAGCACTATGCGCTGAACAACGAGGAGTTCGACCGCCACAACGTCAGTGCCGATATCGACGAGCGCACGCTGCGTGAAATTTATCTGCCGGCATTCGAAGCGGCGGTACGAGTGGCGCGCGTCGATGCCGTCATGGATTCCTACAATCTGGTCAACGGCGAGCATGCGACGGAAAACGCCTTTTTGAACCTGCAGATCTTGAAAGGAGAGTGGGGTTTCTCCGGCGTGCTGATGTCGGATTGGGACGCCACCTACGACACGGTGGCCGCCGCCAATCACGGGCTCGACCTCGAGATGCCGAGTCCGCGCTTCTTGAACGCGGCGGCGCTGCTGCCCGCGATGGACAAAGGCCTGGTGCAACGCTCGACGATCGACGACAAGGTCCTGCGTTTGCTGCGCATCGCTCTGCGCTATGGGTTCCTGCCCTCGGCGGCCGTTCCGCCGGGTCCGGTCGAGAAGCCCGGTTCGACCTACTCGCTGGTCGATCGCGCGGTGGCGCTGCGCGGCGCGCTCGAGAGCATCACCTTGTTGAAGAACACCGGATCGCTGCTGCCTCTGGACCGCACGAAGATCAAGACCGTCGCCGTGATCGGACCGAACGCCTACCCCGCCGTCACCGGTGGCGGCGGTTCCGCCTATACCCAGCCGTTCGACCCGGTGAGCACGCTGAGCGGGATCGCCCAGTTCCTGGGGCCCTCGGTCCGTATCCTCCACGATCCCGGGTTACCGGGAATGTTCGACGTGTTTCACGACACGCACTGGCTGGGCCCGGTGACGATGGCGACTTATCGAGGCGCGCGCTTCGCGGGCAGGCCTCGACTCACGACCCTGGAGGAAATCGACAATGCCCCCCAGGAAGGGCTCTCCCAACCCGACCCGGATCCGCGCAGCATTCGGTATCACGGCCGCTATCGGGCGGCGGTTGCCGGCCGCTACTGGATCCTCGCCACGGCGTCGGCCTGGGACGGCGATCGTCTCGACGTCTTCGTGGATGGAAGACGGCTCGAGGTTCCGATTCACGCCGAGGGCCAGGTGCCACCGTCTTGGCCGGTCACCCTCTCGGCGGACCAGGAGATCGATGTCGTCGCCGATTATCTGCCCCGTTTCGCAGGCGTACGCTGCGGGCTCGGCATTGCCTACGAACCGGATCTCGTCACCGCGAATGCGAAGCGAATCGCCGCGATCGCGGACGCCACGGTGGTTGCCGTCGGTTTCACCAAGAACACCGAGGGCGAAGGCGCGGACCGCAGCTTCACGCTTCCCTGGGGGCAGGATGCATTGATCGAAGCGATCGCGGCCGCGAATCCGCGCACCATCGTCACGCTGACCGGGGGCGTCGGCGCCGATACGCGGCGTTGGCTCGATCGCGTGCCCGCCCTCATCGATTTGTATTATCCGGGTCAGGAAGGCGGAACGGCCGTGGCGCAGATCTTGTTCGGACAACACGCTCCCGAGGGGAAGCTCCCGGTCACGTTCGATCGCAGCTGGGAAGACAGCGCGTCCTACGCTCATTACTACCCCACCGGTGGCGAGCCCCGATCCGGCGCGATCAGCCACGTTCGCTACGACGACGCGCTGATGGTGGGCTATCGGTACTGGACCAGCAACGGCAGGCACCCGCTCTTTCCGTTCGGCTTCGGCATGAGTTATTCGCGTTTCAAGTTCTCGAACCTCAGGATGCCGGCCGCCGCCTCGTCGCGGGATCCGATTCAAGTGACGGTCGACGTCGAGAACACCGGCATGGTCGCGGCGGCCGAGGTGGCCCAGCTGTACATCTCCGATCCCTCCGCGCCGGTCGAGCGCCCGGAGCGGGAACTCAAGGGATTCGTCAAAGTTCGTCTCGAACCGGGCGAGACCAAGCCGGTGGTGTTCCCCCTCGATCGCCGCTCCTTCAGTTACTGGGACTCGGGCCGGCATGGCTGGGCGATCGCCCCCGGGCGATTCGTGATCCGAGTGGGCGACTCGAGCGAAGACACGCCGCTGAGCGCCGACCTGCGGCTCACTGACTAGGAGAGAATCCGTGTGTGGAAAGACAGCGATTGGGATCGGGCTGATCTGCCTGTTGATATTCAATGTGAGTCAGGCCGCGGCCGAACAGCGCTTCGTCGAGCGGCTTGGGAACGGCCTCGCACAGACGCCCCCGATGGGCTGGAACAGCTGGAACAAGTACGGCTGTGAAATCAACGAACAGCTGATCCGCGCGCAGGCCGACGCGATGGTCGGCTCCGGAATGAGACAAGCCGGGTACCGATACCTCGTGATCGATGATTGCTGGCAGGTGGGCCGCGATGCGGCGGGTGACATTCTCCCCGACCCGGTCCGGTTTCCGTCCGGCATCAAACTGCTCGCCGACTACATCCATGCGAGAGGCCTGCTGTTCGGCATCTATTCGGATGCGGGAGACCAGACCTGCCAGAAGCGCCCGGGAAGCCGCGGTCACGAATACCAAGATGCCGCGCAATATGCATCCTGGGGCGTGGATTATCTGAAATACGACTGGTGTCATGCCGAATCCCTCGAAGCGCGCGCGGCCTACGAGACGATGAGCGATGCGCTGCGCGCCACGGGTCGCCCCATCGTGTTCAGCATTTGTGAATGGGGCACGCATCAACCGTGGCTGTGGGCCGCCTCCGTGGGCGGCAATTTGTGGCGCACGACGCCGGACATCTCCGACGGCTGGGTGGGAAAGGCCCGAAACCTCGACTGGTTCGGCGTCTTGGATATCCTCGACCTCCAAGTCGGTCTCGAAACCTACGCGGGCCCGGGACACTGGAACGATCCGGACATGCTCGAGGTCGGCAACGGGGGCATGACGCTCGAGCAATACCGGGCCCATTTCAGCCTGTGGGCGATCCTTGCCGCGCCCTTGATCGCGGGCAATGATCTTTCGACGATGGACACGTCGATTCGCAAGCTGCTCACGAATCAGGACGTGATCACGGTGGATCAAGATCGTCTCGGCGTGGAGGGGCGTCGCGCATTCAAGGACGGCGATGCCGAGATCTGGGTGAAACCGCTCGCCGACGGCAGCCAGGCGGTCGTGTTGTTGAATCGCGGCGACTCGGCCCGCAGTATCCGCCTGGCCTGGGAAACGCTGCGTTTACCGCCTTATTTACCTCTCGATACGCGGGATCTGTGGACCGGCAAGCGCGTCCACGGAGCGACCGGAAGTCTCGACTTCGAGCTCGCGCCCGCCTCCGCCACGATGCTCCGCGTGACGCCGTCCAATCGGGCCTTATAAACGCCGGGAATCTGGATAGATGAAAAAAGTTACACGAGCCATGAGAAAGAGTAAGCACCCAGGCTGAATCTCTATGGCAGTATCTTCTTCGAGTTCGGCGCTGCCCACGCAGCGCGAACACGAAGGTTTAGGAGCAAATCGCGTCGGCAACCAGCCAACTCCCCCGTCGGCGCGATCTTCCAGCGGCGTGGGTCCTCGCAGACCCACGCCGTATTTTAATCCCTGTCTGCCCGTAGATTCAATGCATTACGCAGTTTGTCTACGTTAGACAGACGGGCTGGTTGAGTGACGCGGCGGCCCAGAGGCAGGTCAGCGCTCGAACTTCGTCGATAAGATGATCGATGAAGTCGTTCGTTCGACCCCGGGTAAGGCGCCGATTCGATCGATGACTTGATCCATCTCGGCCACGGTGGCGGTGGCGGCGACGGCAATCAAATCGGCCTCGCCGCTGACGGAATGGAGCAAGCGGACCTGGCTGACGGCGGACAGGGCCGCCGTGACCGCCCTCGCCTCCTTGGCGCCTACCTTGATCATCACATGCGCCCGCACCGCACCAAACTCATGTTCGGGCCCCAAACGCACGGTGTAACCGGCGATCACACCGTCCCGTTCCAGCCTTTCCAGCCGACTCTGCACGCTGCTGCGCGACCGGCCGACCTGGCGCGCCAATTGCGCGGTGGAGGCGCGTCCATCCTCACGCAGCTTGGCCAAGAGTGCCGCATCGATCGCGTCCATCATTTCGCTTAGCCTTTACGTCGATTCGCAGGGCATCTTGCGTTAATACGCGCGGTTCGTCCATACCATCCGCCGGTCATTTCGCCAAGAATGTTGCAGGTTCCGCCTTGGTCGAGCCCCTGCGGCTCAGAGAGAAAGTCATGAAAAAGATTTTGGTCGTAGGTGCCGGCAAGATCGGCTCGATGATCGCCGAGCTGCTGGGCAGTTGCGGCGACTATGCCGTGACGGTCATGGACCGCTCGCCGCAGCAGCTCGACCGGCTCGAAACCACGCTGCCGATCACGAAGATCGCCACCGACATCGCCGACGGCGAGAAGCTGCGACGGCTGCTCGAAGGCCAGTTCGCCGTCCTGAGCGCCGCCCCGTATCACGCAACCCGTCTAGTCGCCGAGGCTGCCAAAGCCGTGGGCGCGCATTATCTCGATCTCACCGAAGACGTCGCCAGCACCCGCATCGTCAAGCAGCTTGCGTGCGACGCCAAGACGGCGTTCATTCCCCAATGCGGACTGGCGCCGGGATTCATCACGATCGTGGCGAGCGACCTGGCCTCGCGATTCGACCAACTGCAGGATGTTCGCATGCGGGTAGGCGCGTTGCCGAAATTTCCATCGAACGCCCTGAATTACAATCTCACCTGGAGTACCGACGGCGTCATCAACGAGTACTGCGAACCCTGTGAGGCCATCGTCAACGGGCAGCTCCGAGAAACGCAGCCCCTCGAGGAGCGGGAAGAGTTCTCACTCGACGGCATCCTGTACGAGGCCTTCAACACCTCGGGCGGTCTCGGCACCTTGTGCGAAACCTTGGCGGGCAAGGTACGCAACCTGAACTATCGCACCATCCGGTATCCAGGGCACGCGGCGATAATGAAGACCTTGCTCAATGATCTACGACTTCGGGATCGGCGCGAGTTGCTCAAGGACATCCTCGAAAATGCCGTGCCGGTGACGCTGCAGGATGTCGTGATCGTGTTCGTGACGGTCAGCGGGATGCAGGGCGGACAGTTGGTCCAGGAAACCTATGCCAACAAAATCTACGCCGCGCCCATCGGCGGCCGCATGCGCAGCGCGATCCAGATCACGACGGCCGGCGGCATCTGCGCCGTGCTCGACATGCTCGCCGCCGGTCGCTTGCCGCAAACCGGCCTGATCCGGCAGGAGGACATTCGACTCGCCGATTTTCTCGACAATCGATTCGGCCGTTATTACGCCGGTCCCGAGACGCCGAACAACGCACAGGCGACGGCCGCTGCGCCCGTAGCCGCCGTCGCGCAGGCCGCAAACGCGGCCTGACGCCCGGGTCGGCGAGCGCGTCCCTCGGGCTCGCTCAGCGCAAGCCGCCCAACAGCCTCGCAGGCAGCATCAGGACCGCGAACGCCAGGGCGAGCAGGCTCTCGACGACGATGCCGAGAACTCGGAAGGGAATCGACAACAGCCACAGGAAAGGCCATAAGACCAAGATGGCCAGGGCCAGCGGCCAACAAAACACCAGGAGCACGAGCCAGAGCAGCAACTTGAGCATCGCATTCTCCTCGCGGGGCGGATTCGCGATTGGATTATTGCCCAAAGAGGACTTCCTGTCATCGAGCGGATGCACGGATGACATTTGTCAGGTCCGCCGAATGACACCCGACACTGACGGCGGCCGCGCCGGGTCCCCTAGACTGCCTCCACGGTCAACACCCACCGGAGGCACGATGAACCCCTCGAGTTCCCCCGCAATCGAAGCGCGCGGCGTTTCGCACCGCTACGGTCGGGTCCCGTCGCTCAGCGACGTGGATCTGACCATCGAACGAGGCGCGGTCACTGCGCTGCTCGGACCCAACGGCGCCGGCAAGACGACTTTCGTGAACCTGGTGCTCGGCCGGGATCGTCCCGGTTCGGGATCGCTCACGACGCTGGGAGCGCTTCCTGGCAGCGCGGCGGCACGCGCGGGCAGCGGCGTGATGCTGCAGTCCGCGTCGCTGGCGGCACAACTGACGGTTCGCGAACACGTCCGCTTGTTCGCAGGCTACTACCCCTCGGCTTTGCCGGTCGGCGAGGTGATCGCTCTGGTCGGCCTGGAGAAGGAGGCCGACCGACGCTATGGGTCGCTCTCGGGCGGTCAGCAACGACGCATGCAGTTTGCACTCGCGGTCTGCGGACAGCCGGCCTTGCTCGTGCTCGATGAACCGACGGTTGCCCTGGATGCCGATTCGCGGCGTCTGACCTGGGCGGCGATTCGGGCACGCGCAGACGCGGGCGCCGCCGTGCTCTTGACCACCCATCTGCTCGAGGAGGCCGAGGCGCTCGCGGATCGCGTCGTACTGCTCGCAGGCGGTCGGATCCTCGCCGATGCGCCGCCAAGAGCGATCAAGGCGCGTATCGCCGAACAACGCATCACCTGCCGGAGCACCCTGTCGCTGGAACGAATCACGCAGTTGCCGGGAGTCATCGCCGCCTCGTCGCACGAGGGTCGCTGGTCGGTGCGCACGTCGCATGCCGAGAGGACGCTGGCGTCGTGGCTGGTGCGCGACCCGAATTTGAGGGATCTCGAAATCGCACGCGCAAGTCTCGAGGAAGCGCTGGCCCAACTGCTGCAACGGGAGGCTGCATGAACAGCATCGACATCCTGAGGCCCTCGGCCCCGCCGATACCCCGCACTTCGCCGCGTCTCGGCGTCATCCGGCGCGAAATTCACGCCGAGATCGTGCGCAGTTTGCGCACACCTTCCTTCCTCGTGCCGACTCTTGCGATGCCTCTCGCCTTCTACACCTTGTTTGCGCTGGTTTTGGCGCCCCCCGGGTCGCAGACGGGCGTTTATATTCTGGCGACCTATGGCGTGCTCGCGTCCCTGGGGCCCTGTCTGTTCGGCTTCGGAGCCGGCATCGCCTCGGATCGGGACGCCGGCATCCTGGGACTCAAGCGGATCTCGCCGCTGCCCGCCGGCGCGTTCCTGATCGCGCGACTGGCGAGCGCGGCTTTGTTCACGCTCGTCGTCGTGCTCGCCCTCGATGTCCTCGCCGCCGGCGGTGCCGGGGTGCGTCTTCCGGTCCAGTCGTGGTTCACGCTGCTGGCCGTGCACATGCTGAGCGTGCTGCCCTTCTGTCTGCTGGGGCTTTGCATCGGCCTGCGGACCGGCGCCTCGGCGGCCATGGCGTTGAGCAATCTGTTGTTCATCGGCCTCGCGGTGCTCGGCGGTTTGTGGATGCCGCTGTCGATGTTTCCGCCGGTCATGCAGAAGGTCGCGCTCGCGTTGCCGACCTATCACATGAGTGCGCTCGCCCTGCAGGCCGTTGGTCTCGGGATCGGCGGCAGCGCCCGGGTGCATGGATTGTGCGCGGCGGCCTATGTCCTGGTGTTCGGCGGACTGGCGTGGCGGGCGTGGACGGCGAATACGCACTGAGCGGCGGCCACGTTATGCTTGCCGGGAATTCCAGGCGAACCGAGGGTTTGCGCACATGATCACATGGAAGGCCGGCGATCCGGCGGCACGCCGCCTGCAACTGCTGACCCTGGCTTACTTGTTGATGTACCCGGTTCCCTGGCTGCAGCAACGTCCGGGGGTTGCCGCGGTCGCAGCTTCGACGGTCGCCATCGCGATCTTCCTCCCGCTGTATTTTCGTTCCTACGGGTCGGGCCTGCGCGCGCGGTTCGCCTATGCCCTCGGAATGCTCTGCATCGGGTTTGCCCTGTACCGCTGCGGTGGCATCTGGACGGTGTTCGCGGTGTATGCCGCGGCCACGCTCGGATTCGCGCGCCCCGGCCGGTATGCCGCGGTCGGTGTGGCCGGCGTCGTCGTGCTGCTGACCGGTTTTGGCCTGGGGCTCGGGATCTCGCCCTGGGAATGGGGATCGGGCGTGTTCTTCAGCTCGATCATCGGCGTGGGTGCGAGTTTTGCGGGTGCGATCAACGCGCGCAATGCGGCGCTCGCCGCGGCGCGCGAGGAATCGCGCCACCTTGCGGTGATCGCCGAACGGGAGCGCATCGCACGCGACCTGCACGACGTGCTGGGTCACACGCTCACGGTCGTCGCGGTCAAGGCGGACCTCGCGCGCAAACTGCTCGAGCGCGACCCACCCGCGGCGGCCCGCGAGATCGAGGAGATTCACGCGACCGCCCGCGCGGCGCTCGCCGAAGTACGGATCGCGGTCAACGGCATGCGCTCGACGACGCTCGCCCAGGAGCTGGCCTCGGCGCGCAGTGCTCTCGAGAGTGCCGGTATCGTGGTGACGAGCGAGATGACCAAGGAGCCGCTGCCGCCGCTCGTCGAAACCGCGCTTGCCTACGTGATACGCGAAGCGGCGACCAACGTGCTGCGCCATTCGGGCGCACGCCGCTGTCGGATCACGCTCGCGCGCCAGGGTTGCGAGGCGGCGCTCGAGGTTCATGACGACGGTCGAGGCGGCAGGATCGTCGAGGGGCACGGGGTCACGGGCATGCGCCAGCGGCTGATGGCGGTGCGCGGCGGACTGGAACTGCGCGAGGAGTCGGGCGTGCATTTGTTCGCGCGCGCTCCGATCGGCGAGCCCGCGACGTGATCCGCGTGCTCGTGGCCGAGGATCAGGGCATGGTGTTGGGCGCGCTGGCCGCGCTGCTCGCCATGGAGCACGGCATCAAAATCGTCGGCAAGGCCGCGGATGGCCGCGAGGCCTGGACCCTCGTCGAACAACTGAAACCGGATGTTCTGATTTCCGATATCGAAATGCCGGGGTTGACGGGTCTCGACCTCGCCGAGCGCATCCATGAGGCGAGGCTCGCGTGCCGGGTCTTGATCGTCACGACCTTCGGGCGCCCCGGCTATCTGCGTCGTGCCCTCGACGCCGGCGTAACCGGCTATCTGCTGAAGGACCAACCGAGCGAGCAGCTGGCGGCTGCGGTCCACAAGGTCGCGCTCGGCCAGCGCGTCATCGCGCCGGAGCTGGCGGAGATCGCCTGGGCTCCCGCGAGTCCCTTGAGCGAGAGGGAACGCGCGGTGCTGCGTCTCGCGGAAGAAGGCCGCAGCAACAAGGAAATTGCGGATTCGCTCGGGCTGTCACCGGGAACGGTGCGCAATTATCTGCACGAGGCCGCGCAGAAACTCGATGCCGCGAACCGCGTCGAAGCGACGCGGATCGCGCGCGCCAACGGCTGGCTTTAGCTCGCCAACGGCGGCTTCCGGCCCGCCTAGATCAGGGTCCGAGAACGCAGAATATCGGCGAGGTTGACCGGCGCTTGGTTCTGCCGGATCGCGGCTTGCCAGCGCTCGCCTCCCGTGCAGAGCCGGCCGATGACATCCGCGGCCGGCGCCCGCCAGCCCGACAACAGACTATCGACCCCACCCACCAAAAAGGCTTCGCCGATCTGTCCGTAACGCCAGGAATCATCGAACCCGTGTGCCATGACAAACCTCGCTCGCTCGATCACGCCCATGACCCTTGAGAAAAGTGTAGAGCGACTTGACAAAATGCGGCAACTGTCTGAAAAAAAAGACAGGCGTCATTCATTAGATTCGTGCCAACCATGAGGGCTCGCAGACCACGGCGGTGATCGCATGACGGTGACCTTACGCAAAGCGACGCGGGGCGACATTCCCGCGATCGAAGCCCTGATCGCCCGCTCGGCGCGCGGCCTCTCCACCCAGGATTATCGTCCCGAGCAGGTGGAGGGCGCGCTGCGTGGCGCCTTCGGTGTGGACACGCAGTTGTTGGCGGACCAAACCTATTGGCTGGCCGAGGAGGTCGGCCTGGTCGGCTGCGGCGGATGGAGTTTTCGTGCGACGCTGTTCGGCGGCGATGCCCGCCCTGGCAGGGATGCGACGCCGCTGGATCCGCGGACACAGGCGGCGAAGATCCGCGCTTTTTTCGTCGACCCCGATCACGCGCGCCGCGGCATCGCGAGCCTGCTGCTCGCGGCCTGCGAACAGGAGGCCCGCGCCCGGGGCTTCGTGCGCGTCGAGCTCATGTCGACCCTGCCGGGCATCAAGTTCTACTCCCGGCGCGGTTATCACGGCGGCGAGCGCGTACGTTACGAACTCGGCGCCGGCGAGCACATCGATTTTCTGCCGATGCACAAGGATCTATGAGCGCTCATTGCGGGGCGTCGGCGTAGATCTTCACGAGGCGATAGAGGAAGCGGCGACCCTCGAGCAGCGAGTCGACGCCGACGTACTCGTTGAGGCCGTGGATGTGCCCGAGATCAGGCCCGATGAAAATCGGTTCGAAGCCATAGGTCGGTATGCCCGCCGCGTTCAGGAACGCCCCATCCGTTGCACCGGCCTGCAGGATCGGGAGCACCGGCACGCCGGGAAAGAACTCGGCTGCCAGCTTCTCGACCGGCGCCAGGATCGCCTGTGTCAGCGGCGGCGGCGGGGGGGTGGAGCTGCGCGTCTCCAGGGTGATGACCTTGACCTCGGGATCGGCGACCAAGTCCTGCAGTTTTGCGGCGACCGACTCCACACTCACGCCCGGAAAGATGCGGCAGTTGATGTTGGCGCGGGCCCGTTGCGGCAGCGCATTGGTGGCATGACCGGCTTCGAGCATCGTCGCGACGCAGGTCGTGCGCAAAGTGGCGTTCCAACTCGGATCCTTGGCCGATACCAGCGCGATCGCCGCCGCATCGCCAGGATCCTGGAGGAACGCCTTCATCGCATCGGCGATCGCCGTCTCGCCCTTGGCCGCCTCGACCTTGGCCATGCCCGCGAAGTAGCCGCGGTTGCCGTCGGTGAATTGCGGCGGGAAGTCGTAGGCGGCGACCCGGCCGAGCGCCGCGGCCAGCCGATAGATTGCGTTGTCCTTCACCGGGCGCGAACTGTGGCCGCCGGGATTGGTCACTTCCAGGCGGAAATTCTGGGGCAGCTTCTCGCCCGCCTGGATCTCGAGGGCGACACGCTTGCCGGAGGTGTCGAGTTCGCCGCCCGCGCCCTCGTTGAGCGCGAATCCTGCATCGATCAACGCGCGTTCGTGGGTCGCGAGCCACTCGGCGCCGTTGAAGGCGCCCGAAGTTTCCTCCCCGCAGGTCAGAGCAAGCTTGAGCGTGCGCCGCGGCTTGAATTTTTCCTGCTTCAACCGGACGAACGTATCGACCCAGATTGAAGCCTCCGCCTTGTCATCGAGCGCGCCGCGCGCATAGAAGTTGCCGTTTTCTTCCACCAGCTTGAACGGGTCCCGGACCCAGTCCTCACGCTTCGCCTCCACGACGTCGATGTGAGCCAGCAACAACAGGGCCTTTTCCTTCGGATCCCGGCCGGCGTAGATCGCGACCAGCCCGCCCTCCTTGGGATGATCGGGCGCGGCGAACCGGTGCAGGTCGGCATCGGCGAAGCCGGCGGCCTCGAGCCGGGCCGCCATGCGCTCCGCTGCCAGCGTGCAGCTGCCGGCCGAGAGTGTCGTATTGGTCTCGACGAGTTCCTGATAGAGCGATCGGAACTGCCGCTCGTCGGCCGTGGGATCGGCGGCCGCCGCCGCAAGGCACGCAAACAAGGTCGTCGCCGCCACGCTCGCCCGCAACCCCGTGGATCTGTTCATCTGCCTGTCTCCCTGATCTTCGATCTGAAATTTCTCGCCCGCCGGATTATGACCCACTCGCTTCAGCATTCCCGAGAAAACTTTTCACCGAGGCGCCCGGGCGAGGGGCGGCGTTCCCCGCTTCGACGTCGGCCTTCTCGGCGCCGCCACCGACGAAAGTCTTGATGTCGGCGAGCACGGGCGCGATGCCGCGACCGAGTTCGCTCAAGGCGGCGACCGTGCCCGCATGCTGGAGTTTCGGGTACATGCGCAGTGTCACCGGCACGTCGTGCGCACGCAAGGCGGCGGTGAGGTGGATCGCATTGAACGGTGCGACGGTCGTGTCGCGCCCGCCCTGCACGAGCAGCATCGGTGGAGCGCCGACGTGGACGAAATTGATCGGCTGGGAGATCGGGTAGCGATCGGGCGGCCCGAACATGTCCTGCAGGTCCGCCTCCCGCAGCGGCAGGAAATCATACGGTCCCGACAATCCGATGAAGCCGGCGACCCGCGGCACCGCCAGATCGAGTTCACGGAAATAGCGGGGATCGAGCGCGAGGAGTGCGCCCATGTGCGCACCGGACGAATGGCCCATGAAATAGACTCGGGCGGGGTCGGCCCCGTACTCCTTCGCATGCGCCGCCGCCCAAGCCGCGGCGCGCGCGGCATCCTCCATGAAACCCGCGAGCTTGACCTGCGGGTACATGCGGTAATCGGCGATCACGGTCACGTAACCGGCCTCGGCGAGCGCCGCGCCCACGAAGCGATATTCCTTCTTGTCACCGAATTCCCAGCGACCGCCATGCCAGAACACGATCAGGGGACAGGGATCGATCGGGCGCTTCTGCGGCAGGTAGACATCCAGGCGCTGCAGAGGATCGTCGCCGTAGGCGAGGTCGGTCTTGCGCGTGTAGGGCCCGAACACCGCGGGCGCGTTGGCGGCAAAAAACGTCAGCTGCGAACAGGCCGAGGTCGCGAGCGTCGCGAGGCCCACCAGAACGCCGCGACGGGCCATCGAAGTCGGCTCAGCGGCAGGCATAGGTCGGAATGCCTGCGGGATCGAGGATCCCGTGCGCGAGCAGCCATTCCTTCGCATCGGCCGCGTCGTCGTGAAACCACGCACCGGCGCTGCCGAGGCGGAACGTATAACCCCAGGTATCCATGTCCTCAACCATACGCAACTGACCGACGTTCGGAAGCAGTCCCGCGAGCAAAATCTGCAGATAACAAACCGCGTTTTCCTCCTGATGGTCACCGCCGGCGTCGGTGTCGAGGCCTGCACGCCGCTCCGGCGTCATGCAGATGAAATGCGCCGCCTCGTGCAGTACGGAATGGATCGGCGTGTCGAGCCGCGCGTGCAGGCGCGAGCCGATGAGACCCGCCTCGCGTTCGCCCCAATAGGAGCCGGGAATGATCTCCTGCGGTGCGACGAGCCTCAGCTCGAGACCGTAGCGATCCAGCAGCCGGCACAGAGGCATGCGGTCAATCGCACTGAGCGGCAGGACGTTCACGCGGGTACGTGGACTACTTGACGCGATCCAGGCGCCGGATGGCGATCGCGACCAGGTTGCGCGCCATTTGCTCACGCAGGACGTCGGCTTCGTGCTCCTTGGCGAGCACCGCGTTCTCGGCGAAGCTGTAGTCCTGTTGTTGGGTCAGGGTTTGCGGCGCGAGCAAGAGCTTGTCCGGACCACGGACCTCGAACGTCACCGTATAGATCAACAGGTATTCGGTCGGGATGTTGCTCGCCGAAACGGACAGCGTTCGCTGCTCGACCGTGTCCCGGGTCACCTCGATCGTCGCCGTCGCACCGGCCGGCACGGGCTGCAATTGCGCGCCGCTCGCCTGCAATTGCCGCTCGAAGTCGCGCGAAAAATCCGTATAGGGATCCTTGAGCTGCAGATAGGGCTTCGCGAGGACCGCGGGCAGCGCGGTGCTGCCGGCCAGGCGGAAGCCGCAGGCGCCCAGGCAGCAGCCGAGGACCGTCGGAGCGAGGCAGCGAAGCGCGATCCGCAGGGGCGTGGAGCTCACCTCAGATCACGATGTTGACGAGTTTGCCGGGCACGACGATCACTTTTCTGACCGCCGCGCCGCCGATGAATTTCTGCACGGCGGGATCAGCGAGTGCCGCCGTGCGCACCACCGTCTCGTCGGCATCGACCGCGACGGCGACGCGGCCGCGAAGTTTGCCGTTCACCTGGACGACGATCTCGCGGGTCGCCTGCTCGAGCGCCTGCGGGTCGACGCCAGGCCAGGCCTCGTCGATCAGCGCCGACTTGCCGCCGAGCGCATACCAGAGCGCATGCGTGACGTGCGGGATGATCGGCGAGAGACAAATCACGGCGAGCCTGAGGGCTTCGCGTTGCACGGCCCAGTCGGCGGGTGCCGAAGGGGCGAACTTCGCGATCGCGTTGAGCAGTTCCATGACCGCCGCGATTGCGGTGTTGAAGGTCCGTCGGCGCCCGATGTCGTCGGTCACCTTCGCCAGGGTTTGGTGCGCCTGACGCCGCAGGGTGCGCTGCGCATCGCTCAAGTCCTCGGAGGACGGCAGGCCATCGCTGCCGGCAGGCGCGGCGCCGACGTGATCGTGGACCGCCTTCCAGAGGCGCTTGATGAAGCGGTACGCGCCCTGCACCCCTTCGGCCGACCACTCGAGCGTCTGTTCGGGGGGCGCGGCGAACATCGTGAACAAACGCGCGGTATCGGCACCGTACTCGTCGACGAGAGCCTGCGGATCGACCCCATTGTTCTTCGATTTCGACATCGTGACGACGCCGCCGGACTCGACCTCACCGCCATCGGCACGCGCGATCGCCCGGCGCCGGCCCGTGACCTCGTCCACGACGACTTCGACGTCGGCAGGATTGAAATATTCGATGCGCCCCGAGGCCGGCTTGCGGAAGAATACCTCGTTGAGCACCATGCCCTGCGTGAACAGATTGGCGAAGGGCTCGTCGAACCGCACGCCGCCCAAGTCGCGCATCACCCGCGTCCAGAAGCGCGAATACAACAGGTGCAAAATCGCATGCTCGATGCCGCCGATGTATTGATCGACGGGCAGCCAGTAATCGACCCGCGCATCGACCATCGACCCGCGCGCATCGCTGCTCGCGAAGCGCAGGAAATACCACGAGGAATCGACGAACGTATCCATCGTGTCGGTCTCGCGCCGCGCGGCTGCGCCGCAGCGAGGACAGCGGCAGGCGAGGAACGACGCATTCCGGGCCAGAGGATTGCCCGCTCCATCGGGAACCAGGTCCTCCGGCAGCAACACCGGCAGGTCTTTGTCCGGCACCGGCACGGCACCGCAGCTCGGGCATTGAATGATGGGGATCGGGCAACCCCAGTAGCGTTGTCGCGAGATCCCCCAATCGCGCAGGCGCCAGGTCGTCTGTTTGGCGCCGAGGCCGAGGTTCTCGAGATCGGCGGCGATCGCGTCGATCGCCGCCTGGAACTCCAGGCCGTCGTAGCGCCCCGAATGGACGCAGCGGCCGTGTTCGCCGTACCAAGGCTCCCAGGCTGCGACCGAAAAGGGCCGCCCCTCGACGTCGATGACCTGTTTGATCGGCAATCCATACTTCAGTGCGAAGGCGAAATCGCGCTCGTCATGCGCCGGGACGCCCATGACGGCGCCTTCTCCGTAGCTCATCAGCACGTAGTTCCCGACCCACACCGGAATGTTCTCGCCGCTGAGCGGATGGCGCACGAACAAACCCGTCGCGACGCCCTTCTTTTCCTGGGTGGCGAAGGCGGACTCGATCGCAAGTCCCTGTTTGCATTCCTCGATGAAGGCGGCGACCTCCGGGCGGCTGCGGGCCGCATGCGCGGCCAGCGGGTGCTCCGCGGCCACGGCACAGAACGTCACGCCCATGATCGTGTCGGCGCGGGTCGTAAAGGCTCGCAACACGCCGGGCTGCCCGTCCAGATCGTAGGGAAAGCCGAGATTGATGCCTTCGCTCTTGCCGATCCAGTTGGCCTGCATGGTTCGCACGCGTTCCGGCCAGCCTTGCATGCTTCCCAAGGCGCCGAGCAGGTCCTCGGCGTAATCGGTGATCTTGAGGTAGTACATCGGGATGTCGCGTTTTTCCACGAGCGCGCCCGTGCGCCAACCCCGCCCGTCGATGACCTGTTCGTTGGCGAGCACGGTCTGGTCCACGGGATCCCAGTTCACCTGTCCGGTCTTGCGATACGCGATCCCCTTCTCCAGCATGCGGAGAAACAGCCACTGGTTCCAGCGATAGTAATCCGGGTGGCAGGTGGTCAATTCCCGCGTCCAGTCCAGTCCCAGGCCCAAGGACTTCAGCTGGCGCTTCATGGTCGCGATGTTGTCGTAGGTCCATTTCGCCGGCGGAACTCCGTTCGCCATGGCCGCGTTCTCGGCGGGCAACCCGAATGCGTCCCAACCCATGGGCTGCAGGACGTTGCGACCGTTCATCCGCATGAACCGCGAAAGCACGTCGCCGATCGTGTAATTGCGCACATGCCCCATGTGCAAGCGGCCGCTCGGGTAGGGAAACATGGACAGGCAGTAGTATTTTTCGCGCGCCGGGTCTTCCTTGGCTTCGAAGCAACGCTGCTCATCCCAAAACCGTTGGGCCTCGGCCTCGAGAACGGCAGGTTCGTATCGTTCGTTCATGATGGGTGGGCAGAATACCCGAAGGAATCGGGCGAGGCTCCCATGCCGCGAGGCGACCCGCGATTGCGACTGGACCGTTAGTCGATAAAATGGAATAATATTCCATATTCCGGAATATTCCACCATGAGTCGCCCGCGTTCCGCTCCTCTGCAGGCCCGCCTGCCGGATTTGCTGCTCACCGCGATCGCGGGACCCCATCTTGCGCCGACGGACGATCCGCAACTCGTCCAGGCCTTGGCGCGCGGTCTCGAGTTATTGCGCGTCTTCACCGAGGTCCCGGGACCGCTCGGCAATCGCGATCTGGCAAAGCGGTGCGGCCTGCCCAAGGCGACGGTGTCGCGCCTGACCTACACGCTGGCGCGCCTCGGTTATCTTCACTACGACCCGGATCTCGCGAAGTACCAGCCTGGGATTGCCGCCGCCGTCCTCGGGCACTCGGCGCTGCGGGCGGTGGCGCTACGGCGGGCGCTGCGGCCGTGGATGGAGGAGACGGCCGCCGGCCTCCCGGTCACCGTGTCGCTCGTCGCGCGCGACGGGCTGAAGCTCGTGCTCCTGGAGCGCAGCGAGGCGAGCACGCCCGCGGGTCGATACCGCGACGAGCCCGGCGCGTGCTGGCCCCTGTCCCTCTCGGGCCTGGCCCGCGGCCTGATCGTCGGGCTGCCTCAGCACGAGCGACTCACCGTGCTCGAGTATGTGGAACACGGTGACCCGCTCGGGTGGCCGGCACGCGAACGCGATATGTATCAAGCCCTGGCGGAATATCAGCATCACGGCTATACGATTTGCCCCGGGGACGCGTCGACCGGCGATGCCTCGCCGCCCATCCCCGCGGTGAGCGTGCCGCTGCAGCCGAACGACGGTTCGGGCGTGTTCGCGTTGAGCTGTAGTGCGCCTGAATTTCGCGTTCCGCGAGAGCGGCTGCTCGGGGAACTCGGGCCGCGTCTTGCGGAACTCGCCGGCCGTGTTCGGCGGGGCAGGCCCGCGCTATGATGCCGCAGAGCACGTCGCAAGGAGCTGGCATGGTCACGGACTCGAACAATCAATTTGCCCCGCCGAAGAGTGCGGTCGCCGATCGGACACCGACGAGCGACGTGACCGCCCAAGACGCAAGCCGCAATGCGCGCCTCGGGGCGGCGATCCTGGACGGGATCATTTTTTCCGCGCCGTTTGCCCCCGCGTATTTCCTCGCCGCCCGCGAGATCGGGATTCGGTGGCGGCTGGCGGGCGGAAACCTGAAGGGCCTCGACGTATTCAAGACTCTCGTTGCCACGGGTCCGAGTTTCTGGGGCGGCATGCTCGTCGCCGTCCTCGTCTGGACCATCACGGCGGTGCTCGTCCATCGGCACGGACAAACGATCGGCAAGCGCATCGTCGGCATCAAGGTCGTGCGCCGCGACGGGTCGCGGGCGGGCCTCGCCCGCATATTTTGGCTGCGCAACGTGGTCAACAACCTGCTTGGCTGGATTCCGGTCGTGGGCGGCCTCTACGCCCTCGTCGATCTTTTGTGGATCTTTGGCAGCCCGCGCCGCTGCCTGCACGATTACATCGCCGATACGATCGTCGTCAGCGCTTGAGTCACGCGGTCGACACGATCGTCACGGCGGAAACGCCGGAGGGCGTTGCGATCGAGATTCGCCCCGCGGGATTCGCCGTTCGCGGCATCGCCTACCTGCTGGACTTGTTGATTCGCATCGGCATCTGGATCGGCGTCGCCAGCGCGCTCGGCCCGGCGGGGCGTTTCGGCGTCGGCTGGATCCTGCTGTGCGCCTTCGCGCTCAGCTGGCTCTATCCGGTGATCTTCGAGTTGCTGCCGGGCGCGGCAACACCCGGGAAGCGCGTCATGGGTTTGCAGGTGATGATGGCCAATGCGCTGCCGATCACGCCGGCGGGCTCCATGATTCGAAATCTCCTGCGTGTCGTCGACGCGCTGCCGGCGTGCTACGGGTTCGGCGTGGCGACGATGTTGCTGCGGCCCGACGGTCGCCGGCTCGGTGATCTCGCCGGCGGCACGCTCGTGGCCTATCGCACGCCGGCGCCGAGTCCGGGTGGCTTCGGCGCGGCCGAGCCCGTCACACCGCCGGTCACGCTGACGCCGCGGCAGCGTCTGGCGATTGCGGCGTTCGCCTGGCGCGCCGGGCGCCTGACGCCTGAGCGCGCGGAGGAGATCGCCTCGCTCGCGATCGCGGCGGCTCCGCCGGCGATGGGTGGCTCGGTGAGCTCGCGACTGATGGGCATCGCGCGTTGGCTGCATGGGCAGCGGCCGGGCGCGGCGGCGGCCGCGCGGAGCTGAACCTTGACTCCGCTCGAATTCGAGGAAACTCACGAGGCCGGCTGGACGGAACTCGAAGCCTTGTTGCGCAAGACCCCTCGCGAGCTGAACGCCGAGCGTTTTTTGACCCTCTACCGGATGAGCTGCGAACATCTGGCACTCGCGCAGGCGCGCGGCTTTCCGGAGCACCTCGTCGCGCGCCTTTCGCGAATCACGGCGGCGGCGCATCAACTCATCTATCGGCAGAGTGAGTTCGGTCTGCGGCGTATTCGCGTGGCACTGCTGCTGCGTTTCCCCGCCATGGTGCGAGCGCAGCGCGCCTACGTCGCGGCGGCGGCCGCGCTCTTTCTCGTCCCGGCGCTCGTCATGGGGCTCGCCACCTATCTTCAGCCCGACCTCATCTTGTCGCTGGTGGATCGGGACACCGCTTCGCAATACGAGCACATGTACGACCCAAAGGCTGAAGCGATCGGCCGCAGGCGTGATGCCGGCAGCGATTGGGCGATGTTCGGCTTTTACATCGAGAACAATATCGGCATCGCCTTTCAGTGTTACGTCACCGGCGTGCTGCTCGGGCTCGGCAGCATTTTTTTCCTTGCGTCCAACGGCGTCACGATCGGCGCGGTTGCCGGATTCATCACGGCGCGGGGCTTCGGCGGCACGTTCTTTCCATTCGTCGCCACGCATTCGGCGTTCGAGCTGACCGCGATCGTGCTGTCGGGCGCCGCCGGCATGCGCATCGGACGCGCCGTGCTGATCCCGGGACGGATGCCGCGTCTGCTCGCGCTGCAAACTGCGGCGCGCGAGACGAGTTTCATCATCTTCGGGGCGGCCGTGATGTTGTTGATCGCCGCGGTGCTCGAGGCGTTCTGGTCGTCGGCGGCCTGGGTCTCACCGGCCGCGAAATACAGCTGTGCCGTCGTTTGCTGGGCGCTGGTGATCTTGTTCTTCCTGCGCAGACCTCATGCAGATTGAATCGATGACCGTGGTGCTGCGGCCGCGCACGATCTGGGAGGGTTGTGACCTCGGCGTGCGGATGCTGCAGGCCCACCTGCCCTCGGTCTTCGCCTGTCACATCGCGGTCCTCCTGCCTTGGTTGGCCTTGTGCCTGGCGACCTTCGACCTGGCTCCCTGGCTGCCGGCGCTGCTGCTGTGGCTGTCGAAGCCCTGGCTCGACCGCACGATCTTGTTCGCGCTGTCGCGAGCGTTGTTCGGGCAACGCACGCGGCCCGCAGACGTCTGGCGCGCGCAGCGCGGCGTTCTCTGGGGGCAACTCGCGACGACGCTGACTCTGCGCCGGCTCAGCGCATCCCGGGCCTACACGCAGCCGGTCCACCAACTGGAAGGGCTGGCGGGCCCGGCGCTGCGCACGCGCCTGCGCCAAATGGCGACCAAACACCGGGGTGTCGCCCGGTTGATGACTCAGTCCTTCGCCGCCGCCGAATTGGCGATCGTCGTGAGCCTGTTTTCCCTGCAGGCCTGGCTGGCTCCCCATCGCCTGCCGGTCAGCTGGAGCGCTTTTTCCCTCGGCGCGAACGGCGAGCAGCTGCTCGCGATCGTCGCCTACGGAGCCGCGATCGCGTTCGTCGAGCCCTTCTATGTGGCCGCCGGCTTCGGCATGTACCTGAACCGGCGCGTCGAACTCGAAGCCTGGGATATCGAGCAGGAGTTTCGTCGTGCGTTCGCGAACTGAATACCGGCTCGCGCTGGCGAGCGCCCTGCTGCTCGTGACGGTGATCGTTGCCGCTGCGCAGCCGCGGGCCCCACTGAGCCCGACCGAGATCGATACGGCGGTTCGAAAGGGCCGCGCCGATCCCGACATCGGGATCGAGACCAGGTCGAAACGCCTGCACTGGATCGGTAACGACAAACCGCAGCCGCCACCGAAGTCGGAGGCGCCGCACCCTTGGCTGCTGAATCTGTTTCAGTTCCTCGGAAACACGCTGAGCCTCATCGTGTGGATCCTGGGTTTCATCGCGGCAGGGGTGCTCGGGGTATGGTTCTACCGTGTCGCCCGGGCGCGAGCCCCTCGCGTGGCGGACCTGACGACCGAGCGACCCTCGCAGACCGCCGAGCGGGGACTGCACGGCGCGTCATTGCCCGAGGACATCGGCGCGGCCGCGAGCCGGCTCCTCGACGCGGGCCGGATCCGCGAGGCGCTTTCCTTGCTCTATCGGGGCGCGCTGGCGCGCACCGCGCAGGTTCACGGCATCCCCATCGGCGAATCGGCGACCGAGGGTGAGGTGCTGCGGGCCGTCGACGGACGGCTGGACGCCGGCGGCGTCGATTATCTGCGCAAGCTCGTGCGGCTCTGGGAGCGCGTCGTTTACGCAGGCGCACCGACCGCGGCCGAGGTCGTGCGATCCTTGTGCGCGGACTTCCAGGAGGCGCTCGGTTGAACGGGACCACGGCCTCGATGCTCCCGCTCACGCGCGTCGGTGTGTTGCGTCTGCTGTTGCTCTGCGGACTGCTCGCCCTCGGCGTCTGGATCGCGAGAAACACCTACTGGGAGGAAGTGTCCGTGCCCGGGCAAGCGCGCGGCGAGGCTGCCACCAACCCGTATTACGGCCTCGTGCACCTCGCGGCGGATCTCGGGCTCGAGACGCGCACGGTCGCGTCCCTGAGTTCACTGCCGGGTCGCGACGGCGTGCTGCTGTTGGACAAGGTCGGCAAGGGAACGCTGCCGCGGTCCCAGATCCAGGCACTCGAGCATTGGGTGGAAGCGGGCGGTCGCTTGATTCTGTCCGGTTCCGTGCTCGGGGGGAGCACTGAGCTGCGGCATTGGACGGGCATCCAATACGTCCCACCGCGCATCACGGCACCGGGCGCGGCCCCCTCGGACGGGGCGGCGCCGAACGTGCCGCCGCTGCCGCCGCCGCGAGCGCGGGTGGCGATCGCCGCGGTTCGCAAGGATTGTCCGCCGATGCAGGTGAGCATCGACGGCAAGCCCACGGGTGAGACCCTGCTCGTCTGCGACGTCTGGGTGGGCAACGGCTACCGCAGCGAGCGGACGCCGGCGTGGGCCTTGAGCGACGCCGCCGGCATCCAGGTACTGCGCGTCGGCCTGGGTCGAGGCAGCGTCACGGTCATCGGTCCGAGCCAGATCTATGCGACCGCGGCAGTGTTCGAGCACCAGCATGCGCGCGTGTTCGTCGATGCATCACCCCTCTTGCGCGGCGATCAACTGTGGATCCTCGTCGCGAACCAACCCGAAGCTCTGCTCGCCTTGCTGTGGCGTCTCGGCGCGCCGGCCATCGGCTGCTTGATCGCGGCCGTCCTGCTCAGCCTGTGGCGCAGTTTTCCGCGGTTTGGCCCGCTGGCCGCCGCGCCGCCCGACGCGCGGCGCTCCCTCGCCGAACAGATCCGCGCGAACGCGCGCTTCGCGTGGCGCAGCCACAGTCTCGAGGCCCTGCATGCGGCGGCGCTGCGCGGCGTCGAGGACGTCGCGCGCCGACAGATCGCGGCTTTCGATCGGCTCGATACGGCGCAGCGCGGCGCCGTCATCGCAGCACGCGCGGGCATCTCCGCATCGGCGCTCGAAGAGGCCATGCGATTGGACACCGCGCGTCGCCCGCCGTCCGGACGCAGCGCGATCGCGCTCCTCGAACAGGTACGACGGCGACTGCAAACGCAAGCATTGTCATCAAATAGGAACCCTGCATGACCGAAGAATCGAACACCATCGTGCGGGCGGGGGAAATTCTCGCGAAGCTGCGCGCGCAGATCGGCAATGCCCTCGTCGGCCAGTCAGACGTCGTCGAGCAGACCTTGATCGCGCTCATGGTCTCGGGCCACGTGCTCATCGAGGGCGTTCCCGGCCTCGGCAAGACTCTGCTCGTGCGCGCGCTCGCCCAGGCCATTTCCCTGAAGGTCGCGCGCATTCAGTTCACGCCCGACTTGATGCCCTCGGACATCACCGGCCATGCGGTACTCGACCCGCAGACACGCGAGCTGCGCATCGTTCAAGGTCCGGTTTTCACGAACGTCCTGCTCGCCGACGAAATCAACCGGGCCCCGGCGAAAACCCAGAGCGCCTTGCTCGAGGTCATGCAGGAATACCAGGTGACCCTGGAGGGCGAGGCGCGCCCGCTGCCGCGTCCGTTCATCGTCCTCGCGACCCAGAACCCGCTGGAGACCGAAGGAACCTATCCGCTGCCCGAGGCGCAGCTGGATCGCTTCCTGCTCAAGATCGACATGCCCTATCCGAGTCAGGCGGAGGAGGTCGATATCGTGTTGCGAACGACGACCGATCAGACCGGCGACAAACTGCCGCTCAAGGGCGTCACTCCGGTCATCAACGAACGCGCGGTAACGGCGCTGCAGACCCTGGTCGCGCGACAACGCATCGATCCGGCGGTCGTCGATTACGCCGTGCGCATCGGCCGCACCACCCGGGATTGGCCGGGGATCGCCATGGGCAGCGGACCGCGCGGACCGATTGCGCTCGTGCGAGCGGCGAAAGCCGCTGCGCTCCTGGCCGCGCGTTCCTTCGTCCTGCCCGAGGACGTGAAGGCGGTTGCGCTCGCGGTGCTGCGGCATCGCGTCGTGCTGTCCGCCGACGCCCAATTGGATGGCCGTCGCGTCGATGACCTGCTGATCGCGATCCTCGACGCGACGGCTGCGCCGCGCGTCTGACGACGGACCGATGACCATCGTGCCGCTGCCCTCCCGCACCTCGCTGCTCCTCGCCTGGGGAGCGACGCTCGTGCTGGCGGCACTGGCGGTCGCGCCCTTGGAAATCCCGCCGTTGCGCTGGATGGCCTGCGGCCTGCTCGGCGTCGCGATCGGCGCGCTGGCATTCGACGCCTACTTGAGCCGGCGCCGCTGGCAAAGCGGGCCGCTGCTGTTCGATCGGCAGTTGCCCCCGGCATTCGCCGTCGGCATGCCCGTGACGATCCGGGTCGGGCTGGAGAATACCGGCACGACGCGTTTGACCGGGAAGCTATACGATCATGCCGGCCCGGGGCTCGATCAGTCCGGGATGCCCCTGGACTTTTCGGTGGGTCCGCGACAGCGCCAAACCCTCGAGTTCACCGTGCTGCCCGCGATGCGCGGCATGCGGGGATTCGAACCGGCCCAGATTCGCCTGCGATCGCGTCTCGGGTTGCTGGATTTGAACCTGCGTCTCGGCAACTCCCAAACGCGGCGCGTGTTTCCCAACTTCGCGCAGCAGGCGCGCTACGCCTGGCTCGCCGGCGATCGCCCTCTCAGGACGCCGGGGCTCAAGAACGTGCAACGTCGCGGCTCGGGCACCGACTTCGACCAGCTCGTCGATTACCGGCCGGGGGATCCGATCCGCCACATCGACTGGAAGGCGACCCGGCGGCACCAGCGGGCGATCGTGCGCAAGTTCCAGGACGATCGGGATCAAAGCGTGATGTTTTTGCTCGACTGCGGCCGGCGGATGCGCGCGGACGATACTCAACAGGGTGTCGGCGCCACGCATTTCGATCAGTCGCTGAACGCCTTGATGCTGCTCGCGTTCGTCGCGCTGAAGCATGGCGATGCCGTCGGCGCGATGACTTTCGGCACCTTACCCGGCGCGCAGAAGAGCTTTGCGCCCCGCAAGGGCCGATCGGCGCTCAATGCCCTGATGGCACAACTGGCCGAAGTCGAACCCTCGCCGACCTTTTCCGATTATGGACAGGCCGCGACCGAGCTGCTGCGACGCCAGCGCAAGCGCGGGCTCCTGGTCCTGATCACCAATTGCCGCAACGAGGACGCACCCGAGCTCGGCGCCGCGCTGCGCCTGCTGCGCACCCGTCACCTCGTCGTGCTGGCGAACCTGCGCGAACAGGTCGTGGCTCAACTCGAGGCGCAAGCCCTGGTCAGCGAGGACGTGGCGCTCGAAGTCGCCGCGGCCCTCCAATACGGACAGGCCCGCGGCGATTTCCTGCGGCGACTCGCGCAGGATCGCGTGCTGCTGATCGACTGTGAACCGCGTCAGCTCGGCGTCGAACTCGTCAACCGTTACACGATCTTGAAGGGAGCAGGGGCGATCTGAAAAGACTCTCCTCTGAGGTTTCATTGCGGGCCGAGCTTGGCGCGCTTCGCTGCCCGGATCCAGACCAAACGCCCCAGGCGCACGAACAATCCGTGCTCGGCGATCCACGCGGCGTAGGCGACATAGGCGGGATCGGAGGCGAGGTGTCGTTCTTCGGTTTTCGCGCGCAGATAGTACACGCCGTTGAGCAAGCCGAGGAGCAGGCAGTGGCGCAAGGCGGCGGCCGGCCCGAGTACGCTCAGAAACGGCATCGAGACCATCCACCAGCTGAGGTTCTTGCTGAGATAGGCCGGATGCTTCGTGTAACGATAGGGACCGCTGGTGATGATGCCGCGATTGGTCAGATTGGAGAATCGCAGCCCGAAAGCAACGGTCGACAAGCCGTAGATGATCACGAGGATCAGGATGGTGCAGCCCCAGGCATTGGCGAGGTTCGGCAACGCGGTGAAGTGCCTCGCCCAATCGTCGGACTCGCTGTACGCAAGATAGTACGTGCCGATCACGGAATAAAACGGCTGATAACAGACGAGCGCCGTGAGCCATCCGGCGACGGTCGTGTCGGTGCTGCGAATATGGGAGTCGAGCACGCGCAGCGTCAGCACGTAGCCGACGACGCAAAACAAGAGGTCGACCGCGTAACCCAGGCGGAACAACAAGGGGTAGACGTTGGGACCCAAGCCGTTGTTCGCGATCCCGCCGAGCACGTTCGCGAGGTCGTTGACCTGATCCCGCGCATACACGACCATGAGCGGCAGAAAAAATGCCTTCACGAGCCAGCCCAGGGCATGAGCCCGGGCCTGGACGAATGAGGGCCGGTCTTCGAAGCGTCCGAGCAGGCAGCGTCCGATGCGCCAATAAGCATCCCGAGGGTCGACCAGCCTTGCGTCGGACCAGGCGAAATACAGGATCGCGGCGCCCGCCACGACGGGCGCGAGCAGCCGCAGGAAGCGCCAGTAAGCCGCGTAGAAACTGCCGTGATACTCGGGAAACAGCCAGTAGAGAAACGCGATCGCCGCGAAGGTCGCGGTCAGACCGAGCAGGCGGGTGGCAACACGGGAGGGTTCGATGCGTCGGGAACTCGCCACGGCGAGGCCGGTGCCCTGCGGCGCCGCTCCCCGCCGCCACCACCACTCACCGATCGTGACCGACACCCCGAGGGCCGCTCCGCTACACAGCACGATCTCGACGGGATCGAGAGCGCCGAGCTGCCAATGCGCCAGTGCGGCCATCGTCGACACCGCGAGGAGCATTGCGACGAGATTGATGCCGAAATGCGCCGCGGATCGCGGCCGGAGTGGAATGGACATGACGGGCCCATCGTACCGATAGACCCGCCCTGTCGCTATACGGTGGCGTTCACGTGCGATCCGAGCAAGCTCGGCGCTTGCGATCCGTTGCCTTGGATTTTCTGCAGAAGACCCGTGAGGAAACTGGTGAGTTGCGTCGTCGAGGCGGTGGCCCCATGGGAACCCGTCGCGGTCGTCGCAGCCGAGCCGGCGCCCGCGGCGGCGCTGGTGGCACCGAGGCCCTGGACCAGACTATTGAACGAGCTGCTCAAGTTCGCCGTGGCCGCAGAACTCGAGACGCCGCCGCTCAACTGTTGGATCAAGGTTTGCAGCGAGGAGACGAGGCTGCCCTGGTACTGGCTCGCACCGGCACTCGTCGACGCAGCGCCGGCGCTCCCTCCAGCGGCGGTGGCGGCGGTGGCGGCGGTGGCTCCGGTGGCGGCGGTGGCTCCGGTGGCGCCGGATGTCGTGCTCGTAGCGTCCTGACGCAAGGCCGAGAACAAGGAATGCAGAAAGCCCTGCAGATTCAGGGCGACGGCCGGCGTCGCACCCGCACTGGCGGTGCTCGAGGTCGATGCGGATGCGCCGGCCTGCGCACTGGACGCGGAGGCGGAGGCACTCGTGCCGCCGACGGCCGACGCGCCCGCAACGTTCGATGCGCTCGACGTGGCCGAAGCAGTCGATGCGGACGCAGCCGTGACGCTGTTCTGAGCGCCGATGGCCTGCTCCAAGGCCTGCAGAGCATTCGCGAGCAGATTCTGCCCCGTGCCGACCGGGATCTGGCCGATCGTGCTGCTTTCCGATGCGGCGGCGTTGGTGTCGCCGCCCTTCTTGTGCGCCGTGCCGCCGAACGTCACCTGCGGCAGGATTTTCGTTGATGCTGTCGACGTTCCAATCGCGTGTAACGACATGATGGTTCCTTATGACTGAAGTGTGTTCATGGCCGAGGTCGGGCAGACGCAAGACGGGCGAGCGCGGCAAATTCTTGCCGTCGAAGCGGCGGCCTTAAGGCCCAGCCTTGCCGCCGCATGATTGTCGTAATCACCGAAATCCTGCATTTCCGCCCCTCAGCGAACGCAAACACGGCGGCGCGCGTGCGGGCCGGGCTTGTTCCACCGAAGACGAAGCAGGTTTTGTGCCAAAGAATCGTTTCGCGTCTCAAGGAAACTCCGAACGGGCCGACACCACGCCATCGATCAATCAACGGTGGACAGTATTATGTCAAATTACAGTGTCTCGGGCCCCAGCCAAGCCGCCAGCTACGCGAGTGCCGTGGCGCAAGTTCGATCCGTCGAGCGGCGCAGTGGTCATCATGGCGGCGGCGGCGGCGAGCGGGATGGCCAGGGTTCGGCAGCGACGAGCCGCTCCGGCAGCAGCAGTTCCCCGAGCACCTTGGTCTCCGCCCTGCTGGCGGCACTGACGCAATCGGTTGCGCAGGCGAGTACCGCCGCGTCGACCGGTACGGCGCCAGCGACCACGACCACGACCGCCGACGCGACGACCCCTGCGACCGCGACGACGACCGCCGCCACTACCGCGAGCGGCACGGCTGCGGCGAGCACGAGCACCGACGGCGGCAGCGCGGCCTCGAGCGCCACCGTCGGACAGGACTTGCAGGCCTTCTTGCACGACTTGTTTGGCGCCCTGGCCCAAGCCGGCGGCCGATCGGGACAGCCGACCTCGGGCGCAGCGCCCGCACCAAGTCAGGCACAGACCCAGGGACCGCCGCCGCTCCAGCATCACCGCAGACCGGAGGACGGCGGTGGGTCGGAGGGTGCCTCGTCCTCGAGCGCGACCGTCGCCAGTACCTCGAATGCGACGACGAGCACGACGACCAGCGCGGGACCGACGAGCACTGGCGCGACCCGCAGTGCCGGCACGACCGCCGGCACCGGCTCGACCGGCGCGGCGACCAGCACCACCGCTGCGACGACCAGCACCACCGCTGCGACGACCAGCGCCACCGCTGCGACGACCAGCACAACCGCTGCGACGACCAGCGCCACCGCTGCGACGCCCAGCACCGGCACGACGACGCCCACGACGCCGAGCTCGACGGTCCCCGCGAACGGCAATTCCAGCGCGATCGACCAGTATGCTCAGCATGGGTTGATCAGCGCCCTGAAGACCTTGGTCAGCGACATTGCCGCGAGTCAGGAACTGAGTTCCTCGACGGGCTCCTCGGGTTTGTCCTCGAGCACCTTGTCCCAGCTCAATACCGCGTTCAACACCTTGGTCAGCGCCTTGACCGGGGGCAGCTCGAGCGGCACCGGGTCCCAGGCCGGCGCGACGACTTCGGGCGCGACGACGAGTTCGAGCACCGCCAATTCGAATGGGACCGCGGCTCTGCAGTCCTTCTTGAACAACTTCCTGACGGACTTGCAGGGCAGCGGCACGAGCTCGCTCAGCGCACTCGGCGGTACGGTCAACACGACCGCCTGAGGACGACCTCAGAGCCCGCGGCGTCGGCGCCAGGCCGCCCAGCCGAGCAGCAGCGCCGACGAGACGAGCACCGGATAGTTGCCCCAGCGCGCATACGGGGTCAGTCCCGTCATCGGTCTCACGTCGGCGCGTAACACGCCCTCCCGAAACTCGGGCAATACCGCGATTTCCTCGCCGTGGGGCCCGAGCGCGGCCGTGATCCCGTCATTGGCCGCGCGAATCAGGTAACGTCCCGCCTCCAGCGCCCGCATCCGCGAAATCTGCAAATGCTGATGTCGGGCGGTCGAATCCCCGAACCACGCGTCATTGGTGACGTTGATCAGCAGGCTCGCCTGGCGCAGCACCGGCAGCTGCGCACTGCCATAGGAGTCCTCGTAGCAAATCGTGAGGCCGAGCGCCTGTCCCGCGGCCGTCAGCACGGGCTGGTGATCGGAACCGGGCGTCATGTCGTCGTAGGGCAGGCTCATGAGCCTCATCCAGGAGCGCACGAACGAGGGCACGGGGAAATACTCGCCGAAGGGCACGAGGTGGCGCTTGTAGTACCAGCCGCCTTGGTCGCTGATCACGAGCACGCCGTTGTAATAGCGATTCGTCGCCGCATCGAAGTTGACCAGACCGATCGCGAAATCCGCGTCGTGCTGCCGGCCCGCGGCGCGCAGCGCCTCCAAATAGGTCGGAATGCTCGGCGCCAAGACCGGCAGTGAGGCCTCGGGCCAGACGATCAGGCGCGCGCCCCAGGCTTCGCTCGTGAGCTGCGAATAACGGGTGATCGTCGCCTCGCGATTGTCGGCCTGCCACTTTTGGTCCTGGGACACGTTCCCCTGAACCGCCGCGATCGGCATGGGCGGTCCCGACGGCAGGGTCCAGTCGATCCGCGAGGAGACGACGGGAACGAGGAAGACGATCGCGATGACGCCGGCGGCCACCAATCTTCGGCCGCGCGTAACGCCAGACCCGGTGAGAACCGTGAGCGCGACGGCGGTATACGCGGCGGCAGCAGTGATGCCATAGACGCCGAACAACGGCGCCCAACCCGCCAGGGGCGCGTCGGGAAATGCGTAGCCCAGCGACAACCACGGAAATCCGCTGAACAACCAGCCGCGCAGCCATTCGAGCAGGACCCACAGAGCCGGCAGCGCAAGCCAGTCGCGGGCGGCGCCGCCCTTGAGCCAGAACCGATTCGCGAGATAGCACAGCAAAGCCGAATAGGTCGCCATGATCGCGACCAATCCGCCCTGCAGGAGCAGCGTCAACCAGATCGGCACGCCGCCGTATCCGTGGAAGCAGGTGTAGATCCAGTAGGTGCCGAAGGAGAACAATCCCGCGCCGAAGGCGGCGCCCACGGCCGACGCGCGCCGCGGCGGCAGGCCGCGAATGATCAAGAACAAGGCGGCCGGGGCGAGGCAGGCGACGGGCCACCAGCCGAACGGCGCAAACCCGAGATTCAGCGCGGCGCCGATCGCAAAGGCCAGACTCAAGCGCACGAGGGCATGGGACGACAACGCGGCCCAGGCGCCGCGACCGCTTACGCTCAAGAATCCGACTCGTCGTTTTTGGGCGGATCGAGGTCCGTGGGTGTCGTCACGCGCAACAGATCGATCCGCCGCCGGTCCGCGCGCACGATCCTGAAGATCAGACCGCCGACCTTGATGGTCTCGCCGCGCCGGGGCAGGCGACCGAATTCCTGCATCAACAGTCCGCTGATGGTGTCGAATTCCTCGTCGGCGAAATCGGTGCCGAAAAACCGATTGAAGTCGGCGATCGGAGTCAGCGCATGCACGGTGAACTCGCGGGCTCCGTCCTTGCGGATCGTCTGATCGTCCTCGACGTCGTGTTCGTCGTCGATTTCGCCGACGATCTGTTCGATCACGTCCTCGATCGTCACGAGGCCGCAGACGCCTCCGTACTCATCGACCACCATGGCGATGTGGTTGTGGCTGCGACGGAATTCCTTGAGCAGGACGTTGAGCCGCTTGCTCTCCGGAACGAAAACGACCGGACGCATGTACTCGCGGATCTCGAAGGGCTCCTCGCCAGCCGCCTGCAGGCGCAGCAGGTCCTTCGCGAGGAGGATGCCCAAGATCTGGTCGCGGTCCTCGCCGATGACGGGGAACCGCGAGTGCCCCGATTCGACCACGAGGGCGACCAGCCGCTCGGGCGGCTCGTCGCGCTCGACGAAAACCATCTGCGAGCGTGGCACCATGATGTCGCGAACCTGCATGTCGGCGACCGCGAGTACGCCCTCGAGCATCACCAGCGCATCGCCGTCGAACAGCCCTCGTTCACTCGCCTGACGCAGGTCCTCGATGAACTCGGCGAGATCTCGGGGCTCTCCCGACATCGACTTGGTGATTCGCTTGAGCCAGCGGCCGGTGCCGCCATGGGGTTGTTCAGACATGGGCCATCAGGATACTCGATCACAGGTACGGGTTCGAAAACCCAAGCCGATCAAGGATTTGAATCTCCGCCTCCGCCATTTTCCGCGCCTCCGCATCGCGCTCGTGGTCGAAGCCGAGCAGGTGCAACACACCGTGGACGCTCATGTGTGCCCAATGCTGCTGCAATGTCTTGCCCTGCTCGCGAGCCTCGCGGGCGACGACGGGCGCACAAATGATGAGTTCGCCGATGTGCAGCCGCCCTTGCGGACTGACGCCCGCACCGGCGAAGGACAGCACGTTGGTCGGCCTGTCCTTGCCGCGATAGCGTGCATTCAGACTGCGGCTGCGCAGACTGCCGACGACGTGCACGTCGAGCGCCATCGCTTCTTTGCGCCCGGCGAGGGCGGCCGTGGTCCACGCACGAAGATCTTTTGCCGACGGCGCCCAAGGGCGCCGCGCCGAATAACTGACGTCGAGTTGGAACCGCGCCTCCACTGAGTTCTTCGATCAGCTGTTGGAGTCGGGCGTATGCGCCTCGTAAGCCTGCACGATGCGCTGTACCAGCGGGTGGCGCACCACGTCGCGTGACGTGAACATCGTGAAGGCGATGCCGCGCACTCCGCGCAAGATGTCGATCACCGTGCGCAAACCGGACTGCTTGGTGTTCGGCAGGTCCACCTGCGTGATGTCGCCCGTGACGACCGCTTTCGAGCCGAAACCGATGCGGGTCAAAAACATCTTCATCTGCTCGTTGGTCGTGTTCTGCGCCTCGTCGAGGATCACGAACGAATCGTTCAGCGAGCGGCCGCGCATGAAGGCGAGCGGCGCCACTTCGATGACGTTGCGTTCGATCAACTTGGCAACGCGCTCGAAGCCCATCATTTCGTAAAGCGCGTCGTACATCGGCCGCAGGTAAGGATCGACCTTTTGGGACAGATCGCCGGGCAGGAATCCGAGTCGTTCGCCCGCCTCGACCGCCGGCCGCACGAGCACGATCCGGCGGACCTTTTCCGATTGCAGCGACTCGACCGCACAGGCGACCGCGAGATACGTCTTGCCGGTGCCGGCGGGACCGATTCCGAACGTGAGGTCATGATTTCGCACGTTCGTGAGATATTCGGTCTGATTGGCGCCCCGGGCGCGAATCGCGCCACGCGAGGTTCGCACCTTGAGTTCATCGGGCGCATCGGGGCCGCCCGGATCGGCGCCGCCTTCCTCCATGTTCACCTCCTGCAAGGCGATGTGAACGCGCTCGCCATCGACCGGCTCGCGCTGGGCGCGGGCATACAAACCCTGGAGCACGGATTCGGCGCGCTTGCCGGCGATCACGGGCCCGAGGATCTGGAAACGGTTGCCGCGACGCTTGATCTCGACACCGAGTCTGGATTCGATCAGGCGTAAATGTTCGTCCAGGGGTCCGCACAACTCGACCAGACGCACGTTGTCGGACGGGTCGAGGAAGACATCCCGGGTCGCGGGTACGGAGCTCAAGAGACGGCTTCCGCGACCAGGCGGCCGCGCAGAGACTGCGGTCTGGCCTCGGTGATCAAAACGTCCGAAAAGCGGTTGAACAGCGACTGCCCGAGGGCTGCCGGCGCATCGAAATTCACCCATCGGTTGTTGTCGGTGCGACCCGCGAGCTGGCGCGGATCGCGCTTGGCGGGACGCTCCACGAGCACGCGCTGCGTCGTGCCGACCATGCGCTCGGAGATCGCGAGGGCCTGAGCATTCAGGCGCTGCTGCAGGAGAACGAGGCGTTCCTGCTTTACTTCCGCGGGCACCTCGTTTTGCAAGGCCGCGGCCGGCGTGCCCGGACGGCGGCTGTAGAGGAAGGTGAAGGATTGATCGAATCCGACTTCGGCGACCAGATCCATCGTCGCGGCAAAATCGGCGTCGGTTTCTCCGGGGAAGCCGACGATCAGGTCGGTCGAAATGCAGATGTCGGGTCGCACGGCGCGCAGTCGGCGCAGCTTCTGCTTGTATTCCAGCACCGTATGGCGGCGCTTCATCGCCGCGAGAATCCGGTCCGAGCCGCTCTGCACCGGCAGGTGCAGCAGGTTGTTCAGTTTCGGCACGTTGGCATAGGCCTCGATCAGGCTGTCGTCGAACTCGAGCGGGTGCGAGGTCGTGAACCGAATGCGCTCGATACCGGCTATCGCCGCGACCGCGTGAATCAGGGTCGCCAGATCCGCGGCCGTGCCGTCGGCCATGGGACCGGCATAGGCGTTGACGTTCTGCCCGAGCAGGGTGATCTCGCGCACCCCGAGGCCGGCAAGATGGCGCACTTCGGCGAGCACCTGTTCGAACGGCCGGTTGACCTCCTCGCCCCGGGTGTAGGGGACGACGCAGAAACTGCAATACTTGCTGCAACCCTCCATGATCGAGACGAAGGCCGTCGCGCCATTCGCCCTGGGCTCGGGGAGGCGGTCGAACTTTTCGATCTCGGGAAAGCTCACGTCGATTTGGGTGCGCCCGCTGGAGCGCAGTCCGTCGATCATCTGCGGCAGACGGTGCAGCGTCTGGGGGCCGAAAACCAGATCGACGAACGGCGCGCGCGCCGTGATGCCGTCGCCCTCCTGGCTGGCGACGCAGCCGCCGACACCGATGACGACCTGCGGACGCTGCTGTTTGAGCAAGCGCCACTGGCCGAGCAGGGAAAAGACCTTTTCCTGGGCCTTCTCCCGCACCGAACACGTATTGACCAACAACACGTCGGCAACGCGGGGATCATCGGTCAATGCCATGCCGTGCGCGGCTTCGAGCACGTCCCGCATCTTTTCGGAATCGTATTCGTTCATCTGGCAGCCGAACGTTTTTATGTATAACAGTCCAGGCATAGGCTCACGCGGAAAAGGCCGATAAGATACTCGTAACCATGGCAATACGCGAAGTTCTCAAGATGGGCGACCCCCGGTTGCTGCAGGTATCCACGCCCGTGGCCGCCTTCGGCACGCCGGCGCTCGAGGAGCTGCTCACGGATATGCGGGACACCATGCACCATCTCCATGGCGCTGGCCTTGCTGCACCGCAAATCGGCATCGGTCTGCGGGTCGTCATTTTCGGTGTCGAGCACAACCCCCGCTATCCGGAGGCCGAGCCCGTGCCGTTCACCGTCCTGATCAATCCCGAACTGACCCCCTTGGACGACGCAGTCGACGAGGCCTGGGAGGGCTGTCTTTCGGTCCCGGGCATGCGTGGGCTGGTGCCGCGGTATCGCCAGCTGCGCTACACCGGCTTCGACGCGCGCGGTGAGCGGATCGACCGGGTCGCCCAAGATTTCCATGCGCGCGTGGTGCAACACGAGGTGGATCATTTGGACGGGATTCTGTACCCACGGCGCATCCAAGATCTGACGCAATTCGGATTTAGCGAAGCGCTGTTTCCCGGCGAGGATCTGAGCGACGACTAGAACGGGATGTCGTCGTCGAAATCCTCTTTTCCGGATCCCGCCGGCGTCGGCGTCTGATCGTAATCATCGCGCGGCGGTGCACTACTACCACCGCCGCTGCGCTCCGCACCGCCGCCCATGCCGCCACCGCGGGCGCCCAGCATCTGCATGTTGTCGGCGATGATCTCGGTCGTGTAGCGATCGTTGCCCTGTTTGTCCTGCCACTTGCGCGTTCGCAATTTGCCCTCGACGAAGACTTGCGAGCCCTTGCGCAGGTATTCCGCCGCGATCTCGCCGAGCCGGCCGAACAGCGCGATGCTGTGCCACTCGGTCCGCTCCTGCTGCGCACCCGAGGATTTGTCCTTCCACGACTCGCTGGTGGCGATGCGGATGTTGGTGACCGTCATGCCGCTGGGCATGGACCGCGTCTCCGGATCCGCGCCCAGATTTCCGACCAAAATGACCTTGTTGACACCGCGCGACATGACCGATCCCCCATCCGAGTGATGGCCCATTGTACACGGGCGCTACCGCCCGCCGCTCGCGCTTAAGGGCCCGGACCGTGCAGAAATTGACGCGGGAGCCCCCGGGGACGGGAAGGTTCCACGCCCGCTGGACGGCGCGCCCCTGCTTGACGTCGCGAGTATAGTAATTGGTTACATGCAAACCATCCGAATCCGGGGTGCCCGGACCCACAATCTGAAGAACATCGATCTCGACCTGCCTCGGGATCGTCTGATCGTGCTGACCGGACTGTCCGGGTCGGGAAAATCTTCGCTCGCCTTCGACACCATCTACGCCGAGGGCCAGCGGCGCTACGTCGAATCCTTGTCGACCTACGCGCGCCAGTTCCTGTCGATGATGGAGAAGCCGGACATCGACACGATCGAGGGGCTCTCGCCCGCGATTTCGATAGAACAGAAATCGACCTCGCACAACCCGCGCTCGACCGTCGGAACCGTCACCGAAGTCTACGATTACATGCGCCTGCTCTATGCCCGTGCCGGCACGCCCCGCTGTCCGGACCATCACATCGATCTGGCGGCGCAGACGGTCAGCCAGATGGTCGACACGGTGCTCGCCGTCCCGGAAGGGACGGCCCTGATGCTGTTGGCGCCGGCGATCGCGGAACGCAAGGGCGAACATGCCGAACTCATCGAGGAGCTGCAGGCCGGCGGCTTCCTGCGCGCGCGCATCGACGGCAAGGTCGTTGAGCTCGATCAGGCCCCCAAGCTCGACGTGCGGCGCAAACACACGGTCGAAGCGATCGTCGACCGCTTCAAAGTCCGGCCCGACATGAGCCAACGCCTCGCCGAGTCCTTCGAGACCGCGCTACGGCTCGGGTCCGGCGTGGCGCGCGTCGCTTACATGGACGAGCCCGAGCGCGCCGAGCTCGTGTTCTCGGATAAATTCGCCTGCCCGATCTGCAACTACTCGCTGAGTGAACTCGAGCCGCGGCTGTTCTCGTTCAACAGTCCCGTCGGCGCCTGTCCGAGCTGCGACGGGCTGGGGACTCAGGACTTCTTCGATCCGGCCAAGATCGTCGGCAACCCCCATCTGTCGCTGGCCGGCGGCGCCGTACGCGGCTGGGACCGGCGTAATGCCTACTATTTCCAGCTCATCCAGTCGCTCGCGCGCCATGCCAAATTCGACATCGAAGCGCCGTTCGAGGCCCTCTCCGCCGCGACTCAGAAGCTCGTGTTGTTCGGCAGCGGCACGGAGGAAATCGACTTCAAGTACCTGGACGGCAAAGGCGGCACGGTCCGGCGCAAGCATGGGTTCGAAGGCATCGTGGGCAATTTGGAGCGCCGCTACAAGGAGACCGAATCGGTGACGGTGCGCGAGGAACTGGCGAAATACCGATCATCGCGCGCCTGCCCCGACTGCGGCGGCACGCGTCTCAACCGGGCCGCACGCAACGTGTTCATCGACGGCAAGAGCGTCCCCGAGGTCTCGGGACTCTCGGTGGCGGGCGCGCGCGCCTTCTTCGACCAGCTCCGCCTGAGCGGCTGGCGCGGCGAGATCGCGGTCAAGATCGTCAAGGAGATCGGCGACCGGCTCGGCTTCCTCGCCAACGTGGGCCTCGGGTACCTCACCTTGAATCGCAGCGCGGACACGCTGTCGGGCGGCGAGGCTCAGCGCATCCGGCTGGCGAGCCAGATCGGCTCCGGTCTCGTCGGCGTCATGTACATCCTCGACGAGCCCTCGATCGGGCTGCATCAGCGGGACAATCAGCGACTGCTCGACACGCTCGTGAATCTGCGCGATCTGGGAAACACCGTGATCGTCGTGGAACACGACGAGGACGCGATTCGTCAGGCCGACTACATCGTGGATCTGGGACCGGGAGCCGGCGTGCACGGCGGTCGCATCGTCGCGCAGGGCACCGCGGCCGAGATCGCGGCGCATCCGGACTCGGTCACGGGGCAGTATCTGAGCGGCCGCCGGCGCATTGAAATCCCCGCGAAGCGCCGCACTCCGGACCCGAAGCGCATGCTGCGCATCTCGGGCGCGACCGCGAACAATCTCAAGGACGTCACGGCGGAGTTCCCGCTCGGTCTCATGACCTGCGTCACGGGTGTTTCCGGCTCCGGAAAATCCACGCTCGTCAATGACACCTTGTTTCGCGCGGTCGCGACGCAACTGAATCACGCCTCGGCCGGAACCGCCCATTTCGACCGCCTCGAGGGGCTCGACTACATCGACCGCGTGATCGAAATCGATCAGAGCCCGATCGGCCGCACGCCGCGCTCGAATCCGGCGACCTACACCGGCTTGTTCGCGCCCATCCGGGAAATCTTCGCGGCCGTGCCCGAGGCGCGCGCGCGCGGCTACGAACCGGGTCGCTTCAGCTTCAACGTCAAGGGCGGGCGCTGCGAGGCTTGCGAGGGCGACGGCGTGATCAAGGTGGAGATGCATTTTCTCGCCGACGTGTACGTGCCCTGCGACGTCTGCAAGGGCAAACGCTACAACCGCGAAACGCTCGAGATCCGCTTCAAGGGCAAGAACATCCAGGAGGTTCTCGAGATGACGATCGAGGAGGCGCTGCCGTTCTTCTCGGCCGTGCCCGCGGTGCAGCCGAAGCTGCAGACCTTGCTCGACGTGGGTCTTGCCTACGTTCGTCTCGGCCAGAGCGCGACGACTCTGTCGGGCGGCGAGGCGCAGCGGGTCAAGCTCGGCAAGGAATTGTCGAAGAGGGCGACGGGCCGCACCTTGTACATTCTCGACGAGCCGACGACGGGGCTGCACTTCGCCGACATCGATCTGCTGTTGTCGGTCCTGCAGCGCCTGCGAGACGAGGGCAACACCGTGATCGTGATCGAGCACAATCTCGACGTGATCAAGACCGCCGACTGGATCGTCGATCTCGGACCGGAAGGCGGCGATGGCGGCGGACGGATCATCGCGACCGGAACGCCCGAGGAGGTCGCGGCAGTCTCCGGATCGTACACGGGCAACTATCTGCGGGAGATCCTGGCGCGCCCGGCGCCGGCCTCAGCGACGCCACGGCGTCGGCGCGCATGATCGCCCAGTGGCGCCTTTTCCTGCTGGCGCTGCGCTATTTCACACGAATTCCCGTGCCGACCTGGGTCATCCTCGGCGATACGAACGTCGATTCGGCCGCCCGCTTCCTGCCGCTGGTCGGGGCCGTCGTCGGCGCGACCGGCGGCGCCGTCTATTGGCTCGCCGCGCAGTTGTGGCCGACGAGCATCGCGGTGGCCCTCTCGATGTTGACGACGATGCTGCTCACCGGCGGCCTCCATGAACTGGGTCTCGCCGACATCTGCACCTGGCTCGGAACACCCAAGGCCGGACCGGAACAGGCCGGCGAGACCAAGGGCGCCGCGCGCTTCGCGAGCCTGGGGATGCTCGTCGTCGTGCTGTTCCTGTTCACCAAGTACAACAGTCTCATGGCGCTGTCCTCGGCCAGTCTCGCGTTCGCCGTGCCCGCGAACGTCGGCTTGGGGGTCGTCATGCTCGCCGCCCATGCCGCGAGTCGAGCATTGGTCGTCTCCGCGCTCGCCGGCCGAGCGGAGGAGGCGCCGCGTGGCGCGCCCACGCGACCGCGTCTGAGCGCGCTGGAGTTAGTCTTCGCGCTGCTCACCGGCTTCGTGCCGGCGACCCTCCTGGGGACGCCGGGCCTGATCGGCCTCGCCGCCTCGATCGCCATGCGCCTGGTCGCCGTGCCTTTCATCAAGCAGCGGCTCGGCGCCTATCCTGGCGACTACCTCGGTGCGACACAACAGCTGACCGAAGTCAGTTTCTACCTGGGAGCAATTGCCGCGTGGACCTATATCTGATCCGCCACGCACGTCCGGACGTGGCCGAGGGCCTCTGTTACGGCCGGTCCGACGTGGGTCTGCCGGCGGGTGCCGTTCCGCCGCTGGGCACGCGCCTCCTGCCCCTGCTGCCCGCCGGCGCACGCGTGATGAGCGCGGCGGCGATCCGTTGCACCCTGCTCGCCGAACACCTGGGCGCCGCGCTCGGCACGAAGCCCGGCATCGACGCCCGGCTCGACGAACTCGATTTCGGCCTTTGGGAAGGAATGCCCTGGGCCGACATCCCGCGCGTACAGACCGATGTCTGGGCCCGGGACGTCTGGAACAATGCACCGCCGAAGGGGGAGACCTACGCGGCTTTGCACGCGCGCGTGGCGGCTGCCTGGGAATCCCTGCTCGCGTCAGGACCCGCGGCCGCGGTGATCGTGGGCTCCATCGGTCCACTGCGCTCGCTGATCACCATCGTTCTCGAACTCCCCGTCGATGCATTCCTGCGCTTCAATCTCGATCATGGCGGCATCAGCAAACTTTCCGATTCGACCGGCGGCTGGCGGCTCGACTATTCGAATCGCGACCCCTAAGCTTGGGCGGAATGACGGGGAATCGATGATGATCCAAAGGTCGATGGTCAATTGATCAAGTGGCGTGGAACGGCCGCGATCGCGCGCGCCTCGTTGCCTCTGCTGAGGCGCCTCGATCCGGAGACCGCACACGACCTTGGGCTCTCGGCATTGGACCTGCTCGGGCCGCTGTGGGCCACGAAGCAGGTTCCGCCCGAACTCGCCGTGGAGTGTCTCGGCCTGCGCTTCGCTCATCGCCTGGGACTCGCGGCCGGCTTCGACAAGAACGGCGACCATCTGGATGCACTCGGCGCGCTCGGTTTCAGCCACGTCGAGCTCGGCACGGTGACGCCGCGAGCACAGCCGGGCAACGCGAAGCCTCGGATGTTTCGTCTGCGCGCGGCCAATGCACTGGTCAACCGCATGGGATTCAACAATGCGGGCGTCGATCATCTCGTGAGCCGTCTCGAGCAGAGCCGCTACGAAGGCATCCGCGGGGTGAGCATCGGCAAGAACTTCGACACGCCCATCGAACGGGCGGAGGACGACTACGTCGCCTGTCTCGCGAAGGTCTACGCCCGCGCGGACTACGTCGCGATCAACGTGTCATCGCCGAACACCGCCCGGTTACGCGAACTGCAGGGCCGCGACGGCCTCGATCGAATTCTCGGCGGCCTCATGGAGTCGCGCGAATCGCTCCGGCGCGAACACGGCAGGCGCGTGCCGCTGTTGGTCAAGGTGGCGCCGAATCTGGACGACGAGCAGATTTCGGGCGTCGTCGATGCGCTGCGCCGCTGGGCCGTGGACGGCGTGATCGCCACCAATACATCGAACGATCTGCGCACCGTCTCCGGGCTGTTGCCGCGCGACGTTGCGGGAGGTCTCAGCGGCGAACCGCTGCACGCGTTGTCCCTCCACGTGATCGCGCGGCTGCGGGCGGAACTGGGTGCCAACTTCCCGATCATCGGCGTGGGCGGGATCACGACGGCCGCCGCCGCACTGCAGACCCTGGCCGCGGGGGCGGATCTTTTGCAGATCTACACCGGCTTTGCCTACCGCGGACACGTGCTCGTCGAGGAAATACTTGCGGCGATGCGCGCCGCTCAGGGTGCCTCGACCGTGTAACCCGCGGTGCGTAACTCCTCGAGCAGGCCTCCCGGCTGCAGCAGAAGATCCATGTTGATCACCGCGAGCGCCGGCTCGCCTCGCGTGAGATGGGCTTCGAGGGCGTCCAGCCAGGTCCCCCGGAACTGCGCCAGCAAATCCGCGGCGCGCGGATAGGAGCCGAGGGCGGCGATGCAGCCGTCGACCTCGCCGGGCTCGGGCAGGCTCTGGATGAGATCGACGTCCCCGGTGACCCAGGCTTGCGCGCGCGCAACGAGCCGCGGCAACCCGGTTTCGATCGTCGCGAGCGCGCCGGCCACACACTTTTCCTCGGTCTCCGGCGGAGCGGTCTTCAATGCAGCGAGAAAATCCCCGAGGCCGGCCACCTTGACCTCTTCGACCCGCACGTCGTGCTTGTGTGCAAGGTCGCGGACCTCGGCGCCGATGTCGAGGCGCGCGGAAAGTCCGGCCTGATGAAAAGCCACGCGTTCGAGAAATGCCGTGGCGATGATGGGGCGATAACGGGCCCATTCCTCGGGATTGTTGGAATACTTGGACCGCAGCAGGGCAAATCGCGCGTAGGTTTCCGGGGGCATGACATCCTTGATCGTGCGGCCGCCCGGCACCATGAGCAGGCTGCGCTCCGTCATGAACAGCCACAGGACGCGGAACACATTGACCTCGAAGGGCTTGCCGACGAGCACGACCTTGACCTTGGCCAGCGTTCCTTCCACTTCGCGGGAGCGCCAACTGATGTTGTGCGGCAACGGCGAGATCGTGCCCAGGATCCAGGCGTCGGTGCCGTGTCCCCGCACGTGCCAGAGACCGGGGCCGGCCCGCTCGCCCGAAACGACGACTTCGTCCAGGGTCTCGGCCGGCGTCGCGGGGGGCGCAGCCGCCGGCTCGACCGGGGCGACCCCCTGCGCGATTCCCGCCAGGAGCACCGTGGCCGTGAGGAGTGCGCGAAACAAGGGGGGTTCCTAAGGCGTGGTCAGCGCCACCAGGAAGTCGCGATAAAAATCCAAGGCCGTGTAGAACGCGTCGACGCGCACGCGCTCGTCCCGGCCGTGCATGCGCACGTCGTCGCGATCGATCGCCACGCCGTTGATCCCATAACTGGGGATACCGGCCATCATGGTGTAAATGCTGTCGGAGGCGCCCGTCATCATGATCGGAATGACCGGCGCGCCCGGCCAAAGTTTCGCGGAGACTCTGCGCAACGCGCGCATCACATCCGGCCGCAACGGCGGCGGCGCCATGGCCTCGCGATCCGAGGCCTGGTCCGACAGTTCGCCCGCATCGTTGCGGTAACGCACCGACAGAGTCGGATCCGCGAACAGCTTGACCAGTTCCAGCCGGACCTGCTCCTGCGAATGTCCGGGCAGAATCCGGCAGTTCACGTTGGCCTCGGCCCTCTGCGGCAGCGCGTTGGGAGCGTGACCCCCGCTCAACAAGGTCGCGACGCAGGTCGTGCGCAGCGTGGAGTTGTAACGGGCGTCCTGCGAGAGGCGGTCCGCGGCGGCCGGGTCCGACGGAGTCGCGAGGATCGCGTGAATGTCCGCGGCATTCTGCGGCGTCTCGATTCCCTGCATGTGCAACAACCATTCCCGCGTGACCGCGTTCAGCTCGACCGGAAAGGGGGTCCGTTGCAGCGTGACCAGTGCGTCGGCCACATGGTAGATGGCGTTGTCCGGCTTCGGCAGCGAACTATGCCCGCCAGGATTGGTCGCGAGCAGCTGGAAATCGGCATAGAGCTTTTCCGTCGCCTCGATCTCGACGGCCATCGGCCTGCCATCCTCGGTGGTCACGCCGCCGGAGTCCGGATTGAGCACGAACTCGGCCTCGATGAGGTCGCGGTGATTCTTGATGAGCCAATCCACGCCGTTCGACTGGCCCCCCTCCTCGTCCGCGGTGAGCGCGAGAATGATGTCGCGATCCGGCACGTACTTGGCCTTCCGCAGCCGGATGAAGTCGGCGACCGCGATCGCGTCGCTGACCTTCATGTCCTGGGTCCCGCGACCGTAGTAGTAGCCGTCCTTCTCGACGAACTCGAAAGGATCGGTCGTCCAATCCTCCCGGCGGGCTTCGACGACGTCGAGATGTCCGATGATCAGCACCGGTCGCAACGCGCCTCCGGTCTTGCCGCGGTAACGGACGACGAGGTTCCCCTTGCGCTCGTTGGGACCGAGTACCTGCACGTCGCCGCGCGGAAAGCCGGCGGCGAGCAAACGGTCCGCCATGGCCTGCGCGGCGATGGTCGTGTTGCCGACGGAGTCGGTCGTGTTGATCTCGATCAACTGTTTGAAGATGTCGTGCGCGAGCTGGCGGTCGGCCGCCGAGGCAGTGCCGGCCTCGGCCGGGGCCGCGGCGCCGGAGACCGGAAGGCACAGGCAGGAGACGAGGGCGAAGACTGCCATTGAGAGGCGAAGCGGCACTGGGCGGATCCTTGGGATGCGTGGCCAAAAAATCAGCATCCGACGAATGCCCGCTCAAGTCAAATGAGCTCCCGCGGCGGTTGATTGCCGAACATCCTTGAGGTTTCACCCTCGCCGAGTATTTTTCCCAGCGAGTCCGTGAGGCGGCGCTGCAGGGCGGAAGCCGGCGGCCCGCGGCCCCCGGATGCTATCCTGTCCTACTACGAGACTGGATGAGACGGGGAGCCTGATGCCTAAACTCAATGCGCGCGTCATTCGACGCAAAGTGTCGCGTGCCGCCGCCGAATCGGCCGTCAAGACACTGCTGCTGTGGGCCGGCGAGGATCCGACCCGCGAAGGACTGCGCGAGACGCCGAAGCGCGTCGTCAACGCCTACGGCGACTGGTTTTCCGGTTACGGCAGCGACCCCGGCGAATATTTGCGGCGGACCTTCGAAGAGGTTCATGGCTACGACGAGATGGTGGTCCTGCGCGATATCGCCTTCGAATCGTTCTGCGAGCATCACATGGCCCCGATCATCGGCCGGGCGCATGTCGGCTATCTGCCGACCGACCGCGTGGTCGGCATCAGCAAACTCGCGCGCGTGGTCGATGGCTTCGCGCGTCGTTTCCAGGTCCAGGAGAAGCTCACCGCGCAAATTGCCGGCTGCATCAACGATGTGCTGCAACCGCGCGGCGTGGGTGTCGTGATCGATGCCGTGCATCAATGCATGACCACCCGCGGCGTCCACAAACTCGGCGTGTCCATGGTCACGAGCAAGATGCTCGGAACGTTCCGCGAGGACGCCGCGACGCGCGCCGAATTCCTGCGCTTCATCGACATCGAACGCAAGGGGCCGGCCTGATCAATTACGTTTGACTGCGCCCGGGGCACGGGCCGGCGTCAGTTCGACCGAGAAGCTGTACGCATGCCGCTCCCCCGGGCGCAGCGCGCCCACGCCGACGACCTGACGCGTGATCTTCTCGCCGCGCTCGTTCGAGATCGCCACCACGACGCAGTACTCGCATTCTTCCGGCCCGGCATGCTCGATCGTACCGGACAGCCGCATCGCCGGAATGCCGGCCGCCTGCGGTTCGGCGGAACCCGAATTGAAACGCAGATGATGCTGGCAGCCTGGACAGATGTTGGCGCTCATCAGCACCGTCGCCTTGCAGTGCGGACAGATTCGCGTGGCGCCAACCGGACCCTGGCGAGCGACACTCATTCCTATTTTCCGTCTATCGGCCGGGGGTGCTTGTCGTCGTCCCAACCGAACTCGACGTGGCCGCGCATCCGCGATCCGGCGGCGACCGTGATCGAGCCGGCCTTGACGTCGCCGACGATGACGCCGCCCTCGAGCACATCGACCCGCTTGGCCGACTCGATGTTGCCCTGAAGCTCGCCGCCGACGATGACGACGCCCGCGAGCACCTGGCCGGTCAGGTGTGCGCCGGGCTCGATGTTGAAATTGCCGTCGATGCGCACGTCGCCCTTGAAACTACCGGCGATGCGCACGTTGCCGGAGCCCTCGATCTTGCCTTCGATCGACAGATTCGCCGCGATCACGGACTCTCCGCCCTCGGCGCCCGGTTTCGGCCGGCGGGGCACGACGGGATTGCTGACCGCGGGTTCGATCACACCGCGTTCGGGTGGGGGATTGGTCGTCAGGGCTGCCGTCGGCGTTGCCGGGGTCGTCGTTTCTTTCCATAGCGCCATGGGTTCGTCTCCACTATCCAGAATGTTGAACGAGCAGGGGAAGCTTGGCTTCTAGCCTAAACCTTACAGCCGAACATTGTCACCGGACTGCTGTCTTTTATTGGCGACGCGACCCGATTCTCCCGGGTACCAATTCCAGCGGCCCGCAAGACTCATGACCGCCGGCACGACGAATCCGCGAATCAAGGTGGCATCGACGAGCACCGCGCCGCAAAGCCCGACGCCGATCATCTTGAGGGCCGGCAGATCGGCGCCGACGAAGGCGCCGAAAACGACGGCCATGATGAGTCCCGCGCCCGTGATCACGGGCGCCACCGCCGCGAGGCCCTCGACGGTCGCGCGATCGTTGTCGCCGTGCAGGAGATATTCGCGGCGGATGCGAAACAGGAGGAACAACTCGTAATCCATCGACAGACCGAAGCTCAGACAAAAGATCATCAGCGGCACTTCGAAGGAAATGGCCGCGAACGATCCCTCGAGGCCGATGAGGCCGTGCAGCCAGCCGAACTGGAATATCGCGACGACGATCCCGTAGCCGGCGGCGATCGCGAGCAAATTGGCGAGGACGGCCTTGATCGGCAACAAGTAGGAGCGAAATGCCGCGTACAGGAGCACCAGGGTCGCGAGCACCACGAAGCCCACGACCTTGGGCAGGTCCTTGCGCATGTAGGCGTCGAAATCGTTGTAATACGAGGGCGACCCGCCCGCGGTCACCGTGAGTCCCGGACCGGGATTCATGGTCGCGATGTCGCGCGCGAGGGCCTGGGCCTGGGCCACCGTCGCCGAGTCGCCGGGCACGACCTCGACCAGGGCAACCGCACCGTTGTGGCTGAGGTAAGCCCGCTCCTCGCCCGGATGCAGGTCCGCGGGCAGGGGCGCCACGACCGAGGCGATCCGCGGATCCCGCCTGAGACGCTCGACGAAGGCGCGCAGAGGCGCGAGATTTGCCGGAGCGAGGATCGAACCGCCGTCGGTGGTGCTCAGCAGGATTCGCAGCGTGAGGCCCGCGTTCTTGCGCTGGATCGAATCGAGAATCTGGGCCCCCACGCGCGACTCCAGCCCTTTCGGCAGGGACCAGGGTTCGTTGCTCGCGCCGCTGTGCGCCCAAAGAACCGGCGCCGCCAGGACGAGGACGACGCCCCCTGACAGACCGAGACTGCGCAAGGGGCGAGCCACGGTCCAGCGCGCGATTCGGTGCCAGACATTTTCACGCTCCGGTCGGCTTGCGGGACGTCGCTTGAGGACGGCCCAGCGCTCGATTCGCGAGCCAAGGACCGCCAAGCACGCGGGCAGCAAGGTCAACGCCGCGCAAACCGATACCAGCACGACCAGAGCACCGCCGATACCGACGCTGCGGGTCTCGAGCAGCGGGCTGAACAACAGTCCCAACAGGCCGATCGCGACCGTGGTGCCCGACCAGCATATGGTCGAGCCGGCCTCGGCAACCGTGGCCGCGACGGCCTCGGCGACGGGCTGATTGCGCAAGCGCTCGCGAAAGTCCTTGACCATGAGCAGCGAATAATCGATTCCGACGGCCAGACCGATCATGGTGACGACGTTGCCGAGCAAATTGGAGACCGGCAGGAGATGCGCGAGCAGAAAAGCGAGGCCCAGCGACACGGTCGTCGTCGCGAGGCCCATCAAGAACGGCAGCAAGGCCGCGGCGACGGTGCCGAAGGCGATCAATAGGATGATCAGGGTCAGGGGGAGCGCGCGCTTCTCCGCATGGTCTCCGCCCTGGGCGCTCGACGTGTTCACGTCGTAGTTGACCGCCGCATCGCCGGTCACGGCCACGCGTGCGGCCGCATCGAGGGTCATGAGACGCGTGCGCAAGGGCGCGACGGCGGCGCGTACGATGGGCACGGCGGCCTGGGCCTCGGGAGCGGTCTTGGCGCGCAGGGATACGAGCAGCATCAGGGAATGACCATCGCCCGAGCGCAGGCGCGGATCGAGATCGGGGTCCGCGCCCACCTGCGCCACCTGCGGCAGCTCCCGCAGCCGCTCGGTCACCGTCTTCAACCAATCTCGCAGGGCGGGATCGGACACGGTCAGGTGCGGGACTGCGACCGCGACGACCAGAGGGTCCAAGAACGGCGCGTCGAAGTCGGCGCTCAGGGCATCGCTGACCGCCTTGGAAGCGCTGCCGGCCAGGCCCGAATACCCACCGCGCGCGGCTTGCGGAAAGAAATGCGCGCCCCAGGCGCCGAGCGCGATGGCGACGGCCCAGATGCCGAGCAAGCGGAGCGGATGACCGGCGACGTAGGCACCGAGGCGGTGGAAATGGACATTCATATCGAGAACCCGCGACTTATAATCGGGCGCCTAAAAACGAGAAAGGATACCGCTTTTGTTCCAGCAACTTGTACCCCTGCAAGAAGATGCGATTCTCGGGCTGATGTCCAAGTTCCGCGCCGACCCGTCGCCCGACAAGGTTGACCTCGGTGTGGGCGTGTTTCGCGATCTCAGCGGCAACACCCCCGTGCTCGCTGCCGTGCGTCGGGCTGAACGCAGCCTGCTCGACGCGCAAACGACGAAGACCTACGTCGCGCCGGCCGGGCGCGCGGAATTCAACGAGGCGGTCGGCGAACTCGTGCTCGGCGGCTCGCATCCGGCGCTGGTGGCGAACCGCGCCCGCATCGTCCAGGCGCCCGGCGGTTGTGGCGCATTGCGACTCGGGGCGGAATTGATCAAGACGGCGCGTCCCCAAGCGATCGTGCACCTGAGCGATCCTACCTGGGGAAACCATGCGCCGCTGCTCGGCAACTGTGGGCTGGCGCTCGCCAGTTATCCCTATTACGACATGAAGGCGCATCGCCTGCGTTTCGCGCAGATGCAGGACACCCTGGAACGCGCGGCGCCGGGCGACGTCGTGCTGCTGCACGCCTGCTGCCACAATCCGACGGGGGCGGACCTGGACGCGGGGCAATGGCATGAACTTGCCGATCTGCTGCAAAGACGCCGACTGCTGCCCTTCTTGGATCTCGCCTACCAGGGTTTCGGGGAGGGCCTCGAGGCCGACGTCGCCGGGCTGCGCCACCTGACATCGGTGCTGCCCGAGGCGCTCGTGGCCGTCTCGTTCTCGAAGAACCTGGGGGTGTATCGGGAGCGGCTCGGCGCCTTGATCTTCATCGGCGAGAAATCGACCGAGGCCGATACCCTCCGCACGCACGTCCTGCAGATCGCGCGCGGAATTTATTCGATGCCGCCCGATCACGCCGCGGCGATCGCGGCGCACATTTTTGCCGAGCCGGATCTGCGGACCAGCTGGATCACGGAACTCGAGGCCATGCGGCGCCGTATCGCGGAGATGCGCAGCCTGCTCGCGCTTGCCTTGAAGGAGCGCACGGGGGGTTCGGAATTCGATTTCTTGGCCCAACAGCACGGGATGTTCTCGCAACTCGGGTGCAGCCCGGAGGCGGTTGCCCGTCTGCGCGAACGACACCACATCTACATGCTGGGCGACAGTCGCATGAACCTCGCGGGCCTGATGCCCGACAAGGTCCCCTATGTGGCCGACTCGATTGCCTCGGTGTTGCGCGGCTGAGGCCCACCACGGGAGAGGCCCTTTTGCGAGACAGTCGCTAGCTGCCGAGCGCGCTGCGCAGCGCGCTGACCTCGCTGGCGAAATCCTTGAGGATCGACTCGACGCGTGCCTGAAACAGTCCGAGACGGGCCGCCGCGGGCAGGCCTTGCAGAGCGACCTGCAAGCCGGGCGGATCCTCGCTGAACGCGGCCATCAGGATCGCGACGGCGACCACGTCGCTGAGATCGGGGAATTCGACATCGGTGCGACCGAGATCGTTTTGATCGGCGACGGCCTGCACCATGGCATCCGCGAACTCCCAATTCTCCAGGATCGCCTTGCCGATTTCGGCGTGCCATTGATCGACGATCTGGTTGAGCGCGTCCGGATCGCTGAACAGTTCCGGATGATCGGCGGAACGGGTCAGCACGTAGAGTTTGCCGATCCCATGCATCATTCCCGTCAGCATCGCTTCGTCGGCATTGATCTTCGTACAGGTGCGGGCGATCACGAAGCAAAACGCCGCGACCAAGGTGCTGCGTTCCCACAAACGGTCGAGATAGGACTTGACGCTGATGAGTTTGGCGTTGCCGCGGATCTGGGCCATCGCGAAGGACATGGAGGCGCTGCGCACCATGTTGTAGCCCATGCGATTGATGGCCGTGCGCAGGTCCGTGATCACCTTCCCGCTGGTGTTCAGGGACGCGGAATTGGCGATCCGCAAGAGGCGCGCAGCGAGCGCAGGCTCGGAGCCCACCACCCGGACGACTTTTTCGAGTGTCGTGTTCGGATCGGACAAGACCCGCCGCACGCGAATCACGATCTCCGGAAAGGAGGGTAGATCGACCCGACCGGCCGATAGTTCGGCGGCCAGGGAACGGACGAAGCCGAAGGCCACTTCGGAGGTCGACTGGGGTTGGGTATTGCTCAATGGGCCCTCTTGGCGTTGCGACGCTCGCCGCTTCAACCCCCCGAAATCGACCGCGGGGGCGAATACTTGAGGCCCACGGCTTGGCGGTGTGAAGAACAGTCCGTTTACCTTAACGTGGTGGCGGGCACCGGGGTGGCGGGCACCGGGCTCCTAGTCGCCCGACTTCGGAAACGCCGGTGGCCGGCTGCGGAACCGGTGGCGGATTTCGCCATGGCGGGAGCGCTCGCTGAAATGGCCCCGCGCATAGGCGGCGACGACCTTGCGCCAAAAAGCGACCGCGCCGGCGTTGCGCTGATATTCGACGACTTCCCAGTCGCCCGCAAAGCGGTCGAAAATCAGCGTGGCGGCGTGGCTTCCGACCCCGACGCGGCGGTAGGGTTTTCGGACGAAGAACTCCGACATGCAATAGTCGACGGCGGGCTCGCCGGCGGTCGGAATGCGCGGCCGCGTGACGAGCGCGAAACCGACTGCGTCCGGGCCTTTGACGATCAGCAAGGGGTGAGCGTGATCGTTGGCGAACCAGTTCGCGAAGATCTCGTCCTGCTGGGGGCCGCCGGGCCCCAGACCGCGGAAGATGCCCGTGTTGAGATCCGAGAGCGCCTCCAGGTACTCGCCGTAAACCTCTTGTATCCACTCACGATCGCGGCGGGAACGCTTGCAGTCACGAATGCTGACCGGGCTTGTCATTCGACTTCCGTGTACGACAAAAAAGCATAGCCCGGACGAACGCTCCTGATGGTGCGTCCGCCCGGGCTAGTACGATCGACTATCGAAGCGTGTTACGGCTTCGCAGCGGACGCAGCCGACGAGGCGGCATCAGCGGCGGCGCTGGCAGCGCTCGCATCAGAAGCAGCAGCGGACGCCGCCGAATCCGCAGCAGCGGCCGGAGGAGTCGCGTCAGGAGCCGGAGCCGGAGGAGCTTCGGTCTTGCTGCCGCAGGCACTCAGCACGAATGCAGCGACAAAAGCGCTTAGAGCAAGTTTGGTCTTCATCTATCGATACCCC
>Ga0116230_10000043_pt1 | contig 84474 bp, 70 predicted proteins | sample S1TSphfallax_3_FD_88678 | JGI IMG/M metagenome (GOLD analysis project Ga0116230, IMG submission 88678) | Host-associated microbial communities from peat moss isolated from Minnesota, USA - S1T2_Fd - Sphagnum fallax MG | ecosystem: Host-associated > Plants > Peat moss > Unclassified | place...
GCCATTTTTCGCTGGAAGGCGGGGGTCGCATGTTGCGTGAGGCCCGCAAAGACCGGGATCAGTGAGATCGGATCCACGACCACGATGAACACGACGAAGAACTTCAGCAACTGCTCGATCAAGGCACGGCCCCTTCCGATAACCGCGATGCCGCGACACTGGCCTTCTCGCGCGCATCGAGCGAGCGAATGCGATCGCGCAGCAAGAACAATAGAATTAGGCCAGGCAGGCAGGTTAGAAATGTGATCAAAAAGAAATTGGCCCAGCCGACCGCGTCGACGACCGTGCCGGCAACGGCCTGCATGAGCACGCGCGCCAATACCGCCAGAGCCGACAACAGCGCATATTGCGTCGCGCTGTAACTGGTCGAACACAGAGTCATGATGAATGCGACGAAGACCGCCTGCCCCATGCCGCCTGCCAGCGTATCGACACAGGTGACCACGGTTAGCAACCAGACCTTGGGTCCGGCATGCGCCATCACCATGAACAGCAGCAAGGTGAGCGCCTGCGCGACGCCAAACACCGCCAGGCAGCGATACAGGCCCCAACGCAAATAAGCCCAGCCGCCGAGCGTCACACCGACCATCGTCGAGATCGTCATGTTGAGCTTGCCGTAGGTGCCCAGTTGGACCAGGTTAAAGCCGACACCCTTGAGCATGAACGCGCTATAGAGACTCAAGGCAAACGCGTCGCCAACCTTGTAAAGCGGCACGAGCAGCAACAATCCGCGGGCGCCCGGGTGTTGCAAGAGGTCGCGCAGCGGTTCGACGACGGCCTCCCTGAGCGTGCGTGGCACATGGGCCGCCAACACCGGCTCCGGCGACCAGACGGTCGCAAACACCATGAGCGCCATGATCACGGCGACCAGACCATAGGCGAGATGCCAGCCGGTATAGGACGCGATGATGAGCATGACCGAGCTTGCGAACACCGCTGCGCCGCGATAGCCGAACGCCGTGACCGCGGACGCGAGGGCCCGCTCCTGCGGCCGTACGATGTCAACCCGGTAGGCATCGATCACGATGTCTTGCGACGCCGAGAGCAACGCGACAAGCACCGCGATCGCGCCCATCGCGACCGGGAACGCGGCGGGCTCGCTGAAGCTCATGATGCCGATCGCGAGCGCCAAGGCCACTTGAAAAATCGCGATCCAGCCACGACGCCGGCCCAGAAAAGGCGGCAGATACCGATCGAGCAGCGGTGCCCAGAGAAATTTCAGGGTATACGGCAGGCCGACCAAGCCGAAGATGCCGATGGTCTTGATATCGACGCCTGCGTCTGCGAGCCAAGCCTGCAAGGTCGAGAGCGTCAGATTGAGGGGCAGGCCCGAGGAGGCGCCCAGCAGCAGGATGGCCACCATCCGCTTTTCCTTCAGGGCAGCCCACAGGCCGAGAGGCGATGCGCTCGCCACTACAAGTCGAACTCATAGTCGATGATCAGCGGCGCGTGATCCGAGAACTTCTCGGCCTTGTAGATTTCGGCGTGCCTGGCCTTGCCGCGCAGCAGGCTGCTCGTGACGTGGTAATCGATGCGCCAACCGACGTTCTTCGCGTAGGCCTGGCCGCGATTCGACCACCAGGTGTACTGCTCGGGCGCCGGGTTGATCTCACGGAATGCATCGACGAATTCATGCGGCCCGAACAATTCGTCGAGCCAGCGACGCTCCTCGGGCAGGAAGCCGGAGTTCTTCTGATTGCTTTTCCAGTTCTTCAAATCGATGGGCTTATGCGCGATGTTCCAATCGCCGCACAAGATGCAGGGAATTCCGCGCCGCTGCAGATCGAGCAAATGCGGCAGAAACGCCTCGAGAAAACGGAACTTCGAGGCCTGCCGTTCGGGACCCGCCGACCCGGACGGCAGATACAGCGACACGACGCTCAAGTGCCCGAACTGCGCCTCCAGATACCGCCCTTCGCGATCGAATTCCGGTACGCCGAAGCCACGGCTGACATTGACCGGCGGCTTGCGCGCATAGAGGGCGGTGCCCGCATAACCCTTCTTCTCGGCGTCGAAATAGAAGCAATGGTAGCCCTTCGGCCAAAACATCGGATCGCCCAGTTGCTCGACCTGGGCCTTCGTCTCTTGCACGCAGACGACGTCCGCCTCTTGTGTGCCGAGCCATCGAAAGAAGCCTTTGCCGGCCGCGGAACGAATTCCGTTCGCGTTAAAGGTGACGATTCGCATTGCGCGCGATGATACCAGCCCGCCGGCGCTTGCGGCGGCGGCGTTCCCTTGCGAGACTTTATGGATCATGGCGACATCCTACAAAAGCGATTTCATCGATCTGTGTCTGCGACTCGGTGTGCTGAAGTTCGGCCACTTCAAGCTCAAGTCGGGGCGCGAAAGCCCCTATTTCTTCAACGCCGGCCTGTTCAATACGGGCGAAGCGATCGCCGCGGTGGGCCGCGCCTACGCAGAGGCGGTCGCCAATTGCAAGGTGGCGTTCGACATGCTGTTCGGGCCGGCTTACAAGGGGATTCCTTTGGCGACCGTCACGGCCGCTGCACTCGCGGAGCACCATGCCCGGAGCCTGCCGTTTGCGTTCAATCGCAAGGAGGCCAAGGATCACGGCGAGGGTGGCAGCATCGTCGGCGCCCCGCTCAGGGGCCGCGTACTCATCATCGACGATGTGATCACGGCCGGCACCGCGATTCGCGAATCGATCGAGATCATTCGCGCCGCCGGCGCGACGCCCGCTGGCGTCGTACTCGCCCTGGACCGGCAGGAACGCGGCGCCGAGGGCGCACTGTCCGCGGTCCAAGAAGTGCGTGCAAACTTTGCCCTGCCGGTCGTCGCGATTGTGACTCTGGCGGATTTAATCGGCCATATGGAGGCGTCTGGGGCCGGCTTAGAACTTTCCGGCATGGTCGCCTATCGATCCCGTTATGGCGTCACAGACTGAGGCCCAACCCCTGGAATTGCGCCTCGCAGGGCCGCACAATGACCCCATTCTTCGGAGAGTTACGCCATGAAACATGCCGCCTGGATCATCACTGCCCTTGCACTCATGGCGAGCGCCGGCTGGGTCCACGCGCAGGGAGCCACGAGCGGCCGCAAGCTCTACAAGTGGGTGGACGCACAAGGCCTCGTGCATTACGGCGACAGCATTCCGCCGGAGTATGCCTCGCAGGAACAAGACATCATCAATGCGCAGGGCGTCGAGATTTCGCATATCGATGCGCAGAAGAGCGCGGAGCAATTGGCCGCCGAGGATCGTAAGAAGGCGGAAGCCGAGGAGCAGCTGCACCGCGATCAGAACTTGTTGAATACCTATGTCTCGCTGCAGGAGATCGAGCGACTGCGCGACCAGCGGCTGGCGTTGCTCGCCGATCAAATGCGCCTCACGAATCAATTCATCGACATGGCCAACGGCCGCCTGAAAAAGGTGGAATCCGTGCTGGGCAGGTACAAGCCTTACAGCGACGATCCGCATGCCCCGCCGATGCCGGACCAGGTGGCTGACGACCTCGTGCACGTCGGCATGGAGCTGCATACTCAGCAGCAGAATCTGCACCAAAAGCAGGCCGAAGAGGCGACCATGCGGGCGCAATTCGAGGCCGACCTCGCGAGATTCAAGGAATTGAAGGGCATCCATTGACGCCCAAGAGACGCATTTTGTTGGGCGTGACCGGCGGCATCGCCGCCTACAAGAGCCCGGACCTCGTGCGCCGGCTGATCGAGCGTGGCGCCGACGTTCAGGTGGTCTTGACGGAGGGGGCGCAGCGCTTCGTCACGGCGACGACTTTCCAGGCGGTCTCCGGCCGACCGACGCGCAACGATCTCTGGGACGATACCGCCGAGGCCGCTATGGGCCACATCGAACTGGCCCGCTGGGCCGAACTCGTCTTGGTCGCACCCGCGAGTGCCGACTTCATCGCGCGACTCGCGGGGGGCCGCGCCGACGATCTGCTCGCGACGCTCTGTGTCGCGACCGAGGCGCCGATCGTGCTCGCGCCCGCGATGAACCGCGTCATGTGGTCGAACAAGGCGACGCAGGCGAACATTGAACTCCTGGTCTCGCGCGGCGTGCGTATCTTGGGACCCGCCAGCGGCGATCAGGCCTGCGGCGAAATCGGTCTGGGCCGGATGTTGGAACCGAAAGAACTAGCCGAACGCTTGCTCGAGCCGCCGCTGAACGCGGGCCTGCTCGCCGGCCTCAATGTCTTGATCACGGCGGGTCCGACGCGCGAGCGCCTGGACCCCGTGCGCTACTTGACCAACCGCAGCTCAGGGAAGATGGGATTCGCGGTCGCGGCGGCTGCGCGCGAAGCCGGCGCGCATGTCACCCTGGTCTCGGGCCCCGTCCATTTGCCGACGCCGACGGGCGTGACGCGTTTGGATGTCGAGAGCGCGCGCGACATGTACGCGGCCGTGCATCGCCATGTGGCTGAGGCGGATGTCTTCATCGCGGCGGCCGCCGTCGCCGATTTTCAACCGGCGACGGTCGCCAAGCAAAAAATCAAAAAACAGGGAGTCTCGGTCAAGCTCGACCTGGAGCCCGCGCCGGACATCGTGAAGTCCGTGGCCGAGATGGCCAAGCGTCCCTTCGTGGTCGGCTTCGCGGCGGAGACCAACGATGTCGAGGGCAACGCGCGCAGCAAGCTCAAGCGCAAGAAGCTCGACATGATCGCGGCCAACCTGGTCGGCGACGGCATCGCCTTCGACTGCGAGGACAATGCCTTGACGGTGATCTGGCCAGGCGGGAAAACCGAGATCGCGCGCGCGCCGAAGCTCGAGGTCGCTCGCGAGCTAATCGCCTTGCTCGCCAAGCGCCTGCCGCCGCCGACGGCGTCCGGGCCGAGGCGAGCGGCACGACAACGGCGGGCGGGGAACCCGGCGCCGGCGCGCAGTCGCGTGCGCAGTCGGCGCGTGCGCCGTTGAGGCCCCGCATCAAGCTGCGGATCCTCGATCCGCGCATCGGCACCGAGTTTCCGTTGCCCACGCCCGCGACGCCGGGATCGGCCGGAGTGGATCTGCGCGCCTGCCTGGCGGCGCCGCTCGTGCTCGCGCCCGGACGCACGGAATTGCTGCCGACGGGAATTTCGATCTTCCTCGATGATCCGGGTCTCGCCGCCGTGCTGTTGCCGCGTTCCGGTCTCGGCCATAAACATGGCATCGTGCTCGGCAATCTCGTCGGGCTGATCGACTCGGACTACCAGGGTCCCTTGATGGTCTCGTGCTGGAACCGCAGCGATACACCCTTCACGATCCAACCCGGCGATCGCATTGCGCAGCTCGTGATCCTGCCCGTCGTGCAAGTGGATTTCGAGGTCGTCGCGGAGTTCCCCGCGAGCACCCGCGGCGCCGGCGGCTTCGGCAGCTCCGGGCGCAGCTGACGCATATCTTCGCGCTGCAAGCAGTAATGCCTCTGGCGACCCGCCCGGCATCTGGTCATGCTGGTCGTCATGGCGATTCGGGACTGGCCCAAGGATGAGCGACCTCGCGAGAAGCTCCTTGCACTTGGAGCGGCGGCACTGTCGGACGCCGAGCTGCTGGCGATCCTGTTGCGCAATGGCAGCGCCGGTCGTTCGGCGGTCGACGTGGCGCGCGACGTGCTTAAGAATTTTCAGTCGCTGCGACGCCTGATCGCCGCAGACCGGAGTCGCTTCTGCGCGCAACGCGGACTGGGCTTGGCCCGCTTTGCCGAACTCCAAGCCGCGGTAGAAATCTCGCGGCGGCAGTTGACCGAGGCGCTGCGCAGCGGGCCCTCGATTGCGAGTCCGCGGGCCACTCGGGACTTTTTGATGGCGCGCTTGCGCGACCTCGAGCACGAGGTCTTTTGCTGCCTATACCTGGACAATCGCCACCGCTTGATCCGCTTCGAGGAGCTGTTCCGCGGCACGATCGATGGGGCCTCGGTACATCCACGCGAGATCGTCAAGCAATCCTTGCAGTGGAACTGCGCGGCCGTGATCGTCGCGCACAACCACCCGTCCGGTATCGCTGAACCAAGTCAGGCCGATGAGCTGATCACTCAGCGAGTCAAACAAGCACTTGGCGTTGTCGACATCCGTCTGCTCGATCACATCATCATCGGTGATGGGAACTGTGTGTCGCTCGCGGAGCGCGGGCTTATCTGATGCGTGTTGGCAACTGGTTGTGCGTGACATCGGCCAGTGCGTCGGTATAGCATTCAAAGATCCACGGGTCATCCATTGCAAGTGATTCGGAGCAATCAGCATGGAAGCGAACTTCCCCCGGCCAGCGATTATTCGGCAACTCTCCGCCATGGCTGCGGCCACGATCGTCATCGCGTTCTCCTGTGCACCGCCGGCGCATGCTCAGTGGCTTAAGTTCAAGACACCCGGCATCCCTCGTACGGCGGATGGCAAACCCAATTTATCCGCACCAACGCCGCGCACACCGGACGGCAAACCGGACCTCTCTGGGCTGTGGCGAGCTGATCCCGCCGGGACTGCCGAGACTGGTAAAGCAGAGGACGCCGTCAAGGCGCTACCGTGGGCGGAGGCGCTGACCAAGACGCGCAAGGAAACCATTGGCAAGGATTCACCGAGTGTCCTGTGTCTGCCGCCCGGACCGGTCGTCGATATGGGTGTCGGAAGAATCGTTCAGGCGCGAAACATTCTGGTCATGCTTTGGGGTGGCACGCTCTACCGGGAGATCTTCTTGGATGGTCGCGAGCTTCCCAAGGATCCGAACCCAGACTGGATGGGCTATTCCGTGGGTCACTGGGAAGGTGACACGCTGGTGATCGAGAGTATCGGATTCAATGACCGGACCTGGCTCGACGACGACGGCCATCCGCATACCGAGGCGCTGCGTGTCACGGAACGAATCCACCGCTCGGACTACGGACATATGGAAATCGTTCGAACCCTGGTCGACCCGGGAGCGCTTGCCGAGCCTTGGACGGTGCCCGTCAAGCTGCAGCTGTACGCAGACACCGAGCCGCTCGAATATGTCTGCAATGAAAACGAACGGGATCGTGACCATTTGGTCGGCAGGACGACGGATGAAAAGGGAGTCGATGTCGCTCCGGCAATTCTGCAAAAGTACGTGGGTAACTATGAACTCACCTTCCCGGCGACCGGACAGGTTTTCACTCTGATCGTCGGCCTGAAAGACGCCCGCTTGGTGCTGGGCGGAATGGGGCCGTCCGAGCCCTTATTGCCGGTGTCCCAAACGGAATTTACGGGCACTTCCGGCACCACGTTCAACTTCGTCACGAACGATGCCGGTACGGTCACTCACATGAACATCCATGCCGTCGAGGGCGATTTCAAAGCCGTCCGCAAATAAAGCGGGAGGTAAAAGCCCTGCTTCTCGCGGTTCAATTTGCGGCGGGCGCGTCCGGCGAGGTCTGCTCCGACAGCACTTTCTTGCCATCAGCCGTGGTGATCGAACTCGCGTTGGCAAGGTGGGAGCCGTCCTTCGCCAAAAATCCGTCCACCGTGACTTTGTCGCCCACTGCTACGGATTTCCGGGTCCAGCCGGCTCGCAGCAGCGCGTTCGGGCTGGCCAATTCGAGCTCCCAATTGGTGACGGTGCCCGACGCGTCCGTCACGTCCATGTACAGGCGCGTATGTGGGTTCTGCCACTCGAGTTTGGTCACCGAGCCTTTCAGGGTCACCGGCTTGTTGCGATCAAATTCCGCGGCGAAGGAATGATGTGCGAACGCCGAGACAGAGAACAAACTGCCCGCGGTGGCGAGCGTCAAAAGAGAAATTCGGATGCTTCTCATGATGAATCCCCTGTTGCGCGCAGCGCATCTGTGTTTGGGTCATTGTATCATCGTCCCCGTGAATAAGATCAGCGGAGCCTTGCGTTCGGGGCCTGGTCCAGGCGTTCGGCTCTGGCTGCTGGGCGCTGTTGGAACTTCAGTTGCGCTCAGTGCCTGCACTCAGCGGGAGGCTTCCCCGCAGGTAATTGCGAGCGCCCCGCCGTTTGTGACGAGCGCGAGCATCATCGACCTGATGTCTGGCGAGGTCGATCCGGCTGCCGACGGGTTATGGCTGTCCGTCGCGACCATCAGCACCCGAGAGGGGGTCGTGCAACGGAAACCGCACACGGAGGCCGAGTGGCAGGAAGAGCGCGGGCACGCAATCTCACTCATCGAAGCGAGCAACCTGTTAATGATGCCGGGAAGAGTCGTCGCTTATCCGGGCCAGGCACTCGAAAGTCCGCCGGGAGAAGGCGACTACACGCCCGAACAGAGTCTTGCCGCCATTCGCAAAGACCCTGCGGTTTTCACGGCGTTCGCAAGCGTTTTGCAGCAATCATCCCTATCAGCATTGCGCGCGATCGAAGCCCGCGACGCCGACAAATTACTCGAGGCCGGCGGGGATATCGACGCCGCTTGCGAGCAGTGTCATCGGCGATTCTGGTATCCGACCGCCGCCGGAGCACCTCCCTCGCCGCAGTAAATGCGCTTTCGGCGCCACGCAACCGCCGACAGAAATTCGCTAACCGAGCGTTTCAGCCCGCTTACATCGTAAAGCCGATCCAACGCCCGCATGCGACCACCGCGACCCATACCAGGATCGATATGCATCCGGCCAAGCGCGCCTTGAACGGCAGTCTTCGGTCGGACTCCCAGTGCGACCGATCCTTCGCGCTACCGAGGTGAAAGATCGCCATATTGAGACCCGCAAGACCGATCAGACAGATCTTTGCGTCGAAATAGCGGTTCGCCAAGTAATGCGATGCATTGGAAATAAATAGTAAACCGCCCGACACGACAGCCAGTGCAAAGGCCGCCCAGGTGAGCGGCAATATGCCCCGCGTAACGCGGGTCACGGACCGATTCACAGAAGCCCAGCCAAGCAATCTCAGATCGAGTGCCAGAACGGTTCCGATGACCAGGCTTATCGCGAGAACATGCACCGATTCGATGAAAGGGAACAGTAAATCGTTCTCACGGATGCTATCGGCCCAGGCACTTTGCTCCAAGAAGGCAATCAAATCTTGCAGCGTTTGCATCATCCGGTCGACGTATACGCGATCCAACGGCCGGCGAATATGATGCCGCACCACACCAGCATCGAAGCGGCCGCCGCAACTCCGGCCGCCACCCGCCGAGCCGTGTTCAATTCCCAGAAGTTCGGCGACGCCGATAGCGACCGCTGCAAGCCGAGTGTCATCGCGATGGCGACGCCGAGCAGAACCATTTTGATATAGAACGTCGAATTGAGCAGCGATCGCCGCGGCTCGCCGATGATCAACACGCTTCCCGAGATCAACAGAACCAGCAGCACGGGCCAAGTCGTCGGAAGGTAGCGCCGTGCAACTTCGGGCAGCGGCAGGTCACGACCTAGGAGTCGCAGGAGCCGAAGGTCCACGAGAACGGCTGAGGAAAAGAGGACTCCGACGCACAGAATATGCACCGTCTGCACCGTTGGAATGATCCAACCGACGGTCTGGATTACCTCGCTCGGCGAGGTCGACTCCAGCCATGAGCAAAATCCGATCAGAGTTGCGGCCACTGAATCTTGCCCGCGAGCGTCTCATGCAATTCGCTTGGGAAAAGGGATTTCTTCAGCATCTTGCTATGGACGGCATCCGCGTAATTGCAACGTTTTCCGCAGTGTGCCGCTTACCGCCTCTTTTGGTCAACAGACTCGCGGAGCGTGGCATCCTGTGATTTCTGGATTAAGCTTCCAGCCATGAACACGCCCGCCCGCCCGACCCTGACGATCAACCAGTCCATGGAACTGGCCTGGGCGCATTACAAGGCGGGTGCTCGCGAGGACGCGCGCATGATCAGCCTGCGCGTGCTACAGGTGGCGCGCAAGAACCCGGATGCGCTGCATCTGCTCGGCGTGCTCGCCTATGAGACGAACAACCAGGCGATGGCGATAAATTTCCTTACCGAGGCCGTGCGTGGTGCGAAGAAGTTTGCGCCAATGCATGGCAACCTCGCGCTCGCGAAATTGGCCGCCGGCGACCTCGCGGGTGCAGCCCGCAGCGCGCGGCAGGCGGTTACTCTTAGTCCCTCGTATGCCGACGCGCATCGTGTCCTTGGGATCGTGCACCGCCAGAAGGGTCAATTCCGGGAGGCGCTGCAAGAATTGGAGCGTGCCCGGGCTCTAGGATCCGCGAGCGCCGATCTCGAGCGACTGATCGCCGCGGTCTCGGCCGAACTTACGCGGCAACCGTCAGAGCTGACGACGTCGGCCAAGGCAGGCTAGGCCGGCAAGCCCCGAAAGCCCGAGCAACAGCCCACTGGGCAGCGGCACTGCGACCGGATCGATGACTAGTTCGACCGAGCTGAATTTTTCCTGGATGAACGCCTGCGAGTCACCGTTACCGGGAGTCGTCGTTGCCGTAAGCCAATTCGCTAGCTGGACGTCAATCGTACCGGCAGACGCGAGCCAGGGGTTATAGCCCGGTGTGACGGTCGGCGTCGAATTGTTGATTTGCGCGCTACCGGACCAGTTTTGGACGATTCCGTTGGCGATATTCAGGGGCGAGGCGACCACCAGATTCGCCACCGTCTGCGTCAAGGGTCGCGCCGCGTCGGTCGCGGTCAAGGTGCCGGAAACACCCACCGAAGTGCCCGGTCCCTGCATCAAGTAATCACCGACGGCAGCGACCGAGAGATTGCCGAACTGATAACCGGGATTCGCAACGAGTTGGATGCCTGTGGCAACGGACGTGGTCGTGTCCGTGCCGGTGCCGTTCAGCGATTGCGCCGCGAATTGGTTTGGCGTGAACACGAGGTAGTCGCCGATCAGCTGAGGCGTGCCGAACAGCCCGAGGGTCGCGCTATTGTAGATGACGTCGAAGTCGGTGCCGACGAGCGTGACGGTATCGGCCCGGGCAGCGTCCAGCGCTACCGAACCGGCCAAGACCAAAGCCGCTGCGGCGATCGTTTTCATCCAGCGACCGGGATAGGCAAGCGACGACGCCCGGATGTGCGCACGAGGGCGACCAGTCCCGAGCCGAGGAGCCAGAATGCCCCAGGTAAGGGTACGGGCGTGACAGTAAGGCCGACCCCGCCGAACGCCGCTTTCTTTTGGATGAGCGCTTCGGAATTTGCGGACACCGTAGACGCAGACAGCAGATTCTCGATGCTCAAATCAACTGTACCGGCGCTCGCGAGCCAGGCGCCGCCACCACCAAAAGTCGGCGTGGCGTTCGTAATTCCCGCGGTCGCGCTCCAATTTACCGCGGAACCACTGTTGACGTTGAGTAATCCGTTCGGGGTGATCGTGCTGGTCGTGTAACTCGCGATGGGATTCGCGTTCGCATCCCCGTCGAACGCGATCAGCTCGCCGGAGAGGGACACAGTACTGCCCGCACCCGAAAGCAGATAGTCGCCGAACTCGGTAAGTTGCAGGGATCCGAAATGGAAGCCCGGATTGGCGACGAGCTGAATATTGCTCGCGGTCGTGGCGCCGGTGGGCGTGACGACGCCCTCGCCGTTGGTCGAAGTCGCGATGAAATTATTGGGCGTGAACGAGAGCGTATCGCCGACCAGCGACAGCGTGCCGAAGAGGCCCAAGCTACTGGGATCGTAGATGACGTCGAAATCCGTGCCAATAATTTCTGCTGCACCGGCCGGCGCGACGGCGCCCACGGCAAGCAGCGCTGCACCCAAGGAGGCAAGAACTGCTAAGCGCGCGCGATCCGTCATGGTAGGCACTCTTCCCCCTGAAGCATCCGCGCAGACTAGCCAAACGGATCAGGCTTTAGATGACTGCCGCGTGAACATTTGATAACACGTGCGACTGGTGCCCCAAGGCGATGCAGGCGTGACGTTGTACACTAGGCGCCTTGATGAGCCCGCCACCCCGCCAAGCAAGCAAGCGCTCGACCGACTCGCCCACCGCATTGCAGCCCGCAGCGCAGCCCGCGCCGCCCGATCGCCGCACCGCGATCCTGACGCTCGTCATCGTCGCGGCCCTCATGGGCGGGTTTGCGCTGCTCTCGCAATACAGCTACGCGACCCCCGAGGCGAAGGGCCTGGGCGCCGGCCTGTCTGTCGGACCGATTGCCCTGGTCGGCATCTTCCTGGCCTGGCGCTGGACACCGCGCCTCATCGCGGCCCTGCTCACGCTCGGGATCGGCGTCTTGCTCCTGATTTATTGGCCGTTCCTTAAGACGCATTACGAATGGTCCGACTTGATCCAGCAAGTAGGCGCGTATGCCATGGTCGCGACCGGCTTTGGTCGCTCCCTCTTGCCCGGCCGCACGCCCCTTTGCACCCAGCTGGCGAGCCAGATTCACGGACCCCAGACGCCAGTGGAACTCCGCTATACCCGCGGCGCAACCTGGGTCTGGTTCGCGTTCTATACCCTGCTCGCGGTCGCCATCCTCATCGTGTTTTTGCGGGCCTCGCCGCGGGCCTGGTCCCTGTTCACGAACTTCGGCAGTTTTGGGCTCATGGCGGCGCTATTCCTCGCGGACCATGGCCTGCGCCGACTGGTCCTGCCGCGCCGGCCGGGGGGTGGAATCCTCGCCGCCCTGCTCCATTCCGTCACCGGCTCAGGTCAACGTTGATCCAAGGGCGCCGCTCTGGTATCGTGCCTGGCTCTGTTTTGCCCTCTATGCTCAAAAGAGCTTCAAGTTCAAAGGTTTACGTCATGTCGCGAGTCTGCCAGGTCACGGGCAAGCGCCCGAAAACAGGAAATACCGTTTCGCATGCCAACAATCGCAAGCGACGCCGTTTCTTGCCGAATTTGCATACGCACCGCTTCTGGCTCGAGAGCGAGAAGCGCTTCGTGAGCCTGCGCGTCACCACGCGCGGTTTGCGCACGATCGAAAAGCGCGGCGTCGACGTCGTCGTCGCCGATTTGCGCACCCAGGGCGTCAAGGTCTAAGAGGTAGCTTGCATCATGCGCGACAAAATCAAATTGATTTCTTCGGCCGGCACCGGACACTTCTACACGACGACGAAGAACAAGCGTCTGCATCCCGATAAGATGGAAACGAAGAAATTCGATCCGGTCGTGCGCAAGCACGTGCCCTACAAAGAATCCAAGATCAAGTAGGCCTTTCAGGCTGCCTGAGCTTCCGGAAGTCGAAACGACACGCCGCGGCATCGCCCCGGCATTGATCGATCGTAAAGTCGCACGGGTGACGGTGCGGCAACGCCGCCTTCGCTGGCCCGTTCCCAGCGGCTTCGAGACGGAGCTTCTAGGTCACACCGTGCGCGACGTCGAACGCCGCGCGAAATATATCCTGCTACGTTTCGATCACGGCACAGCGATCCTGCATCTCGGCATGTCCGGGAGCCTGCGCGTGCTCGCGGCGGGCGTGGCGCCCTTGCTCCATGATCACTGGGATATCGAGATGGATAGCGGGGCGCTGCTGCGGTTCCATGATCCACGGCGGTTCGGCAGCCTGCATTGGACCGAGGACGCTCCCGACCGGCATCCGCTGCTCGCCAGGCTCGCGCCCGAACCGCTGGGAGCAGAATTCGACGCCGAGTACCTGTTTCGCTGCACGCGACGGCGCAGCGTCGCGATCAAGCAGCTGCTCATGAATTCGCAGCTCGTGGTCGGCGTCGGCAATATTTACGCGAGCGAGGCCCTGTTCCGCGCGCAGGTGTCGCCGCGGCGGGCCGCGGGGCGCCTCAGCCGGGCGCAGTGTGCCGCCTTGGTCACGGCGATCCAAGCCGTGCTCGGCGAAGCGATCCAGATCGGCGGCACGACTTTGCGCGACTACGTCAACGCGGCCGGCATACCCGGCTATTTTCGCCAGAAGTTGTTCGTCTACGAGCGCGGCGGCGAGCCCTGCCGCGTCTGCGCAACGCCCATCAAACAATTCGTGCAGGGTGCCCGCTCGACCTATTGGTGCCCGCGCTGCCAGGGCCGCTGAGGCCGCCGTCTCGCGGCGCGCCCTCAAGCCTGCCGGTGGCGCTTCAGCTCGGTCTCGACAATCGGGTGCACGAATTCCGACACATTGCCGCCCAAGACCGCGATTTCGCGCACGAGTGTCGAAGAGATGAACGTGTATTGCTCCTGCGGCGTCATGAACACGGACTCGATGTCGGGGGACAAATGCCGGCTCATGTTCGCGAGCTGGAATTCGAACTCGAAATCGGACACCGCCCGGAGCCCCCGCACGACGACCTGCAAGCCGTTATCGCGCGCAAAATCGACGGTGAGTCCGCGGTAGCCGATGACTTCGACGTTCTTCTCGTCGGCGAGTACGCGCTTCGCCATGTCGACGCGTTGCTCCAGCGAAAACATCGGTGCCTTATTCGGATTGGCCGCAATCGCGACAACCAGACGGTCGAAAATGCTCGCGGCGCGGCGCACCAAATCATGGTGACCGTTCGTAATGGGATCGAAAGTGCCCGGGTAGACCGCTGTTCTTTTGTTCATCGCTCGGGAGTCGAAGCCTTGGCGCGGGCGAGATGATACCCCACCTCGCCCGCCGACTTCGATTTCAGCAGCTCCCAGGCCGGGGGGAGCTCGGGAGTGCCGGCGCCGCGCTCGCATTCCAGGTAGATGAGCCCGCCGGGCTTGACCCAGCCTCCCGCCGCAATCTGGGGCACATACTCCGCCAAAGCCCCTTGTCCGAAGGGCGGATCGACGAATACTAGGTCGAAGGGTTCCCCTGGGGTCGCGAGGAACCGCCGCGCGCCCATCTCGACGACCCGGCCGCGAGCGTCGGCGCCGAAACGCGTCAACTGCGCCCGCAGGCCGTAGGCCGCCGCGACGGCTTGTTCGACGAACACGGCCTCGCGAGCGCCGCGCGACAGCGCTTCGAGGCCGAGCGCCCCGGAACCGGCAAACAGGTCGAGGCAGCGCGCGTTGGACACCTCGCGCTGCAGCCAATTGAACAGCGTCTCGCGAATGCGATCCGGCGTCGGCCGCAAACCCGGCAGATCCGGGAATTCGATGCGCCGGCCGCGCCACGCGCCGGCAATCACGCGCACCGACTGCCGACCGCTGGTTTGTGGCTTTTTCTCGGAATTCACGGCCGCCATCATACGCACAAAAGTCGGCGACCTAGGCGCTCTGCTAAGCTTCGCACCCGATGACGAACGACACCGACAAGTCCGCAAGCGCAGATCAGGGCACGAGCTTTTTCAAGCGCCTGCGCAGCAAGCTGTCTGCGGGCACCGCTTGGATCACGCAGGGCGTGCAGGGCTTGATCCCCGGTCGCAAGATCGACGCCGAGATCCTCGATGAACTCGAAACGCGGCTGATTACCGCGGACGTCGGCGTTACGGCGACGGGCCGCATCCTCGATGAGCTGCGCAAACGTGTCGCGCGCAAAGAACTTGGCGATGTCGATGCCTTGTTCAATGCCCTGCATGACGGGATGCTCACGATTCTGAAACCCGTGCAGCGGGAGCTCGTGATCGATACCAGCGCCAAGCCCTTCGTCATTCTGGTCGTCGGCATCAACGGCGCGGGTAAGACCACGACGATCGGCAAGCTCTGTGCGCGGCTGCGCGCACAAGGCCATAGCGTGATGCTCGCCTCCGGCGACACCTTCCGCGCGGCCGCGCGCGAACAGCTGGAGACCTGGGCACGCCGCAACGAGGTCGCGATCGTCGCGCAGCAACAGGGCGCCGAACCCGCGGCCGTGATCTTCGACGGACTGCAAGCGGCGCGCGCGCGCAAGATCGACGTGCTGATCGCCGATACCGCGGGGCGGCTGCACACCCAGACGCATCTCATGGACGAGCTGCGCAAGGTCAAGCGCGTGCTCGCGAGATTGGATCCCAGCGCGCCCCACGAGGTGCTGCTCGTGCTCGACGGCACGATCGGTCAAAACGCGGTCGCGCAAGCGGATGAGTTCAACAAGAGCCTCGGAGTCACCGGCCTCGTGATCACCAAGCTCGATGGCAGTGCGAGAGGCGGCGTCGTGCTCGCGATCGCGCAAAAACTCAACATTCCGATCCGGTTCATCGGCGTCGGCGAACAGATCGACGACTTCGGCGTGTTCGACGCCGAGGAATTCGTGACCGCCTTGCTGAAGGCTCCGCCTGCGGAGGCGCCGGCGTGAGCGTGGTCGTACCGGCCGCATGATTCGCTTCGACAGCGTCTTCAAACGCTATCCGACTGGGCGCGAGGCGCTCGCCGGCGTGAGCTTCCAAATCGAGCGCGGCGAAATGGCCTTCCTGACCGGCCCGTCAGGTGCCGGCAAGAGCAGCATCTTGAAGCTCATTGCGCTCATCGAACGGCCGTCGCGCGGCTCGGTCGTCATCGGCGACCAGAACACCGCCGCCTTGAAGACGCGCGCGATCCCGCAGTTTCGACGGCGCATCGGCGTCGTGTTTCAGGACCACAAGCTCCTGCCGGACCGCCCGGTCGCGGACAACGTCGCGCTGCCGCTGATCATTGCCGGCGTGCCGGAGCGCGAGATCGACAAGCGCGTGCGCGCGGCGCTCGATCAAGTGAATCTGCTCGGCAAGGAGAAAAGCCTGCCGCTCGAACTCTCGACCGGCGAACAACAGCGCGTCGGGATTGCGCGCGCGATCGTCGCGAAGCCGCCGCTCGTGATTGCCGACGAACCGACCGGAAATCTCGATCCCGCGCTCGCGCTCGAGATCATGCGTTTGTTCAAGCGGCTCAACGACGTCGGCGTCACGATCGTGATCGCGACCCATGACGTGCATCTGATCGAGCAATTTCCTTCGCGTCGCATCGTCCTCGGTGAAGGTCGTATCGACGCGATCACCCCGCCCGGCGCCCGCGCGTCGACACCGAATGCAGGCGTGACGCCATGAACGTCGAAGCCTATTTTCTGCGTCAGGCGCAGACGCTGGTGGGATCCCTGGGCCGCATCGCGCGGCACCCGTTTGCGAGCGCGATGACCATGGCAGTGATCGCGATCGGACTCGCGCTGCCGTTATGCCTGCAACTCCTGCTGCAAAACGCAGTGGCGATGACAAGCGGCTGGAACGATGCCTTCGAACTGTCGGTCTATTTGCAGAAGGCCGCGAGCCCGGCGCGCGCCGAGGCGATTGCCCACACGCTTCGGCAACGCGATGACGTGGCGACCGTGCGCCTGGTCACGGCGGCCGAGGCGCTGGCAGAATTTCGCGAGTACTCGGGCTTCGGTCAGGCGCTGGACGCTTTGTCGGATAATCCGCTGCCGATCACGCTGATCGTAACCCCAAGCCTCGCTGCGAGCAGCCCTGAGGGCACGACCGCGCTCAAGACCGCCATTGCCGCGATCAGCGATGTCGGCGCGGTGCAGATCGACAGCGATTGGGTCAAGCGGCTGGTCGCCATCCTCGAGCTGCTGCGGCGGGTGGTCTGGCTGACCGGCGGCTTGTTGGGTCTCGGAGTCTTGTTGATCATCGGCAATACGATACGGCTCGATGTGCTCAACCGGCGCGCAGAAATCGAGGTCATGAAGCTCGTCGGTGCGACCGACCGCTTCGCGCGCCGGCCGTTTCTATGGGCGGGTATCTGGTACGGACTCGGCGGCGGTTTACTCGCGGTGGGCCTCGTCGCCCTCGGCGTTGCGATATTGGCGGGTCCCGTTGGGCGGCTCGCAGCGCTCTACGGCAGCGGCTTTCATCTGGCCGGGCTCACCTGGCAGACCGCCGGTGCCACGATCCTAGGCGCCGCAGCGCTCGGCTGGGCCGGCGCATGGCTTGCCGCGTCGCACCATATCCGGGGGATCAACCCCTCTTAGATCATTGTTTTATATGGGTATGTCGCTTCCGTCTCGGGGATTATGTCCAGCCTGGAACTCGGGCGAGATTTAGCACTCCAAATTGACGAGTGCTATAATCGGGCCCGACACTCCACGGAGGTGCGTCATGACTGCAGCCTTGGTTTCTAAGCAGACTGGTCTCGTTTTCGCCGGCCCCATCGGGAGCCTGGACTCCTATATTGACCGCGTCTCGCAGATTCCCGTTCTCTCCCGCGAGGACGAGGTCGCACTCGCCGTCCGTTTCCGATCTGAAGGCGATCTCGACGCCGCGCGACAATTGGTGCTCTCGCACCTGCGCTTCGTCGTACACATCGCGCGGGGCTATCTCGGCTATGGCTTGCCGATGGGCGACCTCGTTCAGGAAGGCAACGTCGGTCTGATGAAGGCCGTGAAGCGCTTCGACCCGAACGTCGGGGTGCGCCTCGTCTCTTTCGCGGTCCATTGGATTCGCGCCGAGATCCATGAATACGTGCTGCGCAACTGGCGCCTCGTGAAAGTCGCGACCACGAAGTCGCAGCGCAAGCTGTTCTTCAATCTGCGCAAGATGAAGAAGAACCTCACCTGGTTGTCCGAAGCGGAAACCCAGGCTGTCGCTCGCGATCTCGGTGTCGAGGCCAGCGATGTGCGTGAAATGGAACAGCGCATGTCGGCACGCGACATGTCCTTCGACCCGGTTCCCGAGGCCGATGAAGAAGAGGCCTATTCGCCCGCGATGTACTTGCCTGCGAGCAATGCCGACCCCGCGGTCGAAGTGGAGCGCGAGGAATGGGAAGAGGATTCGACCGATCGCTTGAGCGCCGCGCTCGGGCGTCTCGATGAGCGCAGCCGCGATATCTTGAAGCGCCGCTGGATGACCGACGACAAGGCGACCCTGCACGAATTGGCCGACGAGTACGGCATTTCTGCAGAGCGCGTGCGTCAGGTCGAGGTGAATGCGATCAACAAGCTCAAGGGCTTGATGACCGCGAATGCGGCTTGATTAGATACAACCCTTGTCCGCGTGCTAGGTACGCGGACATCGGTCGATTCGGCCTGCCTTGGTAAGCAACGCGCCTTCAGAGGCGTGTCATGCCAAGGCAAGAATACGGTCACACACCGTATACATCGCCACGTTAGTCTCTCAAGCGGAGTGTTCTGGGACTCTTTTTAGTCCCGTTCGGCGCACCCCTGCGCCATCCGATGAGACGGCGTCCCCTTATGCGCAATCCGGGCTTGCTGCGTGCGCTAACTGCCCTTCTTCTATTGGCGAGTGGCTGCCTGTCGTTTGTTTCGAGCGCGGCCGATATTGCGACCGCGCGCATCGTAAACGAAATCGACAATACCGATCTCTTTCGCCTACGCGGCAATACGCGGCCTGAGGCGCGCGCCGAGTACGATCGTGGACGTGCGTCGGATTCCTTGACTCTGCCGCATCTCCAACTGCTCCTGCGTCGCGAAACCGCGCGTGAGGCTCAGCTCCAGGTCTATCTGCGACAGGTGCAGGACCGGAGTTCTCCGAATTTTCATCGTTGGCTAACGGCCGACGAGTACGGCGAGCGCTTCGGGATTGCAAAACAAGACGTAGCGAAAATCGTCGCGTGGCTACAGCAAGAAGGCTTCACCGTGAACACCGTCTATCCGGGAGGCATGGTCATCGACTTTTCCGGAAATGTCGCGCAGGTCGCGAGCGCATTTCACACCGAGATCCACACCCTCGAGGTCAACGGCGTGCGGCACATCGCAAACTGGCAAGACCCGTCGATCCCGGTCGCGATCGCCGCCGTGGTCAACGGCATCGTCTCGCTCAATGATTTTCGACCGCATACTTACTCTCATGCCAAACCGGCCTTTAGCGTTGGCGGGGCATATCCCGTGGTCCCTGCGGATCTCGCCACAATCTACGATTTGAATCCACTATTCACGGCAGGCGTCACCGGCCAAGGCCAGACCGTCGTCGTGGTCGAGGATACGGATGTTTTCGATAGCGGCGACTGGGGCAACTTTCGCACCGCGTTCGGGTTGTCGATTTACCCGGGCATCTTTACGCAAACCCACCCGGGACCGAGTAGCGGCACGAGCTGCTCGGACCCGGGCGTCGTGGCCGGCAATGAATTCGAGGCGGAGGTTGACGCAGAATGGGCCAGTGCCGCGGCGCCCGGGGCAACGATCGTGCTCGCCTCGTGTCGGGACACGACGACCTTCGGCGGACTGATCGCACTCGAAAATTTGGTAAACAGTCAGGCAGCGCCCGCGATCGTTAGCATCAGCTACGGAGAGTGTGAGGCCGGTATGGGCGCCGCGGCAAATGCCGCTTTCAACGAGGTGTACGAGCAAGCCGTCGCACAAGGGACCTCCGTCTTCGTCGCAGCCGGCGATGCCGGCGCGGCAGCCTGCAATCCGGACTCGGGTGCAGCCACCCTAGGTATCGGTGTCAATGGCTTTGCGTCGAGTCCATATGCGGTAGCCGTGGGCGGCACGGATTTCGGCGATACCTACGATGGCACCAGTAGTAGCTATTGGTCCGCTACAAACACGTCTGCCGATGGCTCGGCACTGTCCTATATTCCCGAAATCCCGTGGAACGACTCCTGCGCGGGTCTGCTGCTCGCAACAGCGAGCGGCGACACGCCTGCCTATGGCAGCGGCGGCTTTTGCAATTCGGCTGCCGGAACCTCTTATCTGACCACCCTTGCGGGCAGCGGCGGACCCAGCGCTTGCGCGGGCGGCGCGCCGGCAACTTCAGGCATCGTAGGCGGGAGCTGCGCAGGCTACGCCAAGCCCTCCTGGCAGAAGGGACTTTTCGGTGTGCCCCTCGATAATGTGCGTGACCTACCCGATGTTTCGCTGTTTGCGGCCAACGGAGTCTGGGGCCATTTTTATGTTGTTTGCGACTCTGATGCGGCCGACAAATATTCCTGTGCTGGAGCGCCTAGCGGCTGGTCAGGCGCTGGCGGAACGTCCTTTGCGGCACCGATCATGGCGGGAATCCAAGCATTGATCAATCAACAAGTCGGTGCGCGCCAAGGCAATCCAAACCCTATCTATTACTCGCTCGCGACGGCGGAATATGGTGCGAGCGGAACCGCCGCGTGCAATTCGACCAAGGGGAATGCGGTCGCGAGTGCTTGCATCTTCTATGACGTCACTCGCGGCGACATGAGCGTCAACTGCACGGGCAACATCAACTGCTACATACCGTCGGGCACCTACGGCGTGCTATCGACGAGCGATGGTACCGACCTACCCGCCTATTCCGCATCGAGCGGCTGGGACTTTGCGACCGGGATCGGCACACCCAATGTCACCAACCTCGCTGCGGCTTGGGAGACCTCGAACCTGTCGCTTACGGGTGGCGGCACGATCGGCGCCGGAGGCCTGTTGTCCTATACCTGGACGATCACCAACGGCGGACCGCAGGCTGCGACCGGTGTGCTCCTGTCCGCAAACCTGCCCGCGGGTGTCACATTCGATGCGGCCGCGAGCAGCGCTGTCTGTCGGCAGACCGGTCAAAGCTTGAGTTGTGCTGTCGGCACGATGAGTGTCGGCTCGAAGATCTCCCTGAACATTGTGCTTTATTCTGGTGGCCTGCGTAGCGTCGCCGCGACGTTCACGGTCACGGCGAGCAATGGCGTGCTCTATCCGGCGACGGACTCTGTGACGGTGACGCTGTCCGGAGTGGCGGTCCCTATGCCTTTATGGTCGCAGATCGCCTTGGCGGGTCTGCTGATTGGGGTATGGCGGTATCACCGCGCGGCGAGCTTGCCGTCGCGACTCGTACGCCGCGCATATTCAACGGCCTCACGGAAGACATGCGCGTGCAACTCCGCCGTGCGGGCCGAAGAAGGCGCATAGCCGCCCGCCAGCAAGATAACCAGCGGAATTCCCGCATCGCGAACCTGCTCGATGACCTGGCGTTCGCGCAGGCGGAGCCCCTGCTCGCTGAGCGCGAGCTTGCCGTAACGGTCGCCCGCCACCACATCGACACCAGCCAGATAAAACGCAATATCCGCCTTGGCACCCGCGAGCACTGACGGCAGATGTTCTGTGAGCGATCCAAGGTACCCGGCGTCATCGGTTCCATCGGGAAGAGCGACGTCGAGCGTCGAGCGCATCTTGGCAAGCGGATAATTTTTGTCCCCATGCATGGAGAACGTAAATACGCCGGCATCCGCGGCAAAGATCGCCGCCGTACCGTTGCCCTGATGCACATCGAGATCAATCACCAGCGCGCGCTGTATCGCGCCCTCTGCGCGCAGTTGTTCAATGGCGATCGCGACGTCGTTGAGCACGCAGAAACCTTCACCGTGGTCGCGGAACGCATGGTGCGTACCACCGGCGAGATTCCCGGCGATGCCGCTTGCGAGGCCCGCGCGCGCCGCGAGCAAAGTGCCACCCGCCGCGAGTCGCGACCTGCGCCAGAGCGCCTCGCTCCATGGCAATCCCAGGCGCCGCACCTCGGCAGCGGATAACTTGGACCCGAGCAGTTTGTCCAGATACTCCGCCGTATGAACGCGAGCGGCGCACTCGAGCGGAATCGGCTCAGGTTCAAGGCCGTCCTCGACCGCAAGCACCCCTTCCGCGCACAGTCGCTCCTTCAGCAGCGGATACTTGCTCATCGGATAGGGATGTCCAGGACTCAGCAGAGCTTCATAGCCTGGGTGGTAACACCAATTCATCGGTGCACTTTAGCGTAGGGCGTTCGCTGGGCGTGTCCGCGGGTGGAACAAGTACGACGACCGTAGCACACTCAGGGGCATGCCGAAGTCGTATCGCAACGGATTCATTATCTTGTTCGCCGCGATTTATTGCGTGTTGTATGCCGCGTATGCGTGCATACCCGACAGCTATTTGCACGAAAAGATCTATTACTACGCGATCGTGTGGCCGACGGCGGCGCTGATCGACTTCGCGGCGCCGTCCGCGCACGTGATCGGTGTGCAAAACCGTCTGCAATCGCCCGCTGTCATCCTCAATATCGTGCGAGGCTGCGACGGCGCGCCAGTAATGTTTCTCCTTGTTGCTGCCATCATCGCGCACCGCGCGCCGTGGCGGCCGACCTTGCGCGGGGCCGCGGGAGGCGTCGCGCTCATCTATGCGCTCAATCAGCTACGAATCGTCGTCTTGTATTTCCTCTTGGCGCATCGGCCGGACTGGTTCACGGCGATGCACGTCTATTTCATTCCGACGTTCCTGATCCTCGCGGGTGCGCTTTACTTTGCCCTGTGGGCCGGAGAGGGAGTTGCAAAGCCGCAGGATCCGCTTACGGACTAAAGTGTTCTTGACGACGCCGCAACGCGGCCAGCCACAAGCCCGAAAGGATAGCCAGCGAAGCAAGATCGACCGAACCGCCACCGCCGCCCGAGTTGGTCTTCGCCGGGGTCGCCGTGATCGAGACCGTCTGCGGCTGCGAGGCGCCGCCCAAACCGGTACAGACCAAGCTCAAGGTCACGCTCGCGCTGATCGTAACCCCGGTGCTGCCACTCAAGCTCTCGCTGCCGTCCCAACCGGTTGCGCCACTGGCCGTGCAGGAGGTCGCGTTTTGACTGCTCCATGTCAATTGCGTCGCCTGACCGATCGACACCGTCGTGGGATTGGCCGACAGCGTCACGGTCGGCAGAGCCGGCGAAATCTGGACGCCGTACAAACCATAATTGTCTTGTGGATTCGGATTGGTGACGTACGTGAGCTCATACTCGCCGGGCGCAGCGGTGAACGGGAAGCTGCCATTCGCATAGATTTTCCCGACGACCTGGCCGCCGCTCGAGACCACCACCGCCAAGTTTTGAAACGCGGCCGGGAATGCCAAGTCTGCCAGCGAGACATTATAGGCACCCGCTGCGCCGAAGTTGATCGTGCTGGTCGTCACGGTACCGCCGACCGCCTGTAGCTGATCGAACAGCGGGGTCGCCGCACCGCTTGCCGTTACCGTCACTGCGAACAGACCGATCGTATTGGCGGCCGATTGCGCGTTCACGATGATCACGGCGGGACCGGCCATTGCCGTGAAAACCCCCGAGCTGTTGGTGGTCAAGGCGATGCCATTCTGCCCGACCGTGAAGCTCGAGGACTGAAGTGCTACCGGAAACTGGAAATCATTGACGGCGACCGTGTAGGACCCAGATGCGGGTAAGTCAACCACAAAGCCAAAGCTGTTCGCGCCGCTGCCGTTGCTCGGCTGGGCGATCTGGGTCGTCGCCAATAGCTTAGTCGGACCGTTGTTCAAGGTCAGCGTATAAACCCCGGGGCTCTGACCGTTGGCCGCCGCGTATTGCCAAACCTGGAGATTACCTGCGGGTGCCGAAAAGCTCGGGCTCGTACCGGACGCCGTGAGCGGCGGGGTCAGCAGCGTTGCGCCGGATGTAACCGCGGCACCGAGACTCGAGAGCGCGGCCGGATAGGCCTCGTCCGTGACGCTCAACTGCAGCGACTGAGCGCTCGGATTGTTGATCGAGGTTGCGGCCTGCAAGCTGCCCACCGGGACCGTGCGTGAGAACACGACCGTTCCGTTGGGATCGGTAATCAGCACGCTGTAAAGGCCCGCGCCACCCGTTTGGGCCGGTACTGCAGCCAACAACAACTCATAGCTCGTATTAGCCGCCAATCCCGGCACGGTGTTGGCGCCCGGCGCCAGCGGACCAAAAGTGGGCGTGCCACCTTGGAAAATACCGCCGGATATCGGTGCTGTCGTGCTCAATGGCACCGGAAATTGGTCGTCCGTAATCGTGACGGTATAGCTGCCTGCATTGGCAGTCGTGGTGAAATTCGCGAGGAGCGGCGTACTCGCCGTCGTCGGCGTCGCGGGCATCTGAAGGGTGCCTGAAAACGAATCCGCGCCGATACATGTGGTCGCGGGACCCGAAGCGAGCGCCACGCAGACACCAAAGCTGCCGACTCCGGAGGCGGTTGCCGGCGTACCGATCACGTGCAGCGTATAGGTGCCGATCGCCGCGGGCACGGCGACGGTTGCTGACGTGGATCCGGTTTGCACGGTCGCCGAGCCTACCAGCGTATCCCCAAGCGTTACGGCAATCTGCAGTGAGGCAAACGCCGCAGGCGTCGCGAGATCCGTGAGTGTCACGGTCAGCGCTTGCGCTGTCGTGGTCGTGAACGAGTACTCCGCCGGCGGCGCAACGGTGGCAGTGCCGATTGCCGTCGCTTGATCGAGGCGATCCTGGGCCTGCGCCAAGCCGTTCCAGAGCATTGCCGCGCCGCTCAGTGCGATCAAGAGAACCAGTCGGGAGTGAGCGATTCGCGTGAGGATCATGTCATGAGCTCGGGGCCACAGCCAGGGCCGGCGCCTGATTGGCCAATTTGTTAAGTGTCGCCTTCGCCTCGTCCATACCGGTGAAGCTCTTTCCGGACTTGAGCGAACGAGAGAGGCTATCTTTCGCCGCATCGTTCTGGCCGGCCAGCGCCTGCGCCATGCCCAGGTGATAGAGCGAGGTCGGTGAATCCGGTGTCTTCGACGATGCCGATTCCAGCGCGGCGACGGCAGCGGCGGCGTCTCCCCGCTTATAGAGCACCCAGCCGTAGGTATCGAGAAAATTCGGATTGGGTGATCCCGAAAAGCGCGCGGCGAGTTGCTGCGCCCGATCGAGGTCCGCTTGATCCTTCTTGTAAGTGACCAATAGCATCGCCAGATTATTCGCCGCAACGTCTGATTGAGGGTCGCGCCGCAGGGCCGCCTCATAGACCTTTGCCGCTTCGTCCGGCTGACCCATGCGCTCATAGAACCCCGCCAAATCGATCTCGAGACTTTGCGGAGCGGAAGCCTTGGCGATTCCGGCCCGCAGCGTTGCGATCAGCGCATCGTTTTCGTGATTCGCGTATTGCGCGGCGGCGAGATTCCGATAAGGCGTCCACCAAGTCGGTTGCCGTTCCATCGCGATCTTGAATGCGGACTCGGCGTCCGCCGGGCGCTGCAGCGATAGCAGGACTTCACCCTTCAAGTTCGCTGCGATCGGAGCCTGCGGAAACTTCGCAATCACGTCGTCGAGGCGCTTGAGCGCCTCGGCTGAGCGCTTCTGGTTCAAGAGGACACGCGTCGATGCCTCCAGCGGTTCGGACGAATCCGGCTGAATTTCGAGTGCCTTCGCGAACAGGTTTAGGGCTTCGTCCGGATGCTTGTCGTTCTCGGCGATCAAACCCTGGTAGTAATATCCAAGCGCGAGCTTCGGATCGAGCGCGACGATCGCGTCCGCGGCCGCCTTCGCGGATACCATATCTTTCGTGCCGGCAGCAATTTTGAATTGCGCCTGCAGGGCCTGGAGGTTATTAGGCTGCTGTTGCACCAACTCATCGATGACCGGCTTCGCTTGTTCGGGCTTTCCGATTTGGGTCAGAAGCTCGGCCAAATCCAGGCGAGCGCCGGGATCCTTCGGATTCGCCTCGACGGCCCGGCGCATCGTCTCCTCGGCGAGCGCGGGTTCACCGTTCGCGAGGTGGGCACGGGCCAGAACGCGCATGACGCCGACTGCATTCGGCTCATCGCGAAGGACCGAGCGCAGGTCCGCAATTGCCGCCTTAGGATCCTTATGCGCTAGAGCCAAATTGCCTCTGAGAATCAAGGCATCATCGTCGCGCGGACTCTTCGCAAGGACCTCACCGATCAGCTTTTCGGCCCCGGGTATGTCGTGCTGTTCGATCAGCAACGCCGCCAAACGGTCGCGGGCGGTAATTCCGGCCGCCTCGAGCCCCGCATCGGCGATCACACCGCGATACACCGCCTCGGCTTTCGGGACTTCCTTGCCCTGCGCGTAGAACTGCGCCAACGCATACTTCAGTTCGTAGTCCTTGGGGTAAGCCGCAACAAAACCAATCAATTCCTTTTCCGCGGCCTCGCGGCTGCGTCGCGCGGCCAGAAAATCGACGAGCGCCACCTTGAGATCGCGCTCCGCCGGAAGCGCCTTGATGCCATCGCGCAAGACCCGTTCAGCCTCATCCGGCTGATCGAGGCGCGCGTAAAACTGCGCTAATCGCAGGCGATTGGCCTTGTCCTCGGGCTTCAAACGCACGAGATCGATCAGCAATGCCTCGACTTCCGACTGCTTGTTCAGACCTGATTCGAGCTGTGCAAGCGTGAGGCGCAGCTGCACGGTTGCGGGATTTCTCTTGACCGCGTCTTGCAGCAGGGACTCTGCCTTCGCCGATTGTCCGGAAGCTTGATAAATGCCGGCCAGCACGGCGACCGTATCCTCGTTGTCCGGCGCGAGTCGAAACGCGCGCTCGGCATCTGCCAATGCACCTGCCGGATCCTTGAGCTGGACTTTGGCAGCGGCACGCACCGTTAGCACCCCGGGGTCGTCCGGATGTTTCGCAATCGCCGGGGTCAGCGTATCGAGCGACTGTTGCGGGGCTCCGCCAAGAACGTACAAGCGGGCAAGGGCGACGCGTGCGGGCAGATTATCGGGGTTCGCGTCGATCGCGCCCTGATAGAAGCCCGCGGCCTGCCGCGGATTGCCCAATTTCTCAGCGACCACGCCGTTCTCGAAGCGTGCTTGGCTATCATTCGGCGCGATTTGCAGAGCATTGCGAAACTCTACGCGTGCCTTCTCCAAGTTACCCGTCGCCAGATATTCCTGACCCTTCCCCATGTACTTCGCTTTGCGCGATTCCGCTCCGCCACAGGCGACCACAAGCGTTAGCGAAGCGAGCGCGAGCGGGACCAAAATGAAGCGTTTTCGAGTAGCACGGGTCATCGACGAAATTCCACGCGATCGACAGAGGGCAGCCAGTGTAAGAAGCGTAGGTGACGTTCCCGTGACAGATCTACAAGGCAAGCGTCGAGCGCACCATCAACCCCGCGAGCAGCGCCGCCGCGCCGAAGCGCACCCATGCCACGTGGTTTTCGGATCGGGTCACGAGCATTTCGATTCCGTACAGCAAAATCACCAACTTGGCGATCGCGAGCGCTCCCCCATGCGGCAATCGAAAACCACCGAGCATGCTCGGAACCACGAGCGCCATGAACAACACGATCAGGTCCAGCGGCGTAAGCTCGAAGCGACGATCGTTGAAGAGCCGTAGCCGAACTGCCGATGCAATCGCCACAACCACCACTGCAAGCCAGCCGAGCGCAGAGCAGACCGGGTTCTCCGGGAGCACCAACGCGTCGAGATAGACGAGCATGGTGGCAGTGACGAAGAGCGTTGCCTTCTCGACGATTCCGATGGGCCCAGACCGCATCAGAAACAGGAATCCACACGTGAGGGCCAGTAAGACCAGGATCATGATCCGAAGATCGCGATTGAGCGCAGCCGTCTCCAAGATGATCAAAGCGGCATATAGCGTGAGCGCGGTCGCGAGCGCCGCGTAGGACCACCGCCGCAAAACGCTCGGCCGCTCAAGCACCGCGAACAGCCGCGGCAGTGGTGCGCGGACCGCGCCCGGACCCTTTTGACGCAGCCGCCAGCCCGCACGCGTCGCACCCTGAAACGCGAGAATCGTGATCGTAAAGAATGTAACAACCACGCCGAGAATCACCAGATCCGATTCGTAGCGCAAGAAATACGCGACCACGAAAAGTGCCGCCTGAACCGCGTAGATCACCATCACGGCCTCGTGATGGTCGAAGCCCAGTGCGAGCAATTTGTGGTGGATATGATTCTTGTCGGCGCTGAATGGCGAACGGCCTTCGCCGATTCTCTGCGCCATCACGGTCAGCGTATCGAGTATCGGCAGCGCCAGCAGCAACACCGGCAGAGCCGCACTGACTTGACTCGAGAGGCTTTGCGTCGCCCGCACACTGAGCACACCGATCGTGAAGCCCAGAAGCTGGCTGCCGGCGTCGCCCATGAACACGCTGGCGGGATAGGTATTAAAACGCAGAAATCCCAGCACGGCGCCCGCGAACGCCAAGGCCAACGACGCGGAATTTCCGGGATCCCCGACGCTCGACAGCAACGCTACGGCGCACAAGCACAGGAAGGTCGTGCCGCCGGCAAGGCCGTCGAGGCCGTCCGCCAAATTAATCGCATTGGTGATCCCGACCAAAAAGAGGACCGTGAGTGGCAATGACACCCACCCGGGCAGTGTTACCTGATCGTCTAAGCTCAGCGTGTGGATCTGAACCCCGCCGAGCAGTATCACCATGGTTACGGCAATCAGCTGTCCAAGCAGCTTGATCCGGTAGTCGAGATCGAAGCGGTCATCCAGTGCGCCGAAAATGATCAATACCACGGCGGCGAGCAAGAACCAGCGGTCCTGCTCCTGTAAACGGATCGTCACGAGCGCCGCGACCAGAACGCCGACAGCCATCGCGATTCCGCCGACTCTCGGGATTGGAATGGTATGTACCTTGCGTTCGCCGGGTTGATCCACGAACAACCATTTGTTCGCAAGGTGCACCAGCACCGGCAACCAAGCCATCGTGACGGCCATCGCCAGTATGAAGGGCAGCAAGTACTGCATGGCTAGTTGGGAACGTACCGGTCCAGAATCGGGGCGACATGCGATACGAGATCGGTGATTTCACGATCCGCATCAACCTCGCTTGAGCTTTGAGATAGCGGCACGATCAGCCGCACGAGCGCGCCATCGGTCCGGTGACGCGTCAGTGCGTCCCAGAACAGATACCACTTCACCGCAAATTCGTTGGTGATGATCCGGCCGCGCTGTTCGAACCAGTAGTAGACGAGCTGCCGATGATCACCGAGTTCAATCATAGTGCGATTGACGCGCAGCGCCTCGCCATTGATCCTGATGTCGTTCAGCGTGCGCTGATCGAAGTCGCGCATCTGCCAGCCACCCCCGGGAAGGCAGGACCGCGGCGAATGCACTGCGTCCCCTTTGCGCTGCGAATCGTAGTAGGCAACGTAGAGATTGACGGCCGATCCGCTGCCGTCCGTGTAGTTCGCGAGCAAGTAATCGTCGAACTGCAGCGCGTCTATGTACACACCCTCCAGGCTTTCGCGCTGGCCGGACCAGCGACCCAAACTCATCGGGAAATCGGTGAAGCTCGCCCGCTGCGGAATGACTTCGCTAGGTCTGGGAACGATCACGGTAAGCCCAGTAAAGGCCGCCAAAACCGCGGTTGCTGCGACGAAGCTTGCGGGCATCGTGCGCTTGCGTACCGATGCGCCGCTCGGCGTCGGCGCGGGAAAGTCGATGCCAAACAGCTGACGCCAAGTGCCCGCCTCGCGCCCGATGCGATTGAGTACGGCTATTTCGCCGAGCATCATGACCGCGCAAACCATGAATACCATCCAGCCTTGGAATTCATGCAAGAATCCTTCGGCCATGGAGATTCCCCAACGATCCACCGTGACGCCGATCACGCCGACTCGAAAACTGTTCATTAGAACCGTGATCGGGATGCTCGAGAAGAAGAGAACGATCCGTTTCCACATTGCTCCTTTGTAAAAATAAGCCATGAGGAATCCCAGCGTCATCAGCGGAAACAAATAGCGCAATCCGCTACATGCCTCTGCCACCTGCAGCTTGTAGCCGCCCAAGTCGATCACATTCCCTTCAAGGAAAACGCTTACACCAAACAGCCGGATGACATAGACGCCGAGTTGTGAAGAGAGCAACTGCAGCTTCGTCGATAGGTTGTTTAGCAAGAACGATGGCAGTGGAATCATGAAGAGCAGGATCAATAACGGCATCAACAATAGTCGAAACGCCGGCGCACCAGTAAAGGCGAGCACCAAACCGAACAGAGTAACGAGATAGGCGTATTCGATCAGGGTATAGACGGTCGCGAACTGGCCGAGTAGCAACATGGCGCCGCCAATCAAAACCAAGACGACGCCCCACCAGCTACCGGTGAACTGAGCTTGCTCGAGACGATCCTTTTGCTGCCAAATCAGAAACAGTGCGATCGGCGGTATGAGCATTCCGTGGCTGTACTCGGGCAATTCGAGCCACCAGCCCCACATGCGATAAAGACCATCCCAAAACAGCCACGCGCACATCCCAAATACGAGGAGCCCCCCCAGGATCAGTGGGGACGACAGCCTCCAGACGGTACCGGGCGGGACCGTGGTGTTTGATGGATCAACGGACATGGCAGGCACCTTCGCAATATTTTGTTTCAGTGCGGTGACATCCGTCGGTCGGGAACCAGAGTTAGGAAAGCCGGTAGATCAAATTCCCTGCCCGCGCCCCGGAGAGAATTTGAACCTGGTAACCATATCCCGAGACATGGCGAGCAAACGATCTCGTCTTGATTGCCCTTGTGTCTAAACAAGCGGAGATCCATATGGTGCGATGCGATTTCGTACGAACCTTGTTTCCAAGACCGGTGGCCGAAAACGCCCTTGAGGACGCCTGCCTCAGGCGTCGCGCGCCGCGACCGCGCGTGGAGTTGGTTCAACGGATGCCGCAACTCGCTCGCAAACATTGTCGGCTCCGATTCTGAGAATCTCGCATCCAAGCGCGACGATCAGCCGCTCATGCACCAAGGCGTAGTTGGTCTCAAAAAAGCGCTCGAGTTCAGGATGCCAAGCTGCATAAATCTCGAGAGACGTCGAGCAAACCTTCGCAACACGGTAAGGAGTGGATTCGACCAAATCGAACACATCCTTGAGATAACTTCTGGCATGGATCCAGCGGTGGTTGTACTCGAACTGGACGACCCCGATTCTCCCGATCATCAGTGAATCGCGTGCTCCTTGAAGCACTCGAAAATCATTCCCTTCGGTGTCGATCTTCAGCAAATCGACATGGCCGATCGAATGGTCCGCAATGTACCGATCCACGGTGCTGGTCTCCACATCGATCACTTGTTCATAGCTGACGGTGGAATCCGGATGCAACGTACTCGTGCCGCCCGTAAAATGTGGTACATAAATCTGAACGGTCTTCGATTCATTCGAAAGCGCCACTCCATTTACACGTACTTCGCCTCTCTGGATCGGGACCGACAATGCCTCTCTGAGCTTCGCACGGCTATCGGGCACAGGTTCAAAGACATGCAACTCAATCCCGCCAGATCGCCCTGACGCCAAGTCGACGAGAGCTTTCGACCAGTCACCGATACGTGCGCCGACATCGAAAGCGATCAGTTTTGCGCCGGCCCGAGCGTTTGCGCCCACCAAATGCTGCAGTCGCAGTTCTCCATTGGTCGACATGTCATTTGGCTCTTCTTTGCGTGCGTACATGTAGAGCTTTCGCCCGGCCCGCCAGATCAGTTGTCGCGCTAAGAGAGCCATTGGTTTACCTTTTTCATTTGGCCAGCCAACCTGGGTTCCTTTGGACTGCAATATGAGCTTGCCGGAATTTCAAGTTATCTCATTCCTGTTACACTTAGACGTCATTTCGATCGGTCGCGGCGGAGGATCACCATAACCGTCAGCAATTGGATCAAGAAATACAAAGGACAAGCGTAAGCGGCGCCCAGCGCCCCAAATTGGATGACCAACGGTATCGTGACGATGACCGAGGCAATTGCGCCGCAGGTTTGCGTAATCAGAACGGATTTGGTTCGATTGTGGGCCAGCAACGACTGTTCCAGCACCTGCTCAATCACATAGAAAAAATAACCGAGAGCGATCCAGGGCACGAAAACGGTAGCGCCGCGATACTTTGGTCCTAGAAATGTTCTTACGAGGGGGTCTCGTATCAAATAAATCAGTACGGTTGCTGTTCCGCAGACCACTGTCGTTATCGCAATCCAAGTGGCAAATGTTTGGCTCGCATGTCGTTTGTCGGCTCGGGACACGGCTGCAAAATATACCGGACGCAGCGTCAGCGCGACGACGCCATGCAGTAATAAGAAAGGCTGACTTATGAGCCCATAACCCGCGGAGTAAACTCCAATACTCGCAATATCCCCTGACACCCACTCAATGATGTAGCGATCGCTCACGGAGCTTGTCCAGCTCAACAATGCGACCGGGATTAGGGGAATCGCGTACCGCCACATGGCGCTCGGTAGATTTGCGGGAAGCGCGGCGCCTCCGCTGGAAGACGCTCTAGTCATGGCTGAGTACAGTAAGGCGAGCGAGAGGAACGTGCTGAGGGCGAATGTACCGATGATCACTGCCACGGTTCTGCCTAGCAATAGAATGCCGGCGACCACCAGCAACGGGCGGATGAGGGTCTCGAAGGCGCCCAAAATCGCCGCCGCACGCTGCATTCGCGCGGCGTTGAAGAGCGTCATCTCAAAGGTTCTGATCACGTCCAAAGCCAGGAATACCGTTAACGGTAGCAATATGAGAGAACTATTTCCGGTCCTCGACGACCATACGACGATGCCGACGACCGCGATGATTTCCATCGCGAATACTGCCCGGCCGAGAATTCGCGCCAACAACCGTCGCAGTGCCGAAACGTACCCGTCCCGCTCCGCGTCCGGGTAATACCGCAACGCCGAGTTGAGAATTGGAGAACAGAAAATCGTGCGCAGAAGGACCGTCGCGTTCTGGATCAGGTTCACGGCACCAAACAATTCCGGAGAGACGAATTGAGTGATTAATCGCGTGCCTGCCAAGGAGAGGAGTCCTGTCGTTCCCTGACCCGCCACGACCCAAGCGCCCTGACCGATGATGGACCGGTAACGGTGGAGCAAACCCCGCAGGCCGCCGGTCATCGCACTTGCCTCATTCATGGGAGGAGTAGAGTATTTGCGTCATCTAATTTTCATGGGGCCGTACTACCGTTGTCCGATTCTAGGCTTTGGCGCCGTTAAGTCTCATGCTACCGCGTATCCTTCTACATATTCACGAGCGAGCCTCGTGAAAAATCTCTCTGTCGGCGTCATTGGCGCCGGCGACATTGCGCGCAAAGTCCATCTGCCGGTATTGCTGAGCATACCCAATGTGCAAGTCAAATGGATTTTTGACACGTCCGTCGAGCGAGCTCGGTCGGTCGCGAATGCTTATGGACTTGCGGCCATTGAACCCTGCAACTATTCGGACCTGCCGACCAGCGACGTCTCGCTGATTGCGATTCCCGTGGGTGTGCGCGACGCCTATTACGATGTTTTCGCCTCACGCGGCACTGCGGTGTTCGCGGAAAAGCCCTTCGCCGTCTCCGCGGGGGAGCATCGTCGACTAATGACACGATTCGAAACGTTTCGCCTGGCATGCGGATACATGCGTCGTTTCTATGCCTCGACGCGACTGCTTCAAGAGATAGTGAGAACCAGACCGTTCGGAAAGCTGCTCGGCATGACAATCTCCGAAGGAAATCGTTCCACGGGTAGCCGCGTCGATCGTTCCTACTTGGATGACTCGACCCAGTCGGCGTCGGGCGGAATTTTGTCGGAATTGGGTTGCCATTCTCTGGATCTGGCCCTGTTCATCACGGGCGCGCGCGCATATGAGACGCACGCCTGCGAATTTGTTTTCGACGGGTCAGTTGACCGAAAGATTACAGCCGCAATTAGGTTGACGGACTCAAGATATTTGCCTGCAGCTGGAGTGCTTTTGGAATACTGCGTAAGTTGGCTCGACCGTCAGACCAATTTGATCGACCTGGAATTCGAGAATTGCCATGTTTGGGCCGAGCTGAGCCCGAATGGCGAGGTGCGCATGGGAAATCCCGCGCGGCTATCCGAAGGAACGTTACTCGTGCCCGCCGCGCGCGGTGCGAAGACCGTGAATCAGGCCTTTTTCATGCAGTGGCAGTCTTTTTTTCATGGCATTCGCAGCGAGACGGAGTCCGAGATCTCGGCGCGTAGCGCGTTATTGGGTTCCGCGCTCATCGAAGATCTTTACGCGCTAGGGCGACCGAATGCCTAAGATCGCGATCCTCGGCGCCAACGGTCAAGTTGGCGCGGAATTGTGCCTGCTTCTATCTCGAATGGAGAGCATTGAGCTCGTGCCGGTGTGTCGCAATCCGACTGGTTCCGCGTTTCTTCGCTTCAGCGGCATTGCCTGCCGGCACGGCCGCCCCGCGGATTCCGCGGAAGCGCCGGGATTGATTGGCGATTGCGACGCTATCGTCAATTGCGCGTTGGGCACGGGTACGCCGGCAGAGATTCGCGCGTTTGATGAAAAACTCATCGGTAATATGTTTGCGCATTCGAAGGCAGGCGCAATCGTCATTCATTGCAGCACACTGATGGTGCACGGCGACCCGCGTCCCGGGAAAATTCTGCGCGCGAGAGATTCCTATGGCCGCGTGAAATTGGCTGCCGAGAGGGAAGTATGGCGCCACAGCAAGCGGGCCGGCAAACCGGCCTTCATCTTGCGGCTCGGCCATGTCTGCGGGCCGCTCCAAAATATTACAGATAAGATTCGGCGCGAAATCGCTGCCAACAGCGTGTTGCTTCTTCAAGAGGATGCTTACTCGAACACCGTGTATACGGTCACGATCGTGGACGCTTTGATGTCGATATTGGCCGGGAATTACCAGCCGGCGTCCTTTGACCTAACGAACTCGCCGCAATGGACGTGGCGTGAGGTGTACGACTACGAAGCCCGCATGATTGGCCAAACGCTCTCGCCTCAACTGGTATCCGCCCCGGCGCCACCGACCGTCGCTCGAACGATCTCGGCGTCGGTCAAACAGGCGGCGAGACGATGGGCGGCCTCGCCGGTCATTCGTCGCAATCTCGAACGAGCCCTCGCGCTCGCACCAAGGGCGACGAACGAAAGGGCGCAGGCAACCTGGTTCAAGATGCGCGCCCGTGCCGAAATTGGTGCGCTCGCCGCGGAGCGGGTACCCGCTCCCGAGCTTTCATGGACTCGTCTCGACAAACGACCTATGGCCGGCCTACAGGAGACGGCAACGTTGCTCAACGGAAATCGATACTCGGCCCTCGAGGAGGATGTTCGGAACCGATGGCCACGCGACTTGCCGCTCGCTGATGTTCAGACCTGATGTTGATCAGTGTGCAGTCCAGACAGAGCCATTGCAAAACACGGGTATCAAGGTCGAACCGCCGGCCTTCAATGGACCGTTGTACGTTGGCGAAAGCGCATCGGAAACCGAGTAAAGCAACCCCTTCTCAGCAATCCCGCAGGTCGGCAACGATGCCACTGTGGTCGTGGGCAGAGAGAGACTGCCAAACTGGACCTGGGAAGGCTGCACATAGCTCAAAACGTGCCATGTAAAACCACTGCCGAGCGGCTCTGCGGATAGGGCCACGGTACCTCCGACCGGGACGGTCATTGAAGTGACGCCGCTGATGCCCGAGAGGGTCTGGCCGCCCTGCGTAGTGAGGGTACACGGTCCACTGCCGACATTGGTGAACCAATACGGAAGCCCTACCAATGAAGTTCCGAAGGAGTTGTTGCTGATTGCGGGCAACGTACAGGTACCGCCCGCGCCGGCATACGCGAAGATGCCGCTTTCGCCGGCATTCAGAGTCGGATCGGCCGCACCATTGATATTATATGGCTGTCCGATTCCGAAGTCGGAATAAAGAAAATCGCCGCCCGTGCCGCGCACCGACAATCCGGGCGATGCGGTTCCCGCGTCCGTCGGCGCGAGGGCCGTTCGATAATAATCGCCGTTGACGTCCAGTCCTTGTCCCAAGAATCCGTAAGGCTGAACATCCGGACCCGAATAGGAGCCGTTCCAATAATTATCCTGGTTGCCGTAGCCGTCATTGTCGCGCGTCGGAATACAGGTACCAGCATTGGTGATTGTGACCGCGTTGACGTCGCGCAGTGCGACACCAGCGATGACGTTTGCGTTGGGAGGGCAATCTCCCAACATGATTTCGCCGCCGGAGACCCCCTGCAAGAAAATTGCGTTACCCGCCGCTTCCTCGCTGTCTGTCTGCATCACGTGAACATTGGACACCACTCCTGCGTTCTGCAGGTATTCGACACCGAGCGCACGGATCGCAATATTCTCGGCGCCGACCGACTTGATCATGACGGCGGAGTTGCCGCTGGCCGTGAAGGGGGGTCCGCCATATGTCTTGGATACCTGAATACTGTTATTCGAACTGCTGATCACGAAATAGGTTTCACCAGACACGAAACCGTTGACGCTGGTCGTAAAGCCTACTGGCATCCCCGTGGGCAAGTAAGTATTGTTGGAGACGCCGATTGCGGCGGAGCCGTTCGACATGGTGACAGATTGAGTTTTCGGCGTAATGGTCGGCCGCTCGACAAACCAATACGCTCCCAGTATTTCATTTAGCTGAGAACCGCCGGTACCGATCGCGGTCGCCTCGAGTACGATCCCTTCGGCCGTAAAGCTATTCAGCGTGAAATTTAGTGTGCCTATGTAGGAATTAGTGGTTGAGCCATAGACCGCATTGTCCAAATCGTCCGCCATGCGGAAGCCAGAACCGGAGAAATACCCGATTAGATTGTCGATCCATAAGGACGTGCTATTGATGAAATCATAAGCTCTCACGCCAATATTAGTGCCGTAGAGGTTGTTGAATTTGGAGAAGGACACTCCCTGTAGATTCGTGCCTCCAAAGAGAAACTCTCGGTCCCAGTTATCGAAACCGATGTTCTCGAAGCTGATGTTAGCGAGGAACCCATTCGCCCAGGAAGCTGGCGCACCACCGGGGCCGACGAATGTGAACGCCGGTCCTGAGCCCGTGCCGCTTCCTTCAAGAATGGTGCCACCTGTGAGCGTGTAGGCGAGCGCCGGCTGATTCGTACTGAATGTCTGGATCGGCGGCGTACCGATCGTGTGGACTCCACTGAACGCCTGCGTGAGCTTGACGGTCGCAAACGGCAGCTTGCCCGGCGGCAGACACACGTTGCCGAAGGTCGCCTTCAGGGCGATGCTCACAGCAGCGGTGTATGCGGCAACGTTCTGGGCAGCCGTGTTGGTTGTGGTCATTAGAGCCGGCGTGCAGCTCCCCATGACCTCGCTTGGAGCCATTGCGGAGGCGTTCGCATTGCCGAGGATGTATCCGGGGCTGAGAGTCGGCAGGTCGGACAAGGTCAATGAGCGGAAACCCGGCGCGGCCGCTGCCCCACTAGTCGGACCGGCGAACACGGTATCGGCCGCGGCGCTCGATGCGCCGCTACCGCCCTGCGACACCGGTAATGGCGAAGACAGATGTGTACCATTGACTTGGTTATTGCTCGAGACTCCCGTCACGTCGCCGGCCAGCTGTACATCGCTAGGCGTTGTATTCGGGGCACTCGACGTTGTACCCGAGCTGCCGCAGCCGCTGCACGCGCAGACGGTCACGAGAATCGCGTATTGCTGCAGCCGTGCGAATCGCCCCGCTCGCGTGCACGGTCCGCAAAAAAGGCTCATCCATCGCGCAACCCCGGCGAGCCGGTCGCGAACGCCGGGGTGGTTCCGAAAGCCTGACTTGGTAGGATTGGTATTCAGTGACCTACCTCGCCTGGTCGGTATTACGGTTGGCCACCTGGCCCATTGCTGCCCGAGGCCCTTGGTCGTTCTTGTCGCCAGCACCGTCTTAGAATATGCATCGTCGCATGCGCTACTGCAAGTACTGTCTCGCGCCGACAGCAGGAGATCAGTTGCGCAGAAACTGGGGCGCCTGCTAATCGCCCGGTGACTCGTCCGCCACAAGACGGTCATACGATTGTCACTCACCTGAGAGCTCTCGTTCATAGCCGGTTGCGGGTGTCGCTGCAAATTGCTGCGCGTCATGCCGCGGCGTGACAGTGGAATCGTCCAAAGCCGTTGAATTGCTCCATAAACAAGTCGGGCTCGATCTCGCTAACTAATTCGCGCCTAATTCCATTATCTTGGCGACCGAGGTCGTTTCCTTTTTCTTGCTGGACGACCAATTCGATTCAGCGGTCGTCCCTCCCTCCGTGCGAACCAACGATTGCGGCTTGCAGTCCGCAGGACGCCGTACCGGAGAAACCCTCGGTTGAACCGATCTGCTGAATCAAGGGTACTTCTAGTCATATTGTAACGGGATCTGGAGTTTCCCTTGCATTGAAGCTCGGCCAACCGTCGCCGGGATCTCAGGCGAGTGGACGTTGGTGGCGGCGCCGGCCCTTTTCGCGGGATCCGTTTGGCTGCTCCTCGGCGGTATTGGCAGTCTGTTGATCTTTCGAGCTCGAGACACTAAACGCATTAGAATTTGGTAAAGAGTCCGCCTGGCGTCGGAGCGACGCCCTCAGGTTCATCGGTCGTAGGTATTCGGCCAAGAGCCCTCAGGTCACTGGCGGACACCAGCAGGGCGACCAATCGTCGTGATCGACAAACTATCGTTTCTTGGGTTCGGGTCAGGCTCCTGATGCGCGATTGAAAACACGATACGACCGGGACCGATCTTCCTAATACTTGCAAGGACCGTTATCGTCCTCCGACCGCCGGCGCTGATAGTCCCGAGCTTGCATAGATTTATGTCGCGATTTTCTGTGTCGCAAAGAATGCCAGGTCCACTCATTGATTCCACGCTGAGTTCCGCCGACTGCTCTACCAAAAAAGTTACGCCGGTCGCCGATACTGGACCGCGATTAATGACATTCAGAGAGAATACTACCCGTTGACCGACCGCCGCTTCAGGTGAACGGACCACGCCGGTGATGGCGAGGTCCGTCGGCCGCCTAGCGCATTCGCACGAATTTGCCGGCCGGCCGAGACAGACCAGCGAACTCGCGGTCCCGTGATCGACGATCCCATTCTGGATTGCGTTAGTCCCCGTACAGGCATTGTCGTACAAGACCGATCTCCATGCGATGGGCGTGTACGGATTTGCCGCGCTCAACCCGATACCAACGCCTGCTTGCTCAATGTCCGGCAATGCGTTCCTAAAAATTAGAGTAGCGTACGCCATTTTCCACGGCGTGACGCCGCGCAAGACATTGCTCTCGGGCCCGGTGAACCAATTCCCGCGCAGCGAGATTGCGCCATTCACAGCCGCCACTCTGCTGATAGTGTTATGGGAGATGGCCATTCCGAAACTCAAACTGGGCGGTGGCGAAGTATTCGGTGTTGCGGAATACCCGAGCACTATTCCTTTTTGAGCTTGCGGCGTGGCTCCAGCGGACCCATATTCGCCGCTGATGATATTGGCGCGAATCTCGTTGGAGCTTTGAACTAGGGTGCTGGGATAATTCACGCCACCCTTTGGATCAGTGAGCATGTATTCATGCGCTACAAGGATCCCTGACGTGTCGTATTGCACGTTGCCTTCAAGCGCGGAATCGATCGTACTGGCATACAGGGTAATCAGACCCCCGGCAGATCGAGTTCGGTTGCTCTTTAGGCATAGCGGTCTGCGCTGGTCAACGATGTTATCGATCGTGTAGGTTTGCCAAAATAATCGACCATCCGTGACTAGGCTATTGGTTTGCGGCAAGACCGCGAACGCGGGCTTAACGGTAAAGGTGACGGTCGGATCGTCGGTGCGTCCACCGGTGCTGATTGTCCAGATTTTCCGTGCCTGTCCGATGCCGGGGCCTTGCACGACCTGCAACCAATCTCCGGTGTAGTACTGCGTCACGGGGCGGACATCAACGCGGGAGCCGTAAAACAATTGCTGATCGATCAACGAACCACCCACGGTTATCGTACTCGTATCGGCAGACGGATCTGAGCTTGACGCCAGCACCGGGACCGCGAGATTCAGGAAACCAGGGCGGTTATGATTGTTGTCAAAGGCGATTGCTTCACCATCGCCGTCCTTGTCACCTGTGCACGTCGCGGAGTTCTGCGAGACGAGCATCATTTCCACGTTGTCGGTCATCGACCAGAAATACGCGGCGCGCCAGCCCCTTGCGTCATTCGCGGGATCGTACAAATAACGGGTCGACGCTCCGTCAGCAACGTTTTCACTAAAGTCGACGCGAAGGCCGCCCGACAGCTCGGTCGCAATAGCGCCCTGACCGATGGTCACGTCGAGGTAACTGCCCGGCAGAAATTGATTGCGACTGATGATCGAATCGCTAAACGAATAGCGGTCCGCGATGCTCGAGGAATTTCCCTCCAAGAAGATGGCCGTCTTGAACGCACCAAATTCGTTGCTGGTGATCAACAAATGATCGATCGCCGATCCGTCGTTGACGATCGCCCTAAAGGGCTTATCGAACAGGTTCTGGGTGATGATGACATGGCTGACGCGCTTCGAGGCGTTCTCCCTCCGAGCACGTACGCGATCCGATATCGCGCCAAGCAGGAGCATCGGACTCCCGGAATCGTTGCTAGCGTAGATGCGGGCATCGCGAAACGTGAATCCGCTGACTACGTTGTGCCCTCGCAATGCAAACATGGGCAGCTGCGCGTTCCAACTCGTGCCGCGCACCAGGATTGTTGCCGAGCTTCCCGCGCCCTCGAGGCTCACGCCTTCGGGGATCGCCAAGCCGTCGTGGCTGACGCCCCTCGACGAGGGATTTGCGGTGGAATTCCAATGGCCGGCATCATTCATGTGATAAGTGCCGGCGCCAAACACGACAACCCCCCCGCCGGCGGCGTGTGCGGCAGCCACCGCCGCTGCGATGCAACGCGTTTGATCGAGTCTATCGGCGTCGTCTGGTGTGCAGACCTCCCGCGCGGGAGCACAAATGCCGACTCCCGGGTCGCACGTTCCGAAGGTAAAGCTTCCGACGGGAAATTTCGGAAGCGCCTTACGGTCTGGAAGTACCTCAAATTTGCGAGGCGCCCTTGGATCATCTCCGAGTAAGGGTACCCAGCTTACCCCGTCGCGGCTGAGCTGTACCGAATAAACACCGGCCAACATATGTTCGGGCAGCTGAACTTTAGCCACGTATCGATCGATGGCTGAGTCTTGCGGTGCCTTGGCGATTACGGCCAGCCGATAGCTCGTCGCGGGCCCGGCCAGCCGCACCTGTGTCGCGACGCCCGCGGCGTGCTGCAGATTTCGCCCGACCAATTTCAGTTGTCTGGGCAGACCCGGCAATGGCCCGCTTGCGAAGGTTTCATCTGGAGTGAACCACAAAGGCCGTGCATCATTGATCTTGATCCCGTTGCTCCACTCGCCAGCGGAGTTTACGACCCACAAGGCATACGACTGATCGACGCTCATCGCTTCCGACAGATGGATTGTCAACGCGTAGGGTGCACCTCCGAAACTCACGACCTCTGCGATGCCGAGAACCGGAGTTGATGTTTGGGGCAGCTTCGACGGATGCTGCAACGGCTTGGTCGAATCGCCGATAGCGGCGTAAACCACGGTATCGCCGCTGTCCAGTTCTGAACCCGGTAACAATAACAAGTCTCCGGGTTCGCCTCTGACGGGGCTCTCGTAGGCTGGCGTGCCGTACAAGATGGGCGCAGCGGCTTGCCCTCCCGTGGCGTAAAGAAGCGCCCATAAGCCGATCGCAATGGTCGGCAGACCCAATACTCGGCACGAGGCTTGACCGTGGCGACCGCCCAACGGGCACCCCGCCATGGGGTTGGGGCTCTGGTGGACTCGGCTAGTCACTCGAGAGATATGCGGAGTAATTCTTGGAGCCGGCGCTCATACGTGTGATCGCGGTGCGCTCGTACCCGCCCGCGCTCCGCGATGGCGAGAGCCGCCGCCGGATTTTTTCGATAAAACGCGACTTTCTCAATCAGCTCGTCGACATCCTCATAGGTAGCGACTTCGACGTCCGGCTCAAAATGCTCCGCTAGAATCGGTACTCGAGTTACCAGCTGAAAGCCGCCGCAACCCGCGATCTCGAACGCTCGGCAATTGAGAGAATTTACTTCGCCGTAATGCAGCGTGTTCAGACAAATTCCGGCAGCAAGCGCTGCGCGAACCTTGTCGTCACCGTGCACGAGACGGCCCATGTAATCTCCCGGCAGTCGGTCCTGCAGCCAATCGGGTCGGCTTCCCCATACCTTCAATTTGAGCCCAGGACTTCGTTGCTTCAATTGCAGTAATATTTCTTGGCGGTAGTAATGCAAAGTGCCAGCGATCATGACATCGCATTCATAGGCTTCCCTATCTGCATCGGAAATGTGCAAAGGTCGGTGCACCCGCGGATTACAGCACTCCGGCAAATAGTAGAAACGGGTTGTGCGAATCATCCGCGAAAAGAGGTCGAGCAGATATTGATCCTTCAGGAATACCGCGTCATAACCGCTCGCGACCAAGAATTGTCTTCCAAGCGTCGTCATATGATCCTGGCACCAACAGACGATTCGCGCGCGAGTTCGTTTCCGCAGGAGAGCCATCGTCTTCGGCGATAGTTGGTTGCCCAACACGACCAAAACGATTTCCGGTTCGAATTCGTCGATCTTTTGAAAGAGGCGGCGCTCGATGAATCGCTCCGGCTCACGATGTAGCAAACCGCTGGCCTTGCCGCGCGCCTTCTCCACCAACGCGAATATGCCGTCTACGTGTTTCGCGGTGTAACACAAATCCGTTGCGCAGCCGATTGTATTCAATGAGTCAAGGAGATGCCATTCAAAGGAATCTGGATTGGCATAGGAGCCTACGACCAGCACTCGTAGGTCGGAATACTGTTGCGGATTGGTCATTACAAATATTGCGAGCTTGGAATCAATTCTGGCGCCAGAGGTCCATGCGGGAACGCTTTCAAATGCTTCCGAAATGTTGTCGAGGCAGAAATTTCATTTTGGCGCACTGCGTCAACCCTAGTACGACGGGTTACTCATGCGCGTCATGCGGCATGCTTTAACTAGCTGGGCCAGAATCATCTCTCTCATAGGCTAAACCGCGAGCGAGTCCAAAAGTACGTGCGGTGGTTTCGACCCACGCGGCGCCGTTTATTGGATTTTCCGTATGAATTCGGTTTACCCAGAGCTAGTGCCGCGTAACTGCTGAATTATCGTTGATTTTCATAGTTCAGCGATGAACTTATTATGGCGGCTGATCGGTTTGGTGGTGGAAATTGTCATGAATGAAGCGTTACCTTTGGGAGAACTGCGTCCTTTAGGCAAACGATGTATCGATACCGCGATATTTTGCGAGAGATAGCCGCAAACGCTGCTATGAGCGTTCCAGCGATAAAGGATCTTCGTGTCCGTAGGGGCAGGACGATCGGTACTTCAGCGGAAGTCAAGGCGCCCCTCGTAGTTGAGCAGTTCAACTTCTTTATGGAGGCGATAGGCTGGGACAGTATTAGGGGGAAAGTCGTCGCAGAGATAGGCCCCGGCGATGCCATTGCTCTCGCTCCGTTATTTTTGGCTGCCGGCGCGAAGCAGTATTTGGCCATAGATCGGTTTCTAGGGGATGTCTACGGCGCGGAAGCGCAGCAACTTTATGATGCTATCGCCAAGCTAATGCCGGATCGGCTCAAGACTGAATTGGACCGGTTGTATCGCAAAGCGGGTATACAGTCCCTCGCGGAACTTGTGCGGTCGCCGGAACTGGTTCGTCTATACCGGGATCCGATTGAACGGCCGGCAGATTCATTGCGCGAACAGGCCGACTTTATTGTGAGTTTCAACGTTTGCGAACACCTGTCGGATGTTGAGAGGGCTCTTCGCGGCATGGGGTTCATCCTTGCGTCGTCTGGCGTGATGATTCATCGCATCGATTATGGACCTCATGATGTTTGGCTTCATTCTTATAGAAACCCGCTAGCTTTCCTTACGATTCCCGGTCCGATCTGGCGCGTGATGACCTCGAACCGAGGGTGTCCGAACCGGGTTAGGCATGCGGAACTGGTCGCTATGGCTCGTAATCTCGGCTTCGATTGTGCGGAAAGGATTGGGCGCCGCGCATCAGAGAACGATATTCTGGAAGCCCGTCCTTTCCTTTCCTCGGACTTTAGATTCATGGACGACGATGACATTGCCGTCCTTGATGCCGAGCTTGTCTGCAGACGGCCAGTTGCCAGCGTCAGTCGTGTCACAAGGTCACGGGAAATCGTCGATTGAATAAGTCTTCAACTCAGACGGGCTGGCTCATCTATGCCGCAATCAATCTGACGTTCTGTTTTGTGCTGATCGTGGGTTCCGCAATTGGGGGCGGTAGCCTCGCCGAGCTTGCTTACGTTACCGCTTTATTTGCGCTCTGTTCGAGTCCGGTTGCCTTCATAGACCGTCTGAATGGAACCTTTGCGATGCTCGGCGCCGCGATGGCCGTCTATTTCCTCCAATTCGGCGCGCTAGACGCCACATCGATGCTGAAGCCGCCGCTCCAAGGTCTAGCTCCCGAGGGCGGGATCACATACACCGAGATCGTGCTCTTATTGGGGGCACTCGCACAAATCGCGGGCTTTCATGCGGTGGCGCGCTTCACCGAACGCCGGAACTCCAATGTCGTCGCCAGAGATTGGCCCCGCAAACTTCTTGTTCCTGTGGGACTCCTGCTATGGATCGGTGCATCTGCGGCATCGCTCTACCACGCGTTTGTCGTTCAACCCGAAACGACCGCGGTTGCAATCCAGGCTGGGCTCGACAAATTGGGGGTCTGGGGTAGTTCAGGGCTCATATTGATAGAGCTTTACGCCGGGCCTCTCGGAATCATGATTCTCGCGTACTGGTGGGCCGTATGGGGGGGACGCGCTGGGACTCCGCTGATACTCGGCCTAATTGTTGCCCAATTCATCATCGGATGGCTCATCGATACCAAAGAAGTCGCATTCAGTGCTCCGGCGGTTGTGTTGCTCACTCGGTTTATCGTTGTGGGGAAAATACCCGTGCACTGGATCGTCGGCGCAGTGCTCGGAATAGCCCTGCTTTTTCCGATCATGGCAGCTAAACGTGTCGTCATGACTGAGGAACTCGCGTTGAACCGAGTGGAGGCGCTTCCGCGCACATTTGCGATCCTGATGCGTACCATCGAGGAGAGCGACGCAATCAAGACCGGCAAATACGAACAAAGTTCGGAAACTTTCATACAGCGAGAATCTTTGAAAGGCAGCGTCGATCTCATCATCAAAGGAACAGCGGCGGGCCATCCGTACAAACTGGGCTCGACCTTGGAACCGCTGCTTTATGTATTCATTCCGCGCGTGCTCTGGTCCACCAAACCAGGCGGCAACTCCGCGAATCTATTGAACCGCGAATTTCATATTTCCGCAGACCCTGACACGTTCATATCCCCATCGCACCTTGGCGAGTGGTACTGGAATTTTGGGTTCGCGGGTGTTGTCGCCGGATTGGCCTTTACCGGCGCGCTGCTCGGCTACCTCAGCGTTCGATTCGATCCCTCAGAACAGACCTCTATTACCAGAGTTCTTGTGATAATCGTTACATTGTACTTGCTCGTCGCGCGTAGCGAGGGTCAGATCGAGATTCAATATGTATTATGGGCGCGCTCCATGTTGCTCATCGGGCTGCTGCATTGGTTGTTTGCGCGGCCTTCCGGCGTCGCGAACACCAATGAGGTCGATGCTGGCAACGCGCGAGGCGACGTCGGGGGCGCATCGCCTACTTTGCCGTTCCCGAACCTAATGCGTTGATCAGGTTGACCGGCAGACGCTGGGGGTCGTGGTTCCTAAATGGAGCCGACGCCCGGAACATCTGTATGCACCATTGTCATAGATTTAAGTAGTAAGCGACTGGCTGGACTTCCCCCAATTTCCCTGACTCCGTCCTAAGCTAACTCTGTAGATTTTTCGCATTCTGCCTGGCTCGCATGTCCTATCGTCGAATGCTGTCGATACGGATTGTAGAACCGTTCCACCTAATCTTACACGTCCGCATTCGAACATCCATTCGCAAGTTCTCGATGCGCAGCCTGCTATGCCCACCTGCGACGGCGCCAATCAGTGCACTCGCAGAATCATCGTATTTCAAGAAAATGACACGCAAGGCCTGTAGTCTAGGGGTTCGGTACACCTAGGGGCCTTGTATGTCCGTTTCCGTCCTCGTCTTGACGCTGAACGAGGAGATTAATATTGGCGACTGTCTGGAGACACTCAGCTGGTCCGACGATGTCGTCGTGCTGGACTCGTTCAGCAATGACAAGACCGCGGATATCGTTGCGGCGCGCGGTGCGCGTTTCATTCAACGGCAGTTCGATAATTGGGCCTCTCACCAAAATTGGGCCGTCAAATCAATCGAATTCAAGAATCCGTGGGTATTGTATCTTGATGCGGACGAGCGATGCCCGCCCGAATTGCGCGATGAGGTCCTTCGACGCACCATATCGCCTTGCCGAGAGAGCGCATTCCGAATTCGGCGCAAGGATTTTTTTATGGGACGATGGCTGAAGCACGCACAACTCTATCCTTCATGGCTCGTACGTCTATTTAGACCGGAGCGCATTAGCTACGAGCGCCTGGTTAATCCGGTGGCCATGGTCGACGGGCAGACGGGATTCTTGGACGAGCACATTCTTCACTACCCGTTTAGCCACGGTATTTCTCACTGGATCGCGCGCCATAACAAGTACTCCGACTACGAGTCAAAGGAGCTTCTTAAGGTGCGGGACGGCCAATCTCAGAATGCTGGCGGAATATTCGTGCGCGATCCGATCGCGCGCCGACGAGCGTTGAAGGACTTATTTTTCAGGTTGCCCGGCCGGCCGTTACTTAAGTTCACCTATTACTTCTTGTGGCGACGCGGATTTCTGGATGGGCACGCTGGACTGACTTATTCAACGCTGCAAGCAATTTACGAATACCAAATTGATTGCAAGTACCGTGAGCTTTTGCGGCGTCGACAGGGATTGCCCGTCTAAATATTTCCAGCCGATCACGGCGGGGTAATCCAAAACTATATGCGGATTTTGCATTTCCTAAGTTCCGCGCGGAACGATGTCGGCGGTCCGGCCCGGGCGGTGATCGATCTGTGTGCGTGTCTCGCAGATCGGGGCCATGAGGTGACTCTGGCCACCTGTTATGGGGCCGACCTCCCGGTCGAATGGGAAATGGGGCATTGCAAGAGACCGCGCGTCATCCAAATTGCACCGCCGACCCTGGCCGGTCGCGCATATTGGCGGTCATCTGCAAGTCCCCTTGCGGATCTGCTAGTCAATCAAGATTTGGTTCATGTGCATGGCATGTGGGATCTTGTCAACGTTCAGTTGACTTCGATGGCGCGGCAAAGGCGGATTCCCTATTTCATCAGTATTCGGGGAATGTTGGACGATTGGTCGATGAATCAATCCAAGGTCCGCAAGCGCATTTACATGAGCTTGATCGGCGACCGATGGTTGCGCGGTGCACGTATGATTCATCTCACCGCAAGAGCGGAACTTGATCAGGCCGCAGCGTGGTTTCCTCGATCCAAGGGTCGCGTCATACCTAATTTACTGGACCTCAGGCCATTTGCGAATCTACCGAGCGCTGAACAAGCCACGCAAACGTTTCAGAGCGGGGACGGACGGCGTCGTCTTCTTTTCTTGAGCCGCTTGCACCCGAAAAAGGGATTGGAGATTCTTCTCGAGGCGCTGCAGATCCTTCGTAATCGCGGCACGAGCGTGTTTGCATTGATAGCTGGCCGCGGCGAACCTCGTTACGTCGAGAGCCTCAAGGAATTGGCACTTTCGTCGGGATTGACCGATGACGAGTATAGATTCGTCGGGCCCGTGACCGGCGACTTGAAATTATCACTCTACAGATCCGCTGATCTGTTTGTTCTGCCGACTCAACAGGAGAATTTCGGCTTTGTGTTCATCGAGGCTCTTGCCTGTGGATTGCCCGTGATTACGACAACCGGGGTCGATATCTGGCCCGAACTGGAGTCAAGCGGGGGTGCCAGAATCGCAGACGGGGCTGCGATACCGCTCGCAGATGCGATCGAGTCGCTACTTGCACAGCCGGAGGAAATGCGCCGTATGGGTGCGGCCGGCCGGGAGTGGGTGTTCCAACATATGAGTCCATCGCGTATTGTCGCGATGTTCGAATCGATGTACGAAGATCCGATATGAAGACGGTACCCTCGAAGGCGACGCGAGCCCCTTACCCGACTTGGACCTATCTAGGGCGCGCCATTTGGCTCATCGTCCAAGCCACTGTCTGGAGGCTTGCCTGGAGCAAAGTGCTTTTCTTGCGGCCGGCGCTGTTGCGATTGTTTGGCGCCTCGGTGCCCTGGAAATGCCTGATTCGCGGCTCGGTGCGAGTGCATTTCCCGTGGCTCCTCACCGTTGGCACTGATGTTGCCATTTCCGACCGCGTTGTTTTCTATAATTTGGGCGGCGTGACGATTGGAAACCGCGCGGTTATTTCTCAGGACGTTTATTTCTGCGGGGGCACCCACGACTATACGCGCGAGAATTATCCGTTGATTCGAAAGCCCATCACTATCGAAGATGACGTTTGGGTTGGTGCCGGTGCATTTATCGGTCCCGGCGTGCGCATCGGCTCGGGCGTCGTCGTTGGCGCGCGCGCGGTCGTCTTCAAGGACATCCCTCCGTGGAAGGTCGCGGTCGGCAACCCAGCAAGGATCATCAAAGATCGCATCATCAAGGGCGCATAGGTCCAATACGGTGCTTTCGGTCGTCCACATATGCACCGATTTCCTACCGAGCACTGGCGGAATTGAGCAATTCGTGAGCGAGTTGGCGCAACGTTCGGTCGCTAGGGGGCTTCGCGTTACGGTCGTCTGCTTCAATCGTAATAGAGCGTCTCCACATAGATTGCCTGCCGAGGAGTTTCTAAATGGAGTCGCAATCCGGCGGATTCCCTTTATCGACCTGCGCTATTACAAGCCGTCGGTCATTCCCTTGTCGATTGTGCAGTCACACGATATTGTTCACGTTCATGGCATTGGCGCACCGCTCGACTACCTCGCACTGACGAAGCCCCTGCACCGTCGGCCCATCATTGTCTCTACGCACGGCGGCATTTTCCACACGGCGACATTGGGGTCGATCAAACGTCTTTACTTTAGGCGGTTTGCTCGGCTATCCCTGCGCCGGGCCAGCGCCGTAGCGGCGTGCAGCGCGAGTGACGCGGCGCTGTTCCAGACGATATCGGATCGGGTGACGCTTTTGGAGAACGCGGTAGACGTCGAGCCATTTCTCAGTTTGGCTGGCGACAAAAAGGTTTCTGGGCGCTGTCTTTACGTCGGGAGGCTGTCTGCGAACAAGGGTATCGCCTTGTTGCTTCGTGCTGCCGCCGTCGCACACGAGCGTGCAGCCACATTTACTCTCCGGTTGGTCGGCCCCGATGTCGAGGGGAAGCGCGGAGAGTACGAGGCCCTCGCAAGATCCTTAGGAATCTTCGCGCTAGTGAGTTTCGTCGGCAGTGTTACGCGGCAAGCACTCTTAGAAGAATTCCAACTCGCCGACTTCTTTGTGTCGGCATCTCAGTATGAGGGATTCGGAATTTCTGCAATCGAAGCAAGGGCCGCCGGCTGTAGGTTACTTTTGCACGACAATGAGGCATTTCGCAGCCTATTCCAATCCGACGCAGCGGTGACTCTATCAGATTTCGCGAATTCCGAGATTGCCGGTACCGCCTTCTCCAATTTACTTCGGGAATCGCCGCACGCGAGCAATTGGGCGAGTCGGCGTTGGGTGGAGAAGTTCTCCTGGAATCACAAGATTCAGGAATGGATCGGCTTATATCAGGCGGTTGACTCCGATTAATTTAAGGGGAATTTTCATGAACAGTAGACTGATCGCGCGTCGGGTCAAGCCGCGCGATACCAACACGACGGCACCGGGTAGTCCACGCGCCACGGGCAGCATGGAGCGTCCAATTTGTGCGGGAATACTCTTGTTGGCGAGGTAGTCGATAGTCGGTCGCTCCTGTGAAAAGTAATTTCCATGACGGGCGGGACGACAAACTGGCGGAATCGAACTGGATCGGCATAGTTATTCGGATGTAAGTGCACGATCTGGAACTCGGCCTCCAATTTCCTGAACACGCTGTTGATCAATTTGAAGCCTGCCGGATTGAACAAGCCGTCCAATAAATGAAATTCCACGACGATGACGCGGAACCTCCGCAATATATCCATCGGCGTCTCGATTAGCACGTCGTATTCATCTCCTTCGATATCCATTTGAAGGATCATGTCGCCCTCCAGAGGGTCCGCGTGCCGCCGCACCCACGAGGCGAGCGTCATGTAGATTTGATCATTGTGAGCGCCAAGGAACCGCTTTTCGAACTGAATCAGCTCGTTGCTGACGGGGCACGACTCAATTGAATAATCTGCCAGAAAGCAGCGAATACCCCGTTGCACCAGCGCCATTTCGAAATCCGCCATCGTAGAGACGCCGGGCGAGAAGCACGTCCTGATCCCTGTGAGGTCATTGGCCACAAGATAGCCTCCGTCATTTAAGTTGCCAATTCGGATCAAGCCAAGATCCGTATCGACCGGAACCAAGCGATTGAAGAAGCCCTGGAGTTCAGCCTCCTGAGTCGCGGTACGAGCGCCATTAAGGGTGTACCCATAGCAATTCACAGCCATTTCCTTCAGTGCGCGCTGAATCCTCACCTTTGTATTGAACTTGAATTGCTGCATGCCACCGGGTTGCATATGGATACTGTCCTTCGGGGTTCCTACCGCAAAGCTTCAATGTGCTCTGGCGGTTACACCGTTCGATTATCAACGGCTTTGACGCTCGGATCGCGGCTGAACTCGAACACCAGAAGGCCGCCCCTATCCTCTCCCTCGCCCTCCGATGACGGAATCGTGGCGATGCGTCGCGCACGTCGATTGAACGGTGCGGTGTCGACAAAAACACCACTTCCCAGTGATCGTCGAGTGCGAACAGAATGGGAAGGTAAATCGACGATCGGAGAATCCCTATGCTGGAAATCGTGCACGTCCTCTGTGATCAGCGCGCGGCGCCATTGACTTGCTTCCAAGTTCTTCAAAATCCGCTCGATCTGGACGTTCGTCAGGTGCTGCAGGACCTGCCTTATCAACACTAAATCGGCCGACGGGAATATCGACTCGGTCAAATCGACCGCCGCGAATCTTACATTTTTCCAGGCCGGTCCGGAGTATCGCCGTCTATTCATCTCAATAATGTGAGGCGAGACATCGACCGCCGTGTAACTCTCAAATCCACTCGCCAATAGCGCGCCGACCGAGAAGTCGCCACAGCCCGCATCGAGTACGCTGCGCAGATTGTGCCTCGCCGCGTACGTACGCACTAGCGCGGCGTACCGTTCAGCGACAATTCCTTCGCTACCCAAGCCCGACAGTGATCGTCCCTGCTTCCACATGCCGTGCCGGTAAACTTCGTCGAACGCGTCGTGCAAAGGGAGCCGACTCAACCGCCTTTCACGACGCTCAACGACCAAGCCGCCGATGTAATTCGTCACCCGTTGTGGAAGGATTTTCCTAATCGTAGATTTCAATGACATATATGGCATCCAGTAAGCGCGGCTAAAGTATCTGCTTTCGCTCCGACAGGATAGGAGCTTTTGACGGCCCGTAAGCCCACTCCTCAGGGTGACACAGGTCTCCTTCGCTCGCAGAGTATGGACTGAAGATGACGGATTCGTGGACCCGCCTCAACGCGCGATGAATTCATTCCTCCACCTCAAGAGCGCAGGCAATGCCACGAATCTGTCATCTTCGTCCACGATACTGGAAGGCTATGTGTGGAATTATCGGCGTCTTTGACTCAGCCGGCGTACGGGTGCCACGCGTCACTTTTTTGTCGGCCTTGAGCCTCCTGAGACAGCGTGGACCGGACGACTCGGGCACCTGGAGCGATAACAACATAATACTTGGGCATCGTCGCCTGGCCATCGTCGATTTATCGCCGTCCGGCCATCAACCCATGGAATCGCCTGATGGTCGATACGCCATCGTATTTAACGGCGAAATCTATAACCATGCGGATCTGCGGCCTGAGTTGTCGGCCAGTCACCATTGGCGCGGCACCTCGGATACCGAGACCTTGCTTGCTGCCTATCGGCGTTGGGGCGTCCATTGTCTTGACCGAATCAACGGAATGTTTGCATTCGCGATTTGGGATCGACATGAGCGCACGCTTTTCGTTGCGCGCGATCGAATGGGCGTCAAGCCCCTGTACTACTTTGAATCCAACGGTCGGTTCGGCTTTGCATCTCGGCCGGCCCCTCTGATGCGTCTTCTAAGTGACGGCACGCTCGGTATCGATCCCGAAGCGCTCCGGGTGTATTTTGAATTGGGCTACATCCCGGCCCCCCTTTCGTTTCATCGTGGCATTCGCAAGCTCTCGGCGGCCCACTACTTGCTGATCAATGCCGCTGGTGTCAGAAATGTTCGTTATTGGGATTTCCGTCCGATTGGTCCCGATCCTTCGATGTCTGCGCGACCGGAAGCTGAACTTGTGGAGGAACTTGACTCGCTGATCAGGAGCGCCGTGAAGGATCGTCTGATGAGTGACGTCCCGCTGGGTGCTTTTCTTTCCGGGGGGATCGACAGCTCTCTAGTGGTTGCAGCAATGAAGGCTGTGGGCGTCGTCGATCCCAAGGCCTTCACGATCGGTTTCCACGAGAAAGCGTATGACGAGAGTTCTGCGGCGCGAGAGGTTGCCAAACACCTTGGCGTCGATCATATAGACGAAACCTTGGACGTGGATAGTCTGCTGGGATTAATGCCGGAATACGTGGAACAATTTGACGAGCCTTTCGCGGATAGCTCTGCGTTCCCTACCATGGCCGTGGCCCGTCTGGCGCGTAAGCATGTGACCGTTTCTCTCTCGGGCGATGGCGCCGACGAGATTTTCGGCGGCTATCATTACTTCGGCCTCATGAACAATCTTTCTCGCATTACTCGTTTGAGGCCAAAGACCAAAAAACTCGTCCGCGCGCTCTTGACCGTCATGCCTTTCCATCGAGCCAAGCTGCTGGCCGGGGCCGTCAATGCGTCCGATGTAGTCTCTCTGTTCCACTACTTACGCGGCGTAGGCAAGGACTATCCAGCGATCGTGGATCAAGACATCATGCGTTCTACACCGTCATCGGACACGTGGTTCGAACAATATGCCGCCAGTTTTGCTGTCGATTTAACGGCTGCGGAAACCGGGATGCGACTCGATGCAGGATTCACCCTCCCAGATTTTTTTCTTCAGAAAGTTGATGTCGCCACAATGGCTTTCTCGCTTGAGGCGCGATGCCCGTTTACCGACTACCGACTCGTCGAGTGGGCGATGCGATTACCCGTGAGTCACAAGATCCGTGGCCGGGAAACCAAATATCTGCTGAAAAAAGTTCTCTGCAAGTACCTGCCATCGCCGCTCGTATACCGGCCAAAAAGGGGGTTCAGTGTTCCGATTGCGCAGTGGCTCCGTGGCCCATTGAGGGAGTGGGCACGGGAGCGGATCTATGACGATCGACTGATGTCGCAGGTGCCTTTGAATAAGGACCTCGTGCGTGAACTCTTGCACCAGCAATTGACGGGAAAGCGGGAGTCACATCCCTTGATTTGGAGCGTTTTGATGCTGCTGTGCTTCGTGCAAAGACACCAGGCTAGTGCGTTACAGACGCGCCCGGTAGATTTGGAAGTTGCTTGATGTCGGGTGCTCCGGCTACGCGACATCTCTTGCTGCTGTTCACGGAAGTCTTCGCCAACGGCGGAATCCAGCGGTTCAATAGAACCTTCATTGAAGCCTGCCGTGATCAGGGAGTGTGTTGCACTGTTCTTTCGCTGAATGACACGGAGGACTCAATTGCACGCAACCCCAGCCTCCCAAACATTACGGTAATCGGCTTCACGGGAAATCGAAGTGCGTTTGCATGGGCAGCATTCAACCACATATTTTGGCACCGTTACGACTGGCTCGTAGTTGGGCACATTAATTTTCTCACGCTCGCCGTGGCGGTCCTCAAGATTGCGATCTTCCATCGAACGCCCGCGATGATGATCGCTCACGGGATTGAAGTGTGGAGCGACATCCATAAACGGCGGGGACTCGCATTGTCGCAGCTTCAACGTCTACTATGCGTTAGCCGATACACTCGCCAGAGAATTCTCGACCAGGCGCCCCATTTGGATCCGGGTCGCCTGCGCGTGTTTCCAAACGCGCTCGCCGAAGTATGGCGTAATGTCCCCGCTCCGCCGGTTAGCGACGTCTTACCGGAGCGCTTTATCCTTTCAGTAACCCGCCTCGACGCCGGAGATCGGTATAAAGGCATCGTCACGACGATTGAGGCGCTCGAGATGCTAGCGGACAAGGCCATGAAATACGTGATCGTCGGACACGGCAATGATGTAGCGTTCCTGAAATTGGTAGTAGCGCGCTGCCGCCTCCAGGATCGCGTCCTATTTCTGCGGGGTCTCTCCGATGCACAACTGATCAACCTTTATCGGACATGCGCCGCCTTTGTGTTGCCCAGCGGCAAGGAAGGTTTCGGGATCGTTTATTTGGAAGCCATGTATTTTGATGCCCCGGTGATTGCGGCCGGCGAGAAAGGCGCGCTGGATGTCATTCGCGATGGCGAAACGGGTCTGCTTGTGCGGTTTGGCGACTCCATCGGCGTCAAGAACGCGATCGAACGAATCACGTCGGACCTACCTTTACGTGCCAGGTTGCGGGCGCGCGGACACGCGCTCGTTGAGGAGGGTGGACCCTTCACTTTCTCGAAGTTCGTACAGCGATTCGCGGATGCGATCGAGTTACCGAATTGAAGAGTTCAAACCAGCGACGGACCGCGCCCGACACGGTATGGGATTGTTGAGCTAGCGCGTAGCCGTTACGGCCCAACGCAGATCGCCGTTCAGCGCATCGGCGAAGCTCCAGCAGGTCCGCCACAAGCGCATCCGACTCACCCGCTCGCACAACCACCCCGACCTCGGCGGCTCGAATGATACGCGCCAGTTCGCCGTTCGGATCGCCGATGAATACAACGGGTCGCCCCGCTGCGAGTATTCCGTAGAATTTGCTGGGCACGACCAAGCCTTCGAGCGACGGGAGCAAACTGACCCAGTGTACGTCGGCAGCCGATAGGCTATCCGCGAGCTCACCGCGGGGCTGATAAGGCAGAAACATGAAATTCGGGAGGCCGCGACGGCTCACGGCGTCCTTCAGTTGCACCATGCCTGCGCCCCCGCCAACCATCAGGAAAAGGAGATCCTGATCGCTCCGGAGTGTGGTCGCCGCGTCGAGAATGGTCTGAAATTCGTGCGCGCGACCAAGGTTACCCGAATAGCTTACGATGAATTTCCCGCCAGCTCCCAGCCGCACCCGCAGGGCGCTCTCGAACGTGGGCTTCGGGGATGCGGTGTCGGCTTCGGCCCAATTCTCGACAATGTGGATTCGGTCGGCCGGGACTCCGCGCGATTGTAAATACTCCCGCATACGGGTACCGAGTACAACATTTACCGCGGCCGCACGCAGCGACGCGTCACGCATGCGGCGCAGGACCCGATCGAGGCTTGCTGGCAGCGGATTCACGCCGAGTGCAGTCGCAATCTCAGGGAATATGTCCTGAAGCCAGTTGAACAGTACCGCCCCCTTAAGACGCGCCGCCACCGACGCGACGATAGAAATCAGCGGAGGATCGGTCTTCGCCACCACGATATCGGATTCGCGCAATTGCCAAGTGAGCGCGAAAGCACACGCAAAATAGAAAGTGAAGTAGTCGATCGCGCGACCCAAGAGACGGTCTCGTCCAAAGCGTGTTGTCCAGAGCCGGTGCACGCCGACGCCGCGGATCGTCTCACGTGGCGGCAATATAGCTTCCGGAGAGCCGTAGAGCTGGCGGGAGCACACGATTCGAACGTCCATACCAGAGTCCGCAAGTCCGAAGGCGAGATCGGATAGCAATTGGCTGGTGGCGGACTCATCCGGAAAAAAATAGCGATTCACGAAGAATACACGTCGCCGGGCGAGACTCATGGATGATGACCGTAGGGTCTGGCCAGCGGCTCGCCGATGAACAGGCCCTGACCCGGCATTACAACGCTCTTCCAATAAGCCTCGAGGATCGAATCGCCACGCAAATACCGGTCTAGAAGCACCGCCGGGTTAGGGAATTTCTCGAGGTGGTTGCACGGCTCCGTGACAGTTCCATAGGAGGCGGTCGCGCCCTGGCCGAGCCATGCGAGCGCGGACATTTGTCCCGAGATGCCGAGCACTCCACCTTTCGACGTCAAATGATCCGCTACGGCGCCCGGAAGAAATTCGATCTTCTGAAGTTCATCGACCTGCACCACGCCGGTGAAATAGGCAATCGCCCGCCGTGGCGGGACAATCACCGGCGTCGTCAACTCGCGTACGGACACGCGATTCCCCACCAGTTCCTCAATCTGCTGGTAGTTGGCCGCCCGAACATTCCTGGCACTGTCTTGCGTACGAATGAGATAAACCACACCCGACGGACTCGACCCGTCGGCCCGCAGACCGCGATCGATGATCGCCTTGGCGAGCGTTTCGTCAGCGCTCGGAAGCAACATCGCCGGCAGCCACCCGGTGGTATCGGCCGGCAGCCAGCCTTCGCTTGCGTACAAGGGGCTCCGTGTCGTCATGCCGCAGCCGGGTTCGCAAAATCCTGACTGATATCCGGCTGCGAAGGCGGTCGTAACGGACATACATTCGACCGCGTAGGGCTGCGACCAGATCAGCAGCAAGGATTGCACGCTGGATGGCAGGAGATCGAGCATCGATGCTCGGAGCGCTTGGAGTTCATCGCGAGTAATGGTCGGACGGTCGGGCACGGACAGACCGATCAGATTCTTCGCAGGTATCCCACGGCGGGACGCATAATACCTGGCGATATCGGTGCTGGCCGCGTCGTTTCGGTTAAAGATGACCCCGAGTCGCTCAGCTGTCAGCGTCTCGGCGCGGATGCAGCCGGCAAAAAGCGCCACGCCGATCATTAGGACGAGGCGGCGCACAAAACGAGCTATGGCGCGCGGCCATTAGTTATTCCGTTTGCCGCCGGTGTGCCGGGTTCCGCAACCGCAAACGTCCGCAACGTCTGATCGTTGCTCCGATCACGCAGCACTTGCGAGACCACTTCCGCGGTAATTCTATTGCGTTGGTCTGCGTAAGCATAGACCAACGCGAAATCCGCGAGTTGATTCAATAGCCGCGGCACGCCGTTCGTGCGCCGGAAAATGAACTCGATCGCGTCGGTCTCGAACAGACACGGGTTGCCGCCGGCGACCTTCAGCCGATGGCGGATATACTCATGCGTTTCCGCGCGACCCAAGGGGCGCAAGTGGAAATCCACTGAGATTCTCTGGGCAAATTGCTCCAGTTCCGGCCGCGCCAGCGTTTGTCTTAGCTCCGGCTGACCAACCAAGAGCACCTGGAGAATGAGGTCCCTTTCGGTATTGGCATTGGACAGCAGGCGCAGTTCCTCCAAGACGTCGACTGAAAGGTTCTGTGCTTCGTCGATGATCAGAAGAGTCCGTCGACCCTGAGCATGTTCACGCATGAATGCGTCGACGAGCGCCTCGTACTTGGCAATCTCCGAATCGTCGGCCGGTGCAATACTCAGGGCCGAGAGTGCCCAACCGTGAATCGACTTGAAGCTCCCGTGGGTATTGCTGATCAAACCGACCAAAACCTGATTGCCGAGCTGCTGTATCAGACGGCGAACCAAGGTGGTTTTCCCCGAGCCAATGTCGCCCGTCAACAGCGAAAACGCCGCCTGTGACTCCAAGCCATATTCGAGCATGGTTAGGGCCATCGCATGCTGTCGCGATGGATACAGAAATGCCGGATCCGGGGTCAGCGCGAACGGCTTGGACTTGAATCCGAAATGGCCCTCGTACATCGCTGCGCCTCAATAGCCCGTCGCGACTTCTGCGGCACGATTCAGCACTGTTCCCACGAGTGGTACCTTTTGCAGCAACTCCATCGTGCGCAGCAGATCGTTACGACGCGTGCGCCCTTCGGACGCAACCACCAGGCCGCATTCGACGAGCGGCGCAAAGGCGAGGGCGTCATCCGCGCTCAACACTGGCGGCAGGTCCACCAGGATGATGCGCTCCGGGTATCTGGCGCGCAGCTCCTGCATGAGCTCGCGGCACTTGGGACCCGCCAACATTTCGGATGAATGGCTCATTTCGGCCCGGGCCGGAAGTACGACGAGCCGCTCCATACCTTCTGGATGAAAGAGACAGTCTTCGAGTTCCGCGGTTCCGTGCAGCGCATCATCCGATCCCAAGTCAGGCGTAAATCCGAACCGACTTGCCAGCGTCGGCCGTCTGAAATCGAACTCGACGAGCAATGCCGTGTGCCGCTGATCATTAGCGATACTTACCGCGAGGTTGATCGCCGTCGTCGTCTTGCCGTCGTTCGGTCCGGGGCTGAATATTGCCAGCGAACCCCAGCCGTTCGAATTCATTCGCTGCAACACTTGGGTCCGCAGCATGCGAAACGCAAGCGCCGCGGGATCGGCGGACCCAGGGTTGAGTATTCGATTTTGCTCTAGAACCTTCGGATCCGGCTCAAGGATTCTCGTTCGGGTATAGACGATCGAAATGGGCAATGCGGCAGCTTTACTCGCCCGCGGCTGCGCGGGCTGCGGCTGTTGATGCGCGCCCGCAGCTGAATCGTTCCTAGTATCGCCCTCGCGCGGCTGCGAGCGCTCCAAGCGTGCCAGGTCCAAGGCTTTGCGGATATGGTCCATCGGCTAAATTCCAAACCGGCGCAAAAGAACCAACCAGACTACGTCGAGCGGCTTATAGAACAAATGCACACCGACGACCCCTATTATCGTGGCCGCGACACCGCCTCCCCAGGAATATAGCGTCATTCGCCGGTGCTTCGCTTTATCGGCGGCGGTAAGAATGACCGGTATCGTGGCCAATGCGGGAACCTGCAGCATGAGTCGAATGTCCTTGGGGCCACGTACCGAGGCATCGAACGACTCTCGCGCAAGTACGGCACCGGCGCCGAGCGCGATGCTCAAGAAAAGCCCCGCCAAAATAATAAGAATCCGGTTCGGCTTGATCGGCTTTTCCGGTGGTTGGGGAGGTTCGATCATGGTGAACTTCTCGCCCTTGCGCTCCGCCTCTAGCTGCTCGGAGACCTGAACTTCCGTTTGCTTCGAGAGTATTTCCTGGTATTTCGCCTGTGCGCTCTCGAGTGCACGAGCCATTTCCCGATATTGCCGCTCGACCTCGGGAGAAAGTGCCATGCGTTTTTCGTAATCGTCCAGTTTCGCGTGCAGCTCATCGCGTTTCTTAATCGCGCTATCCCGATCGACGGCGACCGCATCGAGTTGGCCCTTGACCTGGATGTACACCGGATTGTCGGCATGTAAGGCTGCCAGTTTGGGCGTGCCCGCCGCTTCATCAGCAGCGACGGCGCCCTCGAGGCTCGCAACCTCGCGTGTCAAACGAATGACGTCGGGATGCTCCGGCGTGTATTTCTTCTGCGCCTCGGCGAGCGCTGCGCGAGCCTCCGACAGTTGCCGCAAGCGGTCGGCGGTCCCGTCGTCCGAACTGACTTGCTTCTCCAATCCGTCGACTTCCCTTTGCGTGCTTATGACATCGGGGTGATCCGGTCCGTATTTTGCCTTGTAACTCGCGAGCTGCGATTTAAGAGCCTTGAGCCGATCTTCGGTGCCGAAGACTCGCTGCCCGGTATCGGAATATACCTGGGAATAGGCTGGTATCTGAGCGAGCTGTGCTTGCAGAAGCACCCGTTGCGAGTCCAGCGCGGCGACGCGATTCTCGGCGTCACGGTAGTCCAATTCCGTGCGTTCCATCGTCTGTATGTTGAGTTGCGCCAATTCAGGCAGTTCATCCTGGTGCTTTTCCTTGAAGGCAGCGAGAGTCTTGTCCAATTCGGCAATATGAGCCGCTTCACGCGTCGATTCCTCGCTGAAAAATGCTGCGGTCTGCTGTGAAAGTTGAGTTCGCGACGTCAGGTTTTCGTTCAGATAAAGGCTCGCGAGTTCATTGGCGACCTTCAGCGCAAGATCTGGCGATTGGTTCTGGTAAGAAACCGAAAATGCGATCGTGGCCTGAGTGGGTCGACCGCTGCGCGGGTCGATGACGTCCGCACTGATCATGTGCATACCGATATCGCCACGCATTTTTTTCAATAATTCTTCGCGTGGCGCCTTTTGACGGATATCTGGATACAGGTTGTAACGCTCGATTAGGGAGAGGAGATTCTGTGTGGTCATGACGCGCTGGCTGATCACCTGAACGCGTTGGTCGGCGTACGAGGTGATCACCGAGCGTACCAACTCCTGCGGTATTTCCTGTTGCTCGATCAGGATGGTGGCGGATGCCTGGTAAGTCGGCGGCCAATAGATTGCCAATATGATGGTCGCCAGCGTCAGCAAACCCGCAACGAAAAAGAAGGTCTTGCGACGGCGCCAATACGCGAGGAATTTCTCTCGGGTATCCTCGGAAATTTTTGCTGTGGTCGTTTCCATGTCCGCCCTAGAACGCAATCCGATCGAACTGCCTAGAAATTTGTACGCTCACGCTGTTGTTCGACACTTTGATATTTGAGGACGTCACGTCATCGAGCACATGGCCAGCGCTCCCGGTTACCGTCCAATGCTCGGTCCATTGCCAAACTGTCTGTAGCGTCAAGAGATTGACCCTCGCGCTGTAGGCGGCAACACCCTGCTGCACCGTCGGGTTCTGGATTTTCGTTTCGGAAAGGCCGCCACTGAGCGACCAACGCGGGCTGAGAGCGAACGAAGCATTCAACGCGACCGAATCCTGATTCGACAAGTAGGCGAGGCCCGTTGGTACGAGATTGCGGGACGCTGTCGCCGAAAGAGTCAAGCGAGCTGTCTGGCGCGTGATGGTGCCAGAAAAGACCGTACCATTCTGTGTTGATTCCAGTCTTTCGGGGATTAGGAACGGCCCAAAAGGGATTTCGTAGTCGATTCGATTGACCGCCCGGGAATAGCCCCCGGTTGCCGACCACGACCAAAGTTCTTGGAGTTGATGGGTATAACCGAATTGCAGGCTGGCGCTCTTGCTCTGAGTCGTGCCCGGAATCGAGTTGTATAGGCCAAAATTCAGCGAGGCGGTTACTTTGTCGCGTTCCGACTCGGTCCAGGAGAGCGTTGGCGCTAAGCTCGTATATTTGTAGTCGGTCAGCGTCGAGACTCCGACCGCGGTGCCGTACTTGACGCGCTGAGCGCTAAGGTCTGCATTCAACTCGAGACGCTCGCTCAAAAATCGAGCCCAATCGACATCCCCGTAGACCGTTGTATGCTCGACCCCAGCTGCGCCATTTAGTGTGTAGTTATAGTAGAGGCTGGAATCTCGGGCAGCGCCCGCCAATGCCGTGAACGTGGTGCGTTCGCTATCCCACTCGGCCTTGGTCTTCAAATGCGAGTAATCGGAATCGACGGTCGAGTAGCCTTGCGCGTTGCTGATTCTAAAGCTCGGTAGCACGGTGAAATTGAAGGCGTCCGCCGTGTAGGCTGTGGGCGCGTCGAGCAAAAGGGCGGCATGTCCCTCGGCAGTGTCTGGCGCGTTGATCAGCGCCGCGTTCGTGTTGTAGTCGCCGATGACGCCGATCGTCGGCTGCATACCCCAAACCCCGGCGTTCGAGCGATTAGACGCCAGCATGGCTGCCCCCAACAGGCAGAGGCGCACCGAACCGGGCAGGATCATGGGACAACAACGGTATCACCGCTCTGCAACAGGATGTTGTGGTCCAGATTCTTGCCTTTTCGGATGTCGTCATAGCGAAAGGGGATCGACGTCTGGACATCCCCCTGACGTCGCAGGATGCGAATGCGGTCGATGTCCGCAAACGGCGTCGCGCCGCCGGCAAGCGCCAGGGCCTGCATCACGTCAAGCGGTCCATTCAATGGGAAATCCCCTGGGCGATTGACCTTACCGGTCACATAGACGCGATTACCGAGCACGGCCTTGACCACAACGGTCACGACCGCGTCGGGGATGTACTTGCGAATCTTCGCTTGCAGTTGAGCCGTGAGATCCGCGATGGTCGTGTCCGAAGCTTTGAGCTCGCCGGCCAAAGGAAACGAGATCCCCCCGTCTGGGCGGATCACGGCATCGGCTTGCAGGTCCTTCTCGTTCCAGACAGAAATCGACAGGACGTCACCGGGGCGCAGCTTGTAGGCATCACCCCAGCCCGTGCTGTCGGAAGGCTCGGCGCCAAAAGCCGGGGGACCACCGCCCAAGGTCAGAAAAAGCAAGGGAAGCATCAGCCACTTCATACGCAACATCGGCGCCGTCCATCGTCTTCGAGGCTTTAGGGACGGCGCAGTGTATGGGTGACATGTGAGAGTTTCATTGCAGCGAATGACATTTAGGGTACTTTTGTCATTAAATCGTCATCGCCCGATCGACGGGCGGCAGCCCCTCGGTCGAGCCGGCACGGCGCTGCCATCCGAGCAGGATTCCCAGTCCCGACAGGAGCAAAAGCACCGACTTCGGTAGCGGAACCGTCGCGTACTCGGGATGAAAATCGATGCTGAGACCATAAGCCCCCGCCCCATAAACCCCGTTCGCATCGCCAAGCCAGTGGGCGTAGACCATGCCGGGTCCGACGGACATCGTCTCGGTGCCCGGACCCATTGCCGTGCCGACGAGTCCCGTGGACGTTGTCAAAAATACGTTGAGGCCTGAAATCGTATCAAGCCAGGGGACGTCGGACAGCGTCACAGTCAGCGTCCCCGCTGACGTTATGTTAAACGATTGGGTGAAGGACTGCGCACCTTGGATAAATCCGGAGCTGTCGTACAGCGTGGTATCGGCGCGCGCGACTTGTAGCGGCAACGCCGCGAAACTCAGGGCGATCATGAGGCCCAACAAGATGTTGCGAAATAGCACGGAATTCCCCTTGATATTTTTGGAGCTGGCGACCTGATTCATGAGTCAGCGAACTTCGGCGACCGCGCCGCTCTGAATCGGCACGACGTTGTCAGAGAGCACTTGAGTGCCGTTCCCCACGTGATCGGGCTCGGCACTTCGATAGACATATTTTTCGTACAGATACCGGCGCAGCGACCGGCCCGGTAGCGTGGCCTCACTGCTGGAGCCGTTTCGGTCCTTGAGACGCATAACGAGGTACTCGTCGCGCAGTCCGCTCATGGCCAGCAGCGCGATGTCGTCTCGTTCGACCTGACGCCCTTCCTCGACGTGTTCATTGATGATGCTCTCGAGACGAAATGCGTCGAGCTCGAAGTAGCGGATCAACTCATCCCCGGATTCCACGAGAACCGGTACTAGATTCCTACCGCGAATCGCGGGGTCGCAGAGCGGTGCAATCCGATTCAAGGTCGACTTGATCGCAAAGCGAATGATGTCGGAATCCCTGACCCCCAAGCGCTGGGCGATCCGTTTGATGTGCCGGATGTCGCTCTCGCCGAGCCGGATCGAAACCGCTTGTTTACGTTGGTCAACCACTACGCCTCCCGATTGTCGTCAGTTGTAGTACCGAGATGGCTTCAATCCTAAGTTGAAAGTGTGTCGTGTGAATGGCGTTATTGTGACGGTTTTCACATAATTTGTGGCGACTGTGAATGTCTCTATGTTAATTGAACGATGACAATTGCCTTATGAAGAACAATCACTTCCCCGCGATAGTTCGGATGGGATCTCGTCCTTGATTCGCGTCTAGAATGCGCCCGGTACCGAGGCGCATTGTCATACGCGTGACATGGTCTCGTGGGAGCATCCCGCCACCCTGCGAGGATTTACGTTCCGGCCAGGTCGTCGGCACCAAATCGATGCGCCAGGATCCACAAGGGCTGCGTTTTACAGGCCCGTGACGTCTGTCCGGGCAGCGCCGCCAAATGTTTGTCGGCGTAACGATGCGGCGGTAGCACCGGGTCATTGCTGACTTCGCCACGACCGGGCGCTACGTTGACCGACTGCGACATCTGCCTTCTGGTGTGGCGTTTATATGCAGAGTTACCCGCCGCGACGCCTCCTTAGAATTAGTGCTCGTGCGGCGCTGGTCTGGTGCTTCGGCACGGTTACCGCATTCATTTTCGTGCGCCCCATCCTGTCTACCTTGATCCCGATCTGGGAGTCGATGATTGACTCGATGCAGTCCGACTATGTGGGCAGCCTTCGGATTGTGGGCGACCATGGCAATGAGAAAATTGCCATGGTGTGTACCGCGACTCGGACCTTGTACTTGCCTGACGGGCGGATCGTTCCGTTTCTCGGATCCATCGACTGCGCCTATATCGACGCCGTCCATGCCTTGGTTCCAATCGTGATCTTTCTGGTGACGCTCTTGGGCTGGCCGACCCGTACCGGGAGCGAGATGCTAAAGCGCTTTCTCGCGGCTTTGCCCTTGATACCCTGCGTCGTTGCGGTTTCCGCACCCGTGGCTCTAGTGGGCTTGGAGAACATAGGTCGTAACCCAAGCGTCAGTGGCGCGGAGCTCGGGACCATGACCGGTCTCTTTCAGCCGTTCGTATTCATGGAGCTGGGCGGTCGGTGGCTGCTGCCCCTGGTGGCGGCCGGCGTTTGCATTTGGCTTGCAGACTGGCGCTCCAGTACTGCAAAGACCAGACCTCCGGTGCTTTAGTACGTTGGCGACGTAAGGAATTTGCAATCTTCGTGACGAAATCAGCAATTTCGCAGGGCCGGCTCGCCTCAATGTCACGAGATTGACCACTATCTCACGTTAAGCTCGCGGCATTGAACGTAGCTCAGCGATTTGACGCTAACCGTGAACCCGAAGATCAAAATTGAGCAAGCGCTCGCTTTTTGCCAACAAGGTCAGTTCGTACAGGCGAGAGAAGTGTGTCGGAAGATTGTGCGCTCGCGGCCCAACAACCCCGATGCGCTGCACATCTTGGGACTCGTTGCGCTCGAAACCCAGGATTTCACCGGTGCCGTCGAGCTCTTGAGCCGGGTGGTCAAAATCGACCCTCGCTACGCAACAGCCTTTGTCAATCGGGGCTCGGCTCTTCAGGCACTCGGGCAATGGGAGGCCGCTCTCGAAAGCTACGGTCGGTCCCTCAAGCTCGATGCGAATCTTGCGCAGGCGCATTATAACTGCGGCGTCGTTCTGCACAGGCTGGGGCGTCGAGACGAAGCCCTCGCCAGATTCGACACCGCGATCTCGCTGAGACTCGAGCTTGCGGAGGTGTATTTCAACCGGGCCGTGGTCCTTCATGAGTTGCACCGCCTGCCCGCGGCGCTCGCGAGCTACGATCAAGCGCTCGCGCTCGATCCGCGCTTGGCCGCCGCGACGCTGGGCCGTGCCAACGCGCTACACGAGCTTGGGCGCCTGGACGAAGCGCTAACCGCCTTTGACCGTGCGATCTCGCTCACACCCGACGACGCACTGGCGCACTGCAATCGCGGCAACGTACTCCGAGAGCTCCAGCAACTCGATGCGGCGCTCGCGAGCTACGAGCGGGCAATTGCGCATCGCGGCGACCTCGCGGTTGCGGAGTGCAATCGTGCCAATGTCCTCAGCGAACTCAATCGCTGGGATTTGGCCCTCGCCGGCTACGACCGAGCCATCGCGCTGAAGCCCGATTACGCTGAGGCTTATTTGAACAAGGCGATGATGCAATTGCTCATCGAGGACTACCAAAATGGCTGGGTCAATTACGAATGGCGCCTCAGACTCAAACGCACGCCGACCCAAACGGGAACCGACGATGCGCGCTTACAGGACCGGCGATGGAACGGCAAAGATTCGCTGGCCGGAAGGCGGATTCTGATACGCAGCGAACAAGGGTATGGGGACACCATCCAATTTTGTCGATACGTCGCGCTCCTCGCGAGCCTTGGGGCCCGCGTCGTGCTCGAAGTTCAGCGACCGCTGCTCGAGTTGTTGCGGCCTCTTGACGGCGCAGAGCAGGTGCTGGAGGCCGGCACTCCGGTCGAATTCGACTACCAGATTCCTCTGTTGAGTCTGCCGCTTGCGTTTGATACCACGCGCGCGACGATCCCGTGCGTCCCTAGATATCTCGCAAGCGATCCCGCGAAGCTTGCCGCCTGGGAGCGAAAACTCGGGGTTCGAGTAAAGCCCCGCGTCGGCCTGGTTTGGCGGGGAAAAGTCGTGCGCGGCGACAATCGCAGCGTCGAACTGTCGGAGGTAGTGGCCTGTCTGCCCAAGGGCTTCCAGTATGTCAGCCTGCAAAAGGAGATCTCCGCGCGTGACGCGGGCGTGCTTGCAGCCAACGAAATCATGAACTGCAGCGCAGACCAGCAGGATTTTAGCGACGCCGCCGCGTTATGCGACTGCATGGATGTCGTGATCAGCATCGACACGAGCATTGCGCATCTGAGCGGCGCGCTCGGCCGGGAAACTTGGATCCTGCTGCCTAGCTATCCCGATTGGCGCTGGTCAAGAAGCGGCGCGGAATGCCCGTGGTATCCCAGCGCGAGGCTCTACCGGCAAAGCTCGGCGAACGCGTGGGGCGAACTCTGCACCAGGGTCTTTGCCGACCTCGCCACAGCGTTTGCAGCAGGCGGTCGCGAACCTGTACATGCAGCCTTACCGAGGTCATCCAAGTCATGAGCTGGAAGGCAATCGCTGTGACGATGCTCGTCAGTTTCACCGTGTCCTTCGCCGTGATGTGGCGAGGTAGAACGGAGGAGCCATCGAGCGTTCCCATTAGTAGAACTGACATCGAGCCGCAAGTCGCGCCTGAGGTGTCGGCCCCCGGACAGGCGGCCGCGTCTCCTGTGCCGATCGCGACCACGCCGCCCATCACCCCAAAGATGCCGCCCATCACGCCAAAGATGCCTCCAAGAGCGCTGAGCGGTTCAGATGACCCGAGCGCTCAGGCCAACAGCGAATTGCCGATCTATGTGGGTTTTCGCCGAGTAGCGGAGCGTAATAACGCGACCGAAGGCCTCATAGTAAATCAATCGGACAAAGCTCTGAGTATCGCCGTGACTGTTGTGAATTTTCATACCAAGGAAATTTCACATGGCTATCTAAATGTCGACCCCAGAGGCAGAACGACCTTCGGCGTGGACGACGGCCTGGCTTTACACCCGGCCGATGAAGTTACCCTGCAAAGCCCCCCCTACCCGGACTTGGTTCGCCACGTCCGATGAGGGATCAATTGGTTTCGCATTCCACGCCGAGACAGAACATTTTCACGGTGATGAACGAGGGTTGCAGTTCATCCGTCAACTGCTGATAGTTGGCACTGTTATTGAGATCCTGGTTCAGAGCCGCCACCGCATCCTTGCTGGCATCGCCGAGCGAGTTCGCACCCGACAGTGCCGCGGCGAACGCGCCCGCACCGGATGTAGGCACGCCACTGGAGGTCCCCCCGACGGTGATATTGCCGGCACCAATGACTTGGACTGCGGCAATATTCAAATTGCCTGAGACGCGAATACCGGCGTCACCCGCATTCACTGCGCCCTTCGGTGCAATGAGATTGACGAGCCCCGGAGTAATCCCGGGTGTTGTCAACAGCTGACCGATGCCGCTTCCCGAAACCGCGTTACTCGGGTCGACGAACAAATTGCCGTTGGCGTCGGTCTGAATCACCGGCGGCGGAGCACCCGAGGCGCTCTTGGCGCCCTTACCCGCGTCGATATTGCCGTTGGACGCCCACAGGATAATGTTGCCGCCTTCGAGCGTCAAAATGCGCGACGAGTTGACGGAGAAATTCTGGTCGGCAAAACCTTGTACCGCGCCCTCGCCGAGCACCAATATTCCGAGATACACGTCCGCCGGTATGGTAAGTCCGGTCGCCGTAGTCGTCTGTTTGACGAAGGCAAGCGACGCGGGCGGATTAGCCACACCGACGTTTACAGAGCCGCCCGGCACCAGCAAATCGATATCGCCGCCTTGTTCAGTCTTGATCTGGCTGTACGTCATGTCGAGATCGCCGCTGTAGTCGAGCGGATTGCCGCTTGCGTCCTTGACTGGGAACAACGTGTTGATTGCCGTGTAGCCGCGGTCGTAACTCGCGCCTTGCTGCGTATGCGCGAGCCCGGTCGCACTCAACTCATCGCTCAACACCTGTGCTAGCAGGGGCAGCTGTTGCGCCGACGACAAGCTCTCAAACTGCGTGAGCGCAGTCGCATAGCTTGGCGTGGGATTAGAGGGCGCAAGCTGCTGCATATAGTCGACAAGCAATGATGCGTATGCACTATCGGCACCGTCCTCGGGGGCGAGATACGCCTGAATGAACGCCTGATTCGCTGGCTCGCGAAACGTGCCGTCCGCGTTCTTGCCAAAGCCTGCTCCGGCGACGATGGTCGCACCGGTTGCGGACAAGCGCGGATCGGAGAGGCTAGCGGTCGTGACGACGCCGTTCGAGTCGCCTAGGTTGATCGATCCACCCGCGAGCACCTCCAAATAGCCGGGTCCTGCCAGGGTGATGCCGTTCGAGTTAGGGAGGAAAGCATTGGTAATTGGCTGCGTCGGCGTCGAGTAAGTGATATTGCCGCCGGCGGCAATCTCGGTGACGTCTCCAGGATTCAGGTTCTTTCCGCTGAAATTCAAATCTGAAATATCGCCACCCGCGATGATCGTCGCCGCCTTCGGGAATTCGATCGAGCCCGAAGCCAAATTCCCGGTATTGGCGATCAGCTGGATTGGCTGCGTATCGTCTTGATGCAACGGTTGTTGCGGCAGCGGCAGACCGGCGATACCCGTAAAATTCAGTACGTTCTGCGGCGACAAGGCGCTAGGTGCCGCCGTAGGGTCAGCCTCGCTGACTTGGATCGTATAGGGCTCGCCATTGTTATTGATCGATCCCTCGGCAAACAGATTCAGGTTACCCGTCGCGGCCGGGAACAGGACCAAGTCCACACCGTTTGTGGTTACTTGCGCTAACTGCGCATCTCCCAAATTGATGTTGCCCGAGAGCGACGTGACATTCACTGTCGCAGGATAGGTCGACAAATAATCATTTGGGTCGGCGGATTTCTCGTACACGAGTCCAACGGTCGACAAGGCGACGATCGGAACGTTGTCCAACGAGTCGGCATTGAGCGTCACATCGCCACTTGTGCTCGAAACATTGAGGGTGCTGGGGTCGGTCCCGGATGCGTAAGTGAAGAATGCGGCATCACCGGCGAACGAAGACACGAGCTTGTGGTTCGCCAAGGTGAGCGGCAAGGTAGTGCTGTTGGTCACCGCCTCCAATTCGATTCCCTCGCGAGCAGCGACATCGAAGAGGCCGTTGCCCGTAGCCAGGATCGGATAAATTTGGGTCCCCGGCGGAGGCAGTGGCGTCGCGACCTGCGAGGTGTCGATCGCGGCCGTCGCTTGCCCGAAGGTCGAATCCGGGCCCGAGGTCAAAGCTCCCCCCGCCCGAACCGATGCGTTGCCCCAGTCATCCTCGAAGACTCCGCTAACGATATTGCCGCCCGCCTGGACGTTGAGATTGCCACCGCCGGTCAGCACGAGATCCCCTGCCACGGGAGTCGTGCCGGCAGCGGCCAGCAGCCGCCCGGTCGTCGGCACGACCGCGCCGATATTGACGATGTCGCGGCCCGCGCTCAACGACAAATCTCCCCCGCCGAGCACGCCAATTCCTTGCTCGAACTGATTGAATGTGATCCACCAGCTTGTATTCTGGGCCGGATCGGAATCGCCAAGCGTGGCCCCGCGACGCCATAGCCAATCGGTGATGAGCTGCGCACTGACGGCGCTGCGAATATCGTCGTCGACTGAAACGTCGATATTTCCGCCCTGGGTCGGATAAGAGACAGAATAGCGGGCTTTCGTCAAATTCCCGGTGAGCGTGGTCGGTACGAAAAGCGTCGACTGCTCGGGCGTGAGGATCGAAGGTACGCCGGCTGTATAAATGGTCGATGACAGCGGATCGGTCTCGGTCACCTGTAGCGTTCCATTGTCGTACAGGTTGCCACTCGAGTCCCCGACTTGATAGCCGAGCAGAAGGTCTCCGCCCGCGGCGATGTCGATCGTGCCGGTTCCGGTTCGGATCAGATTCCCCGGCGTCAGGATCACATTGCCGCTATTGGGCGGCGCACCGACGCTGGTAGTCGGTGCCGTCTGGGCGATGACGGCGAGTGGATCGGCGGCGGCCAGATCAGCACCAGCCGTCAACCGGTAGGCTGCCGAATCCTGTGCGGCCCCGGGCGCGCCGAACGTCCACGCAGTGACGGCCTTGCCGTTGTTCGTAAAGCCGTCGCTCAACGAGGCGTTGAAGATCAAATTGCCGGCCGCACGCAGCGTCAGATTCACGGGCGCGCCAAGCCCGGCATTCCAACTCGCGAGATCCCAAGCGCTCGTGCTGTTGTTCAGAATGAGGTCGCCCGTGCTATCGATCTCGATTCCGGGGCGCACCTCGACGTTGCCCAACGCGAGGCGCGACGCGATGGCCGAGGAGTTCGCGACAAATTTCGCCGCGTCCGTGTAGAGCATGCCGTTGAGATCGGCAATGTCGCAGGAACCACCCGTTCCGCAGCCCGAGTCGGTAGAGCCGAGAACCGTGGCCGAGTACGCTTTGAAGCCCTCGATGATCACCGAATTGCGCGTCACGAGGTCGACCGATGCGCCGTCTTGGACTTGGATCTGCACGCCGCTCTGGTCCGGCGTCCGTGGTGCACGCAATGTCAGCGTTCCATCCGTATCGACGCCGGCGCCACCGCCGCCCTGCATGCTGATCGTGACCGGATTTTGAGGCGTACTCGCAATCGCGATGCTGCCGTTCGCCGTGCCGAGCGTGATATCGCCGCCATGCGCCGCGAGACTCGACCCGTTCGCGCCGACCGGGCCCGCGGCTCCGGCGTTTGCCAGAAGCTGTGCCCCGGGCTCGAGGGTCAGTCCATTCGCCGCCCACAGCTCGATTGGACCGCCATTGCCGTTGAGCGGCGTGCCTCCGCTGGTATCGATCGCGCCGGTGCCGGCGACATCGATGGTTCCATTGTCGACCGCGAGCTCGAAGCTGCTGGCTTGCACTCGACTCGAGATCGTGACGGCCACGTCGCTGCGCGAGCGCAGGTTGATCGCGCCGCCGAAGCCGCTATCGGCCAGCATCGTGTCGAGCACGGTCAATCCGCCACCGGCCAGACCCGATCCGACATCCAAGGTAAAGCTGCCTGACTCTTGCCCGGTCGGCGCCGCGCCTTTGATCACGGCGCCCGCAAAGCTGAACGTCCCGAGCGGAGCCGACACGCTCAACGCTCCCGCATCGCCTTTGACTGCCTGAGTACCGGTACCCGCTTCGGCACCGGACACATCGACGACCGCGCCTGTCTTGATGGCGACATTGCCGGTCTGCGCACTCAAGTTGATCTGCCCGCCGCCCGCGACGGCATTCGCTGCGGTCAAGGATTGCACCGCTCCTGCGGCGCTCGTCAACGAGCTGCCGCCCAAGCTGACATCCCCGCTCGAAGCGATCAAGTTGATTATCCCGGCCGGCATGTTGATCGTGCCGTTCTGCGCGACCGTGCTGCCCTCGATCGTCAGCTCGCCGCCAAGGCCCGCGACCGGCGCGCTTGCACTTGTCTTGCCGGTGCCGTTGATTGTGACCGCACCGCTGGTCGAGAACGTCTGATCGGAACCCGTGCCGCCGAGCAACGCGGCGCTGGTCAAGCTCAGCGGCACAGTCCCCGACGAGGCGACGATCAAAGAACCTGTTCCTTGACCGACGATGTCGCTCGAGGAATCGAGATCGACTGCACTGAAGCCCGAGATGGTCTTGCTGCCGGCGCCCAGAGTGAGGCCGGATGGGACCGAGGAGCCTGTCCCGGTGGCGGTCACGGAAAGTTTGCCGGTTCCGTTCGGAGTGTTGGCAAAATTTGCCGCGCCGCCCGTCGAGTTGGTGATGGTGATGCTGGCCGCCTGCAGCGCCGTATCGCCCGTGCCATAGCCGCCCAAACCGGCCGCGTCCAAGCTGATGCTCTGCAGAGTCGGCGTCGTAGAACCGGGTGTGCCAAGCGTCACCGCGCCATAGAAATTGATCGTCGAGGCGCTGCCGAGCGTAAGGTCGGTGAGGTTTTTCAAGTTACCGAGCAACTGCGCGTCGAGCACGACTCCGCCCGTGCCGGCCGGGGCCGCACCCACGCTCACGACGCTGGAATACAGCGCGACGCCGGGCGCAGAAATCTGCGCGTCGGGCGCGAGCACCGTATTCACCGTGCCGTAGAGCAGCAAGCTACCCGCCGCGCCCACACTTGCGCCTGAGCCGATCGACACGACACCCGTGGGAGTGGCGGGCATAGTGGTGGGATCGACGCTGATAGAGGCACCGGGACCGCTCGCGACGCGCAACAGTGCGCCGCCGCCCGGCAATAGCAGCGTTTCGGGCACCTGGCTCGCTGTCGCGCTCGCGCCAGGTGCGTTGATGTTCGCATTTGCGTCCACGGTCACGCTGTCCTGGGCCGCGAGAATGATCTCTGGGCCGCTGAGCGCGGTCGTGTTCTTGAGTTCTACCGTCTGGGTTACGCCGACGTTCAGTTGTTCGCCCAACGGTGTCGCCGTGCTGACGGCGCCGAGAATCAATGTTTGCGCATGCAGGTTGTCGAGCTGCTGCACGCTGAGCTGCAGCGTGCCCGCGGGCGCCTCCCCGGCAGTCGAATCGACGACGACGATGTTTTGCGCCGTGATCGCGACATCCCCGCCAAGACCCTGTTGCGTGATCGGAGCGCCCGCGGACGTGGTACCGGACTGAAAGCTGCCGGCGTCGAGGTCGACCGAGCCATCGAGCGACAAGGCGGAGCTCGCCGACAAAACCAGCTGACCTGCATCGGCGGGCAAGCGCGGCGGCGTGCTGGCGCCGGCCTGCGCCGCAGCCGTGTAGAACGTGTTGGCGTAGCTATCCGTGTATTGCGATTGCGTGCGCACGGTCGAATCGGAGGCGACCAGCACGGTGGACGTGATGCTGGAAGAATCGGTGGTGCCGGCGCGGCCGAAAGTCGCCGCGACCTCGTAGGCACCGCTCGGCTCCGCAATCGTTGAGCCCGGCAAGAGGTTGCTGTTGGGTTGCACCACCTGCACGGCGAAGGCGCCAGGAAGCAACGCGTAACGCGCCGGCAGCAGTGCGTATGTTCCAGCGGCGAGGCCCGGCACGCCGGACAGCGTGATGGTCTGCCCGATCGAGCCCGGCGAACCCAACGCATACTGCGGATCGAACGGGCCGAACGCCGAGCCCAGACTGGGCAGGATCGCGTAGGTGTAAACAGTGGTCCCGGCCGGGTGGTCCGCGGCCGGCAGGTTGGCGGGATCTAGCACATCGACCGAGCCGCCCTGCCCGGCGACAAACTCGTAGGCATAGAGATCGCCACCCCCGGAGAGATCGAGCTTGGCCCCGCTGCTGACGTTGACCTGCGCGCCGTTCAAGCTGATTTGCTTGGCCGGCGGTTGCGTGAGCACTTGGGTGAGGTTTCCGGACTCGCTATACGTCCATTGCGTACCGTTCTGCGTCGAGCCGTAGGGAATCAACAGCCCGTTCGCGGAGACCGATGTCAGACTACCGTCAGCGAGGGTAACGGAACCTGGGACCGTCACACCCTGTGCGTTGACGAACGCAACACCGTTCAAGGCAATTTGCCCGGCGGGCGCACGCACGATGCCTTCCTGGTCAATGTCGGTCGCGCTGATGCTGAGGCTAGCGCCGGCGGATAGCGGTGTTGCAGGTGTCGTGCCCGGGGCAAGTGGGGAACTGATCGTCACCGTCGTCGGCAACGCGGATGCGCCGGTCGATGGCAAATCATTAATCGCGAATCCGCCCGTTGTCGTGGTCGGGTACAGCTGCGCGCCACGGAGATTGAGGCTGGCGGATGTCTCGAGAGCGCCCTCGAAACTTGGATCGCCCGCAAGATCGACCGATGGCGGTGTGTTGAAGGAATTCTCGCCCGCGACCAGGCGTATATCGCCGCTGCTATTGAGGTTCTCGGTCGCAAACCCACTCCATCCGCTGACACCGCGCACGTCGATCAGTTGGGCGTTGATGGTGAGCGTGCCGTTGCCGGTAGCCGGATTCAATATCGCGGCGGCGTTGGCGCCCGGGAACTGTGCATCAAAGTAGTCGGGGTTATTCAAGTAATTGCCGATCGCCACATAGGGCGCACTCAGACTCACCTGCGCGGCGGGATTCGCCTCGATGAGCGGCGCATCGAGCGTGAGACTCGCATTCGCCCGCAAATTCACGTCACCGGCAAATGCCAGGGTATCCGCACTCGTGAGCGCAATTTGATCGAAGCCACCCCGCTCGATCGAGGCGACATCGATAACGGCCGTGCCGCTCAGCAATTGATTGGATGGCGGCACGGCGGGCTGTCCGCTAGCCGTAACGCCGGCCAATGTGAGGACCCGAGCGTTAATCGGGTAGCCGGCGCCTCCGTTCAAATTGTTCGCAGCCGTGCCACCGGATCCCGCGGCATTGAAGTTCGGTCCAAGCTCGATGTTGAGGGTCCCTCCTGCCGCTCCGGGCACCGGCGCGCCGTTGAACGTCGCAGCAGGCGCCAGCAGATCGCCTTGTAGAACGATCCCTTCCCGCGCGGCAATGGTAATGGTTCCGGCGTTGCCGGCCACCGTGGTCGCCGTCACGCCGTGCGCCCCGGCGAGATCGAGTACGCCTGCAGCGCCACTAGCGTCTATGAGCGAGCCAGGATCGGTCTGAACGAACCCCTTGTTTGCCACCAAGGAAATCACGCCACCATCGAGCACCGCACCTTCTCGATAGCCCTGCGGATTCAGCGTGTTGATTTGCGCGTAGGCAGGCGCCGAGAGGACGGCATTGGGTCCTAGTTCGATCCTCTGGTTGGCGATGTATCCGGTATCGGCGCCGGATTGCAGTGCGTTCTGCGGGTTCTCGAGCTGCAGCGTGATGTCGCCCGCGGGATCGATCACACTGCCCAGCACCAGCAAATTTCCATTGTAGCCGTTGGCAGCGAGGGTCACCGACGCTTCTGGGTCGGTCACAATGCTGGCATCGCGGGCAATTGTGACATCGCCCACTTCTGCGCCTGACGCATCGTTGGCCACGGCCGTGAAACTCACGCTCGCCGGCGCGCGAAGCGATGCCGGCAAGGTTTCGAGTTTCGTGAAGCTTGCGAGGCTCGCGCCGGTCGGGATGAGCGACGAGTTCTCCGTGAACACGCGGGTTTGCTCGAGCGGCGCAACCTGTACCGGTGTGCTGTCATTAACGTCTTGGAGATTGCCAATGACCACGTCATTCTGGCCGGTGACCTTGAACTGTCCAAACCCCCCCTGGGCGAAGAAATTGGCCGGTATCAACAGCTCGCCGGCAGTGCCGGAGGGCACCGGGCCCACGGTGACGGACCCTGACTGAAGCGCGATCGTGCCGCCTGCGCCGCTCTTGAGGCTCGCACCGAGGAGCGTCGAGTTGGCCGCCAGCGATAAGGTACCGATAAACGGATGAAGTGATGGTTCGCGCGGATCAATGCTGAAATTCGCGCTTAAGGAAATGTTTCCGGCAGCGCCGGCCGTCAATTGGCCGCTCGAATTGATCCAGCCGCCGCCGGACACATCGATGAGGGTGTCCGCGCCGACATTGACGTTGCCCGCAGCGCTGATATTCACGCTTCCGCCGGTAATCACGATCGGTGTGGTTCCGGGCGCGAGCGCGACCGACGGCAAGTCGTTGATCCAGCGGCCGCTCGTGTCAATGACCGCTCCGGCGCCGACATTGATATCGTGAGACTGGAAGTCTTGGGTGTTTGCGGTCTGCAGGGAGACGCTGCCACCGGGAGCAGTCACACGACCGTTGAAGTCAATTGTGGAAGTCGAGTAAGCAGCGAATGTTCCATTCGGCGCGAGGGAAACCGAGACTCCGGCAGGCAAGGTAACGGCGCCATTGCTGGCCGCCTCGATCGTGCTAAAGCCACTCTGAGTCAGCTGAGTCGAGGACACGGTGGTCGTCGCCGGCAAGCTCACCGAGCCAACTGGCGTGCCGTTGACTACCACATTGGCGTTTAAATTATCGGGCAGCGCAGCAGTCGTGAAGGTGATCCCGCCATCGAGCCCATAACTCGGCACGCCGGCGAGATTGACACAGGTACTGCAGCCCAACACGAAAGTGCCACCCTGCGGGAGGGTTGCCGCCGTCAGCTGGTTGGGGCCATCGACCGTGGCCGCTTGCATCGCGCCGCGCAGGTATACCTGAGGCGCCTGGATCCCGATCGTGCCGGCGTTGCTGCCCTGGGTATAGCCGGCGTAATAGCTGCTGGTATTACCTTTGCTCGTCACTCCCCAGGTGGGATCGGTATAGGCATAGTTGTTCGCGATTCCGACGTACTCGATGTTGCTCGGCGCGGTGCTGATGTTGTACACCTTGCCATTCGCGCCAACGAGGTTCGTCGTGCTGGGGCCATTACCTCCCTGGAAATCGACGCTGCCTCCCGAGACGTTCAGCGTCGACCCTGCGCGCGTGATCACCTGGCCGGTCGAAACGAGGTCGATGGTACCGGCGGTGGTGAGCACTTGGTCGATGCCCAAGCCGATATTGTTGGCGTACGGGGTCACATCGAAGAGTGTCGGAGGAGTTCTGACGTCGACCGTAACCGTGGCGCCGTGCAGGAAACCGTTTCGATTCACGGGATCGTTCTGCAAATCGTTGGTTTCGAGCGTCACTTGCACCAGGTTCTGCGTGACCGGCACGGAGACGCCTTGGAGTCCCGACACATCGATCGTGCTATTGGCGTCGATGTAAATGCTGCTGCCATCACCGGCAGCTCCGGCCCCACCGGCGCTCGGGTTTGCCGGATCGGGGGTCGCGAGCAACTCGACGGCGCCTCCCGGCGCGTGAATCGCGGCATTGCCTTGGGTTGCGACGACTCGGCCGGCGAGATCCACCTGCGAAGCATAGAAGCCCGCGCGCTGCGCGGCCGAAAGAGTCCCCGTATCCGTGGCGTCCGGCAGTACTTCAGTGACGCTGCCGGGCGCGAGCACGAGCGTGCCTCCGTCATTCGGCAACAGGCCACCAAAGGCCGTCTGTTTACCATTGGAATCGGTTGGATTGGGATTGTAGAAGTTCGTGCCTGCGGAGGTATCCCCAGCCACGAGATAGATCGATCCATTTGCGCTCACCGAGGTCGTTGCGGACAGCGTTCCTTGCTGATTGACCATCAGGCCGGCAAGTGTAATGTTTCCACGCGGCGCCGAGATCGATCCGGTATTGGTCACGGTCCCAGTCGTGCCGCCGCCATCGACTTCAATCAAAAGACCGCGCATGTTGGGATTCGAGCTGGCTGCCAAATAAACGGCGTTCGTCCCGGCGCCCAAAATGGTTTGGCCATCGGGTGTGGCAATCGATCCGCTATTGGACACCGCCGATCCCAGCAACAGAATGCGGCCTCCATCAGCAGCGTTCAGGGAGGCGCCGTCACTGACCGTAATTGCGCCCGCGTTGCCCTGCGAAGGCGCGACGAACGTGGCCTTCGGCGGCTGACCGGCGGTGCTTCCCGAGAGAATCCCGTTTTCGAACAGCGCATCGGGATCAGCCGACCCCGATACCGGCGCAAAGCCCAGCGTGGAAGCGGTCAGTCCCGCGACATTGACCTGAGCGCCCTTGGCGAACACGATGCCGTTCTGGTTGTACAAGTAGACTTGACCATTTGCGTTGAGCTGTCCCGCAATCACGCTCGGACTCGCACTCCAAATGTTGTTGAGCACTGCGGAGGTCGCGCTCGGTTGAATGAAATTGACGGTGTACCCGTTCGCGATATAAAAGTCCGCCCAGTTCAGAACGGCTTTAGTGCTCGATTGCGTCACGTTCAGAGTCGTCCCGCTCAAGGACGCACCGGCGGCGCCGTATTGAACGAAAGGCTTGCCCGCACAGTTGCTAATGCAAGGCGTGGGCAACGAGGGCGGAGCCGCTAGACCGGCGGAACTGGCGATCATCGACGATAACGCGAGACCGATTTGGCCGCGGCACATCCGCGAGGAGCGGTCAGGGGCGAAACGTACGGTGTGCATATCGCGATCCATTAGGATCCCTGCCGACAAACGCTCGACCGGCGAGATCCCAAACATTCTTCAGACGTTGCGCAAGCAATCGCCCGACAATAAACGGCAAAAGGCGGACCCCGTCAACACAGGGTCCGCCACTTACTACGATCTTCTCGATTCTAAAATCTAAGCAATCAGTCGTCCCTTACAGCGGGTCGCCACACGCGACGTAGTTGCCGGGGAGCGCCAAATAGCCCGGAATGAGAGAATCAGAGAAACCGCCGCGAGAGGAAATGGTGACCCCGCCCGTCGTGGGCAGTGTAGTCACATTGTCGCCATCGACAACGATTCCGGCGCTCGCGAGCGGGTATTTCGTCCCAGCGACGCAGCCCGTCAGCCCAGGACTAGACAACTGCGTATACATTGCGTTTGCAAAGTCGACGTTTGCCGAATTTCCCCCGAGGAAACCGGTACGCGTGTTGAAGTTGGCCTGATAGAAATCCGTGTAATTTCCCTTGATCAGGTTGACGTAGGACGTCTTGCCACCCGCAGGCGAATTGATGCTGTCCGTCCCAGACACGCCCGAGTCGACGGCGACCCCGTCAATCGATACGAAGCTGTACAAGTTACCGTTCACGCTCGGCTGGTTATCCATACTGAGGATGCCGATGGCGCGGTTATTAGGAGCGGTGCAAGCCTGTGTAAACTTGAGTGCAACCACCGTGTTCGCCGCACTGCTCGTATATACGTCCTGATAGCCGCCGCAAACCTGCGCGGGCAACTGCGGGCAAGAGGTCCCTGTCACCGCTGGCTGCGCGGTGTTGTAGCCGGAGTTATTGACCACCTGAGCACCAGTGCAATTGACGCCGCCCAAACCGGTACCAGTAAAGTTGGTGGCGCTCTGCGGCTGCAGCGCGTTGGCGCCGAGGCCCGGATACCCGAGGAATTGCTGCGAACTCTGGGTCTTGTGACCGGAACCCACGTTACGGTCGATGAGCACGATGGGACCTGCAGGGAGCGGGGCATTAGCATACGAACCCTGGTCGCCCAGCAGCTGGCTCCAGTCCGTGATCGCGCCTTGGAGAATGCCGGCAATTTCCGCCGACGAGAAGTTATGCTTCTCCTGATACAGAGCATCCGTCGCGGCAATGCCGAATGCCAGGTCATAGATGCCCTTGGCGTTGCCGACACTGCCAAGCGCCCCATTGGTGGGGTTATTGATTCCACTGAACGCGGCAATTTCAAGGTCGGTAAGACCCCAATCCGGCGCCTGGTTCACAGTGGCATTGCCCTTCGTTGCAGCCCAGCTCTGAGTCGGCTGCCCATTGTTAACCGAATTGCAAGCCTGGCCGTTGTTGCCGGAAGGGCCGTCGCTAACAGTCGTTGAAGCGAGTACCGAGCTCACGGCCGGATAGGGCAGCAATGCATTCGGATTCGTCGCGGGTACGGTCTGCGGGAGGCCGCCGTTGGTGTAGCTGCCGCCGTTCAGCTTGTACATCACCATGACGTTCTTGCCAGCAGCAATATTGCTGCCAATTTTACTGATGGCCGTGCCATACAGAATGCGCCAGGTACCGCTATCGGTTGCCGTGGTGGCAACGGCCGTGTCCGTGTAGCTGTCCACGTTGCTCAGCAGTCGGCAGACAGCGGCCTGGACCGGCTGCGGCTCGGCGGAGCCGCCGCCGACGTAAAACACATAGTCGGGAGCAGCCGGGCCACCTTGGCTCGGTGGCAACACTGCGAAAGCAGAACTGTAGCCTAGCACCCCAGCGATCGATGCCGCTAGATAGGATGCGTTCTTACAAAAATTCATGAGAATCTCCAAATAAAGTTAGGAATATTTTGCACGCCGCACTAGCGGTCGCGCTTATGCGACCGCCTTGTTGCGGCGGGAAACCACGCCCATCAGGCCGAGTGCTGATGCGAGCAGAAGGACCGGCGCCGGGAGCGGGACAGCGCTTGCGGTGCCGTACGTCAGCGTGTCGGTCGTGCTGTTAAAATCCCAGGTCGAGGCAAAGGTCGTCACCGTAGATCCAACAATGTTATAGAACGCGAGAGGGGTGTTCAGGCCAGCTTGATCCGAGTAAGGAGTATTCGGGTTGGCGAGAATGTTCTTCGAAACTACGCCTTCGTTCAGCGAGTTGTTCCAGGAGTAGGCCCCCGTCAGAACCGCCGAGGTCGTGCTTGTGCTCGCCACGGTGCCTGCCTGAGACAGGAACGTGCCGATCGCACCGCGCGCGGTGCCTGTCTTGGTGGCCGAGTTCTCGGTGGGAGCCACGTTCCCGGTCAAGTCAACCTTATTTCCGCCGACATTGGTTCCGGCTGCTACGGAATAGTAGTAGGAATCCGAATTGTTCAGGAAGCCGGTCAGGATCGAGTCGCTGCTCAGATTGAAGGAATAGCTGCTGTTACCGTTGAAGGATGCGAAGCTAACTCCGGTATCGAACAGGTACGATGTGTTGTTGGTGGTGTCGACAATATTTAAGAAGACATCACCGGTGGTGCTACCGTCGAGGCTAACGTTCGCCATCGCGCTACCGGCAAACGCCAACGCGACCGCGCCGGCTACCAATTTGCTTACAGACATATTCATCGGATTGACTCCCATTGAAGAAGAAAAAATTCACATACGCCTGTGGTCGTGGTTGCCCCCCCAGCGATGTGACCTGAAACCTTTGACGTCGCGTAGTGTCGACCGCTATCACGGCGCGCCGATGTAAATTCTGTGAACCTGGGATGACATGGCCCAAATTTTCTGGGGTTTGCGCTCTTGACAAGAGCGCCCCAATTTGATTAGCTCATTATGTCGCACTGCGTCGATGTCCCTTTCTCCAGCCCTCGTGACAGCAACTCACAGCGGCGTTTGTTTCTTCAACGTGAAGTTCGCGATTTCGTGACAGATCAAATCGGTCCGTTTGAGCGCCATGTTGATGCCATCGTCCGAGACCTTCGCGCTCCACATTTCGACCAGCGCCCCGTTTTGTTTGCGGTTCATAGACCAGACGTTTGACGCGATGTGATACAGCGACAGCGTCGCGCCGTCGAGGGTCCCGCGCAGCGGGTAATCGTGCGCATCGGCTGTTCCTTCCCCGTTGAGTCCATCGCTTGCAAGGAACGTGAAGGTATCGTGCCGATCCTGCCCTGTGGCAGTTCGCCCAAGCGTAAACGTGAGACTCACGCCGCTCGGCGACAATCGGATCAATTTCTGCGGATTCCATGTGCCAGTGATCGGGTGCGCGCCCGCAACCGAGGTGCCTTCGCGCACATACTCGATGGCGCCGGTCACCGGCGTTACCGCAACATCGTTCTCGAATTCTAATGTCATCTCGGCGCCGCTCTTGGCCACCGTATAGGTACCCGTCCACGTCGTCTTATCGCCCAGTTTCTGTTCGATCGCGATGCGTCGACCATCGACTACACGTACCGACATCTTGTTGAAAAAGGGCTGCTTTTTGACCTCGTGGAAGCTGCCGTCGGCCGGCATTTCGATCGGATCGCCGCGACAGTCGATGCGTCGGTATACGCCGTGGTCGAGACTGATCAAGGGCGGAATCAACACGGGGGAACGGAACACTTGGAAGGTCGTCAACTCGGGCTGGATGATCCAAGTACCGGCGAGCAGAGGCTCGCCTGCCCAAGACATCGCTGGAACCAGCATCGCGAATGGAAAAAAATAACGGAACCTCATGATCGAAATTGCCCCTCCCAATCTGGATTGATTTCAGGCAAGCCGGTTGCGTCGCGCGATTCGCAACTATGGCTTGACTTTCTGACTCTCGAACTTCAACTGATATTCCTGGACCACGTTCTCGACCTGAACTTCTTTGAGACCCAGAACCGGCTCCTTCTGCGATATCGAGGCCCATACGCCCTTGTTCTTGTAGAGCTTCAGAACTTGCTCCGAATACCCGTAGAGCGTGATGTTTTTGTTCTCGCAGCTCGCGTATTCCGTTCTGCTTTGCTCGAGCGCCTGCTTGGTCGCCTTAACCTCCTCATCGCGCAGACTGAGCTGCTTCGAGGTATCCAAAAGCTTCGCATTCGTCGCGGCGAGTTGCTCGGCCGCGGCGGCGTACTTACGGTTGAGTTCATCTTTGGAGCCCTCTGCGCCCGAGAGCTTCGCCCGCAGCGCCGATTCCTCCGCCTTCTGTCCCTTATCGGCGCTCTGTAGCGCATCGAGCTGCTTGCTCGCGGCCTGCAGCTTCTGTTCCGCCTCGGTCTTCGCGCGCTGCAAGTCAGCGTTATCCGACTGCGCCTGACGTAGTGCCTCCTGCGTGCGATGCAGCATTTCCTTGAGCCGGGCCTCGTCGTCGGCGGCTCGAACGGTCGACGTCGCCGTCGCGCACAAGCTGATCATGACCAATGCGGTCCGCAAATGTCGCATCGAGTTATCCCTCAGAAAGACGTCGTGAGGTCGAGCTGCAGCACGTTGATCGAATACGCCAGTTCGGACGACGTTGCGTCTTGGCCGGCAAGCTGAATGCCGCTGATTTGTTTGGCGACGAACCAGCGGAAACCGATCGCCGTGTTGGTTTCAAACGCGAAACGCGCGCCGAGGTAATAGCCCTTCGCATCCGTGCCACCCAGATGGAAATCCTGATCGGTGAACGCATCGACCGTGGAATCGCGTTGCGCATAGCGATACCCGAGCCACGCCTGCCAAGAATACTTGCGCGCCATGTCTGGGTAGCCCACGAGCGTGGCGACTTGCCAGCCGCGAGTTTGCGGATCGACCTCATCGCCGGTGCGGTTAAAGATTTCCTGCTGATCGAAACCCAGGTTGCGGATCCAGTCGGCGTTCAGCATGACGTGAATCGGATCGCCGACGGCATAGTCGAGCGAGCTAGAGATATTCAGGACATGGAATTTCGATGCGAGGCCATAGAGATAATTGTTCGTACCGTTTTGCAAATTGAGCAGATTATTGATGTCGAATACCGTGTTCCCGGTCTGCCGGTACGGCGCCGCCGTGCCGTTGTACTCGCCAGCTTCGGCCGCCACGATCGTAGGGTTAGGGATGCCTTCGATATTGCGATAATCGTACAAGGCTGCCGCCAATCCCCAGTCGAGCGACCGAGTCGCACGGAAATCGACGCCCAACTGATACGCATAAAGCCACTTGTTCGGCGAACTCGTGGTCGGCGTGGGCGGGTTGTAGAGAATCGGGAACAGGCCGACGGTCGAGAACATCGACCAATGCGGGCCGAACGTGGGATTCACTTGTGCGATCAAGCCTTGCAGGCTCACGTCGTTCGCCCAGACCAGCGTCGTCGGCCGGTAGAACGGATCGCCGAGAATGCCGCCGGTCAACTTCAGCCAGGACTCGGGCTGATAGGCGATATAGGCCCGATCAAAGCCAACGCTACCATGCGCCTGGTAGTTGCCCAGCGTTTGATTGTCGCTGCCGACATTGCTGCCCAAACCAACTCCACCACTGGCGAGTCCTAACCCGACCGTGATCGTATCGCCGACGGTCGCCGTGAAACCCAAACGGCCGCGAACCTTGATCAAATTGACCGGATCGGTCGAATTATTCGTATTGACGCCGTTGGCCTGAAGCTGGGCCACCGAGGCATTCGGCGGATTATCATTCGGGAATCGATCGGCCTCGCCCCGGATGCGTAGATCCCCATACCAGAAGAAATGGCGCAGCCACTCCGGAAATGCGTTTGGATCTCCCCAACGCTCGGTCTTCGCCTGCGCAAGCACATCTTGTTTCACCTGGTCGGTGATCTCCTGCTTGACGGTATCCGGCACGTAAGGCACCCGGATCTCCCCAGGCGGCGGCGGCTGCGCCGCGGCGCCGGCAACCACCCCTGCCGCGGCGCCGGCTGCTGGTGCCACTGCGGCGGACGACGCCTTCGCGGCAGTTTGGTTCGCCTGAGCAATGATCTCGTCGGCCTTCGCGCGCGTCAGCACACCCTGCTCGACCAGCGCGTTGACGAGGTTGATCGTCGTATCGCGCAAACGGCGAAGTTCTTCCGCCTCATCCGCAAAGCTCGGCGGGGCGGCGACCGCCAATGCGAAACCTAAGAGCGCGTGGTGCCAGCGAATTCTCATGGTCGAACGAACCTCATGGGGAATTGGATCCTAGTTAATGTTTAGGCCGACCGGCATCGGCATGTCGGCCAGCGGCGCCTCGCCAGCGTGTTCGAGCTCGGCAAGCGCATCGTGCACTTCCTTTTCGGTCGCGGGATCGGCACCGCTGACCTTGTAGCGCTGAATCGCACCGTCAGGCGCCAGCCAGACAAAAACCCGGAATCCCTTCTGGTGAACGTTGTGCCGGGTCAATTCGTCCTGCACCCGCTGCTCGAGACGCGCCACATAGGCCGAATAGCGCGACCCGTTGCCGATGTCGCCGCCGATATAATCTTGCTTGACGTCGCCGGAGGCGAACGGACTCGGGCCCTCGCCGGCCGCGCCTTCCATCTTCAATTGCGCAGGTTCGGGCGGCGCTTCCTGCTTCTGCACGACCTGCTGCTGCATCGTTTTCTCTTCCTTGGGCGGCGGCGGCTTTTTCTCGTCGGGTGGCGGTGGCGGCGGCGGCGGTGCGTCCGGCAAAA
>Ga0116230_10000044_pt1 | contig 82552 bp, 62 predicted proteins | sample S1TSphfallax_3_FD_88678 | JGI IMG/M metagenome (GOLD analysis project Ga0116230, IMG submission 88678) | Host-associated microbial communities from peat moss isolated from Minnesota, USA - S1T2_Fd - Sphagnum fallax MG | ecosystem: Host-associated > Plants > Peat moss > Unclassified | place...
CCGCCGAGTTTGCCGAGTTCGCTCGCGACGTTCTGGCTCGTGCTGTCGATATAGTGATGCGCGCCCAGTTTGCGGGCGAGTGCTTCCTTGTCGGTGCCACGCGCAATCGCGACCGTGCGAAAGCCCATCTTGGCGGCAAACTGCACACCCAGATGTCCAAGACCGCCGATGCCGAGCACGGCGACGGTGTCGCCCGCGGTCGCACCGCTATGGCGTAGCGCATTGAAGGTCGTGATTCCCGCGCACAGCAGCGGTGCGGCTTCGGCAGCCGATAACTCCTCCGGGATTGCGGCGAGCGCCTCGAACGGCGCGAGCAAATACTCCGCGTAGCCGCCATCGTAGGAGATGCCTGGAATCTGACCATTCACACACGTGATGAAATCCCCCTTGCGGCAGGAGCGACAATGGCCGCAGTGACCCCCGTGCCAGCCGACCCCAACCCGCATTCCGGCTTTCCAATCGGGTACCTCTGCGCCGACCGTATCGATGATCCCGACGATTTCATGGCCAGGGATGCGCGGGTACTGGGTGCCCGGGAAGGCGCCGATTTTCGTAAAGACGTCGCTATGGCAGATGCCGCAGGCTTGTACTTTGATGCGTACCTGTCTGGCGCCCGGTGTCGGGATCGCTCGCTCGACCAATTGCAAAGGTCCGTTTGGGGCAGGGATCTGTACGGCGCGCATGCTCGTCATGGTGGACTCCGGTGTGGGGCTGATCTACTCTCGATTCAAGGATGTGCATCATGCGCGTCCGGGATCGGCTTGCTCAAGTGGCCATGAACGTGAGGGGTTTTTCTGATGGATGCGACGGCGCAAGCTCTACTGGCGGCGCAGCATAAGGCGGCCGCGCTGTTTGACGAGGTCGTGAGCAGCGGGCTGATCCAAGCCGGCAAACTCGAGAGCGAACTGTCCACGGACATTCATCGCCTGGCTAAGACGCGCTTCGATCTGCGTCGTCACTGGCACAAACGCATCGTGCGTTCCGGCCCGAATACGCTGCTGACCTACCACGACGAGGCGCCGGATCGCCGCGTGCAGGACGACGACATCGTTTATCTCGATTTCGGTCCCGTCTTTGCGGCCTGGGAGGCCGACTTCGGCCGCAGTTATGCGCTGGGCGCCGACCCCGATAAGCACCGTTTGATCGCGGATATCGACACCGCTTTTCACCGCGGCAAAGCCCTGTACCGCAACTCGCCGAGCCTGAGTTGCGGTGATCTCTACGACTATGTCGCCGAGCTCGCGACCGAGGCCGGGTGGGAATTTGGTGCGGCGACCGCCGGTCACCTCATCGGCGAGTTTCCGCATGAAAGGGCGCCCAGCGATCCGAAGCGATTTTCGATCCGCTCGGGTAATCGCCAGTTACTGCGCGAGCCGGACGATCAGGGACGGCCGAGGCATTGGATTCTGGAGATTCATTTCATCGATCGCGAACGCCAGATCGGCGCGTTCTGCGAGGAGCTATTGACGATCGACCCGGAGCCCTCGGTGCATGCTTGACGTTTTGCTGCACTCGCCCCGATTCGCGGCCTTTCTGCTCGCAAGCGGCGTGCTTGCTCTCACGCCCGGGCCCGGCGTCATCTACCTCTTGACCCAAACTCTTGCACACGGGCGGCCGTTGGGACTCGTGTCGGTCGTCGGCATCGCACTTGGGAGTCTCGCCAATGCGGTTTTGGCTTCGCTCGGACTCGCCGTGGTGATGGCCGCGTCCGCCGCTGCGTTCAGCCTCGTGAAGTTTGCGGGCGCGGCCTATTTGGTGTACCTCGCGATAAGAACCTTGAGCGCGCGACCGGATCCACCGCAGGCTGCCGCGCCGGTAAATGAAATCCCGCTCCGGCGTGTATTCCGGGACGGGTTTCTCGTTGCCTTGCTGAATCCGAAGACGGCTCTGTTCTTCGCCGCGCTGCTGCCTCAATTCATCGTGCCGGGGGTACCGCCGTTGCCGCAGACCGTGTTTCTCGGCGCGGCGTTCGTGGCGATTGCGATGTGTACCGACACGCTCTATGTCTGCACGGCCGCGGCATTGGCGGGGCGGGTGCGCGGGTCGGCGCGCTGGCGAGGGGTGAGTCGGTATGTCTCGGCCGCGACATTCCTCGGGCTCGCGGCATATGCAGCACTCGCGCATCCGCGCCCGGTGAAATGACTAGCCGCGCTGCAGGCCGAGGTTCGCTGCCCGCGCTCGATTCCCGTCTGCCCAGGACATCAGCAGATCCGTGTCGAAATGCCGGTCGACGAAGTCGGCCAGTCCATTCAAGCTGTCGTCGAGCGTCGGCGTCTCCTGTCCGAACAAAGCCCGCACGATCGCGGGGCTTTCGAGCATGCCATGCACGTAAAGCGCCAAGATCTCGCCGTACTGCCAGCCACAGCCGTCGCCGAGCGCAGTTTGAAGTTCATTGCTCGCCGCGAGCGCGCCCGCAGTTCCGGTGACCGCCGTCCTTGCGCTCGGCGTCGTTTGTCCATGACGGATTTCGTAGGCATCGAACGCGATGCCACTGAGTGCGCGCCAGTATCCGGACAGCGTTGCGAACGTATAACCTGCATGCCGATAGCGTTTCGTGGCCTGAAACTCGGTTGTAAGCGGTAACAGCCCAAGGCCGTGCGCGGCGCCTTCCACGCCGTGCGGATCGCGCAGTTCCTGACCCAGCATTTGCAAGCCGCCGCAAATTGCCAAGATGGGCTTGGCGGCGCGCGCATGCGCCGCGATGGCGGCATCCAGCCCGGTCCGACGCAGCCACGCGAGGTCTTCGGCGACGTGCTTGGAGCCCGGCAGAATCAGGATGTCCGCCGAGGCGATCGTCTGCGCCTGCCGCGCCCAACTGAGCGACAGGCCGGGCACCCGCTGCAGCGGCGCAAACTCGTCGAGATTGCTGATGCGCGGATAGGCGACGATCGCAATGGCGGGCCCTGTGCCGCTGCGATGCGCGTCGAAGACACCGTCCTCCTCGGGCAGACCATGCTCGCGCCACAGCGGGAGCACGGCGACCGTCGGTACGCCCGTCAGCGATTGCAAGATCTCGGGGCCGGGCGCGAGCAGCGCTGCGTCGCCACGAAATTTGTTGAGCACGAAGCCGCGGATCAGCGCGCGATGCTCCTGGGCTAAGAGCTGGTAGGTGCCGTACAAATGCGCAAACGCGCCGCCGCGATCGATATCGCAGACGATCAAGGTCGCGGCATCCGCGGCTGCGGCAACGCGCATGTTGACGATGTCGGTCCTTGCCAGATTGATCTCGGCGGGTGAACCGGCTCCTTCGATGACCACGAGGTCATGGCTTGCGAGCAGTGCATCGAGACTCGCGCGAATCGTCGGCCAAAGCAGTGCAGCTCGTTCGCGCCACGGCACCCGGGCAAGATCGTCACGCCGTTCACCGAGCAAAATGACCTGACTGTGGGTGTCGCTCTCGGGCTTGAGCAGCACGGGGTTCATGCGGACATCGGGGACGCAGCGCGCCGCGAGCGCCTGGAAGTACTGGGCGCTGCCCATTTCGCCGTCGCTGACAACGCGCGCGTTATTGCTCATGTTCTGCGCCTTGAAGGGCGCCACGCGTAGCCCACGTCGCGCATACCAGCGCGCGAGCGCCGTAACCAAAAAGCTCTTACCGGCGCCGCTGGTCGCGCCGCAAACCATGAGGGCGCGGCCGCGCGGCCCCACAGACTCCTCGCCCGAAGGCGAGTCCGTGTCACGCACGCGTGGCGGCCGCGAGCGCGGGGCGCCAGAGATAGACGCCTTCATGCTCGATGATGTCGACGCGGGTACGAAACGCCGCCGACAGCCAATCGCCGGCGAGCGCTTCGCGCACCGTTCCGTGGCCGATCAGGCCGTGGTCCCCCAGAACGATCAGGCGATCCGCGGTCAGTGCGAGCGACAAGTCATGAATCGCGCTGACCATACAGACGCCGCAGCCGTGCGCCTGGTCGCGCAACAGTCGGGCGATGTCTTCCTGGTGCGGTGGGTCGAGATGCGTGGTCGGCTCATCGAGCAAGACCACGGCGGCTTCCACGGCCAACACGCGCGCCAAGAGAACGCGCTGTCGCTCACCGCCCGACAGCGTCGTCATCCGGCGCGTCGCCCAAGGCAGTGACCCGGTCGCAAGCATTGCGCGCCGGATGGCGGCATCGTCCTCGGACCTGCGGTGCGCGAGCCAACCGCTGTGCGCGAAGCGGCCGAGCCCGACGACCTCGGCCGCCGTCAGATTGGTGAGGCCCGCATCTTGGGCCAGCCATGCGAGCCTGCGAGCGCGCTCTCGCCGCGGCCAGGACTCGAGAACTCGGCCACGAAGCGAGACGGTTCCGCGACCCGGCGTCGTCAGACCCGCAAGCGCACGCAACAGCGTCGATTTGCCGCTGCCGTTGGGTCCCACGACCGCGGTCCAATGGCCCGCGCTGATATCTAGCGAAATACCGTCGAGCACGGTGCGCGTGCCGTAACCCACGGTCAGATCGCGGCAGCTGAGCATCGCGGTCGGCTGCGACATGGTCGACGGCGCCGCGGGCGCGGCTGCAGCCGCGAAGGTCTGCAAGTTATTCATGGCGATTGCGTCGCCACAGCAGCACGACCAGGTAGACGCCGCCCACGGTGGCGGTCACGGCGCCGACGGGCAATTCGGCCGGGTGGATGATCCAGCGGCTCACGAGATCCGCGGCCTGCAGCAAGGCGCCCCCGCAAAGCGGCGCGCCGATCAGCAATTGGCGATGATTGACCGACACCGTCTCGCGCACGAGATGGGGTGCGACGAGTCCGACGAAACCGACGATACCGACCTGCCCGACGGTCGTCGCGGTGGCCAGCGACAGCACGCCCAGCAGCGTCAAACGCAGCACCGGCAGCGAAAGCCCCAGCGATTGCGCAGTGTCCTCGCCGAGACTGAGCGCGTCGAGTCCGCGCGACAACAGCACGGCGGGCAACAGACACACGATGAAGACCACGCCGAGCAAGCCCACCGACGACCAGCTCAAGAATCCCGTGTTACCGAGCAGGAACGCTTGCATGGCGCGCCACACGTCGGGCTTCGAGAGCAGCAGCAGCGACGTGACGGCGCTCAGCAGGAAAGCGACGACGATGCCGGCCAGCAACAGACTCGCCGTCGCCAAGACACCGCGCGAGAGCATGATGGTCAGCGCGATCGCCGCACAGGCGCCGATACAGGCCGCACCGGTCACGCCGAGCTTGCCCGCCCAGGCAAGACCGCCGAGCGACGCATCGGCCGCGAGCAGGCTCAAAGTGACACCGAGCGCCGCGCCCGAGGCGCTGCCCAGCAGATAAGGTTCAGCCAGGGGATTGCGAAAGACCCCTTGCGCGATGGCACCGGCGAGCCCGAGCAAGGCGCCCGCAAACCAGGCGCCGACCGTGCGCGGCAGCCGGATCTGCCACAGAATCACCGATGATTGTGCGTCGGGATTCAGCAACCAGCCGAGCGATGTCTCGAGACTCGAGGTTCCGATCAGCAAACTCGCGGCGGTCAACAGCAGGGTGATTGCAATACAAGCCGCGAGCCATGCTGCGAGACGCGAGCCCGTATTGGCTGCGAACAGCGGCAGATCGAGTTCCGCAACACCCGGCCGCAGTGCGCTCATGGGCTTACTCGCTCGAGACAATCGGCCAGCGCACGCATGCCGTCCGCGACGCGCGGACCCGGGCGCACGATGGTGTCGTCGACCTCCGCGCTGAACGAGCAGAAACGCTGCTCGCGAACGGCGCGAATCGTTGCCCACCCCGGCCGCGCGGCCAGATGTCCCGCCTCCGTGCCCGACACGAAGATCACATCGGGATTGTGTTGCACCACATATTCGGGATTGAGCTTCGGGAACGCGCCGAGATCGGAGCTCACGATGTTGTGCGCGCCGAGCCGAGTGAGGAGTTCACCGATGAACGATGCGGGTCCCGCGGCGTACGGCGCGGTGTCCACTTCGAAGTAGACGCTGGGAGCCCTGCCCGAGTGCGCGCGGTGCGCGCCAGCGGCGATTGACTGGACGTCCGCGGCGATCGACTCGCTGAGGCCCCGGGCGCGCTCGTCCAGCCCGAGAATCTCGCCGATGACCCGGATGTTGTGCGCAATGTCCGAATAACGATCGCTGTTCAGCGCAAATGTCTTGATGCCGAGATCGCCGAGCCGGTCGGTGATGCGTTGTGATCGGCTCAGCAGCACGAGATCGGGCTTCAAGCTCACGATGAGTTCGATCTCGGCGTCATCGAGGCCGCCGGCTTTCGGCAGGGCCTTCACCTGGGGCGGCCAATTCGAGTATCGATCGGTGGCAACGAGTCGGTCGCAGGCGTCGAGCGCACAGACGGTCTCGGTAATCGAGGGGAGCAAGGCGATCACGCGTAACGGCGGATGATCGAAGCGCACGTCGCGCCCGAGGTCGTCGCGCACGACGTTCGCCTGCGCAGCCGTCGCCCACGCGAGCGCGAGCAGTGCCGCGGCCCTCAAGGCTGCGGCGCGGATTGCGTTCGCCCGAGCATCCAAAATCGTCATCCAACCCTCCATGCACGCGCCGTGCACATACCGGACCTTTGGCATTGTCGAGGGGGATTCTTTGCAAGCGATGCAGGCGAACCGGCGTGCGAGCGCCGCTCAATCCGCACCGTCGTCGCCCACCGCAACACGTGCCGTCACGTGCAGGTCGGTATACGGACTCGTGAGTGGGGTCCTCCCGCCGGGTCGCCTTCCCGCAGCACTCTGCAGTGGCATCGAAGACTCGGCTTAACTCACCTACCGTTGCGGGGGCAGCGCCGGATTGAGCCATTGCGGCTGTACCGGCTTCCCGTTTCACCCGTGGGCAACTATGCCGACGGACTCCTGAACGTCCGGGCAGTGTCCTCCGAAGGGCTATGCCGGTCAATGTAAGCATTACTTGACAGCGACGGGCGTCCGCTTGCACCATGCGCGCCGCTAGGTGCTGGAGATTAGGTCCAGTTAAACGGGAAGTGGGTTGGCGCGCGAAGCGCGATTCCCACACTGCCCCCGCAACGGTGATCGAGCCAGAAAACACTGTCGGCCGTTTGATGCAAACGGCAACCACTGAGCCCTCGGGCTTGGGAAGGTGATGGTGCAGCCATGTCAGGCATGGCGACTCGTAAGTCCGGATACCGGCCTGGCGACGAACCGTGGTGCGGAGGGCGCCGGGCGGCGCCCGTGCAGCCTTCGGCATCGGCATTCGCCCACCAACTCCCGCTGCGGATACTTGACCCAGACATGTCATGCGGGCGTGCATGCGTGTGGAGAAGAACGATGCTAATCCAAGTCCGAACGGGCGCGCTTGCGACCTGTGTTTTGTGTTTTGCGGTGTTGACGGCGCATGCGGCGGACGAATCGACCGCTGCGCTCGAATCAGCTGATGCGTCCGGCAGCAGTAGTCCGCTCGACGAAGTCGTCGTCACGGCGACACGTGTTGCACAACCGGCAAGCCAGGCGCTCGAGCCGATCGTGATCATCGATCGCGCCGCCCTCGAAGATTCGCTGGCGCTCGACGTCGGCGATGTCTTGCGCTTCCATGCGGGACTCGATCTGGGTCGCACCGGCGGTCCCGGTCAGCCCGTGTCGCTGTTCATTCGCGGCGCGAACAGCGATCAATCGATCGTGATGATCGACGGCGTGCGCATCAACTCCGGCACCCAGGCCTTGGCGCCGCTCGTCAATCTGTCGCCGGAGTTGTTCGACCGCATCGAAATCGTCAAGGGTCCGCGCTCGGCGATCTACGGCACGGATGCGATCGGCGGCGTCGTCAACCTCATCACGCGCACCGATGGCGCTTCGGGCGCTGACCTCATGCTCGGCTACGGCCGTTACGGCACCGGCGAGTTCGCGGTCGATGGCAATTACACCGCGGACGGCACGAACGTCCAGGCGGCGCTCACGGGGCAGCAGAGCGCCGGCTTTCCGACATTCGCGGCGGACACGCAGAACAGCGCGTACAAGAATCTGTCCGGCACGGCTGCGATCACCACCCACATCGGCGGGGCGGAGATCGGAGCGCGCTATTACGAGTCGACGGGCGCGACGCAATATGCCACGCCCGTCTATAACGCCGACTACACGGCCTTTCAGTCGTTCACGCCGCTCAACGAGGACTTCACGAACAGCTTGTTCGCCGTGCACGCGAGCGGCGATCTCACGGATATCTGGCATTCGCGACTGACCTTGAGCCGTACGGTCATCGATCTACGCCAGGAACAGTCCGATCCCTATGCGCTGACGCCCGGCGGCGACTTCGACTATACCGAGCGGCAGACCCTGGATTGGCAAAACGACATCAAACTCGTGACCGGCCCTCTCAAGCAAACTGTCACCGCCGGTGTGATCGCGTATGAAGAGCACACGAACTCACTGAGTTATGGCACCGCCTATGCGATCGCTACGAAAGCGCAGACCTATTACGTCCAGGACCAGCTCGAACTCGGGGCCAACCGCTTGCTGCTCGCGACCGGACTCGCCCACTATCCGGGCTTCGGCGATCATGCGACGTGGAATGCGGAGTATGGTTATTCGATCACGAGCGATACCCTGCTGATCGCTTCGGCCGGCACCGCCTTTCGCGCGCCGTCCGCGACCGACCGCTTCGGGTACGGCGGGAACCCGAGTCTCTTGCCGGAGAGCTCGCGAAATTTTGAGCTCGGCATCAAGTCGCGCTTGACGCCGAATCAAGAGGTCACGTTCGCGGCGTTCCAGAACACGATCACCGATTTGATCGTCTTCGTCGAGGATCCGAGCAACGAGCTATACGGCGGCGAGAACCAGAACATCGATCGCGCGCGCATCCGCGGCCTCGAGGCCAGTTGGGATTTGCGTGTCGATCCCTGGGCCTTGCATGCCGAAGGCAGTCTGCAGGATCCGCGCGATTTGGATAATCAGACGCAGCTGCTGCGCCGGTCCAAACACAGCTTCACGCTGAGCGGCGCGCGTGAACTCGGCCGCGGTGAAGTGGGCGTCGATTTGCTGCTCGCAGGTCCCCGTCCCGATGTCGATGTCGTGACTGGTGAGACAGGCGCAACCGATGGTGGTTATTTCCTGGCCGCGCTGCGTGCCAAGTACAATCTGACGCCGGCGTGGTCGGTATCGGCAAGATTGGATAATGCGCTCAATCGGCGTTATCAGCTTGCGGAAGGCTACAACACGGCGGGACGGGATCTGACGGTCAGTACGCGATACAGTTTCCGTTGAGGCCTGCAGCTTGCGCCTAGCGCGCAACTTGAACTGGGCATAAAAAAACACGGGGCCCCTAAGGGCCCCGGATCACTGAGCTATGGATGCTTCCGTAGAACTAGCAACGCATCTGATCAGCAATGCGCCTATTCGGCACTGCCTATCCTTAGTGATGCTTGTGATGGTGATGGTGGTGATGATGGTGGTGGTGATGGGCCGGTGCCTGAGCGAAAGAAGCATTGGCCGCAAACATCATCAATACTGCGGCGACAGTCAGTTTAATCATAAGATCGATCTCTACCCCGTAATTCAATTGACGCCACGTGCCGAGAAATTCAGCACGACCAAGGCGTAAACGACACTAGTATAAACCCGGGACCGGGTCCTGCGCAGCCGCTTTCGGTTCCGGCGTCGCGGCGGGCACCGCGGCGTCTTGCTTGAGCACCGCCTCGACGGCGGGTGTAGACCAGCCGCTACGCAGTCCCCAGGCATAGAACGCTAGTGCAGCGACCGCGACGCAGACTTGATCCCAGCCGTAGGCAAGGTAGCCATGACCCTCGAACTCGCGACTGCCGGCCCAGGAAAGGGCCGCGAGGGCGCTAAAGTAGGCGATCATCCACCAGGCGCCGCGCAGACTGCGGCCGAAATCGCGCCAGCCGCCTTCCGCTTGGTAATAAAAGTAGATCGGCAAGGGGATCATCAGCAGCAGGATGATCTGTCCCGTATGCGGCCACCGGGCCCAATACAGCATCAGCGTTGCCAGCACGAAGGCCAACGGCGCAAGCACAGTCAGGCCCGGGATGCGCAAGGGGCGGTGCAGGTCCGGCGCGGTGCGGCGCAACACCATGACGCTGACCGGTACGACGAGATAGGTCACGATCGTCGCGACCGAGATCACCGCTGCGAGCTTTCCCCAGCCGCGAAAGCAAAACAAGAACACGAAGGAGACCGCCAGATTGAGCCACATGGCGGGGCGGGGTATGCCATAACGCGGATGCACGCGGCCGAAGATTTTCGGCAGATCGCCGTTGCGCTCCATCGCGTAGATCATGCGTGCCGTGGTCGCGGTGTAGGTGCTGCCCGTGCCGCTGGGACTTGCGAACGCATCGGCGTACAGCAGGATCGCAAGCCAGTTGAGATTCAGAGCGAGGGCGAGTTGCGCGAACGGTGAGCTGAATTCCAATCCCGCCCAGCCTTCGTGCAAATGCTCGGGCGACACGGCGCCCAAGAATGCGACCTGCAGCAGCAGATAAATGACGGTACTCACTGCGATCGAGCCGAAAATCGCGAACGGCACGCTGCGGCCAGGGTTGCGCGCTTCCCCGGCCAGGTTGACGGGGCTTTGAAAGCCGTTGTAGCTGAAGACGATGCCGCTGGTCGCAACGGCCGTCAGGATCGCGGCGAAATCAATGACGTAGGGGCCGCCGTGGCTGCCGATATGGAAGTTCTCCCAATGAAACCCCTGGGCCATCAATGCGATCGCGGTCGCCGCCGGTACGATCAACTTGAAGAAGGTGATCGCGCTATTCGTGCTCGCGAATACCTTCACGCTCCAGAAATTCAACAGGAAATAAACGATTACGAGAACCGCGGCGATCGCAAGGCCCGGCGTCGTGAGCTCACCGCCGCCGTGCGCGGCATGATGGTACAAGTCCTGCGCCCAGCCCCAGGACCAGGAACTCATGTATTGCACCGAGGCCTCCGCCTCGACGGGAATCACGGAGACGATCGAGATCCAGCTTGCCCAACCCGCAACGAAACCCACGAGCGAGCCGTGCGAGTACAGGCCGTAACGCACCGAGCCCCCGGATTCGGGAAACATCGCGCCAAGTTCCGCGAAGGTGAGCGCGACGAACAAAATGATGACAGCGCCCAGCAGCCAGGCATAGACCGCGCCGGGCCCTGCGAGTTGTGCCGCCCGCCATGCTCCGAACAACCATCCCGACCCGATGATCGACCCCAAGGCCGTGAACAGCAGGGCGATGCCGCCGACTTCGCGGCGGATCCCGGGTTCGGAACTCGTGGGTATGGCCATCAGACAGGAGTGTACTCGAATGCCGGACCTATCTGGATCCGGCGCGGCGCTCCGTCAAAACACGGTCGAGCGGAACTGCCTTTCGAATAGCCGCAAACTCGCAGTCGCCGCGGCGAGCTTGCGTGCCGCGCGCTCGCGGGCGCGCTCTTTGGAACTCGACGCGGTAGCGGGTTGGGTCACGCCGCTCAACAAGCGATGCGCGGTCGGGATTGCCTCGACCACGGTGACGCAGCCAGCGTCGGCACCGATGTCCAAGTAGGCATGGGGACGTTCGATGAACGCCCGACCATCGACGATGATCATGAGGGCCGGGTTCAGTGACGCTGCATGCGCAGCGCGAATCGTTACCCCGATGGCGGCCAAGCGCTGCCCCCGCGCCTGGGCGGTGCTCGAGGACAGCTCGAGCACATCGAACCAGCGATCGCTGAGGAGCTGGCCGAGATGTGCATCGCTGCTCGGGAATTCGCAGCTGACGTCCCAGCCGTCGCGCCAAAACAGTTCCGATGCCATGGCGGCGCCAAGCCCGTGCGATTCGCCGGGTTCCGGCGCGATCAGCACCGTATGTCCCGGGCGTATCGCATACAAGGGGTGTTCGAACGAGGCGCTGAGCCGGCGGACCTCGAACTGTAAGCGGCCGAGCCCCAGGCTGATCTCGATATCGGTACGCTGATCCTCGTCGAGCAGATCACCCAGAACCCGTGCAGCAGGCTCGAACACTTCTTGGAACAGCGTTTCGAGGCTGGCACCTTGGTCCATCAGGGAATTGATATACCCCGCAGTCGGGATTTGATCGACGGCGAGCAACAGCCCGGCGAGTTCTTCGGGCGCATCGAGTGCAGCACGCCAAACCGAGGTCGAGCGAAGCGGCATCGGATGCGGCGTCAGGTGCTTGGTCCGCAGCAGCGGCACCACCACGTCGGCAAAAATATCGTCCCAGGCGCCCTGACCCAAACCGGATGGTTGCACGCGTACGCGCTTGAGCAAATCCTGCGGTGTTTCGAGCACGCTGAGCGCCGTGTCGAGCCGGCCGCGCTTGCGTCTTGCAAGGCGCATGTCCCAGGCGCCGAAGAACCGCTTCGGCAAATCTTGCTGCCTGAGCACCTGGATGTCCGTGTGCCTCGGGTCGCGCGAGATCGACGCCCAGACGCGGCCTAGCGCATCGGCGGGGCCTTCCAGCCACTGAAAGTAATAACCCTGATCGTAGATCAAGAGTCCCGAGAGACGTTCCGCACGGTTTCTCGCCTGGGCGTTGCGCAGCAAGAGATCCAGTTCATGTTCTTTCGGGGCGACAACGGCACGGCTGCGATAGGCCATCATCGTGATCCCGGAGGATTCGGCGCGCGACGCGGCGTTCGGCGCGGGAGGGGCCGATGTCCATGGCGTTATCTGTTCATGCAGCATGAGAACGTCCCTGGACTTGTCACCGCCCGAAGTCTCCCCGTTTGACATTGCGTCGTCAAGTTGCGACGCAGCCCTCGGTGCGGCAGCGCGACGTTTGCGAACATAATCCGATTGCCGGTATAACGGCGCCCACCACTAGGATTTAATTCAACAATAAACGCTATGCAATTGAGACTTAAAGCTTTTGGGATCCATTTGTTAGGCAGTGCACTGATCCTGTCGCTGGTGCTCGGCGTGTTCTATCTCGGTTGGTATCATTGGCCTGGCTGGTACTTGAGCGACGTCGCCAAAGTGATCGGCGTCATCGCGGTCGTCGATCTGGCGCTCGGCCCCCTGTTGACCTTCGTGATTGCGAGCCCCGCCAAACCACGCCGTGAACTCAAGCGGGATGTCGCCGTGATCGTCGCGCTTCAGCTGATCGCCCTCGGCTACGGCACGGTTCAACTGTGGCACGGTCGGCCCTTGTATTACGCATTTTCCGAAAATATCCTCCAGGTGGTGCAGGCCTATGATCTCGAGCCCGTCGAGCTCGCGCTCGCGGAGCAGGCAAAAGTTCCGTTGCGCCCGCATTGGTACAGTCTGCCGCGCTGGATTTGGGCGCCGCTGCCGAAGAATCCCGAAACTGCGGCGAATATCGCGCAGGGGGCGATCAACGGCGGCTATGACGTGATCGGTATGCCCCGGTATTACCAGCCCTGGACTGCGGGCGTGCCTGAGCTGCGCAAGCAACTGAATAAACTCGCCTACTCGAACTTTTTCACCAAGGCTCAGAAGGCTCTGTTGGTGAAACGCATGGCTGCGGCGGGGTTTGCAACCGACTTGCCCGACACGATCCCGATGACCGGGCGCGCTCACCCGCTTCTGGCGGTATTCGATCCCAAGACCATGGAGCTGCGCGGGATTTTTTCAGGCACCTGATTCGAGCAGGTGCCTCGTTCACTGCAGTTTGCTTTCGTCCCAACCGCCGCCCAGCGCTTGAATGAGCGCGATGCTGGCCTGTAGTCGGTCTGATAGCACGGTCAGTTCGTTTTGCCGACTGCTCAGGGTGGTCGTCTGCGCCGTGATCACACTGCTATAGGGTACGGTGCCGGCCTTGTATTGATTCAGAGTCAAGGCCTCGGCTTCCCGCGATGCTTTGACCGCTTCGGTCTCGACCACCGCCTGCTTTTCCAAGACGCGCAGCGTGACCAGCTGATCCTCGACTTGCTGGAAACCGGCGAGCACGGTCTGCCGGTAGTTGGCAACGCTGTTCTCGTAGCCGGCGCGCGCGCCCGCGACCACGGCACGGTTGTATCCGCCATCCAATAACGTGCCGGCCAGCGATGGACCGACCGACCAAATCCTGTTGGGCACGGTGATGAGTTTGCTGAGCTTCGTGCCGTTGTATTGGTCGGATGCGCCCAAGGTCAAACTCGGATAATAAGCAGACTTGGCAACGCCTATTTGCGCATTGGCGGCCGCCACACGGCGTTCGGCCTCGACGATATCGGGTCGTCGCTGCAGCAAGGTGGACGGCAGTCCGGGAGGCACGGTCGGCACATCGGTGCGCATCGTGCCCTTGGCGAGCGTAAACACGGCGGGCTGCTCACCGATCAAGACAGCGATCGCATGTTCGAGTATGCCCCGCTGCACCTGCGCATTGATTTGCTCGGCCTGACTCGCCAGCAGCTGTGCCTCGGCACTGACCACGTCCGCGCGCGCAGCGACGCCGTACCTGTAGCGGCTCTGCGTGATCTGCAGCGATTTCTGCTGCGCGACCACGGTGTCGTCGAGCAGGATTTGCAGCTGATCCTGGGCTCGCAACTGGAAATAATCCGTCGCCAGATCGGCTTGTGCGGTCAGACGCGTGAACGCGAGTGCGGCCGCGCTCGCGTCGGCCGAGGCGGTGTCGCTCTCGACGGTGCGGCGTGTTTGGCCCCAGATGTCCAACAACCAGCTCCCGGTCGCGCCCACGCTCTTGGAATTGATCGTGGGTCCCCCGTCGGTAGATCCGCGCTGCACGCCGGCAGTCAAGCTGACTTGCGGAAAAAAGCTCGCACGCGCCTCACGTACGATCGCGCGCGCCTGATCGACGGCCGCGACCGCGGCCTTGACGTTCTGGTTCGAAATATCGATCTTGGCCTCTAGGTCATTCAAGGTATCGTCCTTGAAGATCGTCCACCACGGCGAACCTTTGAGCACATCCTGTGGTTCGGTCGGTTGCCAAGCGGCAACCTCCTTGTAATCCGGCGCCGCGTCCACCTTCGGGCGCCGATAATCGGGTCCGACCGCGCAAGCGCCGAGCAGCGCGGTCGATGACAACAACAGGAGCGAGAAGCGTAAGACAGTCATGGCGTACTCGTCTGAACGGGACCGTAGGCGGGTAAATCGGTGTTCTTGGCGCGCTTACGGCGCTTCCAATAGCGATGCACGTAGAGATAGACCACGGGCGTCGTGTAGATGGTCAGGAGCTGGCTCACGACCAAGCCGCCCACGACGGCTATCCCTAGGGGACGGCGCACCTCGGTGCCGTCGCCGAACGCGATCGCCAGCGGCAAGGCACCGGCGATGGCGGCGCAGGTGGTCATCATGATGGGACGGAACCGCAAGGAGCAAGCCTGCGCGATCGCAGCGCGTGGATCCAGACCCTGGGTCCGTTCCGCATCCAGCGCAAAGTCGATCATCATGATCGCGTTCTTCTTGACGATGCCGATCAGCAGCAAGATGCCCAGAAACGCAATCAGGCTGAATTCCGTGCCGGTCGCCAACAGGGCGAGCAGTGCTCCGACCCCCGCGGAAGGCAATGTGGAGAGAATCGTGAGCGGTTGACTGTAACTCTCGTAGAGCACGCCGAGAACGAGATAGATCGCGGCCAGGGCGCCGAGCAGCATGAGCGGCAGGCTGCCCAAAGCCCGTTGAAAATCGCGCGCGGAGCCGTAACTCGCGCCGTGGATGCTGACGGGCATGTGGATCTGATTCATGGTGCGGTCGATCGCGGCCAGCGCGTCGCCGAGCGACACGCCTTCCGCCAGGTTGAACGAGATCGAGGTCGATACCGAGGTGCCCGTATGGTTGACGCTGACCGGCGTCGTGCTCGTGCCGAAATGGCTGAACGCCGAGAGCGGCACCACGGTCTCCGAACTCAAGCTGATCGCCGAGCCGGTCGAGGTGTTGCCGCGGCCGGAATTCGCGAGCGAATTGGCGGCAAGATTGCGCGCCAAGTCCTCGGCGACCGCCGTGCTCGAACTCGTCGTGCTCGTGCTGCTGCTTGTGCTCGAGGTCGGGGTCAAGACCGTCGTGCCCGCAACGGCCTGGGTGGACTGCGTGCCGCTCACGGAACCGCCCGCCGTGCTGACGTAGACGTTCTTGAGCGTCTCCGGGTTCTGCCAATACTCGGGCGCCACTTCCATGACCACATGGTATTGCTGCGGGCTGAACGGGTTGTAGATCGTCGAGACCTGCGCCTGCGCAAAGGCGTCGCCGAGGGCGTTGTCGATCTGAATCTCGGTGAGCCCCAGTCGCGCGGCCGTGTCCCGATCGACGATCACGTCCGCCTGCAGTCCGCCGGGCTGCAAGTCGGTATCCACATCGGCGATCTCGGGCACGCTCTGCAGCGCGATGCGCAGCTTCTGCGACCAGGTGCGCAGTTCGCCGAGATCTTCGCCCAGCAAAGAGTATTGATACTGCGAGTTGGCGGAGCGTCCGCCACCGCCGCCGAAGTCTTGCACAGCCTGTAAGTAGGTGGCGACGCCGGCGACTTTGGCGAGCTTGGGGCGCAACCTGGCGACGATCTGATCGGCCGAGTCGCTGCGCTCGGTGAGGGGCTTGAGCGTCACCGTGACGTTCGCATTGGCGCCGCCGCCGCCGAAGGGCCCGAAGCCGCCGCCGCCGACGGAGCCCGTCACGCGTGAGACGCCGGGATCGGCCTGAATGATCGCAGCGACCTCCTGCAGCTTGCCCTTCATCAATTGGAACGACGACGAGGCATCGCCGCGAATGCCGCCCTGTAATTGTCCGGTATCCTGCTGAGGCAGAAAGCCCTTGGGGATCACCATGATCAAAACGATATTCAAGATCACGGTTGCGATCAGGCTGATCAAGATTGTGCGGGGGTGATTGAGCGCCCATTCGAGCGTCTTCTCATAGTCCTGACGCAGCCCCTCGAAGCCGCTTTCGAAGGCCTGCCTGAAACGGGACGGGCGGCGTTCGTGATCGCGGCCCAGAAGACGCGAACACATCATCGGCGTCGTCGTCAGCGAGATGACCAGGGAGATCAGGATCGCGAAGGACAGGGTCATCGCGAATTCGCGGAAGATCAGACTCAGGAATCCACCCGAGACGATGAACGGCAGAAATACCGCGATCAAGGACAGGCTCATCGAGACGACCGTGAAGCCCACCTCTTTGGCGCCGAGCAGCGCCGCCTGCATGCGCGGCATCCCCGCTTCGATGTGCCGGGAGGTATTTTCCATGACGACGATCGCGTCGTCGACGACGAATCCTGTTGCGATCGTGAGCGCCATCAACGAAAAATTGTCGATGTAGAATCCCATGAAATACATCGCGCCGAAGGTGCCGATCAAGGAGACCGGCACGACGATCGCGGGGATCAGCGCCGCACGAAAGCTGCCGAGAAACAGGTAAACGACCAGGATCACCATGATCACGGCGATCACCAGGGTTTGCTCGACCTGACGCAGCGAGCCGCGAATCGTGATCGAGCGATCGAACGTGACCTCGAGGTCGATTTTCGGGTCTATGGCCGCCTTCAGCAGCGGCAGCTGCGCCTTGATCGAGTCGATCATTTCGACGATGTTCGCGCCCGGCTGCTGGTAAATGCGCACCGAGATCGCCGCTTTGCCGTTGAAGAGACCGTAGGTGCGAATATTCTCGGTCGCTCCGTCGCGCATGTCGGTGACCGCGGCGACATCGCCCAAGCGCACCACCGCGCCATTGCGATTGGCGATCACGAGTTGCCGGTAGGTTTCGGCATCGCGTGCATTGTCGTTCGTGTAGATCTGGTAATGCAGCCGCGCGCTCTCGACGGCGCCTTTTGGCGCATTGGCGTTGGAGTTGGAAATCGCGGCGCGGATGTCCTGAAGACCGATGCCGTACTTCGACAAGGACAGGGGGTTCACCTCGACGCGCACGGCGGGCAGCGCGCTGCCGCTGATATTCACCCCGCCGACGCCCTTGACCTGCGAGAGCCTTTGCAGGATCACGGCGTCAGCCGCGTCGTAGATCTGTCCCTGGGTCAGCGTATCCGAGGTCATGGCGAGCGCCATGACGGGAAACAGCGCGCTGTTGAGCTTCTGATAAGACGGATTTTGCGTCAGCGAGGTCGGCAGATCGGCGCGTGCAGCGACGATGGCTGCCTGCACGTCGCGCGCGGCGCCGTCGATGTCGCGGTCCGAGCCGAACGTCAGCTGAATGCTGGTCGACCCCAGGCTGCTCGAGGAGGTCATGTCATCGACGTCCGCAATCGCGCCGAGGTGACGCTCCAAGGGCGTCGCCACGGTGGTCGACATGACTTCGGGACTCGCGCCCGGCAGGGACGCCGAGACGAAGATCGCGGGCACGTCGAGCTTCGGCAGCGGCGCCACGGGCAGCAGCATGAATGCGGCGGCTCCGCCGAGCGCCACGCCGATCGTCAGCAGGATCGTCGCGACCGGTCGTGCGATGAAGGGCGCCGAGATGTTCATGCGTTCTGCGTCTCGGGAACCGCATTCGATTGGACGCGTTTCGCGAGGCGGTCGAAGGCGAGATAGATGACGGGGGTCGTGAACAGGGTGAGCACCTGGCTCACGAGCAAACCGCCCACGATGCTGATACCGAGTGGATGGCGCAGCTCGGATCCCGTGCCCGTTCCGAACATCAAGGGCAGCGCACCGAAGATGGCCGCCACGGTGGTCATCAAGATCGGTCGGAAGCGCAGCAGGCAGGCCTGATAGATGGCTTCGCGCGCCGGCATGCCTTGCTTGCGTTCGGCGTCGATCGCGAAGTCGATCATGAGGATCGCGTTCTTCTTGACGATGCCGATCAGCAAAATGATGCCGATCAGCGCAATGATCGTGAGGTCCTGGCCGGCCAGCATGAGGGCGAGCAGCGCACCGATGCCCGCCGAGGGCAGCGTCGAGAGGATCGTCACGGGGTGCACGAAACTTTCGTACAGAACGCCGAGCACGATGTACATCACGAGCACGGCCGCCACCAACAGCAGCAGCTCGTTGCTGAGATTGCTGCGGAACGCGAGCGCCGCACCCTGGAAAGTCGTGTGGATGCTTTCCGGTACGCCCGTGCTGCGCTCCGTGTCCTCGATTGCCGTGACCGCGGCGCCGAGCGAGGCGCCTTCGGCAAGATTGAAGGACACCGTCGTAGCCGGGAACTGAGCCAGGTGATTGATCAGCAGCGAGCGTTTCTCGACGTCGACCTTCGCGATCGCCGAGAGCGGCACCTGCCCGCCGCTCGCCGAGGGCACGTAGATCGAGGCGAGCGAATCGACCGAGCTGTACTCGGCCGGATCGGCCTCGAGAATCACGCGATATTGGTTCGATTGCGTGAAAATCGTCGAGACGATTCTTTGACCGAAGGCATCGTACAAGGCGTTGTCGACCGTGCCGACGCTGACCCCTAAGCGCGCTGCGCTGTCCCGGTCGATCGTGATATAGGCTGCGAGCCCATCGTCCTCCTGGTTGCTAACGACATCGGCGAGTTCCGGGCGTTTCTGCAAGGCCTCGAGCAGTTTCGGCGTCCACGAAGCAAGCGCCGCCGCGTCGGCGCTTTCCAGCGTGAATTGGTATTGCGTGCGGCTGACCGTGTTGTCGAGGGTCAGGTCCTGCACGGGTTGCATATAAAGAGTGATGCCGGCCACCCCGGCGGTATCCGTGCGCAGCCGCCTTATCACGTCCATGACCGTGCCCTGACGGTCGCTGCGCGGTTTCAAATTGATCAGGAAGCGGCCGCTGTTGAGTGTGACGTTATTGCCGTCGACGCCGATGAACGAGGACAAACTCGCGACGTCCGGGTCGCGCAGAATCACGGCCGCGAGGGCCTGCTGGCGCTCGGCCATGGCTGCATAAGAAATCGACTGATTCGCCTCCGAGATCCCCTGGATCACGCCCGTATCCTGGGTCGGGAAAAAGCCCTTTGGAATCCATATATAGAGCAGCGCGGTCAGCACGAGTGTACCGAGCGCGAAATAGAGCGTCAGGCGCTGGTGGTCGAGCACCCAGGTCAGTCGCTTGGCGTACCAGTCGATGACGTTCTGCAGCCAGCCGGATTCCTCGCGCCGTTGCTCCCGGTCCACGGGTTGATGCTTGAGCAGCTTGGCGCACAGCATGGGCACGAGCGTCAGCGATACCACGGCCGAGATCAGAATCGTGACCGAGAGCGTGACCGCGAATTCGCGGAACAGGCGTCCGACCACGTCCTGCATGAACAAGAGCGGAATCAACACGGCGATCAAGGAAATCGTCAGGGAGATGATCGTAAAGCCGATCTGCCCGGCGCCCTCGAGCGCGGCCTCGAGCGGTGAACGGCCGGCTTCGATATAGCGCGACACGTTCTCGATCATGACGATCGCATCGTCGACGACGAATCCGGTCGCGATGGTCAAGGCCATCAAGGTCAGGTTGTTGAGGCTGAAATTGGCCAGATACATGATCGCAAACGTGCCGACCAGCGAGAGCGGCACCGAGAGCGCCGGGATGATAGTCGCCCAGACATTGCGCAGGAACAGCCAGATCACGAACACGACCAGGACGACCGCGAGCACGAGCTCGAACTCGACGTCGTCGATCGAGGCGCGTATGGTCGTGGTGCGATCCGTGAGCACGGTCACGTCCACGCCGGCCGGCAGCGATGCCTTGAGTTCAGGCAGCAGTTCGTTGATCAGATCGACGACTTGGACGACGTTCGCGCCCGGCTGGCGCTGCACGTTGACGATGATGCCGGGCGTGGTGTTCATCCAGCCGCCGAGCTTGGTGTTCTCGGCCCCCGAGATCAGGGTTGCCACGTCGCGCAGGCGTACCGGTGCGCCGTTCTTGTAGGCGATGACGACCGCGCCATAGTCCTCGGCGCTCGCGATCTGGTCGTTGGTGTTGACCGTATAGGCGGCCTTCGGACCGTCGAGCGTCCCCTTGGGGCCGTTTTGATTCGCGTTGCTGATCGTCGTGCGCAAATCGTCGAGGTTCAAGCCATAGGCAGCCAGGGCTTTTGGGTTCACGATCACGCGCACTGCGGGGCGCTGGCCGCCGCTGACGCTGACGACGCCGACACCCTTGATCTGCGAGATTTTCTGGGCGATGCGCGTATCGGCGAGATCTTCGACCTTCGTGAGCGGCATGACTTTGGAGGTCACGCCGAGCGTCAGCACCGGCGCATCGGCGGGATTGACCTTGGCATAAATCGGCGGCGCAGGCAGATCCTGGGGCAGCAGATTCTGCGCACCGCTAATCGCGGCTTGGACCTCCTGCTCCGCGACGTCGATCGCAAGCGACAGGTTGAACTGCAGGGTGATCACCGAGGCGCCCGCGGAACTCGTCGACGACATCTGGCTGAGTCCCGGCATCTGCCCGAACTGCTTTTCGAGCGGGGCCGTGATCGCCGAGGTCATGACCTCGGGACTCGCGCCCGGGTAGAAGGTCTGCACCTGGATCGTGGGGTAGGCGACTTCCGGCAGCGCTGAAAGGGGGAGCTGCGTGAAGGCGACGATGCCGACCGCGAGCAGCGCGACCATCAAGAGCGTGGTCGCCACAGGTCGCAGGATGAAGATGCGCGACGGATTCATGCGCGCCTCCGCGTCATTTCTTGCGGGTTGTGGACTTCGCGGACGGCTTGGCGCCGGTCGCTGCCGGCGCCGGCGGCGAGGCACTCGGCAACTCGATTTTCGCGCCGTCCCGCAGACGATCGCCGCCCTCTGTGACGACGCGTTCGCCGGGCGCAAGACCGTTCGTTATCGCGACCCGGTCGCCGTCCACGGTGCCCAGGGTGACGGGACGGACCGAGACCGTCTGGTCGCCGTTGACGAGATAAACGAAGTCCGTGAGCACGCCCTTCGGCGCGCCGTGGTGCACGGCGACGTTCGGGATGATGATCTGATTCGGGAGCAGATCCAGCAACAATTGGATGTTGACGAACTGGTTCGGAAACAGCGCGCCGTCGGCATTTGCGAACCACGCCCGGAGCTTGATCGTGCCGGTGGTCGTGTCGATCGCGTTATCGGCGGTCAGCAACTTGCCGTCGGCGAGCTTTGCGCTGTTGGTCCGGTCGTACGCCTCGACTTGCAGGACTACGCCGTCGTGGATTTTCTTTTGCAGGCGCCCGACGTTGTCCTCGGGGATCGAGAACAACACCGTGATCGGCTGCACCTGGTTCACGACGACGATGCCATTCGTATCGCCGGGGGTCACGTAATTGCCTTGATCGACCTGGCGCAGGCCGACCCGACCCGTGACCGGCGAGGTGATGCGCGTGTACATCAAATTCACCTGTGCGGTGTTCAGTTGGCCCTCGTCCGATTCGATCGTCCCCTCATATTGCTTCACGGTCGCCCGTTGCGTGTCGAGCTGCTGGACGGCGATCGAATCTTCTTTGACGAGATTCTCATAGCGTGTCAGGTCGAGCTTCGCGTCGGCGAGCAAGGCCTGGTCGCGGCGCAGGTTGCCTTCCATCTGCTTGACCGCGGCCTCATAGGGGCGCGGGTCGATTTGCGCCAAGAGCTGACCTTGCTTCACGAGTTGCCCTTCCGTGAACACGATCTTCTGCATAATCCCGCTGATCTGGGTGCGGACCGTGACGGTTGCCAGCGGTGTGACGGTTCCCAGCGCCGGGATGCGCACCTGGATGTCCCCCAGGACGGCGGTCGCCACGGCCACGGCCACCGGCGGCCCCTGATTCGCGCCGCCGGGATTGCCGCCGCCACCGCTTCTTGCGCCCCGGGTGAAGCTGTCGGCCGGCGCCTGCTGCTTGTGCTGCAGGTGGCGCACGAAAAGAATTGTGGCCACGAAAATGATCCCCAAAGCGATCAAGACGAGCCGGCGGTTGACCAGTTTTTCTCTTAGCACACGTCCACCAAGTAGCCATTGCGGGCAGCAGCGCAGCACATTACCATGCCGCCGTTCCCTCGTTGAAGCACAAGCGACGGGCTGCGCTGTGCAGGCGCGGATCGACCGCGGTGTAGCGCGAACGTATGCAAAAGCTATTTACCGAGCATCCGCGACTCTGGATCGCCACCTTCTTCGGTGTCGTCGTCTGTATCGCGCTGCCCAGCCATTGGTCGACGATCAGCCGCGTGCTCGTCGGGTGGAACTGCGGCGTGATTTTGTTCCTGGTGCTGATTTTTTCCTGGATGACGAGCTTGAACGCCGAGCAGATCTGCCGGCGCTACATCGAGGAAGACGAGGGCGGCCCCGTGATGTTCGCGATCGTGATCGCAGCGGCGATGCTGAGCCTGGTTGCGATCGTGGCCGTGTTGGCGACGCTCAAAGAGGTCACGGGTTCAGCGCGGGTCGCGCACATGGCGCTCGCGGGAATTACGGTCGTGGATTCTTGGCTGATCGTGCCCACCATTTTCACATCGCAATACGCCGACATGTTCTACAGTGCGCCCGAGGACGATCGTCCGCTCTTGTTTCCGCGCACGCCCAAGCCCGTATTTTGGGACTTCGCGTATTTCTCGTTCACGATCGCCGCCGCCTGTCAGACGGCGGATGTGGCGACGACCAAGCAATCGATCCGCCGCGTGGTGATCGCGCACACCCTGATCTCGTTTCTGTTCAATGCCTCGATTCTGGGTTTCGCGATCAACGTCTCGGCCGGCTTATTCGGCAGCACGTGAGGACCGGCCTGACCTTTCTTTGCACACCGCCTCTGGCGTTGCTGCGTGCATGCATGAAATCATCTCAACCATGGAAAATGACCCGCAAGGCGCTATGGCCAAGCCTAAAGCGCCGGTCTGGCGGTGGGTGTTCGTACTCGCGATCGCCGCACTGATCGTCGCCGCCATCGTTTATCAGTCGATCACGTTTCTGCACCAGCCGCAGACCCGGCGCGGCCGATTCGGCGATGCCGGCACGCCCCAATCGGTGGGCGTCGCGACCATTCATCGCGGTGACATTCGGCTCGTCGTGAACGCCCTCGGTGCGGTGACACCGCTGAATACGGTCACCGTCAACAGCCAGATCAGCGGGCAGCTGATGTCCGTGGGCTTCAAGGAAGGGCAGCTCGTCCGCAAGGGCCAATTCCTGGCGCAGATCGATCCGCGGCCCTACAAGATCGCGCTCGAGCAGTATCAGGCGCAACTGGCCCGCGATGAGGCAACGCTCAAGCAGGCGCAGATGGACCTGGCTCGCTACAAGACGCTTTCCGACCAAACCTCGATCGCTCGTCAGACCTATGAGGATCAGGTCTGGGTCGTCAAGCAGGATCAGGGCACCGTCGATTCCGACAAGGCACAGATCAAGGCGCAACAGCTGAACTTGGCCTATTGCCACATCGTCGCCCCGGTCGACGGCCGCGTGGGTCTGCGACTCGTCGACCCCGGCAATTACGTGCAGGTGGGCTCGACGACGGGAATCGTCGTGATCACGCTGTTGAATCCGATTTCGGTTGTTTTCTCGGTCCCGGAGGACAGTTTGCCCGCGATCATGGCGCGCGTGCATGCGGGTGCGAGCTTACCGGTGGTGGCTTTCGATCGCGCCAACGTCAAGCAACTGGCAACGGGCCAATTCTTTTCGATCGATAATCAGGTCGACACGACTACCGGTACGGTCAAGTTGCGCGCGAGTTTCGACAACGCGGCCGACGCGCTGTTCCCGAGTCAGTTCGTCAATGTCGTGATGACGCTCGACACCGAAAAGAACGTCGTCACGGTGCCGGTCGCCGCCGTACAGCGCGGCGCCCCGGGTACCTATGCCTATGTACTGGGATCCGATAATACGGTCGCGGTGCGCACGATCACGCTCGGTGCGCAAGACGGTGGCTTCTATGCCGTGCAGTCCGGACTCTCGCCGGGCGAGCGCGTCGTGACCGAGGGCGCCGACCGCCTGCGGGAAGGCGCGCACGTGAACGTGCCGGGAGCCACCAACGCCGCGGCGGCCAGCGCGGGTCAGGGTGGCGCGGGTCAGGGCGGCGCATCCGCCGATGGCCGGCCGCATCGACATCGGCGCGATGGCCAAGGCGGCGGCTCGGGTTGGTCCGGCGCCCAGGGTGGCCCGGGCGCCAGCAGCGCGACCGGCAATGGCGAGCACCGTGCCGACGACCCCGACGCCGCGGCGCGGCGGGAACGCTGGCGTCAGCGTCACCAGCAGGATTCGACGCCGTCCGGTGCTCAGCCCGGCCCGTCCGGTGGCCAACAGGTGCCCCCGAGCCCGTCGGGCCGGTGAGGTGAGTCCACGATGAATCCGTCCCGGCTATTCATCCAGTTGCCGGTCGCGACGTCCTTGTTGATGCTGGCGATCCTGCTGAGCGGCTTGTTCGCCTTCAAGTTTCTGCCGCTGTCTTCGCTGCCGGAAGTCGATTACCCGACGATTCAAGTCCAGACTTTTTACCCGGGTGCCAGCCCCGAGGTCATGACCTCATCGGTCACGGCGCCGCTCGAGCGGCAGTTCGGGCAGATGCCCGGCCTCAATCAAATGACCTCGGCGAGCTCCGCCGGCGCCTCGGTGATCACCCTGCAGTTCAGCCTCGATCTCGGCCTCGACGTGGCCGAGCAGGAGGTGCAGGCAGCGATCAACGCGGCCAATAACGTGCTCCCCAACGACCTGCCGACGCCGCCGGTCTATGCGAAATTCAATCCTGCGGACGCGCCGATCATGACGCTCGCGGTCACCTCGAAAACGCTCAAGCTGATCGACGTCGAAGACTTGAGTTTCACGCGGCTCGCGCAAAAGATTGCGCAGCTTCCGGGCGTCGGTGTGGTCAGCATCTCGGGTGGCCAGAGACCCTCGGTGCGAATTCAGTTCAATCCGCGCGCTTTGGCCAAATATGGCCTCAACATCGACGATTTGCGCACGACGATCAGCAATGCCAACGTCAATTCCCCCAAGGGAAGCTTCGACGGACCGACGCAATCCTCTTCGATCAATGCCAACGACCAGATCACGGACATCGAGGGATACAAGAGGATCACGGTCGCCTACCTGAACGCGGCACCCGTGCATTTATCGGATGTCGCCACGGTCATCATGGCCCCCGAGAACAAGAACCTCGCGGCTTGGGCGAACACCACGCCGTCGCTGATCTTGAACATTCAGCGCCAGCCCGGCGCAAACGTGATTCAAGTGGCCGACGCGGTCAAGAAGCTGCTGCCGAAAGTCGTTGCCGACATGCCGCCGGCGCTGGAAATCAGCATCCTGAGCGATCGCACCGAGACGATCCGAGCCTCGGTGTCGGACGTCGAATTCGAATTGTTGCTCGCGGTCGCGCTGGTCGTGCTCGTGATCTTCCTGTTCCTGCGCAATCTTCCCGCCACGCTCATTCCCAGTCTCTCGGTGCCCCTGTCTCTGGTCGGAACCTTCGGCGTGATGTACTTGCTGCATTACAGCCTCGATAATTTGTCGCTGATGGCGCTCACAATCTCGACCGGTTTCGTCGTCGACGATGCGATCGTGATGATCGAGAACATTGCGCGTTATATCGAGAACGGCGAGGCGCCCATGGCCGCGGCCCTCAAGGGTTCCAAGCAGATCGGGTTCACGATCATTTCGCTGACCGTGTCGCTCATTGCCGCATTGATTCCCCTGCTGTTCATGGGTGAAGTCGTGGGGCGTCTGTTTCACGAGTTTGCGATCACGCTGGCGGTCACGATCGTGATCTCCGCTGTGGTATCGCTGACGCTCGTGCCGATGTTGTGCGCGCGACTGCTGAAAGCCAATCCGGAGGAGCACCGCAAGGCCTGGGAACACGCGGCCGAGCGCGGCTTCAACTGGATCATCGACCGCTACGGTCGGGCCTTGACCTGGGTTCTCGACCGCCAGGGCCTGACCTTGATCTTCGCGGGTCTCACCTTGGTCGTCACCGTTCTGCTCTATGTCTTCATCCCGAAGGGCTTTTTCCCGGTCCAGGACACGGGCATGATCCAGGGAATCTCCGAGGCCTCGCAGACGATTTCGTTTGCCGCGATGGCGGACCGCCAGCAGGCGCTTGCCGCGGCAATACTCAAGGACTCCGACGTCGCCAGTTTGAGCTCCTTCATCGGCGTCGACGGCAGCAATTCGACGCTCAACAGCGGCCGGTTCCTGATCAATCTGAAGCCGCGCGGCGAGCGCAGATCCACGGCGAGCGAGATCATCCGCCGCCTGCAGACCGAGACCGCGGATGTTCTCGGCATCACGCTTTACATGCAGCCTTTGCAGGACATCACGATCGATTCCGCGATCAGCCGGACCCAGTATCAGTTCGTCGTCGAGAGCACCGACAACAACGATTTCGCGCTCGAAATACCGAAGCTGATGCAAAAGCTCGAGCAGTTGCCCGAACTCACCGATGTGGCGAGCGACATGGAGCAGCAGGGCACGGCGACCGATCTGCTGATCGATCGCGCCACCGCAGCGCGCTTCGGCATCACGCCGGCGACCGTCGATAACGTCTTGTACGATTCTTTCGGGCAGCGCATCGTCTCGACCATCTATTCGCAGGCAAATCAATACCGGGTCATCCTGGAGGCTGACCCGAGCATCCAGCGCTCGCTGTCGGGGCTCTCTGAACTCTATCTGCCGTCCTCGGCCTCGACGACCAATGGACAGGTGCCGATGTCGGCCATCGTGCAGGTTCAGCAGCGCGCGGGGCCGCTGCAGATCACGCATTTGGGTCAGTTCCCGGCCACGACGATTTCCTTCAACCTCGCGCCGGGCCATTCCCTGGGTGAGGCGGTCGATGCAATCAAGAAAGCGGAGCGCGACATTCAGCTGCCCGCAAAATTCGTCACCTCGTTTCAGGGAACCGCGGCCGCGTTTCAGAACGTGCTCACGAATCAGGCGCTGTTGCTGCTGGCCTCGGTGATCACGATGTACATCGTGCTCGGCGTGCTCTACGAGAGTTTCATACATCCCATCACGATTCTCTCGACGCTGCCGTCCGCCGGCATCGGCGCCATGCTCGCCTTGATCATCTCCGGCCACGATTTGGACGTGCTCGGCATCATCGGCATCATCCTGTTGATCGGCATCGTGAAGAAAAACGCGATCATGATGATCGACTTTGCGCTGGATGCGGAGCGGCACGGCGGCCTCGCGCCGCGCGAGGCGATCTTCCAAGCCTGCTTGTTGCGCTTCAGGCCCATTCTGATGACGACGATGGCCGCACTGCTCGGCGCTCTGCCCTTGATGCTGGGCTCCGGCGCGGGGTCCGAATTGCGCCGGCCGCTCGGCATCGCCATCGTTGGCGGCCTGATCGCGAGCCAGCTGCTGACCTTGTTCACGACCCCGGTCATCTATCTCGCCTTCGATCGCATTGCACTGCGCGTCAGAGAGCCCGGCACGGCGGCCACATGAACCTCTCCGCTCCTTTCATCGAGCGACCCGTCGCCACGATCTTGCTGACCGTCGGCGTCTTGCTTGCGGGTCTCCTCGCCTACACGCGGTTGCCGATTGCGCCCTTGCCGCAAGTGGATTACCCGACGATCTCCGTGTCGGCTTCCTTGCCCGGCGCCGATCCGGATACGGTGGCGACGAGTGTGGCGGCGCCTTTGGAGCGCTACCTGGGTCAGATCGCCGATGTCACGGAAATCACTTCGCAAAGCAGCACCGGCCAGACGAGGATCACGCTGCAGTTCGATCTCGACCGCGACATCAATGGCGCGGCCCGCGATGTGCAGGCCGCGATCAACGCGGCCGCCGGCGACGTGTCGACGAGCTTGAGCAGCAACCCGAGTTATCGCAAGGTCAACCCGGCGGATGCGCCGCTGATGATCCTTGCCCTGACCTCGAAGACGCTGACACGCGGCCAGTTGTACGATGCGGCCAGCAATGTGCTGCAGCAGCGCTTGTCGCAACTCGACGGCATCGGCCAGGTGTCGATCGGCGGTGCGACGCTGCCGGCCGTGCGCGTCGAGTTGAACCCGACCGCGATGTTCAAGTACGGCATAGGTCTCGAGGATGTGCGCGCGGCGCTCGCCTCGGCGAATGCGAACAGCCCGAAGGGCAGCATCGACGAGGGCGATCATCGATATCAGCTCTATACCAATGATCAGGCGCGGCAGGCGAGCGACTACAGCCCGCTCGTGATCGCCTACCGCAACGGCGCCGCCGTCCGCTTGAGCGACGTCGCCGACGTCGAGGACTCCGTCCAGGACTTGCGTAACGACGGCAGCGCGGACGGTGAACCCTCGGTGCTCGTGATCGTCTCCCGCCAGCCGGGCGCGAACATCATCGACACGGTCGACCAGGTCAAGGCGGAGCTGCCGCAGTTGCAGGCCTCGCTGCCCAACGACGTCAATGTCACGATCGTCTCGGATCGCAGCCAGACGATCCGCTCTTCGCTCGCCGACACCAAATGGACGCTGTTGCTCGCGGTCTTGCTCGTGACCTTCGTCGTGTTCGCCGCGCTCGGCGATTTGCGCGCGGCGATCATTCCCGCCGTCGTGGTGCCGGTGTCCATCATCGGTACGTTCAGTGGCATGTATCTGCTCGGTTTCAGTCTCGACAATCTCTCCTTGATGGCGCTCACAATCGCCACGGGCTTCGTCGTCGACGACGCGATCGTCGTCCTCGAAAACATCCAGCGCTACATCGAGGACGGCGTGCCGCGCCGCGAGGCCGCTCTGCGCGGCGCCAAGGAGGTCGGCTTCACGGTCGTCTCGATCAGCATTTCCCTGATCGCCGTGTTCATCCCGATCCTGTTGATGGGCGGAATCGTGGGTCGTCTGTTCCGAGAGTTTACGGCGACACTATCAATCGCGATCTTGATTTCCATGGTGATCTCGCTGACCACGACGCCGATGATGTGCGCGCTGTTTCTACGGCCAAAGACCGGCGCGCAGCGGCCGCGGCGACGCAGTTTCCAGGAAAAGGCGCTTGCGGTCTATGAGCGTTCACTCGCGTGGTCGTTACGTCATGGAAGGCTCGTCATGTTGGCGCTGCTCGTGACGATCGCGCTCAACGTGCTTTTGTTCACGATCATCCCGAAGGGATTCTTCCCGCAGGAGGATACGGGACTCTTGACCGGCGGCATCGTTTGCGACCAAAGCATCTCGTTCCAGTTGATGAAGGGCAAGCTCGCACAGTTCCTGAACATCGTTCGTGCCGACCCTGCCGTGCAGAGTGTCGCCGGCTACACAGGGGCGGGCAGCGGCGGCGGCAATTCGCAGACCAACACGGGTTCGGTGTATGTGCTGCTCAAGCCGCTGCGGGATCGCAAGATTTCCTCCGATGAAGTGATCGCGCGATTACGGCCAAAGCTCGCGCAGGTCGCGGGCGGGCGTTTGTTCCTGCAAACGGTCCAGGACATTCGGATCGGCGGCCGCCAGTCTAATGCGCAATATCAGTTCACGCTGCAAGCCGACAAGACCGATGATCTCACTGAGTGGGAACCCAAGCTGACCGCCGCCCTGCAACGAAGTCCGGTCGTTGCGGATGTGAATTCGGATCGGCAACCGAAGGGCCTGGAAACGGAGGTCAGGTTCGATCGCTCGACGGCTGCGCGCCTGGGGCTGAGCTTGAGCCAGATGGACAGCACGCTCTATGACGCCTTCGGTCAACGGCAGGTGTCCACGATCTTCAATGCCTTGAATCAGTACCACGTCGTCATGGAGGTCGCGCCGCGCTATTGGCAAAGTCCGGAGACCTTGGACCAAATCTATATCAGTACGGCGGCAGGCTCGGCGAGCGGCTCGCAGACGACGAATGCCGCGCAGGTGACGACGCGAGTCATCGGCCAGGCGGTTGCGCCAACGGCAACGACGATCGCGGGCGTCAGCAATTCCGTGCAGAACGCACTGACGAATGCGATCGCCAACACCGGTCGCGGCTCGGCGTCGAACGGCGCCGCGGTCAGCGCGAGTCAGGAGACCATGGTGCCGCTCGCCGCGGTTAGCCATCATTTCCCCGGCACGACTCGCCTCGCGGTCAATCATCAAGGCTTGTTCGCCGCAACCACGATCTCGTTCAACCTGCAGCCGGGCATGGCGCTCAGCGACGCCACCGACGCGGTTGCCGAGGCGATGCAGGAAATTCATATGCCGACCTCGGTGCATGGCGTCTTTGCGGGCACCGCGGCGACGTTCCAATCGTCGCTCTCGGGAGAGCCGATCTTGATCGCCGCGGCGCTATTGGCCGTCTATATCGTGCTGGGCGTTCTCTATGAGAGCTATATTCATCCGATCACGATCATCTCGACGCTGCCCTCCGCAGGCGTCGGCGCGGTGCTTGCCCTGATGGTCTCGCATACGGAATTCACGATCATCGCGTTGATCGGCGTCATTCTCCTGATCGGCATCGTGAAGAAGAACGCGATCATGATGATCGACTTTGCGATACACGCCGAGCGCACAGCCGGACTTGCGCCGCGCGAGGCCATTTATCAAGCCTGCCTGTTGCGCTTTCGACCCATCATGATGACGACGCTCGCGGCCCTGTTGGGCGCATTGCCCTTGGCATTGAGCTTGGGCAACGGCGCCGAATTGCGCAGGCCGCTCGGCATTTCGATCGTCGGCGGCCTGATTCTGAGTCAGGTGCTGACCCTGTATACGACCCCTGTGCTGTACGTCTATTTGGACCGGTTCCAGACTTGGTGCCGGCAGCGCTGGGACCGGTGGTGGGGCAATCCAGCGGGTTCGGCGGAGGCGTGGCGGTGATGCGGCAAGAATGGCGGCGAGTTCGTTTCTGGTTCGTGGCGGCGCTGACGCTCGGCGTGGCGGCCTGTGAAGTTGGGCCAAATTACCGGCGCCCGGATGCGCCCGTGCCCACGGCCTATCACGAGGCACAGACCGGTGCCACGGTCTGGCGACCGAGTTCGCCGCAGGACACGCAGGACCGAGGAGACTGGTGGTCGATTTACGCGGATCCGCAATTGGACGAACTCGAGCGTCAGGTCAAGATCACCAATCAGACGGTCAAGGAATACGAGGCGGAGTTTCGCGAGGCGGTGGCGTTGCTCAAAGAGGCGCAGGCGCAGCTGTTTCCCTCGCTGGCGGTGACCGGCGGAGCGCAGCGGGGCGGTGGCGGCGGAGGCACATCGAGCGTGTCGAGCACGGTCGGTAGCGGCGCGGGGGGCTCCACCCACACCGAATTCACGCTCGAGGCGCAGATTTCCTGGACGCCCGATCTCTGGGGCACGATCCGACGCCAGGTCGAGAGTCGCAAAGCGGGTGTGCAGGTGAGTCGCGACCAATTGGCGAATGCGCTGTTGTCCGCCCAAACGACTTTGGCGACCGACTATTTCGATTTACACGCGGCGGATTCCCTGCACGACTTGCTCGAGCAATCGGTGGCGCTCGATCGACGGGTCGTCGAAATCTCGACCAACCAGTTCGATGCCGGCACGCTGAGTTCCGGCGATCTGGCCTCGGCCGAGGCGCAGCTCCAGGCGGCGCAGGCTCAGCTCGTCGCGGTCGAACAGCAGCGCGGCACCTATGCGCACGCGATCGCCGTTCTGACCGGACATCTGCCCGGAGAGCTGCAGATCCCGGTCGCACCCTTGACGGCCAGCGTGCCGGTCGTGCCGCTGACCGTGCCTTCGGCGCTGCTGGAGCGCAATCCGAGCGTGGCGGCCGCGGAACGGCAGATGCAGCAGGAGAGTGCGTTGATCGGCGTGGCGATCGGCGCGTACTTTCCGTCGCTGAGCTTGACGGCCTTGGGTGGCTACGCCGGCGATCCCTTGTCGCAGTTGTTCCAGATCGGCAACCGCATTTGGTCCTTGGGCGCAAGCGCTAGCGACACCGTATTCCAGGGTGGCAGCCAGGTCGCAGCCGTGGCGGGTGCGCGTGCAACCTATGACCAATACGTAGCCGCCTACCGCCAGACCGTGCTGTCGACGTTTCAGCAGGTTGAGGATCAGCTGTTGGCAATGCGCGTGCTGCAGCAGGAGGCGGAGTTTCAAACCCGGGCGGTTGCATCGGCCAAGACGGCCGCGGACGTCGCCTTGAACGAGTACCAAGCGGGCACGGTACCGTATACGACGGTCATAACCGCCGTACAAACGCTGCTGTCGGACCAACAATCGGCTCTGACCATCACGCAAAAACGCCTGGTCGCCAGTGTCGCCCTGATCGGTGCCCTGGGCGGCGGCTGGAGCGCAGCGCAGGACAAATAGGGCCGGCGCGCGGGCCTCCCGCATCAGCCATTAATCAATTCCCTCAAGATTTGCGGTTCGCTGCCGCTAAGCATCGAAGCGTATGTGACGAACGATAAAGGCGCGCAATGATCGACACGCTGAAACACAAGCTGGAGCTTGCCGGAAACTTCCCGAGCCCCCCGGCAATCGCCTTGCAGATCATCGCCTTATCGCGCGAACCCGAGATCGATATCGGCAGGGTTGCTGCCGCGATCAGCAAGGATCCGGGGCTCACGATCAAGGTCATGCGCGTCGCAAATTCACCGCTCTACGCAAAGCGTCGCAAGAGCGAGAACCTGCGCCAGGCGCTGGTTGCGCTAGGCCTGAATGCGGCCACGACGCTGGCGCTGAGCTTCTCCTTGGTGGCGACCTACAAGAGCGGCAAGGGTACGGGCATCGATTACACCCACTATTGGCGTCGAGCTTTGCTGAGCGCCTCCGCCGCACGCACCTTCGCCGCGATGCACAGTTGTAAGGCCCTCGAGGACATCTTTCTCGCCGCCATCCTGCAGGACATCGCCGTGATCGCGATCGACCGTGTCGCGAGCGAGTTCTACGCGGATCTCCCGCCGCAGGCTTCGCATGAGCAATGGGTTGCCCACGAATTGCACAGCCTCGGTTCGGATCACGCGGCGCTCGGCGCATGGCTCATGCGGCTTTGGAAGTTACCGGATGCGCTGTGCGCCATCGTCGAATCCAGTCACGAACCCACCGCGGCCGCGACGGCGACGCCGATCGGCGTTGCGGCGCGCTGTGTGGCGCTCGGCAGCGAGTGCGTGGAATTGCTGCTCGCCGTCGACAAGGGCGAACGTCTGGCGAGTCTCGCGGCGCACGCCGAGACCTGGCTCGGAATCGACGCCGCCACGCTCAGCGAGGCGATGACCACGATCGTCGCGGAGATACCGGAAATCGAACGGCTGTTCGACACTTCGTTGCTGCACGCCGATGTCGCAGCTGCGACTCTCGACGAAGCGCGCGAGATGCTGACCCTGCGCTCGATGCGGGCGTTCGAACACGTCAAGGAACTCGAGGAGAACTCGGAGGAACTCGCGGCGCGCACCGCGGCGCTCGAGGACAAGTACAAGCGCGACGCGCTCACGGGCGTCTTCAATCGCGGGCATCTGGATCAAGTGCTCGGCCGGGAATTCAATAGCGCAGTCGCCGGCGGCTGGCCTTTGAGCATCGTGTTTGTCGATCTGGACCGGTTCAAGCACGTCAACGATACGTATGGTCATCCGACCGGCGACCGGGTCTTGATTGAAACGGCGAAGCTGATGCTGGACGTGACGCGTGATACGGACTGCGTCGGACGCTATGGCGGCGAAGAGTTCGTGATCGTGCTGCCTGGTCTGGGCTCCGATGCGGCCGACCGGGTCTGCGAACGATTGCTGACGCGATTACGGGTGACTCAGCACGTCGTCGACGGCGGCACGATCCGCACCACGGCCTCATTGGGCCGTGCCACTCATTGCGCGAGCACGCCGTTCGCGAGCGTCAGCCACTTGATCGAAGCTGCGGATCGCTGTGTCTACGTGGCCAAGAACAGCGGACGCGATCGCCTGGTTTGCTTCGATCAGCGTGCCGCCGCGGGCGCCTGAGCTGCTGCCGAAGTCCACCGGTAGACGGCGCCGGCATAGGGCGCATGGAATTGGTCGAACGTCCCGGTGATGAATACCGTATCCGCTCCGTGGGGTCCAAAGCACAGATTGGTCACGAACGGCGTCGGCACGTCGATACTGCGCACGAGCTGCTTCTGTTCGTCGACCACGAGGACACGCCCCGAGCCGTTCTGGGCGATGTAGTAATTGCCGTCGGGTCCCAGCTTGAGGCCGTCCGGGCCGTTGAAGCCGTCCTCCTTGGGCGTCGGCGGCGCGAGATCCCTGAGCCTCGCCCAAACGGTGCGCGGGCCCAGCCGGCCGTCGGCCTCGATCGGGAAGGAAAGAATGCGCCCCGCGAGCCCTTCGGCGACGAGCAGGTGGCGCCCGTCGGCCGCGAGCGTGAGCCCATTGGAATAGTGAATGGTGTCGGCGACGACGGTCGCTGTGCGGCGATCGGCGGCAAGCTGCAATACCGTGCCCGTGATGGGTGCAGCGAGGTCGTAGACGCCGGAGGCGGAGAAATACACGCCGCCCCTGCCGTCGGATGCGAAATCGTTGGGGCCGATGAACGGTTTGCCATGCCGGTCTTTGTCGATGACGCGGACCTCGTGGCCGTCGGCATCGAGCTCGATCAGGGAATTGGTGTCGTAGCAGGCGACCAGTAGATGCCCATCAGCGAACGCAAACAAACCCGATGGTCCGCAGGGTTCGCGCTGCCACACAGTGCGCAGGGTTTTGCCGTCCCAACGCTTGATGTCGGAAGCCGCATATTCGACATACAGCAGATGATCGTTCGACCAAAGAGGGCCTTCAGGATAGGCGACCTGATCGGCGATCAGCGTGACCGCCGCGCACGCCGGCGCAATCGGTACCGCGCTGCCTAGAGCCCCCAGGACGATGACGGCTGCCCGTTTCCACGGCATCACATGCTCCGCGCGCACCATGCGCCGTGCGGATCATAGCGGGTGATGCTCGTGATCGTCACCATGTGTTTCCTCACGTGCTGGTGCCGCATGCTGTTCCGGTGCACGTTGCGCAGGCGCATGCTGTTCGGGCGCATGCTGCGGCGGCGCCGACGCATGCTCCTCGGGCGCGGCACGCTGGGCCGGCTGTGCCTGCCGCTGCGGATGCGCCATATCGGACGGCGGGTTCATCGCATGATTGGGCGCTGCTTCATGCGTGGTCGCTGCCGCGTGTGACGGCGCCATCCCGGCATGGGCCGTCGCGGGCTTCGCGGCCGCATGCGTGGGTTCGCGTGCCGGGCTGATGTTGCCGCCCGCCAGCTCGCCCGGTTTCGCCGTCGCCGCGATCGGCGGCCGGCCATGGTTGGCGCTGACGCGCAAAGACGGCTCAGCCTTTGCCGCCTCGAAGTGCTTCTGCTGCGCCGAGGTGGCTTCCTCATGGGGACCGTGCGCCGCTGCTAATTGAGCCGAAGTAGCCTGCGCATGCGTACCGCCGGTCCCGCCGTTATAACTGGTGCGCTGTACCGAGTAATTGTTAGTGATGTGCTTGTTGTACACGTTCGTGATGCGCGTGCTGCCGAAGTTATTGACCGAACGATTGTAGAAAAGATGACCACCGCGCCAATAGCCCCCCTGGAAGCCCTGACCACCATACCCGTAGCCATAGTTGACACCGCCGTAGAAACCGACGGTCTGACCCCAGTAACCGGCATTCCAGACGAAGTCGCCGCCGCGCGCGCCCCAGTAGCCCGGTGTCCATAGGTAGCCCGCGGTCGGCGGCTCGATCCAGGTGCCGGGCACCCAGTAATACTCACCGTCGCCCCAGGCCCAATATCCGGGAGTCCACAAATAGCCCTCGTCGGGTATCGGCGGCTGTGAATAAACAGGTAAGGCGGGCGGTGCGACGTTGATCGACAAGCCCACAGAGATCTGCGCCTGCGCAGCAAAGCTTGCGCCAAACATCAGCAGCCCCGCGAACGAGGCGCGCTTGAAAATCGACATGGTGAATGACTCCCCGGGTAATGCGGAGAACTATACGGCAGGCACCCGAGGCCGGCGGTCAGCCGTGCGTCAGCGGCCGCTGTAGGACAACGGCGCTATCATCCGGCTGCGGCAACCGACGCACTGCGGCGAGCGGCAGCTCATCGAGTCCGCAATCCGCGAGCCTGGCCCGTGCCACGAGCTTGGCCTGCATCTTGCGTGTCCAGAACTTCCCGATATGCGCGGCGATCGCCTCGATCGCCTCGTCGTGCGGGACCGCGCCACGAAAGAAGTTGCCGATGTCGTTCGCCATTCGCACCAGATTGTCGTCATGCATGGCGCAAGCCTACTTCGCGGTGTCCGCGCTCTTCAACAGGGTTTCCTGAAGCTCCGTGAACTCGCGGAAGCGCTTCTGCCACTCCGACGGTTGCGTGACCCGCGTCGCCTGCACCGCCGTAACCTTGTACTCAGGGCAGTTGGTCGCCCAGTCCGAGTTGTCCGTGGTGATCACGTTCGCGCCCGACTCGGGGAAATGGAACGTCGTGTAGACGACCCCTGGCTGCACGCGCTCGGTCACCCGCGCGCGCAGCACGGTTTCGCCGGATCGACTTGCGATGCCGACCCAGTCGCCGTCGCTGATGCCGCGCTCATCGGCATCGTGCGGATGGATCTCGAGGCGATCCTCATCGTGCCAGGCATTATTCTGCGTGCGTCGTGTCTGCGCGCCGACGTTGTACTGGCTCAATACGCGCCCGGTGGTCAGTATCAAGGGATAGCGTGCCGTGATCTTCTCCGACGTCGGCACGTATTCCGTAATCAGGAACTTGCCCTTGCCGCGCACGAACGCATCGATATGCATCGTCGGCGTGCCGGTCGGATGTTGTTCGTTACAAGGCCATTGGATGCTGCCGAGTTCATCGATCCGCGCGAAACTCACGCCCGCGAAGGTCGGTGTCAGACTTGCGATCTCGTCCATGATCTCGCCGGGATGCGCATAGTTCATGGGATAGCCCAGGGCATTCGACAGGAGCTGCGTGATCTCCCAGTCGGCATAGCCGGACTTCGGCTGCATGACCTTGCGGACCCTTGAAATCCGGCGCTCTGCGTTGGTGAACGTGCCGTCCTTTTCCAGGAACGAGGACCCCGGCAGGAACACGTGTGCGAATTTGGCCGACTCGTTCAGGAACAGATCCTGGACGATGATGCATTCCATCGCCGAAAGTGCCGCGGTCACGTGTTGTGTGTTGGGGTCGGACTGGGCGATGTCCTCACCCTCGATATAGAGCCCCTTGAAGTCGCCGTCGAGCGCGGCCTCGAACATGTTCGGGATGCGCAGGCCCGGCTCGTTCTGCAGGTCGACACCCCAGGCACGCTCGAACAGGCCGCGCACCGCGTCGTCCGAGACGTGTCGGTAACCCGGGAACTCGTGCGGAAAGGAGCCCATGTCGCAGGAGCCCTGAACGTTATTCTGGCCGCGCAGCGGATTGACGCCGACGCCTTCGCGCCCGACGTTGCCGGTTGCCATCGCCAGATTCGCGATGCCCATGACCATGGTCGATCCCTGGCTGTGCTCGGTGACGCCGAGTCCGTAGTAAATCGCGGCGTTGTTCGCGCCTGCGTAGAGGCGCGCGGCCGCCCGCACGTTTTCGGCGGGGACGCCCGTGATCGCCGCCATTTGCTCCGGCGAGTTACGCTCCTGCGCGACGAATTGCCGCCACCGCTCGAACGACTCCGGATCGCAGCGAGCCGCCACATAGTCCTCTTTGACGAGTCCTTCGGTCACGACCACATGAGCGATGCTGTTGATCAGCGCGACATTCGTGCCCGGCCGCAGTTTCAGATGCTGCTCGGCGCTGATATGCGGCGAGCGCACGAGGTCGATGCGGCGCGGATCCGCCACGATTAGATGCGCGCCCTGGCGCAGACGGCGTTTCATCTGCGAGGCGAATACGGGATGACCGTCGGTCGGGTTGGCGCCGATCACGAAGATCACATCGGCCTTCATGACCGAGTCGAAATTCTGGGTGCCCGCGGATTCACCCATGGTTTGCTTTAGGCCATAGCCGGTCGGCGAGTGGCAGACACGGGCGCAGGTGTCGACGTTGTTGTTGCCGAAGCCCGCACGCACGAGCTTTTGGACGAGATACGTCTCTTCGTTCGTGCACCGCGATGAGGTGATGCCGCCGATCGAGTCGCGGCCATGGGTTGCCTGGATGCGCTTCAGTTCCCCTGCCGCATAGGCGATCGCTTCCTGCCAGGAAACCTCGCGCCAGGGGTCCGTAATCTTCGCGCGGATCATGGGCTTGGTGATGCGGTCGCTATGCGTGGCGTAGCCGATCGCGAAGCGGCCCTTGACGCAGGAATGGCCGTGATTGGCGTGGCCGTCCGTGTTCGGCACCATGCGCACGATCTCCTCGCCCTTCATTTCCGCACGGAACGAGCAGCCGACGCCGCAGTAAGCGCAGGTCGTGACCACGCTATGTTCGGCCTGTCCCTTGGCGATCAGCGTATTCTCCGACAGCGTCGCCGTCGGGCAGGCTTGAACGCATGCCCCGCAGGAAACGCATTCCGAATCCATGAACGACACGTTCTGGCTCGCGACCACCTGCGATTCGAAGCCGCGTCCCTGGATCGTCAGCGCCAAGGTGCCTTGTTGTTCGTCGCAGGCGCGCACGCAACGCGAACAAACGATGCACTTGCTGGCATCGAACGTGAAGTAGGGGTTGCTCGTGTCCTTGGGCGCATCCAGATGATTGGCACCCGCATACCCGTAGCGCACTTCGCGCAAGCCCACGACGCCTGCCATGTCCTGCAATTCGCAGTGCCCGTTGGCGGGGCAGGTCAAACAGTCGAGCGGGTGGTCGGAGATATAGAGCTCCATGACACCGCGGCGCACGTCGGCGAGCTGCTGGTTCTGCGTCGACACCTGCATGCCTGCGGCGACCGGCGTCGTACAGGACGCCGGCAGTCCCTTCATGCCCTCGATTTTGACGAGACAGAGGCGGCAGGAACCAAAGGCCTCGAGTTGTTCCGTTGCGCAGAGCTTCGGAATCTTGAGTCCCGCCAGCGACGCGGCGCGCATGACCGAAGTGCCCTCGGGTACCGTGATTTCCCGCCCATCGATGCTCAGCGTGACGAGTTTGCCGCTGTCGCGGCGCGGCGTTCCGTGATCATGTTCGACGATCGATAACATCGGTGGATCCTCTCCAAGAGCTTAACGCTGTGCCCCAGCGCCCGCTGGCGCGCGGCGATAAAAATCTTCGCGGAAGTGGTCGAGCGCCGACAGCACGGGATAGGCGGTCAGCCCACCCAGCGCGCATAGCGATCCATGCGTCATGGTTTCGCACAAGTCGCGCAGCAAGATCTCCTGCTTGGCGGGCTCGTTGGCCGCTAGCAGTCGATCGATGACTTCGACGCCGCGCGTCGAGCCGATGCGGCAGGGCGTGCATTTGCCGCAGGATTCGATGGCGCAGAATTCCATGGCGTAGCGCGCCTGCGCCGCCATATCGACGCGCTCGTCGAAGACGACGATGCCGCCGTGACCCAGCATGCCCTTGATGCCGGCAAAGGCTTCGTAATCGATCTTGGTGTCGAACTGGGATTCCGGCAAATAGGCGCCGAGCGGGCCGCCGACCTGTACCGCGCGTATCGGGCGCCCGCTTGCGCTGCCGCCGCCGAAGTCGTAGAGCAACTCGCGCAAGCTGAGACCAAAGGCTTTTTCCACGAGGCCGCCGTGTTTGATGTTGCCGGCGAGTTGTATCGGCAGCGTGCCGCGCGATCGGCCCACCCCGAAATCGCGGTAGTAATCGGCCCCGCGCGCGAGAATGATCGGCACGGAGGCCAGCGTGATCACGTTGTTGATCACGGTCGGCTTGCCGAACAGACCTTGCAAGGCGGGTAGCGGCGGTTTGAAGCGCACCTGGCCGCGCTTGCCCTCCAGCGATTCGAGCAGCGAGGTCTCCTCGCCGCAAATATAGGCGCCCGCTCCGAGCCGTACTTCGAGATCGAATTCGCGTCCGCTGCCGAGGATGTCCGGGCCGAGATAGCCTTGCGAGCGGGCGCTCGCGATCGCCGCATCGAGCGTCTGCTTGGCCTGCGGATATTCCCAGCGCAGATAGATGTAGCCGCGTGTTGCGCCCGTGGCGAGACCCGCGATCGTCATACCTTCGATCAGAACGAACGGATCGCCTTCCATGAGCATGCGATCCGAGAAGGTTCCGGAGTCGCCTTCATCGGCGTTGCAGACCACGTACTTTTGATCCCCGGGCGCGCCCAAGACCGTATTCCATTTGATCCCGGCCGGGAACGCGGCACCGCCGCGGCCGCGCAGTCCGGAATTCGTGACCGCGGTGACGATCTCGGCCGGCGTCATGTGGAGCGCGGCCTCGAGCCCGCGATAGCCCTCGAATTGACGATAGTCGGCGAGACTGCGCGGATCGACGATGCCGACGCGCGCGAACGTCAAGCGTTCTTGATTCTTCCAGTACGGGATTTCTTCGGCGGATCCCAGACACAGGCGATGCGCGGCGCCCTGGTGAAATCCCGCCGCAAACAGTCCCGGCACATCGGTGCTGTGTACGGGGCCGTAGGCGATGCGCGAGCCCGGAGAGCCCACCTCGACGAGCGGCTCGAGCCATAACATGCCGCGCGAGCCGTTGCGCACGAGCTCAACGTCGATGCCGCGTTGGCCGGCTTCGGCGACGATTGCGGCGGCGGTTGCGTCTGCACCCACGGACAGCGCTGCGGCATCGCCGGGGACATAGATTCGGATCGTGCTCATGACTTGCCTCGCGCCGCGGCCACGAGTTCGTCGAAGCGCTCCGGCGTGACCCGACCGATCAAGCGTTCGTCCAGCATCACCGACGGGCCCAAGGCGCAGTTCCCCAGGCAATAGACGGGTTCGAGACTGATCGCGCCATCGGCGGTCGTCCCATGCAGGGAGATGCCGAGCGTGCGACAGGCATGCGCTTCGAGTTCCGCCGCCCCCAAGGCCTGACAGGCTTCCGCCCGGCACAAGTGCACCATGTGCACACCCGGTGCGCTGGTCCGAAAGTAGTGATAAAAACTGATGACGCCATGGACTTCGGCGAGCGACAAATTGAGCTCGGAGGCGATCAGCGGAACCGACTCTTTGGGGATGAAGCCCAAGCGCTCTTGAATGCCGTGCAAGATCGGCAGCAGCGCGCCCGGCAGATGCGCCAAGCTCTTACAAACCTCATCGACGGCTTCGCGCTGCGCGGCGCTCAAGGCCGGCTCCCGCGATACCGCGATGGGGATGACGCGCCGGATTGCTGGAGTGCTCATGACGAAAACCAATCATACGCCCAAAGCGGCCGGATCGAAGTCAGGAGGCGACCCCTGCTTGGTTCAATTGCGACAAGCGTCTATTATTTGGTCATGAAGAAGCGAATTCTCGGCACGGCGCCAAGCCCCGCTGGACATTGGGTAGGCGATGGATTTCCGGTCCGCACACTGTTCTCCTACGACGGCCCGGGGCGGCAATTGAGCCCCTTTCTGATGCTCGACTACGGCGGTCCGGTCGAGTTTCCGCCCGCGCAGCGGCCGCGCGGCGTCGGTGAACATCCGCATCGCGGCTTCGAGACGGTCACGATCGTCTATCAGGGCGAACTTGCGCATCGTGACTCGGCCGGCAACCAGGGCCTCATAGGACCTGGGGACGTCCAATGGATGACCGCGGCCGCGGGCGTGCTGCACGACGAATTCCATTCGCCCGGATTCACGCGCCGCGGGGGCATTCTCGAAATGGTGCAGCTCTGGGTGAATCTGCCGGCCGCGCTGAAAATGGCGGCGCCACGGTACCAGGCCATTCTCGCCGCCCAGATTCGCGACGTACCGCTGCCCGGCGGAGCGGGCTTCGCGCGCATCATCGCCGGCAATTATGCCGGTCACCCGGGTGCCGCCAAGACTCATACGCCGATGAATGTCTGGGATGTGCGCCTGCATGCCGGTCGATCCGCGATGCTGCCGGTGCCCGAGGGACACAATACGATCCTCGTGTGCTTGCGTGGCCGCATCAAGCTCGATGACGGAGGCACGGTTATCGGCCCGGCAGAGATGGCGGTGATGTCGGGCGCGGGCGATCGCTTCTACATTGCGAGCGACGAGGAAAGCGTGGCACTGCTGCTGAGCGGCCAGCCCATCCAGGAGCCCGTGGTCGGCATGGGACCCTTCGTGATGAACACGCGCGCGGAAATCGATGCGGCGGTCCGCGACTTCTCGTCGGGGCGCTTTGGCAGTCTGCCGCAAGCCGCCGGCGCGCCGCCGCCTCATTGATTGGTGCGGAAGCGCGTCCAGATACTCGTCAACAGACGCGAGAATTCGGGTGACGCCGGGATTTGCGTGTGCAGTTTGGCGCGCGCCGCATCGCTCGGATAGATCGCCGGATCGGACTTGATCTCATTGGCGACGAACTCCAGCGACGCCAAATTGCCGTTCGGATATTTGATCGCATTCGTGATGCCGGCCATGACTTGCGGGCGCATGAGATAATTCATCCAGCGTTCGGCATTGTGCGGATGCGGTGCGTCGGCCGGGATTGCCATCATGTCCGTCTCGAGCAGGGAACCTTCGCGCGGCAGGGCATAGGCGATGCGCACTCCGTTGGCCGCCTCCCGCGCGCGCGCGCGAGCTTGTAAGACGTCGCCCGACCATCCCAGCGCGAGACACACGCTGCCGTTCGCGAGTTCGCTGATGTAGTTGCTGCTGTCGATCGTGCGCACATAGGGACGAATCTTCATGAGCACATCCGCCGCGGCCGCCGCGTCGCCGGGATCTTGGCTCGTGGGATCCCGTCCCAGATAGAGCAGCGCCGCGGCGACGACTTCCGATGGTGAATCGATGACCGAGATCCCGCAGTCGCTGAGCTTCGCCGCATTCTTCGGATCGAACACGATGGCCCAGCTGTCGACGGGCGCCTTGCCGAGGCGCGCGCTCAATTTGTCGACGTCATAGCCCAGACCGGCTGTGCTCCACAGATAGGGTACGGCGTGTGCGTTGTGCGGATCGAGCAGGGCCATGCGCCGCATGATGTCCGGATCCAGATTGCTGCGATTCGGCAATTCCGACATGTCCAGAGAACGAAACACGCCGGCGCGCAGCAGACGCGCAAAGAACGTGTCGGTCGGCACGACGACGTCGTAGTTGGTATGGCCGGTCAGCAACTTGGTCTCCAGGACCTCGTTGCTGTCGTAGGTGTCGTAACGCACTTTGATGCCGGTTTCTTTCTCAAAATTGGCAACCGTGTCGGGCGCGATGTAATCCGACCAGGAATAGACATTGAGCACCTTATCCTCGGAGCCGGGGTGCGTGGACGCGGTCTGCGGGTCATGGCCGCCACAGGCACACAGGGCGAGCAGGACCGCGGTTGCGGCGGTCCCCGGCGCGCGCGCCGCAGACCACGCCCGATCAGGCAAGCAGTTCGGCCACTGCGCGGTGCGCTTGATCGATGGCGACGTTCGTATACGCGTCCCAGCCGGAGTCGGAGTTCGCGATCGTGATTCGCCCGATCGGTCGGCGCGCGAGACGGGCGACATGCGCCTGGTGTTTCGGTTCATCGAACAAGGGCGTGGGCGTGTAGGCGTAGCCGTGCGGCCATCGGTTGACCGTGATCGCCGCGACATCGCGGTCGAAGTCGAAGCCCGCGGGTCCCAACATGCGCGTCAGTTCATCGCGGATCTCGTGCTCGAAGTCCGCGAAGCTCATCGCATACAGGCGTGCGCGACCGGCGCGATATTGTTCGCGCATGTTCAAGCCCTGGTTCGGCACGGTCGGCGTGTGATAAAGATGAATGGCGATCGGTTGCGAGGGGTCGCTCGAAAAGCGATAGCCGCCGATGCTGACCGGAAAATCCAAATAGGCCGCGAAGGTGCCGCCGGGATTGTCGATATAGGCAACACCCAGCTTCGCCCAAGGCTCCCAGTTGCGCACGACGACGTTCACGTAGACGAGCGGCGCGCGGACGTTCGAATGCAAGGCGGCGCGCTGGTCCGCCTTGGTTTCGGGCGTGATGTAGGGAATCATGGCCTGATAACACGCCAGTACGCAGCCTTTGGCCGCGACACGGCTCGGGACGCCTCCGACCACATAGGCGACCTCGACGCCGGCGGCCACATTGCGCACCTCGACGGCCGTCGAATTGAGCCGGATGCGTACGGCTTGCTCCTGGCGATCGAGCTCGGAGTAGTCAAAATGCGCGAGCACGATATCGTCCATGGTCGAGCCAGGCGCGCTGCGCGGCAGCAGTTTGCGTACCAGGAGCCTCGCGATCGTCGCGTTGCCGTCCGGGAAGTGATAGATGTAAGGTTCTTCTGCCTCGTCGAGAATTTTTTCGAGCGCCTTGGCTTGCGCCTTAAGGCCCGGGAAATGCAGGGTCTCGCTGGCGGGCACGGCATCGATGCCGATGGCCCAAAGATCGTGCGTGCGGGTTTGCAGGTATTTCAACACGGCGTCGTCCGCATCCCAGTACTTGCGCAAGAAATCGCGGTAACTGATGTGCTGCAAGATCCTCAGTCGCTCGGTCGCCGGGAGACCTGCCAATACATCGCGGTCCGACCAGCACAGCTCGAACAATTGGGCGCGCGCGCGGTCATTGAGCGGCATTTGCGCGATGTGGGCGCGCAGCGTCGCGGCATCCGAACCGGCGTCGCCCCAATCGTTCCAGCCGCCGAAGGGACGCCGAACCAGGCGGTCGACGCCGAAGGTCTCCTGCTTGAAGAACGTCGCATGGTTCAGCTTCCAGCGCTCATAGAAGCCTTGGTCGAAAGCCGTGTCGAAGCGACCGAGATCGACGCCTAGTTCCGAAAGCAAGCCCTTCGCGACGCGACTGTACTTGGTCTTGGGCGAATCGATCGATTGCGTTCCGCCATAGCCGAGCAGCATCTTCCCGTCGATTTGAAATTCGTTGCGCTTGGCGTGGCCACCGAAATCGTCATTGGTCTCGAGAATCAAAATACGGGCGTCGGGACGCTGGCGACGATAGAAATACGCGGCCGAGAGGCCACTGAGGCCGCCTCCGACCACGATCAAGTCGTAACTTTCCGTGACCGGCGTGGCGCTGAGGTCGAAGCCGCCACCGTCGCGCAGCCGGTGTGCAGCCTCGAACGAGCCGACATGGCTGCCGCGTAAACCCGCGCGTGCCGGAGGATAGGGATTGACCGTCGTCTGCGTGCCGTCGGGAGCGGGGCTGTTGCCAGGGGTGCCGGCGCGGACACTGGTCGCGGCGATGGCGATGGCGACCCCGTTGATGAAATCTCGGCGAGTAATGCGGTCGGTCATGGTGCGAATCACTGTACCCGATCAGGGTTCCTGAGGTAAATTTCCGGCGGTATATTTCCTTGCACTTCGTGATTAGAACCGCGTGGTCATTGGGTACAATCGACTCATGAATCAAAAGTGGATCCTGCCTGCCGGCTTCTTGATCGTCGTTGCCGGCGCCGGCATCTGGTACACCGTCACGCATCGCGCGCCGCCCCCCGCGGCCGAGACTGCGCCCGCGCTTCCGTCGCCCGCTGAACCACCCGCAGAGGCACCGACCTTGCACCCGGTTCCTGAGGAGTCAGGGGCGGCCAAGACTCGGGCGCCGTTGCCGGCCCTGGCGGACAGCGACGCGCCGCTGTTGGCAGCGCTCGGCGAAGTCGTGGGTCCCACCGCGGTCAAGGATTACTTCATTCCGGAAAATGTCGTACGTCGCCTGGTCGTGACGATCGACGGGCTGGCGCGTCCCAAATTGGCGCAGCAGAAATTGCCGGTACAAGCGGTGCCCGGAGAATTCCAGGCGCAGGGCGACGAACTACACGGCACGCTCGATGCGCGTAATTACGACCGCTATAAACCGATGGTCGCCGTGATTCGCGGTCTCGACATGCAGAAGGTCGCGGACGTGTACGTGCATTACTATCCGCTATTTCAAGACGCCTACCAGAATCTCGGATATCCGAACGGCTATTTCAACGATCGCTTGGTTGCGGTGATCGACGTGTTGCTGGCGACGCCGGACGTCGCCACACCGATCGAGTTGACCCGTCCGCGCGTCATGTACGAGTTCGCGGACCCGGCGCTCGAGGCGCTGCCTTCAGGCCAGAAAATCCTGCTGCGCATGGGTCCGGACAACGCAGCGGCGATCAAGACCCAGCTCAAGGAGCTGCGAACCATTCTAACCGCAGGCCCGCTCAAGCACTGAGCGCGGCACGTCACGCAACCACGGCTTGCGCGACACACGCGCAAGTCGCCCCCTGAACCCGGCGTTACATTCCCGTCACGTCGGTAGCCGAAATCGAAACTGTGACGTTGTAGCCTAAGTAGACCGCTCCTTGGGCTTATCATTTGTCATATGTTTAAATCAGGATGGTGAAAAATGTCTAATCAATTCAATCGTCCCGGTGATCTCGCGCTGGTTCGGGGTCGCCAAATGCTGGCGGTTGCCGTGTTCGCCACGCTGGGCGCCTGTACCGTGCAGGAGCGCGTTTACGTGCCGCCACCGCGTGTTTACGTGCCGCCACCGCCGCCGGCCGCGAGCGTTGAAGTCGGGGTCGAATTGACTGCGACCGAGCCCCCGCCGCCGTTGCCGGAATACGAACAGCCGCCTTGCCCTGAGGATGGCTATCTATGGACCCCGGGCTATTGGAGCTACGGCGGTGGTGGTTATTACTGGGTTCCCGGCACCTGGGTGCAGCCGCCGCGCGTCGGCGTCCTTTGGACGCCCGGCTACTGGGGCTTCGCGGGCGGTGTCTATGGCTTTCACGCCGGCTACTGGGGTCCGCACATCGGCTTTTACGGCGGTGTGAATTACGGCTTCGGCTATGTCGGTGTCGGCTTTGCGGGCGGACGCTGGGACGGCGGTCATTTCGCCTACAACACCGCCGTCAACAACGTGAACGTCACGGTGATTCACAATACCTATAACCAAACGGTGATCAACAACAATGTGACCGTCAACAACCGCGTCAGCTTCAACGGCGGCGCGGGCGGTATACAGGCCGCGCCTACCGCGCAAGAGCGTGCAGCTGCGCAAGAGCCGCACGTTCCGCCGACCCCGGCGCAGGTGCAGCACCGTCAGCAAGCGGCGCAGAACCCGGCATTGGCGGCCAAGAACAATGGTGGCCATCCGGCCATTGCCGCGACGCCTAAGCCTGGTGCTTTCTCGGGTCCCGGTGTCGTCGGTGCGCGTAATTCGGGGGCGGTCATGAACCACGAACCGCCGGCCAATTTCGGCAACACCGCGCGTCCGCAGACCAATATGGCGCCGCATGGGAATACGGCACCGCCGCCGGCGCCGAAGCCCGCGGTCAAGCAACAGGCCAAACCGCCGGCGCCGAAGCCGCAGCAGCAGAAGCACCCGCAGGAACCTCACAAAGAGGGTGACCGGCCGCGTTGAGTTGGAGATGAGGGCGCTGTGAGGGCAGTCATGCCGTTGCGGCGCCCGATTAACGGGACGCCGGCCTCGTCATGAGGTCGGCGTCGATTGCTGCCCTGCCCAGTCTTTGATCGCACGGATGTCCTCCGGCGTCGTGCGGCAACAGCCGCCGATCAGTCTTGCTCCTTGTTCGTACCAAGTTCGCGCGTCCGCTGCGAACGACAGCGATCCCGTCGCGACGTGCCAATGTTTTCCCGACCCGTCATAGTGTTCGCCCGAGTTGGGGTAGGCGAGCAGCGGCTTGTCGGTGCTGCCGCGCAGATGGCGCAGCAAGGACCCGATATGCGCGGGCGCCGTGCAGTTCACGCCGATCGCGACGACTTGCGCGCACTCTTGCAGTTGCGCCGCACATTCGGCGATGGCTTGGCCCTCGCAGGTCCGCTCGCCATCCCGACAGGAAAAACTGATCCAGGCGACCGCCGTCGGAAACTCCGCGAGCGCCTCGACCAGCGCGATCGCTTCCGGCAGACTCGGGATCGTTTCACAGGCGAGCACATCGGCGCCGGCCGTCGCCAACACCTCGAGTCGCCGCCGGTGAAAGTCGCGCAACTGCGCCTCGCTGACGCCATAGTGACCGCGATACTCCGACCCGTCCGCCAACATCGCGCCATACGGCCCGATCGAAGCCGCGATCAAAGGCTTGGAGCGCCCGACACGATTGGCGGGCACGCTCCAAAACTCATCGCGCGCGAGGCCTGCGAGGCTGATCGACGCTCGCATGAGTTGGGATGCCTCGGTCGCATCGATGCCGCGTGCAGCGAAGCCCTCGAACGTGGCCTGATAGCTCGCAGTCGTTGCGAGGTCCGCGCCGGCTTCGAAATAGTCCCGGTGCACTGCGCTAATCAGTTCTGGCTGCTCGACCAGCAGCTTGGCCGACCAGAGCGGGTCGCGTAAATCCGCGCCGCGACGTTCGAGTTCGGTCGCGAGCGCGCCGTCCAAGATCATTAGACATCGAACGGTCAAAAACTCGGCAATCGGATCGCGGCGGATTGACGGAGTACTCTGCATCGGAGAGCCGATTCTGCCATACTCCGCGGCGCGATCCGATTCAGCCATTATTATTATAAGCGACGTCATTCCGAGACCCCGCGAGTTACCGAATTATGCTTGCCGCGACAACCATCCAGACCCAGCACGCCGACGTATTCACGTTCCTGTGCGGAGATCTGAAAAAGCGGGCGACGGTCAGTCGCACCTGGGATCGCGCCTGTTGTGAGAGCTTGGTGTTCGTCAGCGACGAGGTGCAGCTCGCGGCCGCGCTGCGCGTGAAGCCCGCGATCCTGGTGGTTCAGGCCAAGCTGGCCGGGCTGCTGCCTGCGGAGCCGGTACGCGATACCTGCTGCTTTTCCGTACGCAACGTGCCGATGGGCATGGCGCTCCTGTTTAAGTATTTCGATGCCAAGCGCCTGCGTTTCACGCAATGGGGTGAGCGGCATCCCACCGCGGTCGTGCATCCGGACGCGAAGATCGGCGCACGCGTATTCTTGGGGCCCTATTGCGTGATCGGCGCGCGGGCCTCGATCGCCGACGATAGTTTGATCGGTGCGCATGCGGTCATCGAGAACGACGCGCAGATCGGTCTGCGCGCCGTGATTCATCCGCATGTGTTCCTGGGCGCGGCCTGCGTGATCGGCAATGACTGCGAGATTCATCCGCACACCACGATCGGCAGCGACGGCTTCGGCTATGCGGTGGACCCCTGCGGCAAGCCGCGCAAGATCACGCATCTCGGCAACGTGCAGATCGGCAACGAGGTCGAGATCGGCGGCAATTGCGCCATCGATCGGGCCACGCTGACCTCGACGTATATTCGCTCCGGTACGAAGCTCGACAATATTTGCCACATCGCGCATAACTGCGACTTGGGCGAGAACAGCTTCTTCACCGCGGGCTTCATGATGGGCGGCTCGACTACGATTGGGCGGCAGTTCGTCACCGGCGGCAATTCCGTGGTGACCGCCCACATCAAGATTGCCGACAACGTGACCCTGCAAGGCCGCTCGTCCGTGACCAACGATATCGACACGCCCGGCGCCTATGGCGGTTATCCCTTGCAGCCTCTGAAGGAAGCCATGAAGACCGCCGTGAGCTTGTCGCACCTGAACGAGATCCGGAAAAATCTCCATCGCGTGATGCGACATTTGCGGCTCACTGATCGCTGCCAGGCGGAAGATTCTGTTTGCCCGTCCGAATCGGACATCGTTCCGGCGAAGGCCATCGAGACGATCGACCGTTAAGCTTGGCGTGGCGCGCTGATGGCATCTCGAGGCGGCTCCTCAGGCTCTCCTATTCTTGCGCCCCTGCTGGCGCTCATGATCGCGATGCTGAGTTTTGCGAGCGGCGGCGCGATCGCGAAGACGCTGATCGCGGCTGTGGGTGCCCCCGGCGCGACCGGTCTGAGGATGGCCTTGGCGAGCGTGCTGCTGGTGATTTTCTGGCGTCCGTGGCGTGTTTGGCCGGACGTGTTCCGCCGTGCAGGCGCGCGCGCGCTGCGCGACATCGTCATTTACGGCGCGTCCATGGGAGGCATGAATCTGCTGTTTTACGGCGCGTTGAATCGCCTGCCGCTCGGGATCGCCGTGGCCGTGGAGTTCACGGGTCCTCTCGCGCTTGCGATGCTGAGCTCCCGTCGCGCCTTGGACTTTCTGTGGATCGGCTTGGCGACGGCGGGTCTCCTGGTTTTGCTGCCGATCGGGGCCAGGGCAAGTGCCGTGGACCCCATCGGCATCGCCTATGCGCTCGGCGCCGGCGTCTGTTGGGCGGTGTATATATTGTTCGGCAAGCGCGCAGGCGCCGGTTTCGGTGGCGAGATCACGGCGCTCGGCATGCTCGTCGGTGCCTTGCTCGTCGTGCCCATCGGCATCTTCAGCGCCGGCACGCGCGTGCTGCAAGCGTCGATCTGGCCCGCCGCTTTAGGCGTTGCCGTACTGTCGAGTGCGCTGCCTTATTCCTTGGAGATGTTCGCGCTGACCCGGCTGCCGACGCGCACTTTCGGCATTTTGATGAGCTTGGAACCGGCGCTCGGCGCGCTGGCGGCATTCTGCTTTCTCGGCGAGCGCCTGACCGTCGTGCAGTGGCTCGCCGTGTTCGGCATCATTCTCGCCTCCGGCGGCAGTGCCGCGACGGCCCCCTCCGGAGCCGGCGTCACCCATGCTCCCGAGGCAGGCTGACCCCGGCGCCCGACTGTCGACAGCGCTTAATTGACCGCTGCGCCTAACTGCCCAACATGGCCTTCTTGAGGTCGGCCTGGATGGGCTTCGGCCCCAGCCAAATGGACAGCAGCGCCCGTTGGAAGTCGCGTCCGGGAATCGGCTCGCTCTTTGCCTGAGCGTTGCGTCCGAACTGGGTCGTGCCGTCGGCGAGGAAATCGATGGTCAGGACGTCGCCTTTGTTCGCTGAGCCATAGCCTTTTATGATTGCCGTGAGTGCCTCGAGCTGCTTGCTCAAGTGCGCGACCTCTTCCGGCGTGCTGTTCAAGCTGATGCCTTCGCGCAGGGCGTCGCTCAGTTGTTCGGCGCTGAGGTTGCGCATCAGAATCATCGATACCCGCTTCGAGTTCGCATCGGCGAGCACCTTGTCCGCGTCGGATTGGCGTGCCGTGAGATAGAGGCCGCCCACATAGACGTCGAAGATGAACTTCGTGCGCTTACCCGCGCCGTTCAGGACCAGGGTCGCGGGTCCGACCTGGGCCGTCTCCGCCACGTCGATCCCGTCGACGGTGGTCGGCGCCGCATGCGCCGCGACGCTGACCGCGAGATACAACACCGCGGCACCGGCCAAGGTCATGACTGTCGTGAGAAATTTGGGATGCGCGTGGTAGCTCTCCGGGATCAGATCGCTCGCGCCGATATACAGGAAAAATCCTGCGAAGACCGCGAGCACGAGACCGACCGTTCCCGTCGGCATCGTGACGAGCAACGTCGCAAGAATGCCGGCGGTGGGCGCGAGCGCGTCCGCGAGCAGCCAGGGCAGGGCTTGGCGCCGTGTGCCGCCATTTTTCATCACTATGTTCATGGTATTGACTCCGTCCGAGAAATCATGAGTAAGGACCGCAATGGCGACGATCATGCCCACCGCATGCGAGGCTTGAAAAGCGAGCCCGATGGCCATGCCGTCCAGAAAACTATGCACGCAGAATACGCCCGCGCCGAGGAAACCGCGCTTCGCGGTGACCGGCCGATGCAAGGACAAGACCCGATCGAAGACCAAGTAGGCCAGGAATCCGAGCGCCGTCCAGGCCAGCAGCGCGGTCGGCCCGGGGACCGCGCTCCCGAAGGAAAGTGCTTCGGGCAGCAGATCGAAGAACGCGACGCCGATCACGGCACCCGCGCTGAAACCCAAGATCAGGTGCAGCTTGTCCTGCAGTTTCCAGGCGAGCAAGCCGCCCGACATCGTGCTGGTGAAGGCGGCGCAGGCGACGAGGGCGAGTAGCACGCGATGAATTCCTGAAGCGAGACGGCCGCGAGGGACCCGCAAATTTGCGAGCGACCCGGCAGATTACCGCGAAACTTTAATCCGATCTCCATGAATTGCGAACGCGATCACAAACGCTTTGCGATATGTCGCAACAATGGCATCGACCCGGCGTTTTATCGGGTTTTCGGTCAACACAGTGCGACGTTTTCACTATAGGAGTTTTCATGCGTAAGTATCTAACAGCCACCCTCGCGGCGGGCGTCATGACCGCAGGGCTTGCACATGCAGGCACGGCGACGACGACGTTTGCAGTGACTGCGACGGTGCAATCGACCTGCGCCGCCACCGCCACGGCCCTGGCCTTCCCGAACTACACGCCGGGTGGCGGCGCGGTTCTGCAGACCAGCACGATCAGCGTCAAATGCACCAAGAATACGCCGTACACGGTGTCGCTCAACGGCGGTCAGACGACCGGCGGCACGGTCGCCCAGCGCTTGATGGCTTCCGGCGCCAACACGCTGCAATACAACCTGTACACCGACAATACCTACGCCACGGTGTTCGGTGACGGCACGGGCACGAGCAAGACCGCGACCGGCACAGGCGCGGGCGTTGCCACGGCAAACACCTTGACCGTCTACGGTCAGTTGCCCGACAGCGCGGCGAACCAGGCTGCGGTTCCCGCCGCCTACACCGACACGATCCTGGTGACCGTCAACTATTGATCCGTATCGACGGTTAGCGCGCACTCAACCGAGCAGCGCGGCGGTGGCTCTCCGGCCGCCGCCGCAGCTGCGGAGATTTGGCAATGATCAATCGAATTGGCAGTGTATTTCTCGTGGCGGGGACCGTCGTCGGCGGCCTCGCGCAGGCAGGGACGGCGACGACCACGTTCGCGGTCACCGCAAACTTACAGGCGACTTGTTCCACCACGGCGACCGCTTTGGCTTTTCCGGCGTACACGCCGGGTGGCGGCGCCGTCGTGCAGACCAGCACGGTCAGCGTGAAGTGCACGAAAAATTCCGCTTACACGGTGGCGCTCAACGGCGGCAACACCACGGGCGGCAGCGTCGCGCAACGGCTCATGAACTCCGGCGGCAACACGCTGCAATACAATCTATATACGACGGCGACCCATGCGACGGTCTGGGGTGACAGCTCCGGGACCAGCGTGACGCAGGCGGGCACGGGCGCCGGGCTTGCAACTGCGAATGTCTTGACGGTGTATGGACAGGTGCCGGACAGCACCGCAAATCAGCTGGCGGTGCCGGGCGCCTACAGCGATACGATCACCGTCACGGTTAGTTACTAGTTCAATGGCCACGCACAAGAGCCCGCGGTCTCTACTGTGCTGGCTATTGCTCGGCGTCGGTGTGGCGAGCTCGGCTGCCGAGGCCAGCAGTTTCAATATTTCACCGATCCGCGCCGAGTTGAGCACGGCACATCCCACCGAAGTGCTGACTTTGACCAACGCCGAAGATGCGCCGGTCGTCGTCGAAGTCCGCGTCGTCAAATGGTCTCAGGTCGACGGCGCGGAGCAACTCGACGACACACGCGAATTGCTCGCGACCCCGCCCGTTCTGCAGATTCCCGGCACCAAGGACCAAATCGTGCGCGTCGCGTTGCGCCGCGAGCCGGACCCTACGAATGAACTGACCTATCGGCTGATCTATCAGGAGATACCGCAAGCCGCCGCGCCGGAGTCCACGGGCCTGCGCGTCGCTCTGCGGCTCAGCATACCGGTGTTCGTTGCGCCTGCGCATGGCAAGGCCAAGGCCGATCTACTCTGGGAGGCGCACTGGCTCGCGAACGGCGATCTGGAATTGGCGGCTAGCAATCATGGCAAGGGCCACGCACAAATCATCGACTTCGATCTCACCTTGTCCGGCGGCGCGATCACTGTGCACGGCAATACGGCCAAGTACATTTTGGCCGGCAGTCGCATGGTCTGGACGCTGAAGCCCCCCGCCGACGCGGACAAACACGGCCCGATCGCCATTCACGGCCGCAGCGACCAAGGCGATTTTTCAGCCGACGTTGCCACTAACGGTATCTAGTCCCGGGCGAATGGGACGTGCGCATTCGTCGTGCAAGGCCTCTCCGCACTCGCTATCGGACATATTCTGGCCTCCTATTTATCCTGTCGTTCGGCGTGCTATCGCTGTGTTGCGCCCCGTCGGTGCCGGCGGCCACCGCAGGTGAGGTACAAGAGGCCGTGCTCGACGTGACACTGACTCCGGAGGGCGACGGCGAAACCATGGTCGTGCTGCGCAAAGCCGACGGCACGGTCTATTTGGACGAGACGGAATTTGAGCAGCTGCGCATCCGCTTGCCCGAGACCAAGGCTTTCGAATACGAGGGACGTCGTTATTATTCACCGGCGGCGATTCGCGGAAGTCACGTGAGCATCGACGAGGCGCGGCAACGCTTGCTCATCCTCTTGCCCGCTACGGCGCTCGATACGACGCACTTGAGCGTCGGGCAACGCCGCAGCCCGACAATCACCCCAGCCTCGCCCGGCGGGTTCCTCAACTATCAAGTCTATGGACAGCAGGTCGAGGGCGCCACGAGCGGCGGCGTGTACGGCGAACTCGGTCTGTTCGCCGCGGCCGGCGTGATCACGAGCACGGCCGTCGGTCGTGACGGCAACGATCAAGCGAGTCTGATTCGCTTGGATACGACCTACACGCGCGACTTTCCCGATCAGCTCGAAACGCTGAACCTTGGCGACGCGATCAGCGATCCGGGCAGCTGGGGCGATTCCGTGCGTTACGCCGGCGTTCGTTGGAGCCGCAATTTTGCGCTGCGGCCGGATCTCTTGACGACTCCCTTGCTCACGACCAGCGGCACAGCGACCGTGCCTTCAACGGTCGATATTTTCGTCAACAATCAGCTCGTGTCCACGAGCCAGACACCCGCGGGTCCGTTCGTCATCGACCGGCTGCCGGCGGTCTCCGGTACCGGTGATGTGAGCGTGGTCGTGCGCGATGCGCTCGGGCGCGAGCAGGTGGTGACGCAATCGTTTTACTCGAGCAACAGCTTGCTCGCACCCGGGCTCACCCAGTACTCGTTCAATCTGGGTCAGATCCGCAACGATTATGCGAGCGCGAGCGATCATTATGGCGATACGCTCGGCGAGGCGAGCTATCGTCGCGGCATCAATGACACCTTGACGCTCGAGGGCCATGCTGAATACCTCGTTCACGATGCGCATGCCGCGGGCCTGGATGCGGCCATCGGCATCGGCAAGATCGGCGTGCTCAATCTCACCTCGGCTTTCGGCGGCGACGGATCGGGCTCTGGGTGGTTGACGGGTATCGGCGTCGAGCGCCGGGCCTCGCGCCTGAGCTTCGTCGCGAGCAATTACTGGGCCGGCAGCAATTTCGCGCAGGTCGGGCAGCCCCTGGATCCGAGCACGCGCGTGCGCGAGCGCAGTCTCGTGCAGACCGGGATGAGCTTCGGTCGCTTCGGATCGGCTTCGCTCGCCTACGTGCGGCAGGTGTACCGCGACACGCCCACGCAGCAGACTATGAGTTTCACCCAGAGCGTCAGTCTCGGCCGTTCAGGCACTTTGAATTTGACGCTGACGCGAACCTTGAGCGCCGCCGGACTGCCGGGCCAGAACAGCCCCAGCCAGAACGCGACGAGCGCGTACTTGATCTACGTGCTCCCTCTCGGCGGCCGCAGCGCGGCGACCTTGACGGCACTCGGCGGCAGCGGCAGCGGTGCACCGCCAAATGCGCTGCAGGCCTCATTGACCGAGAGCCCGCCGGTCGGCCCGGGCTCGGGCTATCGCTTGACCGCTGCAACGAACGGCGACTACGACGCCGACTGGCGCCAGCAGTTCAGGACGGCCGATCTCGAGGTCGAGGCCGCGCAAAACAACGGCGTGTCGGGCCGCAGTGCCTACCTCAGCGGTGCCGTGACCCTGCTCGACGGACAGACGAATGCCACGCGTCAGGTCAACGGCAGTTTCGCGATGGTCGATGTCGCCGGACTGCCGGATGTGCCGGTCTACGTCGAGAATCAATTGACCGCGCACACGGATGCGACGGGCAGGGCGCTGCTGTATAACCTGCGGCCCTATGAAGCGAATCACATCAGCATCCAACCGACGGAGTTGCCGCTCGACACGACGATCGCGGCTAGCAGCGAGATCGTCGCGCCGCCCTATCGCAGCGGCGTCGTTGCGCGGTTTCCGGTCGAACACGTGCGCGGCGGGACGTTCCGCTTGGTGACTGAAACGGGTCAACCGCTACCAGTCGGGGCACAAGTCAAACTCAAGGGTAAATTGTTCCCGGTCGTGCTCGACGGCCTGGTCTACGTCACGGGATTCGACCATGGGCTCGCCGCCGAGGCGAGTTGGCCCGGCGGCCACTGCAGTTTCCGCCTCGATCCACCGCCCCCGGGTGATCCGCTGCCGGACATGGGGGTCGTGACTTGTCGTGCCGATTCGGCCGGCGGTGCGAGGAAGCAATGAGCGGCCGACTCCTAGTTGCGGCGCTGTTGCTCGCTTCGCTGTTCTCGCCGCGGGCGCAGGCGGCCGTCACGGTCAACTGCACGACGACCGCCGGTGGCATCGCTTTCGGCGTCTACAATCCCCTGAGCAGCGTGGGTACGGCATCGACGGGGAGCCTGAAGGTGGTTTGCACGGGTTCGGGCTTTGGCGCGACCACGATCACCGTCGACGTGAGTCTGAGCCCCGGGCTCAGCGGCAACTACGCGACGCGCACCATGCTCTCCGGCAGCAACGTGCTCGACTACAATATTTATTGGAGTACGGCCTACACGCAGATCATCGGTAACGGCACGGGCGGATCGTACTCGGGGTCGGCCGGTCCGATCACGATCATTGCGGGTGGCAGCGGGGAGGCGACCGGCACGATGTACGGCTACATCCCGCCAGCGCAAGATGTCGCGCCGGGCGGCTACGCCGACGTGATCACGGTGACGGTTACTTACTAGCGGTCAGTGCTTCCAAGGGTCGCGCCGTGATCTGCAGCGGCCATGGGTAGCTCCCAGCGACGGCGCCGGGTGCAAGACCGAGCCGCAGGTGTAGCGAGAGCTTGGCGGTCTGCGCCTTCTGCCAGCGCTGCACGACCGTGCCGCCGTCGGCGCCAAGGTGCGCCTCGCCGTCCAAGCCCTGAATCACGAGCGAGGTGAACAGCGGCGCCAGGGTCACGATGTCGAGCACGAAGCCGTCCGGGCTATTGCTGCGAATGTCCAGGGCGACGGGATCGCGAAGGTCGATAAACCCGTGCTGCAGATCGAGCGCCGAGATCTCGAGGCGCGCCGGCAAGGTCGCCCGGTCGATCCTCGCGACCGCGACCACCGTCGCGCTGACCGTAAAACTGGTGCGTGCTTCCTTCGCCGGGGCTGAGCCCACGGCGAGCGCAATGCCCGTGAGCGCGAGGCCCAGCGCCGATCGACGTGCCAGTTGCTGATTTACATGTTTCAATCCCTTCCGTAACGGCAATCAGGCGGCGGACTTGAGTCGTCCTTGCAATCCGAACGGCTAACATAACGCGGTTTTTTTCATGAAGATAATGTGGATGCCTTTGCTGATTGTCGGTTGCGGGAACGCCCTAGCGGGCGCCGAACCGGCGCAGCTCGTGGAGCCAAACGCTGCAGGTGCATCCGACCTCTCGCCCGTGGTCGTCACGGCGACGCGAACGCCGCAGGCGAGCTTCGACCTGCCGCTGGCGATTTCGCGCGTCGATCGCGAACAAATTCGCGATGGGCAACCCCAGGTCAATCTGTCCGAGTCGCTCGACGTCGTGCCGGGGATCTCGGTGCAGAGTCGCCAGAACTATGCGCAGGACTTGCAGATCTCGATCCGCGGCTTCGGTGCGCGCTCGAGTTTCGGCGTGCGCGGCGTGCGGCTGTACTCCGACGGCATCCCCGGAACGATGCCTGACGGGCAGGGGCAGTTTTCGCAGTTCGATCTGGGGTCGGCCGATCACATCGAGGTCTTGCGCGGCCCGTTCTCGGCACTCTACGGCAATTCATCGGGCGGCGTGATCTCCGTGTTCACCGAGGATGGACCGCCGGGCAATGTCGTCGACGCCACGGCCGCATACGGAACGTTTGCGACGCAGCGCTACGCCTTGAAGGACGCCGGCGATACGAACGGCATCAACTACGTGGTCGACGCCGCGCATTTTCAAACCGACGGCTATCGCGACCACAGCGCCGCCGAGCGCAATAATTTCAATTCCAAGCTGCATGTCGATCTCGCCGGCGCGGGCAAGCTCACCCTGGTCGGCAACATCGTGCAAACGCCCTATGTCCAAGATCCTCTCGGGCTCACGAGCGCGCAGGTGGCGGCGGATCGGACGCAGGCCGGGACCAATGCCTTGGCCTACGATACGCGCAAGTCGCTGCGCCAGGAACAGGCGGGTGCGATCTATGACAACGATTTGACGGAGACTGACTCGCTGTCCGCGACGCTCTACACGGGGCATCGCGCGACGACCCAGTTCCAGGCCATTCCGGCCGCGACGCAGACGGCGCCGACCAACCCCGGTGGCGTCATCGATCTCGCGCGCAATTTCTGGGGCATCGATGTGCACGGGCTCGATCACCGCGAGGTCTTCGCTACACCCTTGCAACTGACTGTGGGCTTGAGCTACGACGATCTCGAGGAGGCGCGGCGCGGTTATCTCAATTTCATCGGCGATGAACTCGGTGTCGAGGGGGATCTGCGCCGCGACGAGGCGAACCATGTCTACGATCTCGACGAGTATCTGCAGGTGCAGTGGGATCCGAGCGCGCGCTGGCGCTTGCTCGCGGGCGTGCGCAACAGCGTCGTCGACATCACGTCGCACGATCATCTGCCGGTTGCCGATGGTCTCGAGGACAGCGGCGTGCGCTACAGCGCCACGAACCCGGTCGGCGGTGTGGTCTACCGCGTCGCGCCTTCCCTCAATGCCTATGCGTCCTATGGCAAGGGGTTCGAGACCCCGACGCTCAATGACCTCGCGTATCGCTCCACCGACGGCAGCGTACCGGGGCTGAACCTCGGTCTGCAGGCGGCACGCAGCGACAACTATGAAGTAGGGCTAAAAGCCGGCGAAGGCTGGTTGCGCGCCGATCTCGATGCGTTCTACATCACGACCGAGCACGAACTCGCCGTGCTGCAAAACGCGGCGGGCCGATCGGTCTACCAGAACATCGGGGAGACGCAACGCAAAGGCGTCGAACTGTCGGCCAATGCGCTCTGGGCTCATGGGTTCAGCGCCACCCTGGCCTATACCTATTTGCATGCTGTGGTCGAGCAGGCGTATTCGACCTGTGTCGGGACGCCCTGTCGGCCGGCGACGGTGCAGGCAGGCAGTTATCTGCCGGCGGTGCCGATGAACGCTCTGTATGCGGGTTTGACCTGGCGCTACGAGCCGCGCGGCTTCACGGCGACGCTGGAGGCGCAGGGCCGCGCGCAGATCTACGCCGATGACCGCAACACCGCGGCGGCGGGTGGCTACTGGGTCGAAAATCTGCGCTTCGGTTTCGAGCAGCACACTGGGGGCTGGAAATTTCGGGAGTTCTTGCGGGTTGATAACCTGCTCGACCGGGCATATATCGGCAGTGTGATCGTCAACGAAAGCAATTCGCGCTATTTCGAGCCGGCGCCTGGCCGCACGGCCATGATTATGTTCAATGCAGCATGGCACAGCGATTGAGTCCGTGCTGCGGATGATGGCTGCGCCGGCAGCATTTAGTCCTATGTGCGGTGTACACCAGATGACGCGAACTGCGTTGAGTAAGATAGGTCTATTCTCGAAATGGGTTCAGAGGGGTCGATCCCCGGAGCATCTTCATCATGAGTACTAAAATCGGTCGTTTGAGCTTGCTTGCCGGTGCGCTTGGATCGCTCCTGGCCCTGGGCACTCCTGCGTTCGCGCAACACGGCGGCGGTGGCGGTGGTCATGGAGGCGGCGGTCACATGGGCGGCGGTGCCCACAGTTTTTCCGGCGGCGGCGGCCATGCGCCGGCGGCGCACGGCTATGCGGGCGGCGTCGGTCATGCGGGCTATTCCGGAGGCTACGGCGGCGGTCACGTGAGCGGCGGTTATGCGGGCCATCCGGGCGGCTATGGCGGCCGGCCTGCCGGCTACAGCGGCGGCTACTATCACGGCTATTCGACCGGCGCCTATTGGAACGGCGGCTACTGGCATGGCGGTTACTGGCCGCGCGCTTATTATGGCGTCGGCTTCTCCTGGTTCCTGCCGGTACTGCCGCTTGCGTACGCGACCTACTGGTACGGCAGCGTTCCCTACTACTACGCGAACGACGTCTATTACACCTGGAACCCGAGCTACGACGGCTATGTCGCCACGGACCCACCGCCCGTGGGCGATAGCAGTGGCGCAGCTGCCGCGCCGGCTGACCAAGTACAGGGCGATCCGCAAGCAGCAGGTGCGCCTCCGCCCGCAGGCCAGGTGTTCATGTACCCGAAGAACGGGCAGAGCGAGGAGCAGCAGTCGACCGACAAGCGCGAGTGTCAGCAGTGGGCGAGCAGCCAGGCGAACCCGCAGAACCCGGACGACTATCGCCGCGCGATGATGGCCTGTATCGAAGGGCGCGGGTATAGCGCGCAGTAAGGCGCTTAAGCCCCTCGCGAACGCTCAATGGTTAGCGAGGGGCGAGCCGGTCAGTTCCAGCAAGTCGACGTATTGTCGGTTCCGCCCGCCATCGTTGCAGTTCGCGCTCCGGCCGACGTCACCGTGAAGCTGGCGCAGGCGACGTCATTGACCTGATCTCCGACCGCAGTGGCGGTGATCGAATACGTGGCGGGTGTGCCACCGGGCGCGGTTGCCGTTGGCGCCGTTGCAGGGTTCGTGGTCGGAGTCGCAATGGTGTAGTCGGCCGTCGACCCGCTGCTCAGCGATACTGGGAATGCTGAATATCCTAGATCGGTGGCGGTCGTACTGTACGTGTTGTTTGCGCTGAAGTACCGCTCTTCCAAACTCGCCATATTGAGCAGCGCCGACTTTGCATCGGTACGACGCGCCTTGCGCGTGTAATTGATATAGGACGGGATCGCGATGGAGATCAGGATCGCTGCGATCACCATGGCGACGAGCAGTTCAATCAGGGTGAATCCCAGCACTGTGCGCCGCGCCGCGCGTCGCCGGCCGTGCACCCCGATCTGTGTGGATGATTGTCTATTCATGGTGTGATACCTGCTCTAGCGCCGTTGAATCCAGGTGAGCCTGCTGCCTTTGTAGTTGTTCGGGGGATTGATGGGTTTCGCTATGGCTCCAGTTCCCGTCTGGCTCAGGAAATAAAACTGGCTCCCGCCTTGCAGGGTCGAGACGCTGCCGGTGCCACCGTAGGCCGCGCCGCTCACGGGTACGGTGCTTGCCGTCGACCCGCTCCCGGTCGTGTTCGTCGTGGTCACGTTTATCGGCGAATACGTTGTCGGGTTATCGAAGAACGATGAACTCAAGGCACCGCCGGTGGCTGGATTGAGGGCCATGGTCCAGCCGGACGCCGCGCTATTGAAGCACATCGTCGGCGCTGTCGCCGGGGGTATCGTCGTATTGATGATCAAGGTTCCGAGCGCGAGCACCGGATTGTAGATCACCTGTTCCCATACGACGGGGTTGTTTGCGTAGCTGGCGTTGCCGTTTTGCGGCACCGCCGGATCGGGTGGATAGGCGTTGCCGGAAACGAGATTCAAATACCAGCCGTACTGCGTGCAGCCGGGCATGTCCGCCCAGCAAACCGTGTTGGCGCTCACGGTTCGATAGTCACTGCCGGTGTTTGCCACCGTCGCCGCAACCGTACCCGTAATTGTTTGCACCTGAAGGTTCGTGGTCCCTGCAATTGCCGTCGACGGCGCGCTCACCCCAGAGCCGGGGAGACTATCGTAGGGCACGGAGGATTTCGAGTTCCAATAGGCGAGGTTCCAGTCCCAAATGCCGAATATGCCTTGTTGGCTGGTCGCATAGGTCGCCGCGGAGCCATTGGTCACTTCGGCAAGTTTGCCCGTGCCAAATTCCACGAGGATCCTGGGATTACCATTGGTGTTGGCGATCGCCGCCACGATGACTTGAGTCGTTATCGGCTCATTGCTCGGAGTCGTATACAAGGGAACCGGCGTCGCGGAACCCCCGGCATTTATCGAGGTTCCCGCTGCATTCGTCACGCCCCAATTACTAGGATTCGTGCTCGTCAGGTCGAATCGCCAGACGTTGCCTTGTAGGTCTCCTGCGTACACATAATCGGTAATGTGATCGCTGTCGAGATCGGCCGGGCCAGTATAGAAAATCCCATTGGGGTTCGTGGTCGAAGCTGTACCCGTACTGAGATAATAAAAGGTGATGCCGGACCCCGGCGAACCGGTCGTCGCGGGATCGATCAGCATCACATAAATCCCGGCGTCTCCACCGACGCTGTCCCGGCCATTGCCGAATACGGCTCCCCAACTGCCGTTGTGGAAGCGACGGATTTGAGGCACGCCGAAGGTCTTCCCCAGATGGTTGCCGCAAGGATTGGTCGCCGATGCATCGTTGACGCACGTGAGGTTCGTGCTCGCTACATAGGGCGTGACCGCCGTGACCGTATTGGTCGTGACGCCCGCTGTCGTCGTGCTGGTCGTCTGGGTCGTCACGATATCCGTGCTCCAATCGCCGATGACGACGGCCGCCGCATTGGCGCTGCTCTCGCTGAATACGGTTGGGTCCGTGATGTCGAGCGCGTAGATGGACTGACCGCCCGGTCCTAGACCGCCGACCAGCCAGGTGTGCCATTTGCCGCCATAGAAAAGATCGCCGGTCCCCGGCGGTGCATCGACATCGAAATGATGGCCGTATTGCGGGTCGGAATAATTGTCGGGAGAGTTATATCCAAGGCCGGTACCCGTCGGGTTGAGGGATGCGGTTTGAATGTTCTTGAGGACCTGCTGTGGCATGTAGGCGAGCACTTCCAGACCGTCGTTGGTGGATTCCTGGTAGGTGGTCGGGGTGCTGAAGTAGCCGGATCGGAAACCATGCAGGAAACCGTCGTTGGCGCCGGCATAGACGACGTTGGTACGGTTCTGATAGCCGGTACTGGAGGAAAACGTCACGTACGTCTCCCCCGAGTTCTCAACCGTAGGATCGCTCGTGCCGTCCAATTGATCCGACCAGACGAGCGGAAAACTTGCGTTCGGCGGCCCAACCCAGGTCGGGCTCGAATCGATGATATCGCCGAGCACACTCGCACGATCCCGGAACACACCGACGTAAGTCGTGCTGCTGGTGGGGGTCTGCTCGTTGCTGCGGTCACCGCGCAGGAAATTGAGCCGCGCGTTTGCGCTCGGCGGCGCGGTGGATGGCGTCAGAGTCGCCGCATACGCATCGCCCGCGTCGAGTTGCGCTTGCTGCGCGGTGGTAAGATTGGCCCACTCGAAAGGAATTCCTTGGGTACCGTTCCAGGTCAACATGACGCGACTGGTCGGACTCTGAGCGGCGATCGGTCCTGTCGGACCGGTCTGATCGCAGACCTGACCCGCTGTGAGTCCGGTGAGCACGCAGGAACCATCCCAGTTGATGGTCGAGCTGATCACGAGGTCGTTCGGGTTGCTATCCCCAACCGGCTGACCGATGTATTGCGAGGTCAGTGAGCCGGCCAAGGTCGACGGATTGTAGTAGGCGAAATAGGCCTGCGTGCCGATCTGTACCTTGGCGGTCTGCTTCTGGTTGAGGCCCGCCGAGCTCTGCGAAACGTTCGCGGGCGTTGCCTGAAAGCACATGATTTCGTGAATATTACGGTCGCCGCCGGTCGAGCCCGCAAACCCAAAGCGAACATTTGCGGGTACCGGGATGGTGCCGTTTCCCGTGATGTCCTGATTCGTGATCACGTTTTGCTGTGCACCGCCATTATAGCTGTAGGACAAACTGAGCAGACTGATCGGCACTCCCGCCGCATTCGTCGACGGCACAATTTTCAAGTTGTAGACGATCGGAATCGCTTGTGAGCGAATCGTCGCGGACTCGTTGGCGATCTTCCGCGTCGAGGGCAGTACCGAATAGGCGCCGGGAATCATGGCGTAATTGGTCAATGGGGTGGTCGTCTGGACGGGAGCCGCAGGGTTGCTGTAGTTCCAGACATAACCGGTCTTACAAGAGTTCTGCACCGCCGCCGCGGCCTGTGCGGTCGTCAGTGAGGTGGGGTAGTCGGCCGGGTAGTTGGCCATCAACCACGCCACCGTAGTGCTGCCCGGTCCTCGCAACCCAATCCTCCCAGGCTGATAGCCGGGGCCGGTGCTCGTGTTGTCACCTGGATTGAGGAAGTTACCAAACTCATCGATTCCAAGGCCGATGAAGCCGCCTTGCAGGCCGTCATAGCCGCGTGGCATCCCGCCTGTGGTACGAGGAGTCGAGTTGTAGTTCGTGTTCGAACAGCTATAGGCCAAGCTGCCGCCGAACGCGCCTACGTCCGCCGGATACGAGGCATCTTGCAGGAAGAAACTCATACCGTCGGCGCCATCCTTGCCCGCGCCGCCGGAGTCGCCCGCGTAGGTCACGGATGTAAACGACACTTGCAGACCCGATGCACCCGTGCCGGTCAGCGGAAACGTAAAGTTCGACAAGATTGCGCCGGTTTGACTGAACCAGTCCGTGAAGCGCAGCGCGCCGCTGGTCAAGTCGGGCAAGGTGCCTGTGTCGCCGCCGAATTGGGTCGGCCCGCCACTGTAGTACGGCAGGTTGATGCAACCCGGTAGGAAATACGCCCCCGAACTGCCGATTGAGGTGCTCGACGATACCGTCCCCATGGTGAGGCAGGCGCCGTTGAGGGCCGTCCACTGATTCTGTGTGGTCGTGCCCGTGAAATTTTCGGTGAAGGTGGTCTGCGCGAAGGCGTGGCCCGAAATCAGGGCAGCCATCGGCAGCAACATGACGGCGAGCAATTTGATGTGTTTCATTGTGTGCAATCCAGACATTGAACGTTGGTAACGACTTTGTACGTGCTTTCAACTACTGCCGCGGTGTCGGCGCTGCCGCCGTAACCGGCGGCATCGATCTGATAAATCGAACCCTGCGTTCCCGCAGGCCCAAGGTAGGTGATGTAATACATCGGCGTCTGGTAGTAGTTCCCTATGCCCCCCCCTGCGAAGATGTTCATCGTCGGCGGCGCATAGGTGATCCCTACCGGCGTGCCCCCGATCGTCCAAGGCAGGCTCGAGAAACTCGTTGGGACACTCGTGGTCGCACACACCACGGTGGCGGTATAGGACACGGGCGAGTTGCACGGCACTCCGTTCGTTCCGTTACCTTGAGAGAGCCACCATTCCGCATATTGCTCGGCCGTCTCGGCGGCGTTGACCGCACGGTGTTTTTCGCGCATGTTGCCCGCGATTTTTTCGTCCACGCCGAAGCTGCGAAACATGCTGATTGCGAGGATCGTCACCACCAGCAAAAGCAAAAGCGAAGTGACCAGCACCATGCCGCGTTCCTTGGGGAATTCACGCGACCCGATCATGTTGAAACTCCCGTCTTGCTCATGACATCGACAACGCGAGTGAATGCGATCGTCTGTGGGACGTTCGTGGTGGATTGACCAGGGAGCGTTCCGTACATGGGATTGATGAAAGTGACCGTGACCTTTACCGACAACACATTGTTCCAGTAGTTGCCGGCGGTCACCGCAGTGGCGTCGAGATACGAGTCAACCGAGTTGTTGCTGACCGAGGGATTGGTCCGCACACCATAATAAATCTGCATATTGGCGATCCCGGTCACGAGCACGACGGGTTGGGCGCTGTTGAAGGTGCAGAGCAAGTCGTAGCTGCCGGCAACGTTCGGATCGGCGGCCAGACTAAAGGTATTGACCATCAGAAGCTGCGTTGCATTGGTGCTACCGGTGCAGTTGATGGTCTGGTCACCGTTGTTGGTTCCCCAGGTGACGTAGCGCACGGTGAGGGTATCCCCCGGAGCCACCGCCGTACCCGCCCCCGTGCCCACGAGCGATTGTCCCGCAGTCGTGAACGCGCCTGTGACGGGCATGAGCGTGGCCGCCGAATTCAAGGTGGGCTGAGGGAAGTAGCCCGCCGATTGAATCACGTCCGCGATGAGAGTCATGGCCATGCGTTCGTTGTCCTGCAGCTGCGACATGCCGTTTTGCGTAACCGTGGTGCGCTTCATTGCTTGCACCAGGGTCAGCAGGCCGGCCGTCAACAGAAGACCGATCGTGATCGCAATCATGAGCTCCACCAGCGTAAACCCGCGCTGCGTGCCTTTGCGCCGGAACTTGGCCGGCAATGTTCTCGACAAAGAAAAGAGGAGCGTCTTCATGGCTGCACGTACACGACGTAAGTTGGCAATGCGAGGGTGTTCATCGAGGTCTGCGCGCTGTTCAAAGCCACGGCGTTCTCAGCCCACTGAATCTGAATGCTGCAAGTAACGGGCGCCGTTGTGACCGTCGTGCAATTAATGGTCGTGAACGAGGCAGGCAGCAGCGCGCCGATCGCCGTCGCCCAGTTCTGCACGTCATACGCGGCGGTCTGCTCCGGCGAACAGGCCGATGTGCCCGCAACCGTGCAATTCGGGGTCGGTTGCGTGGCCAGTCCTACATCTGAGATGGTCACGGTGCTGCCAACGACGGTCACGGTGGTCGAGGCGGGCGCAAGGTACTGACCCCAATAGCCGCGATCCGCATGCATCGCGGCGGCAAGACTCGATGCCTGTATCGCAGCCAGCGAGCGGCTGCTCGCAACGCCCGTGCTCGATAGCGCCAGCGATTCCATTTTCGCGAGCCCCAGAAGTCCGATGGAGCAGACGAGCAGGGCCACCAATACTTCGACCAGGCTGAAACCCCGGTAACGACTCGACGTGAATCGGCGATTTGCGCGGCTCACGTGCAATTCCCCGTCGGAACTCGTTGCGTCGACAAGGCGCCGACCGGCGTAATCGCGAGACAGCGCGTCCATTGCGTATTCAGGGTCGAGTCATGCAAGAGCATCGTCACCGTCGCGGTCGAGTTCGTCGTGGCGTAACCCTCCCGGTTGAACGTGATGGCCCCAAACGTGCCATTCGAGGGCCGCAACGTGTCCGTCGATGTAAACTTGGTTTGGGTGCGTACCACCGCTTCCGTTGCGGATTGAACGATCTGATCACCGTTCGAGTCGAGGAACACGATCCAGCCCGACTCCCAATCAATTCCGCCATTACAGGTCGCCCCGTCCGACGATGCGCAGACCGTGACGGGCAGGCCTTGCTTTACCGCCTCGCTGCGCGCGAATTGCAGGTCGCCGAGCAGCCCGTTGATCTCGCTGGTAATTCGGTTCGAGGTCGTGATGTACTTGAAGGAAGGCACGCCAATGGCGGCCAAGATTCCCACAATTGTCATGGTCACCACGAGTTCGATCATGGTGAATCCGCCCACCCGGACTGCGCGCCGTATCGTATTCATGAGATCCATCCTAGAGAGGTAAACTTGCACGAGGCTGACAAGTGGTGGCCCGCTATCGGTACTGTGACCTGGCGCACAGTCCGACGGCCGATTTCCGGATCTAGGACCGCGAGTGGCGCACCGCGGGGAATCGCACCGTGACCTTGGTGCCCGATTGATTGGCGCCGGAGTCGATGTCGACGGCCGCATCATAGAGGCCGGCGATCTCCTCGACAATGGCGAGCCCCAAGCCGCTGCCGTGGCCGACCGAGTTCGGCAGGCGGTAAAAGCGTTGGCGCACACGTTCCCGATCGGCTTCCGGGATCCCGGGGCCGCTGTCCTCGACGCTGAGGTAGGGCCGATCTTCGGCCCGCCCGGCGCTGACCGTGACGCTGCCGCCGGCGGGCGTGTACTTCAAGGCATTGTCGACCAGGTTGCTGAGCAAATCGTCGAGCAGGGAAGGGTCGGCGAGCACGCTGGCGGCCTGCAGCTCGGCACCGAGGTCGATGTTCGCCTGGACTGCGCGGTCCAGGAATTTGCTGATGACTTCACGCGCAATCGCGTCGAGTGCGACGGTTTCGCTCTTTGCGGTGATGTTCACGGCCGGGTCCGCACGCGCAAGCGTGAGCAGTTGATTCGCCGAATGCGCCAGCTGCCGCACGCCTTCCTGCAGGGTGGCGAGTCGTTGCTTGATCGGCTCCGCGGCAGGTTCAGCAGCGAGTAGATCCAATTGCGCCAGCATGCCCGTGATCGGCGTGCGCAGCTGGTGGGCCGTATTGGCAATGAACTGCTGTTGCGATTGCACCGAGGTGCGCAGCAGGAAGAACAGTCGATTCAGCGTTGCGGCCAGGGGCGCAATCTCCCGCGGCACGTCGGTCTCGAGAATGGGTCGCAAATCCTGCGGCGAGCGCTCGGCGATCTCGTCGCGCAATTTTCTCACGGGGCGCAAGCCGAGTCGAATCCCAACCCAGACGAGCACCAGGGTGATGTCCAACTGCACGAAATCCCAGAGCAGCGTGCTCAGGAATCCGTATCGCGCTGCGGGCTCGTTGGTCTTGATGTCGGTCGCAACCGTGATCGTGATCGGGCCGCGATCCGACTCGATCGCGGTGGCGAGCAAACGTAGGTTTTGACCCTCGAGCGCCGCGGTTTGAAAGACCGATCGGCCCACCGAGTCCACGGCGAGCGTCGGCAGACCGGCATCGCCGCCGATGAGCTTGCCCTTGGCATCGCGCAGCGCGTAGCGAATCTCCTTGTCCGCGAGCGGGCGGTTCGCGGCCAGCGCGCTTTCGGCCTCCTTGAGGCGGCGATCCGTGCTCAGTACCTGCGGCGCGACATTATTGAAGTAATGCAGCAAGGCGCCGCACAGCGCCAGCAAGGTCAGGGGTACGGCCAGCCAAAGAACCAGCGTGCGACTAATCGAGGTCACAAGTTGCCACCCGTCAGGATTTCGGCTCTTCCAAGCGATAGCCCAAGCCCCGCAGGCTGCGAATCACGGCGGCATCGTCGAGCTTGGCGCGCAAGCGAGACACATGGACCTCGACCGCATTGGCGGTGATGTCTTGATCGGTTTGCGCCAGCGCTTGCTGCAGACGCTCCTTCGGAACGATCAGCCCCGTGCGCCTAACCAGGCATTCGAGCACCAGCCATTCGCGTGCGGTCAGTTCGACTTCCGCGGCGTCAATGCAGAGGCGTTTGCCGGCAAGATCGACAGAAACGCGTCCGAACTTGATCAAGCCATCGCGTGCGCCCCCCGCGCGGCGCACGAGCGCGCGGCAGCGCGCCGCCAGCTCGGCAGGCTCGAACGGCTTGCTCAGGAAATCATCGGCGCCGAGGTCGAGCGCCTTGACCTTGTCCGCGAGCGTGCATCGCGCCGTCAGAATCAGCGTTGGCAGCGCCTTGCCGGCGCTGCGCAAGCGACGCACCAGGGACAAGCCGTCCCGGCCGGGCAGGCCGATGTCGATGACCGCGAGGTCGAAATCCCGATCTGCGAGCGCCGCGAGCGCGGACTCGGCGCTGACCGTGCGCTCTACCGTGAAATTTGCCGCGACCAGACCACGCGCCACCGCATCGGCGACGAGATCGTCATCCTCGACAATTAGGAGTCGCACGCCGGCGTCACTTCAGCGATCGCCGTTCGCCGCACGATCCGGGTCGAACTCAGGCTCCGTGACGCCGAACGCACCGCGCCGCGGCGGCACGAGCGTACGCAGCTTGGCGTCATAGGCCTTGGTGAATGCCTCGACGAACAAGTGCGGAAACCCGTCGGGCGGACTCTGCGACAAGCTCGCGTACAGCTCGCCGTAAAGATCCCAGTACTTGGCCTTGTTCTGGCTGCCGAACACGCCGCGCTTGACGCCGCGTTCGAAGCGTTCCTCCAATTCCTTCGGTTCGAAGCGGGACAGAAGTTCTTCGAGCGCCGAGCGCATGGCGCTCAGCATCGCGGTGTTCTGCGCCTTCAATTCGCGCAGATTCTCGCGCATCGCTTCGACCGAGCCTGCGCGCGAGGAGACCGTCGTGATCAAACGGATCAAGGTATCTTCCACGCCCTGCGTAAACGTCCACGCATTCTCCGCCGTGTCCGCCGCCGGTGTACTCATGCGGAAGCGGTTGCGAAACTCGCCGCGCCCCTGATTCAAATCCATGATTCCGAGCACGGCCTCGCGCAGCAACTGCCCCGCGAGCTGGAGTGCGACGTTGCGCGCCTCGGGTGTCACCATGCGCGGATCGATGCCTGCGCCGCGGCAGAAGGCGCTCAGCCCGACATCGATGTCGCCGTCATAAAGAGGGGCACTCGCGGGCCGCGGCGTCGGCGGCATGCTCGGCGGCGAGGCGTTACGCTCGACCTTCAGCGGTCGCGTCATCATGTGCCACGGAGTTCCCGCCTCGGGTTCCGGCTCCGGCGGGCTGACCGGTTGTCCATAGGCGTTGCGCGCGAGCACATCGGAACCAACGGCCTCGTCGAGGTTATGACTGGGCTCGAGCAGTTCGCTCAAATCGAGGTCGGCGCCGAGATCGTTGGCGGTCGATTTCTTGACCGCGGCCGACGGCGACACGCCATCGTATGCGACCGCGGCGCCCTCGTCCGGCGGAAAGTCGTTGGACGGATCGATGCTGACGAGCATTTCGAACTCGCCGATGCGGACGTAGTCGCCGTCCTTCATCGCGTAATCGCGGAATTTTCCCAAGGGCACCTGGGCGCCGTTGACGTAGGTGCCGTTCGAGCTCGTGTCAACCAAGTAGTATTGACCCGCCCGAAAATCGACACGCGCGTGTTTGCCCGAGAGGTAACGCTCCGGGTCGGGTAGAATCCATTCGTTATCGGTCGCGCGACCGATAGTACCGCCGTGGACACTGAACACCTTGGTCGCTTTCTCGCCAAGGCGGGTCGCATGTTCACTGACGATACGCAAGCGCAAGGCCATTATTTACTCCGTGTTCCGGCTCTGAAATTTTGCGCTAAGTGCTCGTATAATATGGTGAAACAGTATCAATGTCCGGAGCCTGCTAAATGGCCGCGAGTCACATTTTCAAAGTTCTGTTCGTCAATCAGGGCAAAGTCTATGAGATCTACGCCCGGAAAGTCAGTCACGGCACTTTGTTCGGCTTCATCGAAGTCGAAGAATTGGTCTTCGGCGAGCGCTCCACCGTGGTCGTGGACCCGGCCGAAGAGAAGATAAAGGCCGAATTCCACGAAGTAAAGCGTACTTATTTGCCGATGCATTCGGTGTTGCGGATCGATGAGGTCAAGAAACAAGGTGTCAGTAAGATTGTCGCCCTCGAGGGCTCGAACGTCGCCCAATTCCCCGTGCCTATTTATACGCCGGGCGGCGATAGCAACGCCCGCAAATAGCCGCAAACGCGGGGCTGTACGCCATGTTTAGTCTGCCGGGCGGCCCCGCGCTGTCGCAATTCCGGCTCGACAAGCTGCTCACCGAACTGCAGGCGCTACGCCCCGGGGTGACCGGGATTGCGGCGCATTATGTGCATTTCCTGACGGTCGCAGGAACGCTCGGCGAGGCGGAGCTCGGCCAGCTCGCCCGACTGCTCAGCAACGACGATGCTGCGACCGCGGCTGTGACGCCGCCGGCCGCCCGCGAAGTCAGGCATGAGTACCTGCTCACCGTGACCCCGCGGTTCGGTACGGTGTCCCCGTGGTCGAGCAAGGCCACGGACATCGCACAGGTTTGCGGCCTGCAGTATGTGACGCGGCTGGAGCGCGGTACGGCCTATCATCTGCACGCGGGCACGCCTCAGAGCGACCTCGATCTGCGCGCGCTCGGCGCGGTCTTGCACGATCGCATGACCGAGTCGCTGAGCTTGGGGCCGGCGGACTTGCCGGCCTTGTTCGGGATTGGCGCACCGCGGCCCTTGCGCCGCGTGTCCTTGGCGGGTGACGGCGCGGCGGCCCTGGAGCGTGCGAATCGCGAATGGGGTCTCGCGCTGTCGGCGGACGAGATCGAGTATCTGGTCGCGGCGTTTCGCAACCTGCAACGCGATCCGACCGACGTTGAGCTCATGATGTTCGCGCAAGCGAATTCCGAGCACTGCCGGCACAAGATTTTCAACGCTGAATTCATCGTCGACGGCACGCCCATGCCGCAGTCCTTGTTCGACATGATACGCGCGACTTATCGCAGCAACTCGCACGGGGTGCTATCCGCGTATCGCGACAACGCCGCCGTGATCGCAGGCCCCGTCGCAACGCGATTCTTCCCTGACCCTGCGACCCAGCTGTACGGCGGCCACGACGAACCGGTCGACATCTTGATGAAGGTCGAGACCCACAATCACCCCACGGCGATCTCGCCGTTTGCCGGCGCTGCGACCGGAGCCGGCGGCGAGATTCGTGACGAAGGCGCGACCGGTATCGGCGCGAAGCCGAAGGCCGGTCTCAGCGGCTTTTCGGTCTCCAATTTGCGCGTACCCGGATTGCCGCAGCCCTGGGAAGGACCAGAGCAAAAGCCGGCACGAATCGCCTCACCGCTCGAGATCATGATCGCGGGACCGATCGGTGCGGCCGCGTTCAACAACGAATTCGGTCGGCCGATCATCTGCGGCTATTTCCGCAGCTTCGAGCAGGCTGCGAGCGATGGCGACCGGCATTTCGTGCGCGGCTATCACAAGCCGATCATGATCGCCGGCGGACTCGGCAATGTGCGGCGCGGGCATGTGGAGAAGGCCGATGTGCGGGTCGGCGCGCCGCTCGTCGTGCTCGGGGGCCCCGCGATGTTGATCGGTCTCGGCGGTGGGGCTGCGTCTTCGGTCGGTAGCGGCCAGAGTTCGTCGGATGTCGATTTTGCGTCCGTGCAACGCGGCAATGCCGAAATGCAACGCCGCGCCCAGGAAGTCATCGACCGCTGCTGGGCGCTCGGCCCCAGCAACCCCATCTTGCTGATTCACGATGTTGGCGCGGGCGGTCTCTCGAATGCGCTGCCCGAGGCGATCGCGCATAGCCGGCGCGGTGGCCGCATCGACTTGCGCACGATCCCGAGTGCCGAGCCCGAACTCTCGCCCATGGAAATCTGGTGCAACGAAGCGCAGGAGCGCTATGTGCTCGCGCTCGCGCCGGATTCCGTGCATCTGTTCGCGGCCTTGTGCGAGCGCGAGCGCTGTCCCTATGCGGTGGTCGGCGAGATCACCGCCGACGGTCAGCTCGTGGTCAGCGATCCGCTGCTCGCCGGCACGCCGGTCGACATGCCCATCGAGGTCTTGCTCGGCAAAGCGCCGCGCATGACCCGCGACGTGCGCACGCTCGCGCGCACGCGCCCGGAATTGTCGACCCTGGGCGTCACGGTCGAGGCCTCGTTGGAACGACTCCTGCGCCTGCCCGCGGTCGCCGACAAGTCTTTCTTGATCACGATCGGCGATCGCAGCGTCGGCGGCTTGATCAGTCGCGATCAAATGGTCGGCCCCTGGCAGGTGCCGGTCGCCGATGTCGGCGTCAGCTTGAGCAGTTACGACGGGTATACGGGCGAAGCGATGGCGATCGGCGAGCGTGCTCCCGTGGCGCTGCTCGATGCGCCGGCCTCGGGCCGACTCGCGGTGGCCGAGGCGGTCACCAACCTGCTCGCGGCCGATATCGAACGGCTGCAGGATGTGCGGTTGTCGGCCAACTGGATGGCGGCCTGCGGCCAGCCCGGTGAGGACGCGGATCTGTACGCGACCGTGCGTGCGGTCGGCGTCGAGCTGTGCGCGCAACTCGGCATCACGATCCCCGTCGGCAAGGACTCGCTGTCGATGCGCACGGCCTGGCAGGACGCGCGCGGTGAACACACCGTGCTCGCGCCGGTTTCGCTGATCGTCTCCGCATTTGCGCCCGTGCGCGATGTCCGCCTGACGTTGACGCCCGAGATGAACCTGGCGCAGCCTTCGGTCCTGCTGCTGATCGACCTCGGCCGCGGCCGCGACCGTCTCGGCGGCTCCTGTTGGGCTCAGGTGTTCGGCAAGCTCGGCGGCACGCCGGCCGACCTCGATGCACCCGCTTTGCTCGCCGCGTTGTTTGCGGCCGTGACCGAATTGAAGCAGCAGGGCCTCGTACGCGCCTATCACGATCGCTCGGACGGCGGTTTGCTTGGCGCGCTGCTCGAGATGGCCTTCGCCACGCGCTGTGGTCTCGATCTGGATCTCGGCAAGGTGCGCGATCCCATCGCCGCCTGCTTCTCGGAAGAGCTGGGCGTCGTCCTCCAAGTCGCGAGCTCCGATCTCGACGCCGCCCGCGCGGTTGTCGCGCGCCATGGGCTCGGCGACGCCACGCGGGTCGTGGGGCGACCGCAGCCCGGCGACGCGGTGCAGCTGCGCGCCAACGGGGCCCTCGCGTTCGCAGGGTCGCGCACGGCGCTGCACCGCAGCTGGAGCGAGCTGTCCTTCCACATGCAGGCGCTGCGCGATAATCCGCTGTGCGCGCAGCAAGAATACGATCGCTTGCTCGACCAGGACGATCCCGGCTTGCATGCGCGCTTGAGTTACGAGCCCGCGGAGGATGTCGCAGCGCCGTTCGTGCATCGCGGAGTTCGGCCGCGGCTTGCCGTGCTGCGCGAGCAGGGCGTCAACAGTCAGACCGAAATGGCGGCCGTCTTCACGCGCGCCGGCTTCGATGCCTACGACGTGCACATGAGCGATATTCTCGAGGCGCGCGTGAATTTGTCGGACTTCCAGGCCTTGGTCGCCTGTGGTGGCTTCTCCTACGGCGATGTCCTGGGCGCCGGCGCCGGATGGGCCAAGTCGATCCTGTTCAATGCACGTGCGCGCGACGAGTTCGCCGCCTTTTTTGCCCGACCGTCGACCGTGAGTTTGGGCGTCTGCAACGGCTGCCAGATGCTGTCCGGCTTGCGCGAGATCGTGCCCGGCAGCGAGGGCTGGCCACGCTTCGTGCGCAATCGCTCCGAACAGTACGAGGCGCGGCTCGCGCTCGTGCGCGTGCCGGAGTCGAAATCGGTTTTGTTCGCGGGCATGACGGGGTCGGTCTTGCCGATCGTCGTCGCGCATGGCGAGGGCTATGCAGAGTTCGGCGTCGGCGCCGGCGTTACTGCCCAGTCCGCCGCGCAGGCCTTGTTCGATCGCGGCATGGGCGCGCTGCAATTCATCGATCACCGCGAGACGGCGACCGAACGCTATCCTTTCAACCCGAATGGCTCGCCGCAGGGTCTTGCCGGCATTTGCAACGCGGATGGCCGTATCACGGCGCTGATGCCGCACCCGGAGCGCGTATTTCGCACAGTGCAGCACTCCTGGGCGCCCGCCGACTGGGCCGAAGATGGCGGTTGGACGCGGCTGTTTCGCAACGCGCGGGTGTTCTTGGGCTAAGCGGGTACGTCGCCGGGTGCGGGTACCACGAATTTGCGAAACGTCAGTGCCTGCAGCAGACGCGCCTTGCGCACGAAGGTCTGGTAGAGCAGATCGCGCATGACTTCGAGCAGCACGCCCGCTTGCTCCGCGGTTAAATTGGGTTGGTGTGGCCAGGGGTCCGCATCGCTGCCGAACAGCACGCCGCGTACGACGCCGAAGGTCTCCTCGTCGAGACTTGCGAGCTCGCGGATTTCCTGCAAGGTATCGAACAGCGAGAGTTTGCCGCGTTCACCGAGCTCACGAAACAGGGATTGGGCGGTCCGCCGGCTCATCGAGCCGAAGGCGTTGAAGCAGCCCGCCGCGTAACAGCTGAGCGCTTCCTTGAAGAGATTCTCGGCCTCGGCCGGCAGGTAAGTGAGCGGGAAGGTTTCCCGCGCGCGCTCGATCTCGAGGTAGTTACCGCTGAGTTCGACGCTCGTGGCCGTAAAGTTTCTGATCAGGAACTTCAAAAAAATCGGCTCGCCGCAGGCGTCGCAGCGAAACACGAGGCCCGCGTGTTTCGGCCGGTGGCGCGTCAGTTCCTCGAAGCGCGGGATCGCGACCGGTGATAGGTGGGTGAGGGTCTGGCAGTGCGGACAAGTGAGCGCAATGCCCTGATGGTCGACATGTAATTCGTCTCGAGCGTCGATGTGCGTGGTCATATCACCCCGAGAGTGGCTTGTAACGAATCCGGTGCGGCTGCGCCGCGTCTTCGCCTTTGCGGCGCTTGAAGTCCTCGACGTATTCTTGGTAGTTGCCCTCGAACCAGACGACCTGCGAGTCGCCTTCAAATGCCAGGATGTGAGTCGCGATGCGATCCAGGAACCAGCGATCGTGGGAGATGACGACGGCGCAACCCGGAAAAGCCACGAGAGCCTCCTCGAGCGCGCGCAGGGTTTCGATGTCGAGGTCGTTGGTCGGCTCGTCGAGCAGGAGCACGTTGCCGCCGGACTTGAGCACCTTGGCGAGGTGCACGCGATTGCGTTCGCCGCCCGATAGGTCGCCGATCAACTGCTGTTGTTGCACACCCTTGAAGTTGAACCGGCCGACATAGCCGCGCGACGAGGTCTCGTAGTTGCCGACCTTGATCAGATCGAGTCCGCCGGAAATTTCCTGCCAGACGGTGTTCTTGTCGGTCAGCGATTGGCGCGATTGATCAACGTAGGCAAGCTTGACGGTCGGGCCCATGCGGATCTCGCCGCTGTCCGGTTTCTCGATGCCGGACAGCATGCGAAACAAGGTGGTCTTGCCGGCCCCGTTCGGACCGATGATGCCGACGATGCCGCCGGCCGGTAGGCTGAAGCTCAAGGAGTCGATCAACAGGCGTTCGCCGAAGCCCTTGCGCAGATCCTTGCACTCGAGGACCAGGTCGCCCAGGCGATCGCCCGGCGGGATGTAGATTTCATTGGTCTCGTTGCGCTTCTGGAATTCCTGGGACGCGAGTTCCTCGTAGCGCTGTAAGCGCGCCTTGGATTTCGCCTGGCGGGCCTTCGGATTCGTGCGCACCCACTCGAGTTCGCGCTTGAGCGTCTTTGCGAGCGCGTCCTGCTGACGATTTTCCTGCGCCAGGCGCTGCTCCTTCTGCTCGAGCCAGGAGGAGTAATTGCCCTGCCAGGGAATGCCGTGACCGCGATCGAGCTCGAGAATCCATTCGGCGACGTTGTCGAGAAAGTAACGATCGTGGGTCACGGCGATCACGGTGCTCGGATACTCGTCGAGGAAATGCTCCAGCCAGGCCACCGACTCCGCATCGAGGTGGTTCGTCGGCTCGTCGAGCAACAGCATGTCGGGCTTCGACAGCAGCAGGCGGCAGAGTGCGACGCGGCGCTTCTCGCCGCCCGATAACTTTCCGACCACGGCATCCCAGGGCGGCAAGCGCAGCGAGTCGGCCGCGATCTCGAGCTTGCGCTCCAGCTCCCAGCCGCCGACGGCATCGATCTTGTCTTGCATCTTGGCCTGCTCTTCCATGAGCTTGTTCATCTCGTCGTCGGACATCGGCTCGGCGAAGCGATCGCTGATCGCATTGAAGCGATCGATCAGGCTCTGCACGTCGCCCACGCCCTCGGCGACGATCTCGCGCACGGTCTTGGCCTCGTCGAGTTCCGGCTCCTGCGGCAAGTAGCCCACCTTGATGCCCGGTTGGGCGCGCGCCTCGCCCTCGATATCCTTGTCGTTGCCCGCCATGATTTTCAGCAGGGTGGACTTGCCGGAACCGTTCAAGCCGAGCACGCCGATCTTGGCGCCGGGAAAGAAGCTCAAGCTGATGTCGCGCAAGATGATGCGCTTGGGCGGCACGACCTTGCCGACCCGGTTCATGGTGTAAATGAACTGAGCCATGAATAACCTTGATTTATCGTTTCATGAAATGAGAGGAGGGCAACTGTCACGAATTATCCGTGAGTCACCGAGTCTTGTCACGATCAAGCTCGCTGCGTGCTAGGCTTCCATGGCCATGTCCGCACCCACCGTCACCGTCGTCGCGGGCGAAGCGATTGCCCGCTACGGGTTCCCCGGCGGCCACCCATTCGGTGCCGATCGGCACGAGCATTTCCTGCGGGAACTGAGCGCGCAAGGCCTCGCCACCGAGGTGAGCTGGTCCGCGCCGCGCATCGCGACGGATGCGGAATTGGCCTCTTTCCACACGCCGACCTATATCGATTTCGTGCGTGAGCGTTCGGTGCTCGGCAAGGGATATTTGGACGGCGGCGACACGCCGGCTTTTCCGGGCGTGTTCGAGGCTGCGGCGTCCGTCGTCGGCGGCACCTTGGTGGCGCTGGAGGCACTGATGTCCGGTGCGGCGACGCGAGCTTTCGTGCCGATCGCGGGTTTGCATCATGCGGCGCGCGCCCGGGCGGCCGGTTTCTGCGTCTTCAGCGACTGTGGCGTCGCGGTGGAGCAGTTGCGTCGCCATTACGGCATTCGCACGATCGCCTATGTCGATATCGACGCGCATCACGGGGATGGCATGTTCTACGCGTTCGAGGACGACGCTGAACTGCGCTTCGCGGACATTCATGAGGATGGCCGCTATCTCTATCCGGGCACCGGCGCGCGCGAGGAGACCGGCCGCGGCGCGGCCGCGGGCACGAAACTGAACCTGCCGCTGCCCCCCGGATCCGACGATGCCGCCTTCCGGGTCGCCTGGGAGGAGGTGGAAGCGTACCTGCAGCGCTTCCCTAGCGACCTGATCTTGTTCCAATGCGGCGCCGACAGTCTCGCCGGCGACCCGATCACGCACTTACGCTTCAGCGAGGCGGCGCACGCGCATGCCGCGCGGCGTTTGTGCGCGATTGCCGAGTCCCAAGGCCATGGCCGGGTGCTCGGCATGGGGGGTGGCGGCTACAATCCGCGCAATTTAGCCAAGGCGTGGACGGCCGTGGTCAGCGCTTTTCTCGCTAGGGAACCGTAGTCGCATCGGCTACAATCCACGGCTAATTTTTGCCCAGCCACGCCCGCGGAGAGTCTTTCATGTTTACTGCCGAGATGACGATTGCCGGTTTCGATCCCGAGCTTGCCGCTTCGATGGCGAGCGAGCGCCAGCGCCAAGAGGACCATATCGAACTGATCGCCTCGGAAAACTATGCGAGCCCGCGCGTGCTCGAGGCGCAGGGCTCCGTGCTGACCAACAAGTATGCCGAAGGCTATCCCGGCAAGCGTTACTACGGCGGCTGCGAGTTCGTGGATATCGCCGAGCAGCTGGCGATCGACCGCGCGAAGCAATTGTTCGGCGCCGACTATGCCAACGTGCAGCCGCATTCCGGCTCCCAGGCGAATGCGGCCGTGTATCTCGCGCTGCTCAATCCCGGCGACACGATACTCGGCATGAGTCTCGATCACGGCGGCCATCTGACGCATGGTGCGAAGGTCAACTTCTCGGGCAAACTGTTCAAGGCGTTCCAATACGGCATCAAGCCCGATACCGGCGAGATCGACTACGAGCAGGTCGAGCGGCTCGCGCACGAGCATCGGCCGAAATTGTTGATCGCGGGCTTCTCCGCGTATTCGCGTGTCATCGATTGGGGCAAGTTCCGGCAAATCGCCGACGCGGTCGGTGCCTATTTCATGGTCGACATGGCACACGTCGCGGGTCTCGTGGCCGCGGGCGTGTATCCGAATCCTGTGCCGTTCGCCGATGTGGTGACGACGACGACCCACAAGACCTTGCGCGGTCCTCGCGGCGGCTTGATCTTGGCGCGTCCGCACGCGGACTTGCACAAAAAATTCAACTCGCTGGTCTTCCCCGGAACGCAGGGTGGTCCTTTGATGCATGTGATCGCCGCCAAGGCGGTTGCGTTCCTCGAGGCCCTGCAACCGGAGTTCAAAACCTACTCGGCGCAAGTGGTCACGAATGCGCGCGCTATGACGGCGGTCTTGCAGTCGCGCGGCTACAAGATCGTCTCGGGCGGCACTGATAATCACCTGTTCCTGCTGGATTTGATCGACAAGAACATCACCGGCAAAGATGCCGATGCGACGCTGGGCCATGCGCATATGACGGTCAACAAGAATGCGGTACCCAATGATCCGCGGCCGCCGTTCGTCACCAGCGGTTTGCGCATCGGCACGCCCGCCGTCACGACGCGCGGCTTCAAGGAACCCGAAGTAAAGCAATTGGCGCACTGGATTGCGGACGTTCTCGATCACATGGGCGACGAGGCGACCGTGGCACGAGTCCGCGCCGAGGTGGTAGCGCTATGCAAGCGATTTCCCGTCTATGCGTGATCACGCGCCGGCCCGCGTCGGGACGCTCCTAAGAGGCCCCGATGCACTGCCCGTTCTGCGGCCACACCGAGACTAAAGTCATCGATTCGCGCCTCGCCGGCGAGGGACGCCAAATCAGGCGGCGGCGCGAGTGTTTGGCCTGCACGGAGCGATTCACGACTTTCGAGGGCGCCGAATTATTGCTGCCGACCGTGGTCAAGAGCGATCGCAGCCGCGAACCCTTCGATGAGAACAAGCTGCGCGGAGGCCTGCAGAAAGCGCTCGAGAAGCGCCCCGTGAGTCGCGAATCCATCGAGGATGCGGTCGCGCGGATCTGCCACAAGCTGCGCAGTCTCGGCGAGCGAGAAGTCGCCTCGCGCAGCGTCGGCGACATGGTCATGGAGGAGTTGCGACATCTGGACGAGGTCGCCTATGTGCGCTTCGCCTCCGTGTATCGCAGTTTTCAGGACATCGAGGCCTTTCGCACCGAAATCGATCAGCTGCGCCACCATCGCCGTCGGCGCGAGCCCAGCAAGGATCAGTTGCCCCTGCTGCCCGGCGGCGATGGCGACGACGCCAAGAAAAACGACGTGAAGAAAATAAGAGATTGATGCCTCCCGACATGGTCGCCAGTGATCCCGTGCTCGATCAGACTCAGATGGCCCGTGCGCTGCAGCTCGCGGAGCTCGGTCTATTCACAACCGACCCGAATCCGCGCGTGGGCTGCGTGTTGTGGCGTGATGGCCGGGTCGTGGGTGAGGGCTGGCATGCGCGCGCCGGCGAGCCACACGCCGAAGTCCTTGCCTTGCGGGCGGCCGGCGACCAGGCGCGCGGTGCGACCGCTTATGTGACTCTCGAGCCCTGTAGTCACACGGGGCGCACGCCGCCCTGCGCGGATGCGCTGATCGCCGCCGGTATCGCGCACGTGCATTGCGCGACCGGCGATCCCAATCCCAGAGTCGCAGGCCAGGGTCTCGAGCGCCTGCGCGCGGCCGGACTCGGCGTGTCGATGGGCACGCTGCAGGCCCCCGCGCGCGCGCTCAATGCCGGATTTTTCTCGCGCTTCGAGCGCGCACGACCGTTCGTGCGCCTCAAGCTTGCCATGAGCCTCGATGCGCGCACCGCGCACGCGAACGGCCTCAAGGCCTGGATCAGCGGCCCTGAAGCGCGCGCGGATGTGCAGCGATGGCGGGCGCGGTGTTCGGCGATAATGACGGGCGCCGGCACGGTCCAGAGCGACGACCCGAGGCTCGACGTGCGTCTCGCCTATGGTCCTTGGGTGCGTCAGCCGCTACGCGTCGTGCTCGATTCCGAGCTGCGCTGCGACCCGGCGGCCAAGGTGTTCCAGGGTCACGGCGCCTTGGTGTTCGCGGCGGATGATGCACGCTCGGCGCCCGACGCGTCCTCGGTTGCCGGATTGTCGGCGCAGCGTATCGAGCGCGTCGCACGCGGCCCGGGTGGATTGGATCTTGCTGCCGTGCTGCGGCGTCTCGCCGACCTCGAGATCAACGAATTGCTCGTAGAATGCGGCCCGCGTCTCGCGGGTGCGTTCCTGCGCGCCGCATTGGTCGATGAGCTTCTGCTTTACGTCGCGCCCACGCTGCTCGGTGCGGGAGCGCTGCCGCTCGCCGACTTCGACGGCAAGCTCGACGCATTCGAGTTTCGCGATGTGCGGCGCATCGGCGCCGACTTGCGGCTCATTCTCGCACCCAGGAAGGTTTGAACATGTTTACGGGAATCATCGTCGCAACCGGTCGCTTGGCGGCCCTCACCGAGAAAAATGGCGATCTCGAACTCGGCATCGATGCCGGCGAACTCGACCTCGCTCCGATTGCGCTCGGCGACAGCGTGAGTGTGCAGGGCGCATGCCTGACGGTGACGCGCAAGGAGGGCAGCGTGTTCTTTGCGGATGTCTCGCGCGAGACGCTCCTGAAGACGACCTTGGGCAAGCTCGAACTCGGCTCGCGCGTCAACCTCGAGCCGAGCTTGAGGGTCGGTGATCCGCTCGGCGGGCATCTCGTGAGCGGTCACGTCGACGCGGTCGGCCGACTGCTCGAGGTGGTGGCCGACGCGCGTTCCTGGCGGCTCAGCTTCGAGGTGCCCGAGCCGCTCGCCCGCTTCATCGCACCGAAGGGATCCGTTTGCCTGAATGGCGTGAGCCTGACGGTCAACGACGTGCGCGGCCGCGCTTTCGACGTGAACATCATCCCGCACACGCATCGCGCCACGACGCTCGGCGACTTGACGCCGGGCGACGGCGTCAACGTCGAAATCGACGTGATCGCGCGCTATCTCGACCGCCTGATTACACGAACTGCAGAGTGAATCGAACCATGTCTGAATTCAACACGATCGATGAGATTCTCGAGGATTTGCGCCGCGGCAAAATGGCCGTGATCATGGACGACGAGGACCGCGAGAACGAAGGCGATCTCGTCATGGC
>Ga0116230_10000045_pt1 | contig 82433 bp, 81 predicted proteins | sample S1TSphfallax_3_FD_88678 | JGI IMG/M metagenome (GOLD analysis project Ga0116230, IMG submission 88678) | Host-associated microbial communities from peat moss isolated from Minnesota, USA - S1T2_Fd - Sphagnum fallax MG | ecosystem: Host-associated > Plants > Peat moss > Unclassified | place...
GCCCCAAGCGCCAGGTCTGCGTCGCTCGGCGTGACCAGCAACGCCCCAAATGATTTCTAGAAAAGGGTTAGAGGGGCCTTGGTGCTTGCCCGCATGGCTCTGGGCCGATCTAATCCCGGTAAGCTTTGGGAGTTGCAGCTATGAATATCGAGCGCACCATTGCGGAGATCGTCGGCCAGCTCGACTGCGACCTAGACGCCCTTCATGCCAAATACCTCGCTGAGCGGGACAAACGCGTCCGGGAGGATGGCGTAGGGCAGTATGTTGAGACCACGGGGGAATATTCTCATTACGTCGACGACCCCTATGTCGGGCGGGGCTTTACCCGTGAGCCGGTGTTCGACGCGGTGCAGGCTGTCGTAATCAGGGGAGGTTTCGGGGGGCTGTTGATGCGAGCTCGTCTGCGTCAAGCTGGGATTACGAGCAATAGGTCAAGGATAAGCGGGTCGGGATCATTCGTACGGGCGCGACCGCGGTGCAGTGAATCCCGCATCAAGGAGCGGCCGCCAAGGCGCTGTACGTTTTTCGACGCACCCCCTCCGTGGATGTCAGGAACAACGCCACCACAGATCCCGCCTGGGCCGCGACCCTAGCGCCGGGATGGCAGAGACGTCGGCAGGAAAACTTCACTATTGTCGTTGCTGGCGGCGAGCAGGACGAGGACTTGGTGCACGACGAAATCGGCCCTCAGACCACAGTCCAAGGGCTGGTGCGGACGGCCAATCGATACGCAGAGACGCGTCCTTCCCCCCTTAGGCCCTTCGGCGCGCCTCCTCCCCAGACGACGCAGTCCCGAGGGTCGCCTCTAGGGCAGCGTAAAGCGCGGCGATGTCGATAGGCTTGGCGATGTGCCCGCTAAACCCGCTATGGATATAGTGTGCGATCTGATCCGGCATGGCGTTGGCGGTCAGTGCGAGGATGGGCGTTGGCGTCACGGCAGAGGCGCACTCATAGGCCCTTATGCGCCGGGTCGCTTCAAGTCCGTCCATAACGGGCATCTGAACGTCCATGAGGATCAGATCCCAAACGCCAGATCTGAACGCGGCTATGGCTTCCTCCCCGTTGCCGACGACGGTGAGATGCGCTCCTGACGCTTGAAGCAAAGCCTGAAGGACAAGTCGGTTAGCTTCATGGTCCTCAGCGGCGAGGATGCGTAGACGACACAACGGACTTTGCGCCGGATCGCCCCTTTCCCGCCAGCCCCAGGGATCCTGGCCGGCTGCGTCTTGTGATACGTCACCCGCGTCAGCCAAAGCCCGCACGCGCGCAATGGGAAGTGACACCGTAAAGGTCGAGCCAAGACCAGGCTCGCTCTTCACCGTGATGGCGCCGCCCATTAAGCCCGCGAGTTGCTTGCTAATGGACAAGCCCAGACCCGTGCCGCCGTGGCGCCGCGTCGTCGACGCGTCAACCTGACTGAAGGGTTGGAACATGGCCTCAAGACTGGTTTGCGGAATGCCGATTCCCGTGTCGGCGACACTCGCGACGAGAAGCCGGTCCTCACGTCCGACAGTGACGCGGACATGTCCTTTTTCAGTGAACTTGACCGCATTAGATACGAGATTGGCGAGGATCTGCCGAAGGCGCGTCGGATCTCCACGGCAGATCCCCTCAGCGAGGGGACTCACATCAATAATGAGGCTAACGCCCTTGGCGTCCGCCAGCGCTTGAAACGGCGCCGTCGCGCTGACGACCAAGCGCCCAACGTCGAACTCCACGTCCTCGACTTCAATCCGTCCCGCTTCAATCTTAGCGATATCCAAGATGTCGTTCAGCAAGGCTAAGAGGGCTTCGCCAGACTCCTTGATGACCTTAAGGCGCGAACGCTGCTCCTCAGTGAGCGCCCCGGTGGTCATGGCTTGCGCCATGCCAAGCACGCCGTTCAAGGGGGTGCGGATCTCGTGGCTCACGTTCGCCAAGAAGGAAGACTTAGCCGCGCTCGCCACTTGTGCTGTTTCCGCCAAGTTAGCCAATTCCGCGTTCAGCCGCGCCATGTCCGCGTTGGAGCGGCGCAGCTTCAGTTCTCCTTCGTGCATGAGGAGGCCGTTCATGAGGATCGTCCCGCACGCGCCGATCGTGGCAAGGGTCGCCATCACGGCGGCAAAGGGCGATTCGTGGGCCGCGAGATAGCTAACCAATAATACGCACAGGGTCGCTAATTGAGGAACGACAAGGTTCAGCAACAAAGGCCGACTGTGGTAGGAACCGACGGCGCCGTAAAGGGCGACTGTCATGAGGTCCATGACAGCGGCAATGTTGGGAACAAGGCCGACGCAACTCCAGAGAACCACGGCGTGCGCCACCCAAAGCAGGGATGCGAGAAGCGCGACGACGTACATGAGCTGTTTCAGCCGGAAGTCACGCTTCAGAATTCGCTGCCGGACCCAGGAACTGAGGACATCGACGAGCAACATACCCGCCAACCAAACGGCTGCAGTCACAAGCGAACTATAGCAAGAGAGAAAACTTGACGCAAAAACCTCTATCGCGGGTCGAACCCACCATCGCGACTGATCGACTTCAGCGTAACGTAAAAGCGCAGTACGCGCCGCCTCTTCCCGATTAGAATTTTTGACTGGAGCAGCGTTTAACACGAATAATGCCAACCGCCTTAATTCCAAGTCTTGACCTGGAGACATTAGGGCTGAAACCTTAAAAACTAGTTCGTCCTAAGGCTTGACTTTGTCCAAGGGTCGACGCGCCAATCGCCGGGCGAGACCTTGCAACCTCGCGCCGCCGAAATCTCTCCTGCCCCGTGGCCCAACGGCGGAGGCGCAGCCGGCCGCGCGCCACGCCCGCCAATTTAGGCGACTGGCCCTTTGCGGACGGGGACAACGCGCGGACGCTTGACGTGAAGTGATGCTAGGCCTCTGCCGCGACACGTCTGCGTCTCGCAGCCCCGCGCCCTCAACGTCACGCGCAAGTTTTCTGTCATATTGACCGACAGTGCATTTGCGCACGCGCGCGTCAAATCCTGTAACACAGGATTCTCCACCTCGATCTCTCCAAGGGTCTATCGGTATTTCCGATCCGAGCCTATGACTGGATGATCTGACGCGCCCGACACCTATATTTTGGCCGCTTTTGATCGTTGATGGCTGCAAATGATAAGTACTATGCTGACCCTACAATGGTGGACGTGAGGCCGCTGGCCGTGGGAGCTCAAGGGGTCCGGTATCATTCAGGCTCAGCGCGCGGGGCCGCTCTCCTCTCGCTAGATCGACGCCGGCAACGGACGGGGGTTTGCGGTGTGCAACGCGCGTTCTGAGCGGCCCTGGCGATGAACCCTCAAGTCTTGGTGGAAGCCCTAGCCTCAGTGTCAGAGGGCATCCTGCTCTCCGGCGCAGATGGGCGGATCATCTTTTTGAACGCAGCGTTTCAGGCGATCACTGGCTTCAGCGAAGCGGATCTCTTGGGCAAGACCTGCTCATGCATGCAGGGACCCGAAACTGACCGGGCCGTTGTCGCTAGGATCCGAGAGGACCTGGGCGCCCATCGCCCTTTCGCAGGCGAGATCCTGAACTACACCAAGTCCGGGGCCACCTTTTGGAATGAGCTGACGGTTGCGCCGATCTTTGGCGACGACGGTCAGGTGTCCCACTACATCGGCATTACCCGCGACGTGACCCAAAGGCGCACCTACGAGGCGAAAATTCTCGCCATGGAAGCCTACTACCGGTTCATCCTCGATCACGCCTTCGCCGGAATAGTGGTGCACGACAAGACGACCACCATCACCTACGCCAACCCCATGGCCGAGGCCCTCCTGGGCGTGGATCGCGCGGATATGATCGGGGCCACCAAGGAGGATGTGCGCTGGCGGTTCGTTCGAGAAACCGGCGAACGGCTCAGGCATGAGGAGTTCCCCGTCAGCGTTGCGCTCACCACAAAGGCTGTGGTCCGAGACGTCGTCGTCGGCAACAGGCGGACCAGCGACGACAAGACCGTCTGGTATCTGGGCAACGCCTATCCGATAGTGGGGCCGGATGGGGATCCGGACAAGGTGATCGTCACCTTCACAGACATAACGCGCCTGAAAACCGTCGAACATGAACTCCAGGAAGCCAAGACCGCTGCTGAGGCGGCCAGCCTCGCCAAGGCGAACTTCCTCTCCAACATGAGCCACGAGATCAGAACGCCCCTGACTGCGATTATCGGCTTTTCCGGCGTTTTGAGCGACGACGAAAGCCTGTCCGAACGCGCGCGTCGCAACGTTCGCAGGATCGCTGACGGAGGCCAGATGCTTCTCGCTTTGGTCAATAATATTTTGGACTTCTCGCGCCTTGAGGCGGGGCAATTCACCCTTGATCCACAACCCTTCGACCCGCGCGGCCTGATGGACACCATCATTCAACTGCTGGAGCCGCAGGCCGCGGCTAAAGGACTTTCAGTCATCACCGCCATCGACGACGCCCTTCCGCCGCTTGTCCTTTGCGACAGCGCCCGGGTGAAGCAGATCGTTCTGAACCTCGTCACCAACGCCCTCAAATTCACCGATAAGGGGTCGGTCACCCTCGCCGCAACCTACGATGACGCACAGGGCAAAATGCGCGTGGCGATCACAGACACCGGCCTCGGCATCCCTGCGGAAAAGATCGACCGTCTTTTCGGTCGCTTCTCTCAGCTCGACGCCGCCATGAACCGCAAGTACGGCGGAAGCGGATTGGGTCTGGCTATCTGTAAAGAGTTGGTTGAGCTCATGGGCGGATCCATCACCGTCCGCAGCGAAGCCGGCGTCGGGTCTTCCTTCACGTTCTCAGTCCTCGCCCCGAGGGTGAGCCAGGCGCTCGACGAGCCGCGATCCCGAATCGCCGCCGCCCCGCCCCCATCGCATGCCGACCTCAAGGTTCTTCTCGTCGATGACGTGTTGGAAAACCGCGAGTTGGTCCGCACCCTTCTAGAGCGTGAGGGTGTCCACGTGGAGGAGGCCGAAGACGGTCGCTACGGCGTGCAGGCGGCCGACAAGCAGCCTTACGACGTTATCCTCATGGACATGCAGATGCCGGGTCTGGACGGACTTGCGGCCACCCGGGAGATACGCGCTTCAAATGGGCCGAACCGGAACACGCCCATCCTAGCTCTCAGTGCGAACGTCTTTGACGACCAGCTCGCTGACTGCATTGCCGCAGGGATGAATGATCACATCGCCAAGCCCGTCTCACCCGACCTCCTGCGCGGAAAAATACTGGACTGGAGCCGTCGGGCGTTAGCGAGGCGGTTTAAGCAAGGGTCCTGAGCACCGTCGGCGTCGCCGACGGATCCAACCGCCCAGGCGTCAGCCGCCTCTGTCTTGCGCGCGAAATCGCCGCACCCTCATTTACCTTCCCACCTTCGTCCCCGTGGCGCCCTGACGAGTTTTTGAGCAGCCCTCAGGGGCGTGGATGAGGTGCGGGACCTAATAGTCCTTCCCACCGTCAACGCTGAACAGGCCATTTCGTGTGTTATTCAATCTACTTCAAAGCCCGATCCACACAATTTTTCTTTGCGCGATCTTCGCTTAACATTCAGTCATAAAAATCAGCGATGGCGCGATTTTATCAGTGTTATTTTCAGTCTATATTGGATTTATGATACCACTTAAACGAGTGAAAATCACGCCATATATTGTCACGAGACGCCATCTTGAGTAAAATTCCAATTCAACTACATAGTCTGCGCTAGGCGTAACGACCAAGTAGGCTATTGAAGGGAAATGGCGAGTCGCGTTTTGGCCATATTAGTAAGCACAATACCGCCGAACTCGTTTTTTACGTGTATTTGTACCGTAAAACTCTTGAGTTCGTGTCAAAGTTATTGCGTCCCGCCCAGCGTTCCCGAATGCGCAGGTTCGAAGCGAGCCCAATGATGGATATAGCCGCACCTAAGAGCGGCGCATCGCGTCGGACGCGAGATAGAAGGCGCTCATTGTTGCGGGGAGCTCTGATGCAGCTTCCTGGATCGCGTAGCGCTTCGTGCGGCGTTCGCGATTGGTCTGAATACGGCGCGCGCCTCACAACAACTTTAAGTGCCGACTTATTTGCTTATAATCACCTCATGATATTTAAATTTGCGTGCCTCTACACTATTGAGTGCGTTTGGTATCAAACTGATCAAATTGGTGTAAAGTTTACTAGCGTAGTACCGGTCGAAAAGGACATGCCTGCAGGCCTTTCACTCGCCTATAAGATCTGGTTAGAGAGCCAGCCCCGCCAGTTTGTATTGTAGTTATTTATGATTTTGGTTCCAGAACATGTGTAAAAGAAGCTCGTCCACCGCCCTTACATCAGGATGTGAGACGGGGTGTCCGACCGGCAGTCCGCCTGCGCGCGACCCGCGCGCCCGACCTGTCGCTCCGGACATGGGTGCCAAGTCGCCCCGCGACCTCGCCGCTGGATCGGCTTGACCCCCAAAATCTCTCGCTTCTGGAACCTTTGAAGCCAATGGCTAAGAAACTCGCACACGATCCGGTCGACGCCCACATTGGCAGCCGGATTCGCCTTCGCCGCAAGCAACTTGGAGTGTCTCAGACTGAGCTGGGGAAGGCGATAGACCTCACGTTCCAGCAGGTTCAGAAATACGAGATCGGCGGCAACCGCGTGTCGGCGGCCACCCTTTTCAGGATCGCTATGCGTCTGGCCGTTCCGATTTCTTTTTTCTTCGACGGACTGGACGGAGCGCCCACACAGGTGGAGCCGGCCAGCAACGACGTGCAGTCCATCATGGCCCTAAAAGCAGCGCTGACGGTGCCGGAGATCGTCAACATACAAGAGCTCCCACGCCGTCAGCAAAGAGCGGTGGCGACAATCATTCAGGGACTTTTTGAGAGGCGCTAAGCTCGCGCGGGTTTTATCGCCTGAGGCTGCCCGAGGCGGGCTGGCGCATACGGCGCTCTTTTTGTGCGGCGTGATTGCGGAGACGCCACGCCTGTAAAGCGGTCGGCCCGCGGCGCGCCCTCCCCCCGCCCTTTGATGGAGTGCTATTCAAGGCGCGTTCTGGACTTAAGGTGAGGCGGACAGCAGACGGCCGTCCAGTTCCCCCAAGCAGCGCGAAGCCCCACACGCCATGACCGAGATCAAAAACTGCGCTCCAACGGCGATGGAGATCCTGAGGACGCCCAGGCTGACCCTGAGGTGCGTGCAAGACACTGACGCAGAGGCAACTTCACGCCTTATGACGCCCGGCATAAGCCAAAGGCTCGCCTTCTGGCCGACCCCCTTTTCTTCGGCCATGGCGCTAGCCGTGATTGCGGACATGCGCGGGCAGGCGCAGCGAGGGCTCGCGGCTCCCTACGCTATCCTACTCCAAAAGCGGCGAGAGCTTGTAGGGTGGGTTGTTCTCAGTCGCGACCCGCAGGCCGACGACCGGGCGACCCTCGGCTACTGGATCGGGGAGCCCTATCAGGGCGAAGGTTACGCACGCGAGGCTGTCGCTGCTGCGATGGCGGCGGGCTTCTCAAGGTTTGGCGCAAAAGTCATCGAGGCGGCTGGACAGAAAGACAATAGCCGCTCCTTCGCCGTCATGGCCGCATGCGGCATGCGGCGCACGGGAGAGCGCCTCGTCTACGCCGAGGCGCGCGCCCGTCACGAACCGTGCGACGTCTACGAAGCGCGCAAAGATGACGCCGACACGCGACCCGCCGCTAGCGCCTAATCACCGCGCGAGGAGCACGCGTTCAGCCCCAGACGGGGCGCCTCCGCCGCGGCTATGATCGGGACCGATAGTGCTTTCTCAGCCAAGACCCTATCTTCACCCCTACGCTCGCGCCGTTCCGGAACCCCCACATGCCCGTCCTGACGCTCCTCCTCATCAACGCAGGCGTCCTCGCCGTCTGCGTCGTCCTCCTTTGGCTCCTGAGCCTACAGCTGAAAGACGTGAGCTTTGTCGACGCCTGGTGGCCGTTGGGCATGGTGGTCGTAGCCTTGACAACCTATTTCACCGGCGGCTCGCGGACCATCCGTGCCGGCCTATTGACGGGCCTTGTCAGCCTGTGGGGCCTTCGCCTTGGGCTTTATCTCTTCGCGCGTTGGAGGCGTCAGGGGGCGGACCCTCGCTACACGGCCATGCTCTCTCATGCGCAAGCGGTGCGGGGATGGAGCTTCGCGCGGGCGTCTCTCCTGCTCGTGTTCGCCCTGCAGGCGCCGCTCCAGCTCATCGTCGCTCTGCCGGTACAGCTTGGACAACTCGACCCCGGGGGGCGCCTGGACCTCATGGCCTATGCGGGCGCCGTGCTCGCGGTCTTCGGCATAGGCTACGAGGCCTTAGCCGACGGCCAGCTCGCCGCCTTCAAAGCCGACCCCGCAATGTCGGGCAAGATCATGGATAGGGGTCTTTGGCGCTATAGCCGCCATCCAAATTATTTCGGCGAAGCCTGCGCGTGGTGGGGCATGTATCTGGCGGCGGCTGGAACGCCCGCAGGGGTCTACTCCATTGTCGGACCCGTTCTGATTACCTTCCTGCTCACCAAAGGGAGCGGCGCCCCAACGGTGGAGGGGCGGATGAAAGGGCGCAGACCCGGCTATGAGGAGTATATGCGCCGGACCTCCAGTTTCATTCCATGGCCGCCACGAAGGGGCGCCGCGTCCTAGTCGGAGGACAACCCCGCCCCGTCCTGCAGGCCAGCCATGAGGTTAAGGTTCTGCACGGCGGCGCCTGCTGCGCCCTTGCCAAGGTTGTCCAAAAGAGCGACGAGACGCGCCTGACCAGCGGCGGGGTTGCCAAAGACAAATAGCTGCAGGCGGTTGGTTCCATTCAAGCCTTCCGGATCAAGAGTTTTCAGTTTCGCGGCGGCCTCGAGCCCGATGACCTCAACAAACCCTGTTCCGGAGTAGCGCCCAGCTAAGACGGCGTGAACATCGGCTACGGTCGGCCGCCCGGGCACGGCCCAGAGCGGCAAGGGAATTTCGACAATCATGCCCTGTGCGTAGCGAGCGACGGAAGGCGCGAAGACCGGCGAATGGCTAAGGCCGATGTGATAGGCCATCTCTGGTATGTGCTTGTGCGCCAGCTCAAGGGCGTAGATCCGGAAGGGCGGCGCACGGGGCCCACCCGTCGGGTGCGCCTCGAACTCCTCAATCATGGCGCGGCCGCCGCCGGTATAACCTGAGACGGCGTTGATGCTTATAGGCCAGTCCTTCGGCAACAGGCCCGTGTCGACGAGGGGGCGGAGCAGCGCAATGGCTCCGGTGGCGTAGCATCCCGGATTGGCCACGCGCCGCGCCCGACGGATGGCGTCAGCCTGGTCTGTTGCGAGTTCGGGAAAGCCGTAAGTCCAGCCTTCGGACGTCCGATGTGCTGTTGAGGCGTCGATAACGCGCACCGCCTCATTATCGATGAGACTGACCGCTTCGCGCGCCGCTTCGTCGGGGAGACAAAGCAGGACAAAATCAGCGCTGTTGAGCAGGAGGCGTCTGGCGGTTTCGTCCTTGCGCCGATGGGGGTCGATGGAGAGCAACTGGAACTCTCGACGATGGGCAAGACGGTCGCGGATCTGCAGGCCCGTAGTGCCGGCCTCGCCGTCGATGAACACTTTTGCCACCATGGTGCTCCGCCTCCTTGGGGCAGAAATGAAAAAGGGCGCCTCGGTTTCCCGAAGCGCCCCTCCACACGCGGTGAGACCGCGCCTAGCGCTTCGAGAACTGGAAGCTACGACGGGCCTTCGCGCGGCCGTACTTCTTACGCTCAACGACGCGACTGTCGCGGGTCAGGAAGCCGTGGGGCTTCAACACTGGGCGCAGGCTCGGCTCATAATAGGTAAGCGCCTTAGAGATGCCGTGCCGGATGGCGCCGGCCTGACCAGAGAGCCCCGACCCTTGAACGGAAACGACGACGTCGAACTGCGTGAGGCGATCGGTCACCTCAAGGGGCTGTGCGATCATCATTCGCAGAACAGGCCTTGCGAAATAAACAGCCTGGTCGCGATCGTTGATCGTGATCTTCCCCGTGCCTGGCTTGATCCAAACCTTGGCTATGGCGTTCTTGCGCTTTCCGGTCGCGTAGGCGCGACCCTGGGCGTCAATCTTAGGCTCCGCAGGAGCCGCCGCTTCGGCGAGATTGGCTGAGGAAAGGGCCTTCAGCGCGTCGAAACCCTGGGCGGGCGCGGCGCGGTCGTCAGAGTGCACATCGCTCATGGATTATTGGCTCCGGATGTTCTTAGCGTTCAGCTCGGCGAACGCGATGGTCTCCGGGCTCTGGGCGGCATGCGGATGTTCGGCCGCAGCATAGATGCGAAGATGCGTCATCTGCCGGCGGGCAAGCGGGCTCTCCTTGGGCAACATGCGCTCCACGGCCTTCTCCAGGATTCGCTCCGGGAAACGCCCTCCGAGGATCTTGTCAGCCGTCCGCTCTTTGATGCCGCCAGGATAACCGGTGTGCCAATAGTAGGTCTTCTGCTCCAGCTTACGTCCGGTGAACTTCACCTTGTCGGCGTTGATGACGACGACATAGTCGCCGCAGTCCACGTGGGGGGTGTAGTCAGGACGGTGTTTGCCGCGCAGACGCATGGCGATGAAGGAAGCCAGACGACCGACCACGGCGTTTTCCGCGTCGATCACGATCCATTTCTTCTCAACATCCGCCGGTTTCAGGGAAACCGTGGTTTTCAACATTGAAGGGCCATCCAGAGACAGGGCCGCTAGGCTACCGCGCCGTAGCGAGGGAGCGGGGAATAAAGGGCCCCGCGCACATTGTCAATGGCGGACTAACAGTCTAACGGGAGACAAATACCTGAATCTGAACAGTTTTTTATATCGGTATCATAATACCTATGAAAAGCCGGCGATTTAGGTACGTTGGATTCGCCAGGCGAGAACTAGGGCCGCTCCAAGGACGAACACGGCCCCCACCTGGTGAACCATGCTCAGGCCCAGAGGCGCCGCGTAATGCAGCGTCAGAACGCCCAAAGTGGCCTGCATCATCACGGCCGCCGCAAGAACAAGCGCGGCGATCTTAATCGGCGCAACGACGCGGGGCGTGCGCCAGAGATAGGCCGCGAACGCAACGGCGATGGTGAAGAGCACGTAGGCCCCTAGCCTGTGATTAAACTGCACCGCCGCAGGGTTATGGGCCAAGACATCCCAAACCCCCGCCCCCTTGGGCGCATAGTCGGAAGGCAGGATGCGGCCGCCCATAAGCGGCCAATCCGTATAGACTTGACCAGCCTTGTTGCCGGCCACTAGCGCCCCCAGCATGATTTGAAAGAAGGCCATGACCACGAGGACGCCGGAAACGACACTCAGCGCCCGGGCCGCGCCGAAGGGAGAGCGTGTCCGCCCGAACCAAGCCTCAAGGGCGGTCCAAACCGCCACGGAGAATATGACGAGGGCGATGGACAAGTGCGTAGCGAGCCGCTCCGGGGCCACGGAAACCCGGGCTTCCAACCCGCTCGCCACCATCCACCACCCCACAAACCCCTCTAACGCCACAAGCCCAGCGAGAAGCGCGCAACGCCAGATGAGTCTGCGCGGTATGCGGCGCGTTAGCAAAAGCCCTACGAAGGGAGCCAAAATCGCCAACCCCACGAGGCGCGCAAGGAGCCGGTGACCCCACTCCCACCAGTAGAGGGTCTTAAATGCAGAAAGGGACATTCCACGGTTGATGAGCTGGTACTGGGGAATGCGCTGATACTTTGCGAACTCTAGCGCCCAGCCGTGCGCGGACAGGGGCGGCAAGGCCCCGGTCACGGGGCGCCATTCAGTTATCGAAAGGCCCGAGCCAGTGAGGCGCGTCGCGCCGCCCACAAGAACCATGGCCACCACAAGCCCCGCCACCAAAGCCAACCACATGGCGGCTATGTACGAGCGCTCCAGGTTATAACTCCAACGCATAGACTGACTTTCCTGGTCGCCCCGTGGGTGGACTAAACCGTAGGGCGCCCCAGGTCCACCGCGCCTGGGCGTCATGATGGTCTCCCAACTCATGGAGCGGGGCTCTCCTCGCGCCGGCACGGCGGCATATCAACGCCATGTAAAGCGCGCCGCGTCCGCCGCAAGCCGCCGCCAGCGGCACTGGACAATTTGGCGCCGGCCCGGAGCGCGTGTTGCGCTGCGCGTTGTGGCTTGATGTTCAGCCGCTGGGGCGCCACCTCTAGGAGCGTCCGTCCATCCGCGCCGTCCACGTGAGGCCCCGAACGTGATCTGGGCGTCCACCAGGAGCTCGCCATGCCCGTACGCCTGAAGAAGCTTATCGGCAGCGGCCTGATGCTGCTCTTTTTGTTCGCCTACGTCTGCGTGGTCGTCGCCGTCGCTGATCATTTGCCCGATCAGTGGTTTGTGAAGCTTATCTTTTTCCTCTTGGCGGGGACCCTCTGGGGCGCGCCCCTGATCCCGCTAATCACGTGGATGAACCGAGAGAAGTAGAAAGCGTCCTCACCTTTCGCTCTGTGACGCCGCCAGCCCAGGCCATAGGGCGCGCAAACCGTAGGCGCCGGCCAAAGCAAGCAAACTGGCGACGCCCATGGCGAGGGGCGACCTCTGGTCTGGAATGAAGGCCATGGCGGCGAGGATGGTGACCATGGCGGCTATGGCGATATAGGTCAGGTAGGGAAACCCCCACATCTTTAGGGTTAATCTCTCAGGGTGGTCTCGCTCAAGGCGGCGGCGCAGCCGTAGTTGGGACAGGGCGATGAGGAGATAGACGAACAACGCCACTGTTCCATAAGAATTGATCAGGAAGGCGAAGACTGCGCCTGGAGACACGTAAGACATGACGACGGCGAAGACGCCGCCAACCGCACCGAGGAGGACGGCTGGTATAGGCACGCCGCGTCGGCTGACCCAGGCCAGAGCGGACGGCGCATCACCGCGTCGGGTGAGGGCGAAAAGCATGCGCGAGGACGCGTAAAGCCCCGAATTCAACGCTGAAAGGACTGCAGTGAGGATCACCGCATTCATGACGTCCGCAGCCCCAGGAAGGCCGATAGCCCTCAAGGCGCTCACATAGGGGGTCGCTATAGCTGTGGAGTTCCACGGCACGATGGCGACGACGAGGAGGATTGAGCAAACGTAAAACAGCACCACCCGGCTGATCACCGCATTGGTGGCTTTCGCCACCGCGATGGCGGGCTCGCGCGTCTCCGCCGCGGCGATGGTCACAATTTCCGCGCCAAAATAAAAACCCGTCGCCGCAACAGCCCCCGTCAGTACGGGAAGGGCCCCTTTCGGCATGAAGCCGCCATGACGAGTGAAGTTTTGCAGGTGCCGCACCCCGCCTGGCCAAAGACCGAAAACAAAAAGAACGCCGAAGATCAGAAAGAGCGCAATCGCCCCAACCTTGATGGAGGCCAGCCAGAACTCGAACTCGCCGAAAACGCGTACCGACAAAAGGTTTGCCAGGGTCATGCCGATGAGGAGGGAGCCGCTGAGGCTCCATTGCGGCGCGCTCGGCGCCCAGTACCTAACGAGATCCGCGCCTGCAATGGCTTCAATGGCGACGACGATCACCCAGAAATACCAGTACATCCACCCGGTGAGAAATCCGGCGAAGCCGCCCAATGCGTTGCGAGCGAATTCATAGAAAGATCCCGTCCCAGGCATGGCCACGGCCATTTCACCCAACATGCGCATGACCAGAACCACCAAGGCCCCCGTCAGGAGGAACGAGACGGCCGCCGCCGGCCCGGCGGACTGGATGACCACGCGGCTTCCAACGAACAAGCCTGCGCCAATGACCCCGCCGAGGGCCAGCAGCGTCATGTGCCGTGGCTGCAGCCCCGGGCGGAGTTGGTCTCGCCCGTGGTCCGACGATGGTATCAACGCACGGGCTCCCTCGGACACGGGACAGGAGGATGGGAGGGTGCGAACGCCCCTTGTGGAACCCGCACGCGCGCAAGGTAAAGGCCGCTGGGATTTTACTCAACCGTGGCGCGGCGAAGCTTCATTCATGCCGCCATGCCACGATGGCCCGGCCACAGCGCCCTCGACAATGGCCCTGGGGGGCAAGGGCCGTCAGGGCGAGCGTCGTCCACCATGCGCGCGCTGAAGGCGGCGCTCCAGTCGGACGCGACACGCCCCCGAAATGAAAAGAGGGTTAGGCGAGGTTCGCCTAACCCTCTCTTTTCGATGGTCGGAGCGGCGGGATTCGAACCCACGACCCCTTGACCCCCAGTCAAGTGCGCTACCAGGCTGCGCTACGCTCCGACGAAGGCGCGGGTATAGAGGGGCACCCGGGCGGCCGCAATCAGGAATTTTCGAGGGCGCCCGGGCCGGAAGACAAAAGCGCGTCAATTCTGAGCTTTGTGCTCTCAAGATCTCCCAAAATCTCCCCTAGGCGCAGGCGCGCGGCCGTGTCGAGAACGGGTCTAGACAGGGCCAACACCGTATCCGTGCGCAATGGAACAGGCGCCTCGACGAGCGAGGCTTGGCCCTCTCCAAGGGAGGTTGTATCCGCCGCCGGCGCGAGCTCTGTCGAGGCTGCGCCCGAACCCGACGCGGCCGCCAACACCCTGCGCACACCCTGCTCCTTGTGCAGGCGTTGAACGCCTTTGATGGTATAGCCCTCGTCATGGAGCAGGGTTCTAACGCCGCGCAGGACCTCAAGATCCTGGCGGCGATAGAAGCGCCTCCCGCCAGCGCGCTTCATGGGCCGGATAAAGGAGAATTTCGTTTCCCAGAACCGCAGCACATGCTGGGGAACGCCGAGTTCGGCGGCGGCCTCGGAGATCGTCCGAAATGCCTCTGGGCCCTTCACCGGTCCCACTCCTGCGGCTTCAGCCGCGCTGCGCCTGATCGACCCGCGCCTTCATGACGTGCGAAGCGCGGAAGCTGATCACTCGCCGCGGGTCGATGGCGGCGGGCTCACCCGTCTTGGGATTGCGCCCCATCCGAGCTCGCTTGGCGCGGACCTGAAACACGCCAAACCCGGAAAGCTTGACGATTTCGCCTTGTTCAAGCGCTTCGGCGACGAGATCGAGGGTCCGCTCTACTAGGGCGGCGCAGTCCTGCCGGGTCAGCCCAACTTCTTCGTGCACGGACTCAGCAAGATTAGCCCGCGTGACAGTTTCACCGCTCATACGCCCCCCATGGATAACGCGACCTACCGACCGAGTTCTCGCACACATCGGTGCACGGCGGGAAAGCCACGTCAAGTCAACGGCTTCGAGCCTGCTCTCAAAGTCGCAGGACGCATGCCCCCCAAGTCAGACCGCCGCCCATGGCTTCGAAGAGCAGCAGTTGGCCCGGTTTCACCCGTCCGTCCGCGATCCCTTGCGCAAGGGCAAGCGGTATGGAGGCCGCGGACGTGTTGGCGTGGGTCGCCACGGTAGAAATCACCTTGGCCTCATCCACGCCAAGGCGGTGCGCAACACCTTGGAGGATGCGCTGGTTCGCCTGGTGTGGAACAAACCAGTCGATGTCCGACACCGCAAGGCCGGCGTCGCGAGCCGCCGCCTCCACCGCCTCACAGATATTCACGACAGCGTGGCGGAAGACCTGCTGGCCAGACATCCGCAGATGCCCTGTCGTTCCCGTCGTCGACGGTCCCCCGTCCACATAAAGCAGATCCTGTTTGGTTCCGTCGCAGCGGAGCGCAAACCCCAAAAGCCCCTCATCGCCCACGCCGCCTTCCTGGACGCGAGGCTCAAGGACTACTGCGCCCGCGCCGTCGGCGAAGAGCACGCAGGTTCCCCGGTCGGTCCAGTCCATCAGCCGCGACATGGCGTCTGCGCCGATCACTAGGGCGCATTTGGATAGGCCCCGGGCGGTGAAGCCGTCTGCGACGGAGAGGGCATAGACGAAGCCGGAGCAGACCGCCTGAATGTCGAAGGCGATGCCGACGGGCGCGCCCAACTTGCGTTGGACGATGGCGGCCGTCGCAGGGAATGTAAGATCCGGAGTTGTGGTCGCGCAGATAATAAGGTCCACCTCTGCACTGGAGCGGCCGGCGGCGGCAAGGGCGCCGCGCGCAGCCTCAACCGCCATATCCGAGGTCGCGCGGTCCGGCTCAAGCCGCCGGCGCTCCCGGATCCCAGTCCGTTCACGAATCCAGTCGTCCGAAGTGTCTACGAATTTGGCGAGATCAGCGTTGGTGACCACCGTTTCCGGCAGATACGCGCCAACGCCCGTCACCACGCTTCGGACTATGCTCACTGAGAGGTCTCCATGGCGGCTTTCACCGACTGGAGGGCCGCGCTGAACCGCTCCATATTGCGGGCCGCCTCGGCGGCGTAGTCCGACGCACATAGCTCGTATGCGATTCTAATCGCGTCGGCGACGCCCGTCGCGTCAGCCCCGCCATGACTCTTAACCACAATGCCGTTGAGGCCAAGAAAAGGCCCTCCGCCTGGCGGCTCAAGCCGGAGACGCATCTGTTGAAGGGCCCCCATGGCGAGCAAGGCGCCAAGTCTTGCAAGAATGGACGAGCTGAAGGTGGTCCTGATCTCCTGGGCGAAAAAACGGGCGAGCCCCTCGCCTGTCTTTAACGCCACATTGCCGGTGAAGCCGTCGGTAACCACGACGTCCACCGAACCCTTAGCGATGTCGTTACCCTCGACGAAACCGCGGTAGTCGAGGTCGAGATCGATGTCCCTCAGAAGCTGGTTGGCTTCACGGACGTCCTCATGACCTTTCTGATCCTCCGAACCTACATTGAGAAGGCCGACTGTCGGCCGCGACCCGGCGGAGCCGTGGACCGCGCGATAGAAGGCCTCTCCCATAATGGCGAACTCCACGAGCTGGGCGGCGTCGCACTCGATGTTGGCCCCTACGTCCAGCACCGCAGTTACGCCCCGTGTGGTGGGCCAGCTCGCCACGAGGGCCGGCCGCTCGAGGCCGCCTGTCATGCGCAACAATAGCCTTGCAATGCCCATAAGGGCGCCGGTGTTTCCGCCAGAAACAGCGGCCTGCGCCTCACCGTCCTTCACCGCCTGCACGGCGTTCCAAAGACTAGTTCCCTTCCCGCGGCGAACAGCCACGGCAGGTTTTTCATCTCCGGCGATTTTCAAGCTCGTGTGCCGCACGTCACACACGGCGCGCGTCGTGGGCGATTTTCTGAGTTCAGCCTCAATGGCGGTCTCATCGCCATGGACGAGAAAGCGCACCGGCCGCGCGGCTAAAGAGACGAGGGCCGCCGTGATCCCAGGGACCATCACCGACGGACCGAAATCGCCGCCCATGGCGTCGACGGAAATGACGATGGGGTCGGCCAGGACAGGGCTCCTCAGAAATCACGGACGCGACAGGCTAAGACCCATGGAGGCGCGGACGATAACGTCCAATCGCGTTCATGCAAGGCGACCAGCCGCCACTGGCGCTCAGCAACGAATTTTTCCCGTAGGTTATGACTTCAATCGGCCCAGATCGGCGAAGGGCGAAATGATAGGCGTCGGTTCGGGAGGCTCAAACGTCGCACCGGGGCTTCTGGGAAAGGGATCAAGCTCAAGTCCCAGATGCTCGATCGCATACGCTGCAAGGTCGATCCGATCATCGACGAGTTCATCAGGCGGGTCGTCCTGCTCAAGCTCGAGGACAACCTCGCCGGTTTGTTTAACGGCGTTGGGGCTTCCACTCGGAACCATGCGGATCAGGAACGTGCCCGCCAAATCAGTTGAGAACGGATCGAGAGTGACGCCGCAGATTTGAACCGCTTGCCCCTTCCAACGAACGCTGAGTTCCGCCCCGTCGAGCCAGGGCTCAAGGCGCGCTTCGGCCGAATAGGCAGGAAGCGCGGCGAGGCCCAAGGCCTTGGCCATGGCCGCTCTCGCCGCCTCGTCCGGTTCAAAAGTAAAATCGACACCCGGCGCGCGGACCGCCTTAAGGCTCGCACAAAAGGCCGCAAGATCGCGGATCACGCCAGCGCCTTGGGCCACAAGACCGTCCCCGCCAAGAGATTTTCCAGAGGTTGCTCTCCAATCGAGGCGCTGGCCGACACAGTATAGGCCGCGATTGCCCGCGCCTCAGGGCCGACAACGCCGTCAAACATGGTGCGCCCTATGACCGCAGCGGTCGCCGCGACCGCGTCGCTCTCCTGAAGCGCCTGATCATAGGCTTTGAGCCGGCCGTAAACCGCCGAACCGAGCTTACGCATCTTCTTGCCGACGGAGAGGTCCCCCACACCCATCTCGCGCAAGCCATCGTCAAGATTACGCACAAAGGCGTCAAACAAGGCCTGACGCGTCTCCACGACGGGGCCTTGGTCGCCCCTGAGGCGGCGCAGAACCAGGGCTACATGCAAGGTGTAGACTTCGAATCGTCCCTCGTACGTGTCCGGCGCGCCAAGGGCGCTGTAGATTTCGGGCGTCCTCGCCTGGTTGCTGGCCGACGTAAAGAGGGAGCGTCCCGCCGCGACCTGAGGCCGGGGTGTAAAAAAGCGCTGTAAAAACATGCCGCCTTCCTTTTCGGCGCGACACAACGTCGATATCGCCGGGATTGAACTACGGCGCCGCCCGCGGTACGTCAAAACACCCGGCTTAGGGACCCTACTGTCCCCGCCGTCCCCTACGTGAGTACCGCCGCATGCGCCGTCAATCCCTCAAGGCCATCCTGATCGCCCTCGCCCTTGGCGGGGCGACGGCGGCCTGTGCGCCCATTACGACCCTGAACGGGTTCCAAGCGGTGGATGTGAAGCCCCAGGATATGAAGGTTGGGGAGGACACCCGCTCCACGGTGCTGGCTAAGCTGGGATCTCCGTCAGCGGTCGGGACGTTCGATTCCGACGTTTGGTATTACGTGACGCAGATCTCCGACAAGGTAGCCTATTTGAGGCCGCAGTTGAAAAGCCGGACGGTTATCGCCATCTCTTTCGATCACGCTACCGAAAAGGTGGCGAAGGTGAAGGTCCTGAGCCTCGGCGACGGCTACCAGGTCGCTTACGACAGCCACGAGACGCCAACGCGCGGTCGCGAGCTCTCCGCCCTTGAGCAGTTGCTTGGAACTATTGGCCGGGGGGGCACCCTGCCCCCGGATAACGACCCCGGCCAGCGTCCCCACTAGGATAAAGCGCTCACGTCGGGGAGAATTCCTCTTCGCCAAAGGACAAACCGCCATCCTGCAGGGCAACATCCTTTTTGCCCGAAGCCGCGGGCGTCCTGGATCTGCGCGATCACACAGGGATCCTCAGGACGTAGTTGCCTCTATCTGCCAATAACGCCTTTAGCCAGGACCGCAAGAAGCAAGAGGGCGACTATGTTGGTGATCTTGATCATGGGATTGACCGCAGGGCCGGCGGTGTCCTTGTAAGGATCCCCAACGGTGTCGCCCGTCACGGCGGCCTTGTGAGCTTCCGATCCCTTGCCGCCGTAGTTGCCTTCCTCAATGTACTTCTTAGCGTTATCCCACGCCCCGCCTCCGGACGTCATGGAGATGGCGACGAAGAGACCCGTCACGATCACCCCGATGAGCATCGCGCCAAGGGAAGCGAAGGCATTGGCCCTGCCCGCGAGAATAAGGATCACGACGAACAAAACGATAGGGGAAAGCACGGGCAGGAGGGACGGCACGATCATTTCCCGGATGGCCGCCTTAGTTAGAATATCCACGGCGCGGGCATAGTCGGGCTTGTTCTTGAACTCCATGATCCCTGGGATCTCCCGAAATTGGCGACGAACCTCCTCCACAACCGCGCCCGCCGCCCGTCCCACCGCCGTCATGGACAGTCCGCTGAAGAGAAAGGGAAGCAGACCGCCGAAGAGCAGTCCCACGATCACGAAGGGATTGGAGAGGTCGAAGGTCACCGCGCCCATTCCTGCGAAGAAGGGAAAGGCGGCGGCGTTGGTCGCGTCGGAGAAATAATGCAAATCCTGGGTGTAGGCGGCGAAAAGAACCAGGGCCCCCAACCCAGCCGAGCCGATGGCATAGCCCTTGGTCACGGCTTTGGTGGTGTTGCCCACCGCGTCGAGGGCGTCCGTCGATACGCGGACTGCGCTCGGCAGGCCAGCCATTTCAGCGATACCGCCGGCGTTGTCCGTCACGGGACCAAAGGCGTCAAGGGCGACGATGAAGCCCGCGAGGGCCAGCATGGTGGTCACCGCGATGGCCACGCCGAAGAGATTGCCGAGCATGTAGGTGGCGATTATGGCGATGATGATGACGAGCGCCGGCAAGGCGGTGGACTCCAAAGACACCGCAAGTCCCTGGATCACGTTGGTGCCATGCCCGGACAGGGACGCCTTGGCGATGGACCGAACTGGCCTAAAGCCTGTGCCGGTATAATATTCTGTGATCACGACGATGGCCGCCGTCACCAAAAGGCCGACGACGCCACAGGCAAACAGATGGTTGGCGTCGAAGACAATGGACGCGCCGCCCACCTGAGCGACAGTAATCGGCGCCGGCACTAAAGCATGGATAACGCCATAGACGGCTCCGAGGGACAGGACTCCGGCGACGATGAGACCCTGGTAGAGCGCCCCCATGATGCTGCCGCTCTTGCCGAGGCGGACGAAGAAGGTGCCGATGATGGAGGTGACGATGCAGACGGCGCAAATCGCGAGGGGCAGAAGCATCATCGCCGACACATAAGGCGTGCCGCGAAAGAAGATCGCCGCGAGAACCATCGTCGCCACAGTGGTCACGGCGTAGGTCTCAAAAAGGTCCGCAGCCATGCCCGCACAGTCGCCGACGTTGTCGCCAACGTTGTCGGCGATGGTCGCCGCATTGCGCGGATCGTCCTCAGGGATGCCCGCTTCGACCTTCCCCACCATGTCTCCGCCCACGTCGGCGCCCTTGGTGAAGATGCCGCCGCCGAGGCGAGCGAAAATGGAGATCAAGCTGGCGCCAAAGCCGAGGGCGACGAGGGCGTCCACAACCTCTCGGCTCGTGGGCTCGAGACCCAGGGCTCGGGTCAGTATCGCGTAATAGCCGGCGACCCCGATGAGGGCGAAGCCTGCGACAAAGAGGCCCGTGATGGCGCCGGAGGCGAACGCCGTGGAGAGGCCCTTGGCAAGACTGACAGAGGCGGCCTGGGCTGTACGCACGTTGGCCCGCACAGAGATGAGCATTCCTGCGTAGCCGGCGGCCCCAGAAAGCACCGCGCCGATGAGAAAGCCTACGGCGGGCAGCGCGCCCAAAAGCACGGCGAGCGCCACCAGGATGACGACGCCGACGATGGCGATCGTCGTGTATTGGCGGCGCAGATAGGCCGACGCGCCTTCTTGGATCGCCGCGGCGATTTCCTGCATGCGCTCGTTGCCTGTGGGAGCGCGTAAGAGGATGGAGGTCTGCACGACCCCATAGATCACCGCCAGCACACCGGCCGCGATGATCCAAAAAAGCAAAGCCATGAACGGTCCGTCCCCGATTAGATGGTGCGACGGTTGGCCGCCTCAGGATCGTCCTCTCTTAAGGCGCGAACCTGCAGCGCTTCCCCGCCATCGCTGAGGCGCTCTATCGGCGGCGCCTTGGTTTGGAGACTGCCAAAAGGCTTTCCCGTAAGCAACCGCGGCGAATCCCCCCGCCTCAGGGGATGGGCGCACGTCCGCCCGGCGCCGAAGTCGCCGGTCCCGTCGGAAGGCCGTAAATTCGCTGGGGCTGCGCGTTTAATATCTCCACACGGGTGACCACATGCGCGCCTGCGAGGCGGACCGCGTCCGACATGACCGCCGCCGTCAGCGCGCCCTCGTCTACGTGCGTATAGTCCCCTGGTTTCACGAACGGCTTACGGTAGGCGGCTCGGACCAGGGCGTCGCGGAAGAACGGCTCGCGATCGCGGATTTTCGACACATCCACGTTGGGCGCAATATCGAGGCGGACAGTCAAGAAGATGTAATTAATCAACCGACCGTTTAGGACGATGGGCGCTGCTATCGGCGCAATGTCCACATACTGTCCCACCGCGCCAGCGGCCTTGGCGTCCTTGTCCGCAGCCCTCGCGGCGACCGGCGCGCCCGCCCCACCCACGACGAGGGCGAAGGCCATGAGGGCCATGAGGGGCGCCGGGGTAAGATGAGCAAGCACGTTTCGGGTCATGGTGTGAGCCTGCCCTCAGGGCCGGGGCCGATGCAAGGGCCGGCTTCGCCGCAGAGGCGCGGCTGCAGGACGCCCTCGCCCGCCCCTCTCAACACCCCTAGTCGTGACTCCAGCCGAGGCGAGCGACGGTATGGGGGCGACCGTGATAAAAAGGACGACAACCGGCCTGCGCCGTCATGCGACCGACCACAGTCACCGGCACTCCGGACGCCGCGGCGGACAACGCCGCGTCTGAAACATGGCCTTGGGGGACGGTGAAGACGACCTCATAGTCATCGCCCCCGCTCGCCAGGGCTGTCAGAGCGGCGAGGGGATCATCCTGGCCCTCGAGCCAGAGGCGCGCGTCAGCCGATAGGGGGATCCTATCCAAGTCGATGTGGACGCCTAGCTCGCTAGCCGCGCCGATATGGGCCGCATCGGCGAGGAGGCCATCGGACACGTCAGCGGCGGCCGTCGCGAACTGGCGAAGACAGGCGCGTAGAGAAAGTCTGGGCTCGGGGACGCGGTAACGACCAGCAAAGCGGACTTGGGCCGCGTCATCCGCGGTCAAGCGTCCTGTGGCGGCGGCGAGGCCGAGATGTCCCTCGCCGATGACGCCGGAGACGAGGACGACGTCTTGCGCCTGTGCGCCCGATCGTTTCACCATGGCCCCTTCCGGCGTCCAACCAAACATGGTGACGCAAAGGGTCAAGGGTCCTGGCGTCGAAACCGTATCGCCGCCAAAAAGCTTCAAGCCGAACTCCTGCTGATCGCGGGCGAGGCCGGCGGCGAACAGCGTCCGGCGCCCCTCGTCCCAGGCCGCAGGCCAAGCGGTCGCAAGGAGGTAACCGTAAGGCTCTGCGCCCTTGGCGGCGAGATCGGAGAGGTTCACCCGCAGAAGCTTCCTGGCGATCAGGTCTGGCGGATCGCCGGAGAGGAAATGAACGCCCTCTACAAGGGCGTCCTTGGTGACGACAAGATCATATCCGGGTCGGGCGGGAAGAACGGCCGCATCGTCGAGCAGGCCGAGCGCCTCAGGCGCTCCAGCCGCCAAAGGCTGGAACAGACGCGCAATGGAATTGAACTCATCCACCTGTGGGGGTCAGCGGCCGAACGTCCCGCGAGATGGCGTCGAGGGCTGCGTTCAAAAAGCCGGCCTCGTCGGTGAAGGCTTTCGCGATCTCGACGTATTCGTCAATGGCGACCTCTACCGGAACGTCTTGTCGCTCCATCAATTCGAAGACGCCGCAACGCAGGGCGGCGCGGACCGTGGCGTCCAGGCGCTCAAGCCTCCACCCCTCGGCGAGACGGCGGGCGATGGCGCGGTCGATCCGGCTCTGCTCGCGTACGACGCCCTGGACGATGTCGGTGAAAAACCGCTCATCAGCCGCGGCGAGCGGCGCGCCGTCAAGATCGGCGTCGAATCGAAAATCGGCGAACTCACGCACGACTGCGTCCACGCCTGCGCCGGCGGTCTCCATCTGATAGAGCGCCTGCACCGCGGCAAGGCGCGCAACCGAGCGCGCCTGGTGGGTTTTAGATTTCGACATTAGGCTTCCGCGTCCTCGTTCAGACCCTCTTCGCCGAGGAACCGGGCGAAATCCTGAGTCTCCCGGAAATCGCGATACACCGAGGCATACCGGACATAGCCCACCTCATCGAGGGCCTTTAAGGCCTTCATGACAAGTTCGCCGACAACACTGGATTCAAGTTCGGTCTCGCCCCGACTTTCGAGTTGGCGAACAATGCTAGACACCATGCGGTCGACCCGGTCGGGATCCACCGGGCGCTTCCGCAGGGCGATGTCGATAGACCGAGCGAGCTTCTCTCGATCGAAGGGCGTTCGCCGACCGGATTTCTTTAAAATCGTCAGCTCCCGCAGCTGAACCCGCTCGAAGGTCGTGAACCGACCGCCGCACTCCGGACAGGACCTGCGGCGACGTATCGCTCCGCCGTCTTCGGACGGCCGAGAATCCTTCACCTGGCTTTCAAGATGACCGCAGAAGGGACATTTCACAGGCCGACCCCTAATAGACCGCCACGCGACGGATTTAACTACCCATAGATGGGAAAGCGGTTGGTGAGGTCCAGGACCACGCGTTTCACCTCAGCCTCGACCGTCGCGTTCCCCGTTTCGCCATGGGTAGCGAGGCCGTCGACGACCTTGGCGATCAGAGCGGCGATGGTGCGAAATTCGCTCTCCCGGAAACCGCGCGTGGTCCCGGCAGGCGTTCCCAGGCGAACGCCGGACGTCACCGTGGGCGCGCGTGGATCGAAGGGAACGCCGTTCTTATTACAGGTGATGTTGGCTCGCTCGAGGGCGGCCTCCACCGCCTTGCCTGTCACGTTCTTGCGCTGCAGATCCACCAGCATCAGGTGCGTGTCCGTGCCGCCGGAGACGATATCGACCCCAGAGGCCACAAGCTCTAAAGCCAGGGCGCGGGCGTTGGCCACGACCTGGGCGGAATAGGCGCGGAAGTCAGGCCGCAGCGCTTCGCCGAACGCCACAGCCTTGGCGGCGATCACATGCATGAGAGGACCGCCCTGCAGTCCAGGAAAGACGGCGGAGTTCAAACGCTTTCCAAGATCCAAGTCGTTACTCAGTATCATCCCGCCGCGTGGGCCGCGGAGCGTCTTGTGCGTGGTTGTCGTGACCACGTGCGCATAGGGTAGAGGGCTCGGTAGGACACCGCCGGCGACCAAGCCCGCAAAGTGGGCCATGTCGACCATGAGGTAGGCCCCCACCTTGTCCGCTACCGCGCGGAAGCGGGCGAAATCAATTGGGCGGCTGTAGGCCGAGCCGCCGGCGATGATGAGCTTGGGCCGTTCGCGCTCCGCCGTCTCCTCTAGGGCGTCATAATCGATAAGGTGCGTGTCCGGACACACGGAGTAGGAGGCCGGATGGAACCACTTGCCGGACTGATTGGCCGGGGAGCCATGGGTAAGGTGCCCACCGGCGGACAGGTCCATCCCTAGAAACACATCTCCCGGTTGGAGTAGGGCCAGGAACACCGCCTGGTTGGCGTTGGCGCCCGAGTGAGGCTGTACGTTGGCGTAGGCGCAATCAAACAGCGCACAGGCGCGCTCGATGGCCAGCCGCTCCACTTCGTCGACGAATTCGCACCCGCCATAGTAGCGCTTTCCAGGGTAACCTTCGGCGTACTTGTTAGTGAGGATCGATCCCTGCGCCTCGAGAACCGCCCTGCTGACAATATTCTCTGAGGCAATCAACTCAATTTGATTTTGCTGGCGTTCAAGTTCGTGATCGACCGCTCCAGCGACAGCTGGATCTGCACCGGCGAGCGCGGCGTCGAAAAATCCGTCGGCGTGGCGCGTTTTTGGCTCGGCGGCTGGGGAGTGAACGGCGAGGGTCATGGAACGCTCTTTGTAGGGCTCGATATCCGCGTCTTTACGCGCGCTCGTGCTTGGTAACAATCCGAGGTCGGTTCAAAACCTCAGGAACCTGGGGCAGCGTCCGGCGTTGCTCCTTGGCGCGGTGAAGGGCGCATCGGCGTTTGTCCGTCGACCCTGCGCTGGAAAGGAAGCGGTGAACCCATGGCCGCACAAGAACCCTCGGAGAAGGCGTCAAGCGACGTGCGTTTGAGGTTAGTCGCGGAGGTCGTGGCCTCCTATGTCTCAAGAAACAAGGTGACTCCCGCGGAATTGCCTGGGCTGTTGCAGACGGTGCACGACACATTCGCCACCGTGGCCGGTCAACCGACGCCCCAGGGCGGTCCCCCGCCTCGACAAAAGCCAGCGGTCCCGGTGCAACGGTCCATCACCCACGACTACATCGTCTGCCTGGAGGACGGCAAAAAGCTCACCATGCTCAAACGCTACCTTCGGGCGCGCTACGATCTCAGCCCAGAGGATTACCGACGCAAGTGGGGTCTGCCGCCGGATTATCCCATGGTGGCGCCGGCCTACGCCGAGCGGCGCTCAGCGTTCGCCAAGTCCATCGGCCTAGGACGCGGGGTCCGGCGACGCGGGCCCTAGGGGTTGCGCCCTTAGGCCGCGGCGGGTCGGCGCGCAACATTGCAGCGTGCCCAGAGGTGATCCATGGCCTCCACAAGGTGATGGATCATGGCGTCGGTGTGGAAGGGCGTCGGCGTGAAGCGCAAGCGCTCTGTCCCTCGGGGTACGGTGGGGTAATTGATGGGCTGCACGTAAACGCCGTGGTCCGTCAAAAGCATGTCGGACACCATCTTGCAGCGCACGGGATCGCCAACCATCACGGGAACAATATGCGTTGACGACTCCAGCGCTGGAAGGCCGGCTTCGGCGAACCGATGCTTCAACGCCGCCGCGCGCGCCTGGTGCGCTATGCGAACCTCGTGATGGACTTTTAGCCAGCTGACGCTTGCGATTGCTCCAGCGGCGAGCGCGGGCGGAAGCGACGTTGTGAAGATGAACCCGGACGCGTAGGATCGAATAGCGTCGACGATTTCCGCTTCGGCGGCGATGTAACCGCCCATGACGCCGAAGGCCTTGCCCAAGGTGCCTTCAATGATGTCCACCTCAGCCATGACGCCGTCGCGCTCGGCGACGCCGCCGCCCCGCAGACCGTAAAGTCCGACGGCATGGACCTCGTCGAGGTAGGTCATGGCGCCGTAGGCTTTCGCGAGCGTGACGACCCCGGCGATATCGGCCACATCGCCGTCCATGGAGTAGACGCTCTCAAACGCGATGAGCTTGGGCGCCTTGGCGGGCGCCGCTTTGAGAAGCGCCTCCAGGTGCTCAAGATCGTTGTGGCGGAACACATGACGCGCGCAGCCGCTGTTGCGGATGCCCGCAATCATGGAGGCGTGGTTGAGAGCGTCGGAGAAGATCACCAGTCCTGGAAGTATCTTGCCGAGGGTGGCCAAAGCGCCTTCGTTGGCCACGTATCCGGAGGTGAACAGGAGGGCCGCGGACTTGGCGTGCAGGTCGGCGAGCTCAGCCTCAAGCTCCACATGATAACGCGTCGTGCCCGAAATGTTCCGCGTGCCGCCCGACCCGGCGCCGAGGGCGTCGATGGCCTCATGCATCGCCTGGATCACCACGGGGTTCTGCCCCTGGCCCAGGTAATCGTTGGAGCACCAAACGACGACGTCGGTTTCCCCTCCATCCGGGCGTGTCCAGGTGGCGCGCGGAAAGTCTCCACACCGACGCTTCAGATCGGCGAACACGCGGTAGCGCCCCTCATTGCGGACCTGGTCCACGGCGGAGCGAAAGGCGGCCTTATAGTTCACAGCGTCGTCCACACAGCCAGAGCGTCGGAACACGAATGCGCTGGCGCTCGTACGGGCGGCGCGTTCGGTACCGACGCCGCTTCTGGCATGAAGGCCCCAAACCGTCCAGAAAACCGAGGCTAGGTTGGACAATTTTTCCATCTCAAGCGGCAGGACGCCGGCGCCGCGACGCTAGGCTCAAGCAAGACCGTGCAGATGAGGCGCCCTTTACAAACCCCGCCCTGGCGGTCCAATCCAAGCCCCTCGCCGCACGCGGATGGACCTTATGAAACACCCTCCCCTAGCCTCATATCCGGCCCTGCGGCTGCGTCGGCTGCGCCAGAGCGACTGGACCCGTCGGCTTGTGCGCGAGACGGCTCTCAGCCCGTCAGACCTTATTTGGTCGATCGTGGTGCACGACGGACCTGAGGAGGAGATCCCGGTGGCGTCAATGCCGGGAGCCCCGCGCTACTCCGTCGCCCGCGCGGCGACGGTGGCGCGCGAGGCGCGCGCCCTCGGCGTGCCCGCCCTCGCCGTCTTCCCCTTTATCGATCCTGCGTTGAAGGACGCATCGGGGTCCGCCGCCGCCGACCCCGACGGACTGATTTGCCGTGCCGTGAAGACAATGAAGGACGCCGCCCCGGAGGTCGGGGTCATGTGCGACGTCGCCCTGGATCCCTTTACCGACCATGGTCACGACGGGGTCATTGAAAAAGGCGTGGTGCTTAACGATCCCACAGTGGAGGCGCTTGTGGCCCAAGGCGTCGTTCAGGCCGCCGCCGGATGCGACATCCTCGCCCCGTCCGACATGATGGACGGCCGCGTCGGCGCCTTAAGGAGCGCCTTGGAGGCCGAGGATCTTCAGGACGTGATGATCATGTCCTATGCCGCCAAATACGCCTCCGCCTTCTACGGTCCCTATCGAGACGCCATCGGTTCGGGAAAACTGGGAGGCGGTTCAGTGAAGAACCCGGGGGATAAGCGCACGTATCAGATGGATCCTTCCAACACCGAGGAGGCGTTGCGTGAAGTCGCCCTGGATCTGGCGGAGGGTGCGGACATGGTCATGGTCAAGCCCGGCATGCCCTACCTCGACATCGTCAGGCGCGTGTCAGAGACCTTCGGGGTGCCAACCTTCGCCTTCCAAGTGTCCGGTGAATACGCCATGATACGCGCGGCGGCGCAGAACGGATGGCTCGACGAAGAGCGCGCCATTCTCGAGAGCCTTGGCGCGTTTAAACGCGCCGGCGCAGCAGGCGTCATCACCTACTTCGCCCCGCGCGCCGCCCGCCTCATGGGGGGGTGAGGCGCGCATCGGCCGCTTGGGCGATTTGGCGTTCTTTCACCTGTATCCTGACATGTCCGTCCTGTGACTTGATCACATCCAAATCGCCATCCCCGAAGGCGGCGAGGCTCTGGCGCGCCACTTCTACGGCGGTGTCCCTCAGCTGGAGGAAGTGGAGAAGCCGGTTGCCCTTAGGGCTTATGGCGGGGTCTGGTTACAGGCGGGCGCTATCGGCGTTCACCTCGGGGTCGATGCCGACTTTAGGCCTCAGTTGAAGGCCCATCCTGGCCTTATCGTCGCCGCGCTTGACGATATGCTGGAGCGCGCGCGGAGCCTGGGGTTGAAGACCTCGGACCCAGACCGCTTTTTGGCCTGGCGTCGCGCCTACGTCTTCGATCCCTTCGGAAACCGCCTTGAGCTCCTGGAAGCCGCCGGCGCAGGATCGTCTCCGCGCTGACGTCACGCCCGGCGCCGGCTCCGCAGGCGCTGCCCAGGCGCAACCACATCTTAACGCACGCCTCGTTAAGGATGACTGTGGGCGGATGAAAGTGGAACCATGGCTTACAACGCCGACGCGCCGATCATGATCAAGAAGGTGAAGAAGATCTCCGGCGGAGGTCATCACGGCGGCGCTTGGAAGGTCGCCTACGCCGACTTCGTCACCGCCATGATGGCGTTCTTTCTCCTCATGTGGCTCATCAACACGACGAGCCCGGAGCAGAAGCGCGGCATCGCCGACTATTTCGCGCCTGCCAGCGTCTCGCAAACCACCTCCGGCTCGGGCGGCATCCTCGGAGGCACCGCCCTTGGCGACCAGGGCGCCAAGAGCGACGGCTCTATGGCTGTAGTTCACCAGTTAGCCCCGGAGGCGCCTGAGAAGACCCACGACGCTGGGAAGAGCTCAAGCTCAAGCTCCAGCGCCGACGACGCCCAGGAGGCGCAAGCTCGGGCGGCGGCGAAGAAGGAGGCCGATGAGTTCCAGAGCGCGGCCGAGTCCCTGCGCCAGGCCATGCAGCAGATGCCCGAGCTCGCCGAGCTTTCCAAGCAACTCATTGTCGATCAAACGCCGGAAGGCTTGCGCATCCAGCTCATCGACCAAGAGGGGCGCGCCATGTTCGACACGGGGTCGGCCAAGCCCAACGACCGGGCGCGCCTTCTCTTGCGGGCCGTCGCGAAGGTGGTGAACCAGCTTCATAACCGCATCACCGTCGCGGGCCACACCTCCGCCAGCGCCCCCGGGGCCGTGGCCGGCGACGACTGGGCCTTGTCAGCGGCGCGCGCCAACGCATCACGCACGATTCTTCAGCAGGCCGGGGTCCAGGCGGACCGCATCTATCAGGTGTCCGGAAAAGCAAGTTCGGATCCCCTCTATCCGGACGACCCCACCCTTCCGGGAAACAGGCGGATCGCCATTGTGCTGCTGCGGGAGAAGCCGGTTTTGCCGCCGGATCAAAGTCAGTAGTCGCGCGCCACTTGCACGCGCTGGCTCCCTGGGGCCAAATCGCAGCGTGGGGCTTGGGTAGGGAGTAGAGTCGCGCGGTGACCCAGCATTTTGCTACCCGGCAGCTTCGGTTCTTTCTCACCGCTCCAACGCCATGTCCTTATCTTCCCGGCCGCGAAGAACGGAAGGTGTTCGCTCACCTTCCCCTGTCCGAAGGAGCGGCCGTCAATGACGCCCTGACCGAAGTCGGGTTTCGGCGCTCGCAAAACATCGCCTACCGACCGGCGTGCGAGGCGTGCGACGCGTGCGTGTCGGCCCGGATCCCCGTTCAGGACTACGTGTTTTCGCGCTCTGAAGAGCGGGTCCTCGACAAGAGCCGCGACCTTGAACGCCATCTGGTGGAATCCGAGGCCACCCTTGAGCAATTTGAGCTGTTACGCCGCTATCTGACCACACGCCACGCCGAAGGCGGCATGGCGGACATGACCTGGCAAGATTACGTCGCCATGGTCGAGGATACGGCCGTCCGCACCCACCTCATCGAATATCGTATAAGGACCGACGACCGCGGCCCAGGAGATCTAGCGGCATGCGCCCTCGTGGACGTTCTCGCCGACGGCCTGTCCCTCGTGTACAGCTTCTTTGAACCGGCGCTTTCTAAGCGCAGTCTTGGGTCTTTCATGATCCTCGACCACGTGAATCAGGCTCGGGCGTCAAACCTTCCTTATGTTTACCTCGGCTATTGGGTCTCCGGCTCTGAGAAGATGGCCTACAAGGCCCGCTTCTCACCCCTTGAGGTCCTTCGCCCTGGGGGCTGGCGCCTGCTCTCCGCGGTAGAGCGCGCGCCCGTTGGGCCATAACGTCCGCCGCGGCGAAGGGAAGGCTGAAGGGGCTCTGCTACTTTGGACGGAATCGTCGCGTAGACGCGAACCCTTTGGGCACCATGCGTCCAGCGCTCGCCCGTTTCCCTAGCCAGTCGCGCCAGTCGCTCCAGTCCCGGTTACGGCCGCCTGCGTCAATCCAGAAAGCGCCGGTCGCCTCCGCGAAAACCATGAGGTCGCGCAACCCGCCTTCCCGGTAGGACTGCAGCTTGACGCCCTTGCCTCTGGGCATCTCAGGAAGTTCCGAAAGGGGGAAGATCAGCGCCTTGCCATTGTCGCCAAGGACGGCGAGGTGATCGCCGTCGACCGGCAGACAGGCGAGCGCCTTGCCGGCGTCCACATTCATGACTTGCTTGCCCGCCTTGCGGTTGGCGAGAAGCTCATCCTCCGCTGCGATGAAGCCATATCCGCCGCTTGAGGCCAGGATCCGGCGGCCTCCGGGACGATGGGGGAAGACCGCCACAAGCTCGGTGCGGTCGTCGAGATCGAGTAACAGGCGCAGGGGCTCGCCCTGCGACCGGGCTGATGGAAGCTTGTCACACCCCAGGGTGAAGAAACGCCCGTCGCTGGCGAAAATCAGGAGCTTGTCGACGGTCTCGGCCGGGATGAGGAACCCAAGCTTGTCCCCTTCTTTGAATTTAAGTTCGGACGGATCTTCAATCTTCCCTTTTGCAGCCCGGATCCATCCGCGCTCGGAGATGATCACCGTCAGGGGTTCACGGGCGATGAAGGCGTCCGCTGGCGGCGGCGCGTCAAGGACCGCTACCTCGACAAAGCTGGAGCGGCGGCGCGCCAAAGCGCTGTCGCCGCCAATCAAGCCCCGAACACGGCGCAGGTCCTCTGCAACCTTCAGCCATTGTTTCTCATCCGAGCCGAGGAGGTCCATAAGGCCATCGCGCTCCGCGGTGAGGGCGCCGTGCTCCCGTCGCAGCTCCATCTCCTCAAGTCTCGCGAGCTGGCGTAGACGCGTGTTGAGGATGGCGTCAGCCTGCAGGTCGGAGAGGTCAAACGCGGCGATGAGTTTGGCCTTGGGCTCCTCTTCAAACCGTACGATCCTGATGACCTCGTCGAGGTTCAGGAAGACCACCAGCATGCCGTCGAGGATGTGCAGACGGGCGTCAATCTTAGAGAGGCGCCAGCGCGCGCGCCGACCGTCCACCTCTCGCCGATGATCAAGAAAGGCTTGGAGAGCCGTTTTCAGCCCCATGACCCGCGGGGTTCCGGTACGGTCAAGGACGTTCATGTTCACGGGGAAGCGGGTCTCAAGATCGCAAAGCCGATAGAGGCTCTCCATGAGCATTTCTGGCTCGATGGTGCGGACACGCGGTTCAAGCACAAGGCGCACGTTTTCGTCGGACTCGTCACGGACGTCGCCTAGGAGCGGCGCCTTCTTCAACTCGATGAGGGCGGCGAGTTGCTCGACGAGGCGCGACTTCTGTACCTGATAGGGAACCTCAGTGACGACGATGCGCCACCCGCCGCGATCCAACTTCTCGACAGACCACCGCGCTCTGACCCGAACGCCGCCCCGACCTGTCTCATAGGCCTCCAGCAAACTCGCTGCAGGCTCGACGATGACCCCGCCCGTGGGAAAGTCAGGGCCAGGAAGTCGCTCGACGAGATCGGCAGTGGAGGCTTCGGGACGCTGCAGAAGCAACAGACATGCGTCGATGAGCTCGCCTACGTTGTGGGGCGGAATGGAGGTGGCCATGCCCACAGCGATGCCGGCCGAGCCGTTGGCGAGAAGATTGGGAAAGGCGGCGGGCAGGACCACCGGCTCTTCATCCTCGCCGTCGTAGGTCGGACGAAAGTCGACGGCGTTCTCATCAATGCCGTCGAGAAGCAGCTGCGCCGCCGCGGTGAGGCGGCATTCGGTGTATCGCATGGCTGCGGCGTTATCGCCGTCGATGTTGCCGAAGTTGCCTTGCCCGTCGATGAGGGGATAGCGTTGGGCAAAATCCTGAGCGAGGCGAACCAGGGCCTCATAGACGGACTGGTCGCCATGGGGATGGAAACGACCGATGACATCCCCCACCACCCGGGCGCACTTCTTGGCCGAGGTGGTCGGATCCAAGCGCATCTGGCGCATGGAGAAGAGAAGGCGCCGGTGCACCGGCTTCAGTCCGTCGCGAACGTCGGGTAGAGCGCGGTTCATAATCGTCGAGAGGGCGTAGGCGAGATAACGCCGCGACAGCGCCTCAGTGAGCGCCTCCTCGACGATGCGGCCGCCGTCTTCGGGCGGCGGCGGAGGGACGGTCGGCTTGTTCATCGCGTGCTCTTAGCAGAGTCGGCCCGCACGGCTCAAAGTTCCCGTGTCCGTGCCGCTTCATCGATCCGATCAGCCAAATCACCAAGGTTGCGCTGGAGACTCTCCAGGGCGAAACCGAGGCCGAAAAGCCGGCCAACATCGTCGAAATCAAGGGTATGGGTCACCCGAGAGCTGCGCACCAGCGCCATGGCGGCCTCAAACCTCTCAAGAGGCGACTGAGGATCGCCGCGCTGCACGAGCGCCTCCGCCGTGAGCCCCTCGGCGCAGGCCCGCATAAATTGCGCCTGACACATCATGAGGGACTTTATGGGCGCCGCGAGGGCCTGCGCCGCCCCCTCGGGCAAGGGGCCTAAGGCGCGGCTGATGCTGACGACGTCGTTGCGGACGCGCCACAGCGTCCGCGGCAGGGCCTTAGAGAGCCTGTTTCCGCCCAGACGGCTCGCATGTTCGCGCTCGGCGTCCTCCATGGCGGTCTCGACGGCGGCTAGGTTGGAGCGAATGCGCGTTTGCGCGTGAAATTGGTCACGCTCGTCAGGTCCCGTCTGCAAGGACAGGGCGTAGCGGTCCAGGGTGTCGCCCAAGGCGAGCAGGGCGTCTGAGGCGGCGGCGGCGGCCAGGCGCCCGGACCTTGACGGGAAGATGAGCGCGCTCGCGAGAACGCCCACGAAGCTGCCGATGGCGATCTCCACCACCCGGAGGGCTGCGGCCATCAGGGGGCCCTGACTAGAGCCGACCGGACTAATCAGCATAATCACTGCGGTGACCGGCGCGACCTTGAGGCTCGGCGTCGCTGCTGCGGCGAACACCGTCACGGCCACAGCCAGCGCCATGGCGACGCCTAGGCCCAGGGGCGTGTGGGGATGAAGCGCCGCGCACACCCCGCCCACAGCCGCGCCGAACAGAGTGCCCTTCATCCTGTCGACGGAGGCCGCCAACGTCCCGCCAATGGACGACTGCATAACGATGACGACGGTGAAAACCGCCCAATAGCCCTGAGGAAGACTGAAGAGATGGTAGAGGACGAAGGCGACCAGGGCGGCGACGGTCACGCGGACCATCTGCTTGGCTTCCCGGCCCCGCGCACGAAGCGCCCGAAACGCCTGGCGCGTCATACGCATCGCAAGGTGCGGGAGATTTCCCTTCATGGGGGCTACGGCCTCCATGGTTAAAGTCGACCCGCCAAGGCCAAGGCCTCCACGAGCCAGATGCGCGCGGGCGGAAGGGGCCTATTCAGGGGGGCGAAGACGAAATGCTCAAGAAAATGACCGCTGAGGTTAAATCCGGCGCCCACATCGCCGGAACTCAGTCCCCCCTGGGAAGACAGGAGAAAGGGCGGAAGGGTCAGCAGGCGGTTGCGATAGGGCTCGCCGGCGGCCCGGGACACGGCCCGGCCTGTCTTGGGGCTGACGTAGGCCAGATCCTCGCGATTTCCCGTCGCCGCGCACCGCGAAAAATCTAGGCCGAAGCCCAACTCCTCAAGAAGGCCGATTTCAAAGCGAACGAAAACCGCCGGCCAAATCGCATCCAGGGCGAACGCATCATTGAGAGCAGCGAAGGCGGCGAAGGCGCCAGGGTGGGGCTCGCGTTCGGGCAGGGCGCCCTGGGCCACCGCCGCCGCGGCCGACAGGCCCGTGAGGGCTAGGGCGTCGTCAAAAAGATCCGCCGGGCCGGGGCCGGCCGGCTCGATCCGCGCAGACCCCAGTTGCTCGGCGGTGCGCGCGCGCCAGCTCACGACAACCCGTGTGCCGGGTTGCAAAAACGGTTTGATCCGCCGCGAGGCGGCGCCGGCGACATGGGCGGCGATACGGCCGTGGGTCTGCGTGAGGAACTCCACAATGGCCCCAGTTTCCCCATGGGAGCGCGCCGAGAGCACAAACGCGACGTCCTGCCAGTCCATTGGCGATCAGAACGCCCTATCCGGCGTCGAAATCAAGCCCCGCGTCCTGGTAGAAATCCCGACGCTCCTGCCAGTCGTCTTGGACCTTCACATGTAAGAAGAGGTGGACCGGACGACCCATGATCTCGGCGAGCTCTTCGCGCGATTTTTGGCCGATCCACTTCAGCGTTTGGCCAGACTTGCCGAGGAGGATCGCCCTTTGACCCTCGCGTTCCACAAAAATGGTCTGTTCGATCCGGGCCGAGCCGTCCTTCTTGTCTTCAAACGCCGTGGTCTCCACCGCCGCAGCATACGGCAGCTCGTCGTGGACGCGCAGATAGAGCTTCTCCCGCGTGATCTCGGCCGCGAGGAGCCGAAGCGGCAGGTCCGCAGTCTGATCTTCCGGATAGAACCAAGGCCCCTCTTTCATAAGGGCCCCGAGGCGCCGCTTAAGGTCATCGACGCCAGAACCTGAGGATGCGGACACCATGTAAACCTCGGCGTAGCCGCCGGAAACGAAACGCCGCTCAGCGAGGGCGAGGAGCTTCTCGCGACGGACAGCGTCGACCTTGTTGAGCACCAAAAGAGCCGGCTGAGTAAACTCCGCCAACCGGGCGGCGATCGCCTGGTCGTCCTGGACCGAACGGTGCTGGGCCGGGGTGGCGTTCCCTTCCGCCTCTGCGATCTCGCCTTCGGCGTCCACGAGATGGATGACGACCTCCGCGTCCTCAGCGCCCGTCCAGGCCGACCGGACCATGGCCCTGTCAAGGCGCCGCCGCGGCGTGAAGATTCCCGGTGTGTCGACCAGGACGATCTGACTGCGTCCCTCTAGCGCCACACCACGGATGGGAAACCGCGTGGTCTGAACTTTTCGGGTGACGATGGAGACCTTGGATCCCACAAGTCGATTCACCAGGGTGGACTTGCCTGCGTTGGGCGCGCCAATGACCGCCGCGAATCCGGCCCGTGTGGGCTCTAGGGTGGTCATTTGTCGAACTCCCTTTCAAGCAATGCTTCCGCCGCGGCCTTTTCAGCCGCCTGGCGCGACGGTCCCCTGCCCAGGGCGGCGGTGAAGCCCTCCACGTTGACGGCGACGGTAAAGACCGGAGCATGGTCAGGACCGCTTCGGTCTGTGACCCTATAGGCGGGAAGGGCTTTGCCCCGGGCTTGGGCCGCTTCCTGCAGACGGGTCTTAGGGTCCTTGGCGCGGATCGAGGCGAGATCCTCGGCCGCGGCGCTCCAGAACCGCAGGTAAACCGCCCTCGCCGCCTCAAGGCCGCCGTCGAGATAGACCGCGGCCATAACCGCCTCGCAGGCGTCGGCGAGGATGGACGGCTTCTCGCGCCCGCCGGTGCGCGTTTCGCCGCCGGACAGGCGCAACGCCTCTCCAAGACCCATCCGCCGCGCCACCTCAGCGCAGGCTCCGCCGTTGACGAGGGCGTTAAGGCGTGGCGCCAGGTCCCCCTCGCGCAGGTCCGGCCCAGTGACCAACAGCAGCTCAGCCGTTAATAGGCCCAAGACCCGGTCACCCAAAAACTCTAGGCGCTCGTTGTCGTGAAGGCGGCCATGCTTGGTCCGGCGCGCCCCGTCGCCAATGGAGGCGTGGGTCAGGGCTTGATCGATAAGTGCCTTGTCCTTGAAGGCGTAGCCGAGCCGCCCTTCGAGGTCGGCGATGGCCGACGCCCGCGCGCTCATGCCGTAGCGGTCACGACAACAAGCGTAGGAAGCGGTCCCAGCGAGCGGCCGTAAACCACGTCCAGGGCTTCAAAAGGGACGCGCCGGGCTTCCATGAGAAGAGGATCACGTCAGCCTTGCCGACGAGGTTTTCCGCAGGGACGAACCCCACGCCTGCATTGTCCGGAACAAAGCCCGGACCGGCGTAGGGTTGGCCCACGTACTGGTCTAGATCGTTATTCCAGGGGCAGGCTTTAGCCGCGTAGGAGTTGGGGTCGTTATAGGGTGGGAAGCGGCTGTCGAGGGAGTTGTCCCGGTTGTCGCCCATCATGAAGTAACAGCCTTTGGGGACTACGTAGACGCCCGTATTGTCCGCCGGCCCGTCAGGACCGTAGGTGTTGGTAAGGAAGGTCTTGTCCCCGAGGGTCTCGCGATACTGGTTCACAGGACGCGGCAGGCCGTAGGCCGACTCTTCAGTGCCCGCAGACAGCTTCACATCATTGACGGGGCGATCGTTGATGTTGAGCACCCCGTGCTTGACCTGAATGCGGTCGCCAGGGAGACCAATCAGACGCTTGATATAATCGGTGTGGCCATCCCTGGGGAGTTTGAAGACGATAATGTCTCCCCTGTGGGGCCCGTGCTGGAATATCCGTCCGTGGAACAGGGGCGGGGAAAAGGGAATGGAGTTCCTGCTCCAACCGTAGGCGAACTTAGACACGATGATGTAATCACCCTCCAAGAGGGTCGGCTCCATGGACGCCGAGGGTATGGTGAAGGGTTGGAACAGAACCACCCGCAGGATCAGAGCGATCAGGAGAGCGTAGACGACGGTTTTGATCAGCTCCATGAGCTCACGCGCCGTTCCGCCTGGACGAACAGCGCCGCCGCCCTCTGGGGCTTTAGCTTCTGCGGATTCAGACGAAGCGGTGGTCATCGAAGGAGAATCTCTTCTTGGGCGGGCCGAAGGCGCGACGTCGCCGTGGTGCGGTATGTGCCTAAAGCGTCAGCTTGAAGGCGGCAAGCTTTCTGCTTTGACCGCTTCAATCACTACAAAAGCCTGGGCGTAGGGAATTTCATCGGTGAGGGTGAGGTGGATCCGCGGCTCAAACCCTTGCGGCGTGAGGACGCGCAGCCGTTCCGCCGCTCCGCCCGTCAGCGCGAGCGTGGGACGGCCCGACGGCAGGTTGACGACGCCCATGTCTCGCCAGAAGACGCCCCGATGGATGCCGGTTCCAAGCGCCTTTGCGCAGGCCTCCTTGGCGGCGAAGCGCTTGGCGTAGCTGGAGGCGCGATCATGCTTCGCCTCGGAGCGTCGGCGCTCAACATCTGTGAAGAGACGTTGCGAGAAGCGTTCGCCAAACCGATCCAGGCTGGCCTGAATGCGGCGGATATCAGTGAGGTCGGACCCTATTCCAAGGATCATTTCAGCTCCGTCGGACGCGCTTGGTCCATGAGGGCGCGCATGCGGGCGATGGCGCTGGCCAAGCCGCCGAAGATCGCTTCGCCGATGAGGAAATGGCCGATGTTCAGCTCAACCACCTGCGGAATGGCGGCGACGGGAGCAACGGACGCGAAATCGATGCCATGGCCGGCGTGGACCTCTAGGCCGCGGGCCGCGGCGGCGGCGGCGGCGGCGCTAAGGCGCTCCAACTGGGCCTCAGCCTCCTGCGTCCGCCCCGCCCTCAGGGCGTCGCAAAAGGCGCCCGTATGGAGCTCAACCACCTGGGCGCCCACCGCTTCGCTTACCGCGACCTGAACGAGGGAGGGTTCGATAAAGAGAGAGACGCGGGCGCCGGCCACGTCGTGAAGTCGGCGAACGGCGGGCGCAACGATGGTGTGGCCGCCGGCCACATCCAGACCGCCTTCCGTGGTCCGCTCCTCGCGACGCTCTGGAACCAGACACACGGCGTGGGGCCGATGGCGCACCGCAACCTCGACCATTTCCGGCGTCACCGCCATCTCAAGATTAAGGGGCGTGTCGAGGCGGCGGACCAGGTCGCAGAGGTTTTCTATATCGGCATCGGTCATATGGCGCCGATCCTCGCGCAGATGGGCGGTGATGCCGTCCGCCCCGGCTGCGATAGACGCTTCGGCGGCGCGCAGGGGGTCCGGATGCGCACCGCCGCGGGCGTTCCTGATGGTCGCCACATGGTCGATATTGACCCCAAGCCGGAGCCGGCTCACGCGCGCAGCCTCCGACTGCCGGGATCTTCGACGGGCGTCGCCGCCAAGTCAGGGGGAAGCGCGTCCGCCGGATAGGCTGGGACGTCAAGGGTGGCTAAGGCGATAAGGGGCGCGCCGACGTCCGCCCGTCCGCCCGACCGATCGACGATGCAGGCGGCGCAGCGGACCTCACCGCCCGCGTCCCTGACAGCGGCGATGCATTCCCTCGAAGACAAGCCCGTGGTGACAATGTCCTCGACCATGGCCACGCGCACTCCAGGCTCCAGCTGGAACCCGCGCCGCAGCTTGAATACGCCGCCCTCCCGCTCGACGAAGAGGGAGGGAACCCCCAGTTGCCGTCCAGTTTCATAGCCGGGAATGATTGCGCCGATGGCGGGCGACACCACGACCTCGACGTCGGGGAACGCCGCGCGGATCTTGCCGGCCAATGCGGCGCACAGGCGCTCCGCTCGCTTGGCGTCCATGAACACGAGGTTCTTCTGGAGAAATACCGGGCTGTGCAGTCCGGAGGAAAGAACGAAATGGCCTTCGCGCAGGGCGCCGGCGGCCTTGAATTCGGCGAGGACGTCTTCGGATGTCATGGAGGGGTAGATAAAGGGCGTCGTGGGGGCGGGCAATGAAGGGCGCCCCGTCAGCGAGGCTTTTTCTCGCCTCTCGAGACACGCCCTGCCCGATATCGGCCTAGCCCTGCGTCCGCTCCACATCCTCAACCGACGGGCACGCCCTCAGGGCGGCGGATATCAAGGTCAGGTGGCGGGCGTCGCGGACGTCCAGGTCCACGTCCACGTCGAAGAAGTCGGATTGCCGATGATGCATGCGCAGATTGACGATATTGCCCCCCGCGTCCCCAATGGCGGTGCAGACCTGCCCCAAAACGCCTGGAGCGTTGCGAATGGTGGTGGTCACCCGCGCTCTGGAGATGGTGGTCCTCTCCGCCTCCGGCGTCCAATGCAGGTCCCGCCAAAGCTCCTCCCGGTCCTCGAATTCGGCCAACCGCGGGCAATCGATGGTGTGGACATTCAACCCCTTGTTCGGAAGGACGATGCCGACGATGCGGTCGCCGGGCACGGGAGAGCAGCATTCGGCGAAATGGAGAGAGACGCCCGGCGTGAGGCCGCTGCCCTGGACATAGAGCCTCGCCCCCTCCCCGTCCTCAATCCGCCGCCGCGCCGAGGCCGCCGCGATCTCCTCGGGCTTTAGGCCAGGGAAAACCGCCTGCAGGACGTCCGTCGGCGAAACACCGCCCCGTTGTACGGCCTCGAAAAGATCCTCATCCCCCGCCACGGCGAAGCGCTCGAGGGCGGGCCGGAGGGAGACGCCCGTGAGGGACTTGCCGGCCCGGGCGAAGGTCTGCTCCACCGTCGCCTTGCCGAGGCGCACGAACTCTTCTCGCTCGAGGGCTCGGATATGGCGCCGGATGGCGGACCGCGCCCGTCCGGTCACGGTGAGGGAGCGCCAGTCCGCCGGCGTCTCCCGCTTGGGCCCGCGGATAACCTCCACGACGTCGCCGTTCTGCAACGGGGTCCTGAGGGGCCGAAGCTCGCCGTTAATCTTCACGCCCACCGTCGTGTCGCCGACATCGGTGTGCACGGCGTAGGCGAAGTCGAGCGGCATCGCCCCTTTGGGCAGGCTTATGAGACGGCCCTTGGGCGTGAAGACGAAGGTCTGGTCCAGGAACATCTCAAGCTTAGCGTGCTCCACCAGCTCGTCCGGTTCTCCGCCATGGCCAAGGACTTGAACCAGCTGGCGGATGCTCGCGAGGGGATCAAGGCCTCCGTCGGCTTGGGCGGCGGCCGGATCGAAACCGTAGCTCTTATCTTTGTAACGCCAGTGCGCCGCGACCCCCTCTTCGGCTACCCGGTCCATGGCGAGGGTGCGGATCTGAAGCTCGATGCGGACGCCGCGCGGCCCTACCACGGTGGTGTGCAAAGAGCGGTAGTTGTTGCGCTTCGGTGTGGAGATGAAGTCCTTGAACCGTTCGGGGACGCTCGGCCAGGCCCGGTGTGCGACCCCTAAGGCGCGATAGCATTCATCCTCGGTGTCGACGATGACACGGAACGCGTAGATGTCGGACAGCTGGGAGAAGCCGACAGACTTGCGCTGAAGTTTGCGCCAGATGGAATAGGGCTGCTTCTCCCGTCCGAATACCCGCGCTGGCAAACCCGCATGGGCGAGGTGGTTGGAGATCTCTCCTGAAACCACCGCCACCGCCTGACCCTGCGCCGCCCGGAGCGCCTCCAGCCGTTTTAGGATGGCGTCGCGCGCAGTGGGGTTAAGCTGCTCAAAGGAGAGCTCTTCCAGCTCCGAGCAGATCCGATGCATGCCGATGGACCGGGCCAGGGGCGCATAGATGTCCAGGGTCTCCCGGGCGATGCGCTCGCGCTTGGCGGGGCGATCAATGAAATGCAGGGTGCGCATGTTGTGAAGCCGGTCGGCGAGCTTGACCAAAAGGACCCGCACGTCCTTGGAGATGGCGAGAATGAATTTACGCAGGTTCTCCGCCTGGCGCGTCCGCTCGGCCGTAAGTTCGAGCTTAGAGAGCTTTGTGACGCCTTCCACGAGTTCGGCCACCTCCTCACCGAAAAGCTCGGCAATGTCCGCGCGGGTTGCGGCGGTGTCCTCGATGACGTCGTGCAGGAGGGCGGTGACGATGGCGGCGGTGTCGAGGCGGTATTCGGTGAGGATCCCCGCCACCTCAATGGGATGGGCGAAATAAGGATCGCCCGACGCTCGCAACTGCGAGCCGTGCATGCGCATGCCATAAACATAGGCCCGGTTGAGGAGGGCCTCGTCAGCGGTGGGGTCGTAGCTCTTGACCCGCTCGATCAGTTCATACTGGCGCAGAAATTTAGCGGGCTTGCGCCCCGACGCCGAAACGCCGGCCGCAGGGACGGGATCGGCGATCGGTGTTTCCGGGATCGCCTCAAAAACGAGCGCGTCTGCGCCCGGGGGCGTCAGTAACGCTCCTCCTGCCCGCCGTCGCGATCGCTCTGAAGGGCGCGGACGAGCTCCTGCTCGCTCATGTGCATGTGCTGAGGATCAGCCAGCAGCGCCAGGGTGTCGGCCTCTTCCTCAGCCTCGGTGCGCTCGTCCACTCGCTGCAGGGTTCCGATCAGCGCTTCGCGAAGCTGGTCCGCCTCCACCGCGTCTTCGGCGATTTCGCGCAGGGCCACGACCGGATTCTTGTCGTTGTCGCGATCGATGGCGATGGGCGATCCCGTGGAGATGGACCGAGCCCGGTGCGCGGCGAGGAGCACGAGGCTGAAGCGATTGGGAACCTTCTCGACGCAATCTTCGACGGTGACGCGGGCCATGCAAACCTCAGGACGGACAGTGACCTCAGCACTTAGGAGCTTGGAGGCGATTTCGCAATCCCGTCGTCCGGGAAAGCGAGGGGCGCGGCGTCTCGTCCCACCCAAGCGGCGGCGGCGAGGGCGCGGGCGGTGCGTCCGAGGGTGGGATGGATCCAGTCCGGCGCGACCTCGGCCAGGGGGCCCATGACGAAGAGACGCTCGGCCGCGCGGGGATGGGGCAGGATCAAGCCCTCTCCGGATCGGATCTGGCGACCGTAGGCGATGAGGTCAAGATCGACAACGCGCGGTCCATTGGCCACGTCCCGTCGTCGGCCTAGGGCCTCCTCAAGGTGGTGGAGGCGAGCTAGCAACGCTTCGGGCGTGAGACGGCAGGCGACTAAACACACCTGGTTGAAAAATGGCGGATCCCAGGGTCTCGGCCAGGCCAAGGACCGCCAGATGGATGATTTCGCCTTGACGTCCACCCCCATCTCGGGGAACCCCTCAAGGGCGCGGGTCAAAGCCGCGCAGGACGACCCGTAGTTTCCCGGAAGACTGCTCCCAAGCGCCACGACGATCGCGCCGCCAAGCTTGTCGTCGCTCATTAGTTCCAAGGCCTCCTGCTTAATGACCTTCTACCCCACAGATCGCATCGCCCTCTTCATAGACGGCGCGAACCTCTATTCCGCCGCCAAGGGTCTGAACTTCGATATCGACTACAAAAAACTCCTCGACGAGTTCAGGAAGCGTGGCGTGCTCGTCCGCGCCTACTACTACACCGCCATCGTCGAAGATCAGGATTACTCCCCCTTGCGGCCCCTTGTTGATTGGCTCGACTACAATGGCTTCACCATGGTGACCAAGCCGGTGAAGCGCTACACAGAGCCGGCCACGGGCGCGACCCGGGCGCGGGGCGACATGGATGTGGAGATCGCCGTCGACATGATGGAGATCGCCCCGAGCGTCGACCACATCGTCCTATTTTCCGGCGACGGCGACTTCCGCCGCCTTGTGGAGGCGGTTCAGCGCCGGGGCGTTCGGGTGACGGTGATCTCCACGCTCAAATCCCAACCGCCCATGATCGCCGATGAGTTGCGCCGTCAGGCCGATAGTTTCGTCGAACTGCAAGACCTGGCCGGCGTCGTCGGACGACCGCAGCGCAGTCCCCTGCCGCGGTTCATCCAGGGCGACATCGACCTGGACGATGATGCCTCTCAATAAGCCGACTAGACCGCCAGAGCCCGACCGCGATTGTCCCCTTTGCCCGCGCCTTGTAGATTATCGCAAGGCGAACCGGGCGGAAAATCCCGACTGGTTCAATGGGCCCGCCCCGTCCTTCGGCGACCCTGACGCGCGCCTTCTGGTCCTGGGCTTGGCGCCGGGCCGACGGGGCGCAAACCGCACCGGACGCCCGTTCACCGGCGACTATGCCGGCGAGATGCTCTACGCAACCCTGATCAAATACGGGTTCGCCGTCGGCGCCTACGGTGCGGACCCGCAAGACGGTCTGACCCTGAAGGACTGCATGATTTCGAACGCCGTGCGATGCGCGCCCCCTGGAAACCGGCCCCTCCCGGCTGAGGAGGCGGCGTGCCGACCGTTCTTACAGGCTAGGCTCGACGCCCTCCCGTCCCTGCGCGCCGTCGTCGCCCTGGGCGATGTGGCGCGGCGTAATGTTCTGCGCGCCCTTAACCTTAGCCCGGCCCTCGCCCCGCCCGGACACGGGGTCGAGACTGATCTTGGCGCCTATCGCCTGTTCTCAAGCTATCACTGCTCGCGCCTCAACACGAACACCGGACGACTGACCCAACCCATGTTTGAGGCGGTGTTCGCCGCCGTGCGTCGCCACCTTGACAGCTGACGCGGCCGGACCTGTGGCGTCATTGCGGTTTGCCCACCCCATGCAACTCCCCTTAATCTCCGGCCCTCGGATCGGCGGATGAAAGTGGGCCGCATGACAGACCCAGGGGCGCTGGCTGGCCGACGCCGCGCCGCTATCGCGTTCATCTTCATCACCGTGCTCCTGGATATTATGGCGCTCGGCATGGTGACGCCGATCCTGCCCAAACTTGTGAGCGAGTTCCTCGAGCAGAACGCCACGTGGGCGGCTGTGACCTATGGGCTTTTCAACGCCGCCTTCGCCGCGCTTCAGTTTCTGTTCTCTCCCCTGGTCGGCTCCCTCTCCGATCGATTCGGCCGTCGCCCCTTGATCTTGGCCTCCAACCTCGGCCTTGGATTGAGCTACGCCCTCATGGCCTGGGCGCCGGGTATCGGCTGGCTTTTCCTGGGGCGCACCATTTCTGGGATCACCGGCGCCAGCTACGGCCCGGCGGCGGCGTACATCACCGACAGCACCGAGCTCGACCAACGCGCCAACGCCTTCGGCATCCTCGGCGCCGCCTTCGGCCTCGGCTTTATCCTTGGGCCCGCCATCGGCGGCTTCCTTGGAGAATATTCCATCCGCCTCCCCCTCTGGGTCGCCTCGGGCTTCAGCCTCGGCAACGCCGTCTACGGGTTTTTCGTTCTCCCCGAATCCCTGCCGCGGTCCCTGCGCACCCCCTTCAATTGGCGAAGCGCCAATCCCCTCGGCGCCCTCAAGCTCCTCCAACGTCATCCCGACCTTCTGTCCCTGGCGTCCATCGCGTTTCTCTCCACCTTGGCGCAGGTCTCCCTTCCCTCCACCATGACCCTCTACGCCATGTACCGCTACCACTGGACGCCCCATACCGTGGGCGTGACCCTCGCCCTGGTGGGTGTCGCCATGGTGGTGGTGCAGGCCGGCGTGGTGGGCCAGGTGGTGAAACGGTTCGGCAACCGGCGGGCAGTGGTGGCTGGGCTTTGCTTCGGCTCCGCAGGCCTATGCTACGCCGGGCTCGCCCCGACCGGACGCATTTTCCTCCTGGGCATCCCCATCATCGCCCTCTGGAGCGTCTTCGGCGCAGCGAGCCAGACCCTCATGAGCCGCCATGTGTCCGCCTCCGAACAGGGGCAGTTGCAAGGCGCCAACGCCAGCCTCACGGGCATCGCAGAACTGATCGGTCCTTTGATCTTTCCCTTCACCTTCGCCTATTTCGTCACCCCAGGACATTCCCTGGCCGCTTCCGGCGCGGCTTTCGTCCTGGCGGGCGCCCTTCTAGCCGGGACAGCGCTGTTCGCCCTCATCGCCACCCGTGGGGAAAGCGACGACGGACTGTCCATGGAGGAGGAGGCCCCGGCCGACCCCGCTGAGCCCTAGGCGGCGGAAGACGCGGTGCGGCGTCGGTCCTTCGCCTAGCCCTTGTCGCGCATGAGCCGCGCCTTATCCCGCGCCCAGTCCCGATCCGCCTCGGTCTGGCGCTTGTCATGATTCTTCTTACCCTTGGCGAGCGCGAGTTCCAATTTGGCCCGACCCTTGTCGTCCCAGTAGAGGCGCATGGGAATGATCGTGCGCCCCTCGCGCTGCACCGCGCCGATGAGACGATCAATCTGCCGCCGGTGAAGCAGGAGCTTTCGTGGGCGTCGGGGCTCATGGTTGAACCGCGTCGCATTGGCGTACTCGGGGATGTAGGCGTTGATCAGCACGATCTCGCGCCCCTCGGCGGACGCGTAGGATTCAGCGATGTTCGCTCGACCCTGGCGCAGGGCCTTCACCTCCGTACCCGTGAGGACCAGCCCCGCTTCGAGGCTATCTTCAAGAAAATAGTCGAAACGGGCGCGGCGGTTTTCCGCGATGAGTTTCTTTGGGGCTGTCTTCTCCGCAGCACCGCTCACGTCAGGCCCGCCGCGCTCATAGCCGCGAGGACGGCTGGGCGCGCAGCCTCCGAGCAGCCTAGGATGGGTAGACGCGCCTCGTCGCTGCAGAAGCCAAGATGGCTCAAGGCGAACTTGGCGGGGGCGGGCGAGGCGTCGGCGAAAAGAGCCCGATCCAGTCTGATCAGGCGATCTTGCCAGGCGAGGGCCTCCGCAAAATCGCCGCAGAGCGCGGCATTTATTCTCGCGGCGGACGCACGAGGGGCGATATTGGAGGTTACGGATATGACCCCATGCCCGCCATGCGCCACATAGCCCAGGCTCGTCGGATCGTCGCCGGAGAGCAGAATAAAGCCCGGCGCGCATTGAAGCCGCATAAGGCTCGGCCGGGAAAGGTCCCCTGTGGCGTCCTTAATGCCTTTGATATTGCTGAGTTTGGAGAGCCGGGCGACGGTGTCCGTGGCCAGGTCCACGCCCGTGCGCGAGGGGACGTTGTAGAGAATCACCGGAAGGTCCGCCGCCGCATCGATAGCGCTGTAGTGCTGGAAGAGCCCATCTTGGCTCGGCCGGTTGTAGTAGGGCGTCACCACAAGGGCGGCGTCCGCACCCACTGTCTTGGCGAACCTAACCAAATCAATGGCTTCAGCCGTGGCGTTAGCACCCGCGCCGGCGATCACGGCGATGCGTCCATCGACCAGCTTGACGCAAAGCTCCACCACCCGCTTGTGTTCTTCAGTGGACAGGGTAGCGGTCTCGCCTGTCGTGCCTACGGGCACAAGGCCGCTGACGCCCTCCTCGATCTGGCGCTCCACCAGCCGGTGGAAAGCGTCTTCGTCGAGCAGGCCGTTGCGAAATGGAGTGACGAGGGCCGTGATGACGCCCCTGAAAAGCGGGTCGGACATGAATTCTAGACGCCTTTTCGACCCCTTAGGCGGGGCCGGTGATCGGGGAGAGAGTGTACTGGTCTGTGCGCGCTTCCCGCAACCGTCTAAGGCGGTCTGGTTCGCTGCGACGGTCTTGGCCCTGCTAGCCGTCCTCTCAGCGCCCCTCGCTGCGGCGCAGGTCCTAGCCCCGCCCCCCGCAAATGCGCCTCTCCCCGCCCCCCTGGCGGCGAGGGGAGGTCAGATCCCCGCTACGCCGCAAGCGGGCGGGGTCGCGCCTGCGGATCAAGCGCCCGGCCCGGCGCACGAAGCCAGCGGCGCCGGGCCCGGCGCCCAGGCGTCGGGCAGTGATTTACCGATCCTGCGCGAGGCTGTGGAAGCCGCGAAAGCGGGCGAGGTGACGCGCGCGCGCGCCCTGCAGACGGCGCTCTCCGATCCCCTCGCTCGGCGCATCGTCGACTGGGCGATGATCGATCGCGCCGGCTCCATGCTCGATTTCTTCACCCTCGACGCCGCGAGCCGCGACCTCGCCGGCTGGCCCCGGGGCGAGCGCCGTCGCGAAGCCGCGGAGAAGGCTATGGAGGCTTCCGGCGTTCCGCCGTCGCAGACCATCGCCTGGTTTTCTGCGCAACCGCCGCTGACGCCGGAGGGCGCCATGGCTCTGGCGGCCGCCTACCAGGCCGCAGGTCATGGCGACGCGGCCGCCAGCCTCATAAGAAATTTCTGGCGGTCGAAGATTTTTGAAGCTGACGCCCAGGCCCGCATGCGCGCCCGGTTCGGCGCCTATCTTACCGCTGACGACGACGCGCAGAGACTGGAGATCCTGCTTTACGGACCTCAAGGGCCAGCCGCGCGGGCCATGCTTGATCTCGTGGACCCCGATCACCGCGCCCTGGCCCTAGCCCGCATTGCGCTCAAGGCGGACCGCACCGATGCGCCAAGCCTGGTGGCGGCTGTCCCGCCGGCCCTCGCGTCCGATCCAGGCCTTTCGTTCGACCGGGCTAAGTATCTCCAGAAGCGCCAACTCGACGTCATCGCCATCGGCCTTGCGAAAACCTTTCCCATGCCTGCGCCGGACACGGGCGACATCGCCCACCAGATCTGGGGAGAGCGACGCGCGCTTATGAACGCCGCCCTGCGCGACGGGGACGCGCAGTCCGCCTACGCCGTCGTCTCGGCCCATGGTCTGCCGCCCGGGCCGGATTACGCAGAGGCGGAGTTCTTCTCCGGATGGATCGCCCTCACAAGACTGCATGATCCGGTCGCGGCGGGCGCGCATTTCGCCAACCTCGAGAGCGACGTCTCCTCGCCCCAAAGCGTCAGCCGCGCCGACTATTGGCGGGCGCGCGCCGCGGAAGCAGCCGGAGACGCGGGCGAGGCGCGCAGCCGCTATGCGGCCGGCGCGCGCTACTACACAACCTTCTACGGCCAGCTTTGCCTCGAGAAGACCGGCGGGCGAGACTTGGTGCTCGGTTTCGATCCGCCGACCGCTGAAGAGGACCGCGCCGCCTTCGCCGCCGACGATCTCGTCCGGGCCGCAAGGCTTTTGTCATCCATTGGCGATAGCGAGGACGTGCGGGCCTTCCTTCTCACGGCGACGGACCGCCTCACGCGGCCGGGTGAAGCGCCTCTCCTCGTGGACTTGGCCAGGGCCTTAGGGGACCAAGACCTCGCCATGCGCGTGGCGCGCAACGCCGCCCGACGCGGCGTCTTTCTTCCAGAGCGCGGCTATCCGGTGATCCAGACCCCCCACGACGAGCGTCTCGCCGAGCCGGCGTTCATGCTGGCCATAGCCCGGCAGGAGAGCAATTTCGATCCTAACGCGCGCTCGGGGCCCGGCGCTCGCGGGCTCATGCAGCTCATGCCCACCACCGCGTCGGTCATGGCGCGGCGCCTCGGGATAAGTTTCTCTCAAGGCCTCCTTGAACAGCCGGACTACAATTTGCGTTTGGGCGGCCTTTACTTGAGCGACCTCGTGGACGTTTTCGGCGGTTCCTACGTCCTGGCGTCAGCGGGCTACAACGCCGGACCCCGGCGCTCCAACCAGTGGACCGGCTATTGCGGCGACCCCAGGGGCGACCACTCCGACCCCATCGACTACATTGAATGTATTCCGTTTTCCGAAACGCGGAATTACGTCATGCGGGTTCTGGAGACCACGCAGATCTACCGGGCGCGCCTGGGCGGCGGCTCGGCGCCCCTCACCCTGAGCCATGACCTCAAACGCGGCGTCGCGACCGGATCGCCGCCGACCCCTCCCTGGTCCGCGCCCCCCCTGGGGACGCCGACGCCTACGCCTCTGAGTGCGACGGGCGCGTCGAACTGATGGCCTTTACGAACACATCCGGATCGACGTTTCCTCCGGAAGCCACCACGACGGCCGTGCGCCCCTCCAGTTTGACCTGCCCCGACAGAAGCGCGGCAAGGGCCACCGCCCCGCCAGGTTCGACCACTATCTTCAGTACGCGAAAAGCATAGGCCACCGCGGTCAAGGCTTCGTCATCCGTAACGGCGAAGGCGCCTGAAAGCCTTGGCTGATTGAGGGCGAAGGTCATTTCTCCTGGCTGCTGGGTCAAAAGCGCGTCGCAAAGACTGCCGGAGGCGAATGAATTGGCGACCCGCCGTCCCAACACCAGGCTTCGTCCATAATCATCAAATTCCTTGGGCTCGACGGCGTAGAGCGCCGTCTGCGGCAGGCGGGTCTTCATGGCCAGGGCGACGCCGGCCATAAGGCCGCCGCCCGACGTCGGACACAGGAGAAGATCAGGGCGGACGCCGAGGCCTTCGAGCTGCTCGGCGATTTCAAGACCCGCCGTCCCCTGCCCCGCGATGACGAAGGGATCCTCGAAGGGCGGCACAAGGATCGCCCCCCGCTGCGCGCAGATCTCGCCCGCAATGGCCTCTCGCGACTGGCTCGCCCGGTCGTAAAGCACCACCTCGGCGCCAAGGGCCCGGGTGTTGGCGATCTTCAGGGACGGCGCGTCCCGCGGCATGACGATGACGGCCGACGCGCCCACCAGCGCCGCCGCGCCTGCTACGCCTTGAGCGTGGTTTCCAGACGAGTAGGCGACCACGCCCGCCCTTCGCTCCTCGGGGGTTAGACGGCTGATTCGGTTGTATGCGCCGCGAAATTTGAACGAACCTGTGCGCTGCAAGACCTCAGCCTTGAGAAAGACCCGTCCGCCAAGAGAGGCGTCAAGGGCGTCCGACCGAAGGATGGGTGTCTCAATCGCAACGCTCTTCAGCCGCGCGGCCGCATCCAGAATGTCGGCATACTCAGGCAGCCTCATGGGGAAGATCTGTCTAAAACCGTCTCGCCGGCGCCGTCCGATGGGGGGTCGACCACAAGACCCGCGAGGACCACATCCACCACGGCTCTCATGAGGACGTCGCGCGGCGACCAGGCGAATTGGGGTCGGGTGATGAGAAGAGCGACGAGGCCATGAGCGGCGGCCCACGAGGTCTGGGCGGCGACCTCAGGGTCGGCGATCCTTAAACGCCCAGCGTCGGCCATTTTCTGGACAGCCCCGAGGAAAAGGTCATAGCAGCGCTGACTGAGGGCGACGAGGGCGGACGTGGGCGCCGGGGCGAGGTCGAACTGGGAGGAGCAGAAAGCGACCTGGTAGGCGTTCGGGTTCTCGATGGCGAAGAGGAGATAAGCGTCGAGCATGCGCCTGACGCGCGAAACGGGACAGATCGTTAGCGCTGCAAGTTCCGTATTCTGCGCCAGGAGGCGACCAAACGTCGTCTCGCAGATCTCCACCAAAATCTCACCCTTGTCGCGGAAGTGCATGTAAAGCGCCGTGGAGGAAACCCCGACCGCATCGGCGATTTTCCGAATGGTCGCGCCCTCATAGCCGCATTCGAGGAAGATCCGGCCGGCCGCCTCGATGATCTCGCCGCGCCGCAGGTGGCCTGATCCCTTAGCTTTCCGCCTTGACCGTCCGGGTGTCTCAAGCAAATCCGTCATCGCCGCTCCCTCATCGAGCCTGTGAACGCTAGCGAATGCGGCGGCGAAGGCAACCGCGCACCGGCGACCCAGGCGGAGCGCTAGGGCCGCGCGGGTCGACCAAGGCTTGAAACCGGTACGACTCTGGACGGCGCAGGCATGGCCCTCTATGGCGAACCGGTGTCGTTCACCCCCTCGCTCCCCATCCTAGCCCCGGCCGCCACCGTGCTGAGCACGCAGGCCTGGTCGGACTATGCGCTTTTGGACAGCGGCGACGGGCGCAAGCTCGAGCGGTACGGCGCCGTACGCGTGGTGCGCCCCGAACCCCAGTGCTGGTGGCCCCCTCGCCTGGCCGCCGCAGAATGGGAGACCGCCGACGCTGCATTCGATCCGGCCGACGAGGACGACCAGGGCCGGTGGCGCCGACGCAGAGAGACGCCGGACGACTGGACCCTCGCCTGGGGAGAGGCCAGGTTCACAGCCCGCCTCACCCCGTTTCGGCACTTGGCGTTTTTTCCTGAACAGGAAGCCAACTGGCGCTTCCTCGACCATCGCATCCGCAGCCGCGGCCGCCCCTTCCGCCTCCTGAACCTCTTCGGCTACACGGGCGTGGCAAGCCTGGTCGCCGCGGCGGCGGGCGCGCAGGTTACCCATGTGGACGCCTCCAAACGGTCCGTCGGGTGGGCGCGGGAGAACGCGGCTCTATCAGGCCTGCAGGACAGACCCATCCGCTGGATCTGTGAAGACGCCCGCCGGTATGTTCAGAGGGAGGTGCGGCGGGGCGCGCGCTACGACGGCGTCATTCTTGATCCGCCCAAATACGGCCGCGGTCCGGCTGGGGAGATCTGGCGTCTCTTCGAGGATCTACCGACGCTCTTGAACGCCTGCGGCGTCCTCTTGTCGGACGACGCCGACTTTCTGCTCCTCAACGCTTACGCCGCACGCATTTCCGGGCTCTCCATGGCCCACCTCCTCAGAGAAGCAGTCGATGGACGGGGCGGCCGGATCGACTGGGGCGAACTCGCCCTGGGTGAGGCCGCCAGGGAAGGCTTCACCCCCCGGGCGCTGGGCCTGTCCTTTTTCGCCCGCTGGAGCAGCCGGCCATGAGCCTTGCGCCACGGCTCATCACCTCATTCGCCAACCCCACCGTGAAGGCGGTTCGCAGTCTACATCAACGTAAGGATCGCCAGGCGTCAGGGCTGTTCCTCGCCGAGGGTTTGAAGATCGCCGCTGAAGCGCTTGAGCTTGGTCGGACGCCGAGCCTTCTGATGTTCGGTCCGGAGGCGAGGGATCACCCGGTGCTGCGCCGCCTTGTCAAGGCGACCCGGGAGGGAGGCGGGGATGTTGTGGAGGCCCCAAAGGAGATCCTCCAGAAGGTCTCGCGCCGGGACAATCCCCAGACCGTCTTGGCCGTCTTCGCCCAGACGTTCACGCCTCTTTCCGAGCTACGCCCGGAGACCGCCCCGTGCTGGGTCGCTCTGGAACAGGTCCGCGACCCTGGCAACCTCGGCGCCATCATCCGAACTGCGGACGCCGCTGGGTGCGGGGGCGTTATCCTCATTGGGGATTGCTGCGATCCCTACTCGGTTGAGGGCGTGAGGGCGACCATGGGATCGATCTTCGCCATCCCCCTGTTCAAGGCTAGCGAGGCGGAGTTTCTGGCCTGGCGGAGGCGTTGGCCGGGCTCAGTGGTGGGAACGCTCCTGACCGCCGAGACAGACCACCGCGCGGCGGCCTACCATCCGCCCTCCCTCATTCTCCTCGGGAACGAACAGCAGGGGCTGACGGCGGCCCTGGCCGGGGCCTGCGACGTCACTGTGAAAATCCCCATGCGCGGGCGCGCCGACAGTCTCAACCTGTCCGTCGCCGCAGGCATCATGATCTACGCCGCAGCCGGTTGAACCGTCAGGTCCCTCGGGGTTTAGCGCGCCGGGTAGGCACAGCGTTGGCCGGATCCTCCGGCCAGGGATGGCGGGGATATCGCCCCCGCATCTCACGCCTGACGTCGGCCCATGACCCGCGCCAAAACCCGGGCAGATCTTTTGTGACCTGAAGGGGCCGATGGGCCGGCGAGGTCAGGGCCAAGGTGAGGGCAACCCGGTCCTCGGCGAGGCGCGGGTGGACGTTCAGGCCGAAAACCTCCTGGACGCGCACCTCAGCTGACGGGCCGCCCTCGGCGGCGTAGTCGATGGCGATGCTGGAGCCCGTAGGGGTTTGAAAGCGTCGTGGGGCGAGCTTGTCCAGCCGACCGCGCAAATCCCACCCAAGACGTCCCCAGAGGGCGGCCTCGACATCTTCCGCCGAAAGGGATTTCAAACTTCGCACGCCCTGCAAAATCGGCCCGAGCCACGCGTCCAGATCGGCTAGAAGAGCCGCGTCGGAAAAATCCGGCCACCTGTCCCCCTCTAGGGTGCGCAAGAAGGCGACCCTGTCCCTGAACGCCTTCGCCTCGGCCGTCAGGGGCAGAGCGTCCAGCCCCGCGCGCCGAACCTGGTCGAGGAGCGCGGCGTGAAGACGTTCGGGGCCGGCGTCGAGGACGCGCTCCTCCATGACGAGGCTTCCCAAGCGACGTACGGCTTTGACGCTCACGGCTCCCGTCGGGGCGACGGCGACGACCTGACCCGTGGTCATACGATGAGAAAGCGCCGCCATGACCTCCGCCTGGCTCACGGCCGCGCCAAGCAGGATGCGGTCCCGCGGACCGCCGCCGGCCAGCTCGGCGGCGATCAAGAACGGGGCTCGGGCCAGGGGCTCGGCGGCGTCGACGAAGGCGCCGCGGCCCGAGGCTAGGCGGAAGCGGCCCTCCTCACCCAGACGGCGGGCGACCCGGTCCGGGTAGGCCGCCATGAGAAGGCGCCCATCGGACGCCTCGCCCTCGTCCTTTTCCGGGGCGCCCGCCTGGCGGGCCCACCGCGCCGCCAGGGTCGCGGCCGCTTTCGCCCGCGCGCCTGTTTCGCGCAGAAAGCCGGCGACGCGGTCATGAACGTCCGCGCTCGCGCCGCCGAGGCCTCGCTCGGTTAGGATGGCGGCGATGATGGCGGCGCGCCGCCCCCGTCCCAGAGCGACACCCTCAAGCACCATGTGGGCCAGACGGGGCGGCAAGGCCAGGCTTGACAGGCGACGGGCGTAAGGGGTCGCATGGCCGGCGTCATCCAGGGCGCCCAGTGTCCTCAGAAGGCCCGCCGCCTCCTCTAAGGCGCCCTTGGGCGGCGGATCCAGAAAAACGAGGGTGGCGGGATCGCTGACGCCCCAGAGGCTGAGGTCCAGGACGAGGCCGGAGAGGTCGCTGTCCAAGATTTCCGGCCGCGGGTACGGTGGAAGGGAGCGGGTCTCCTGCTCATCCCACAGCCGGTAGCATAGTCCCGGACTTGTCCGCCCGGCGCGACCGCGACGTTGATCCGCAGCCGCCCGACTGACCCTCTGGGTTTGAAGCCGCGTCAGCCCGCTCACCGGATCGAACCGGGGGACCCGGGCGAAGCCGGCGTCCACGACCGCGCTTACGCCCTCGAGGGTGAGGCTCGATTCGGCGATGGCGCTGGCGAGAACCACCTTGCGGACCCCCGGCGGCGGCGGCGCCATGGCTTGATCCTGCGCTTCGGGCGAAAGGGCGCCGTAAAGGGGCGCGACGAGCACGGCTGGGGGACTGGAGCCTTTCAGGATCTCCGCGGCGCGCATTATTTCGCGCTGCCCAGGGAGGAAGACGAGGACCCCGCCGGGCGCTTGCACAAGGGCCGTTCGGACCGCCTTAACGGCCTGCTCCTCAAGGGACAGGCCAGGATCGCGGCCGAGATAGCGCGTCTCTACGGGAAAGGAGCGGCCGAGGCTTTCGATCACGGGAGCATCGTTGAGGCGAGCGGCGATACGCCCGCCCTCAAGAGTGGCGGACATGACAAGGAGACGAAGGTCCGCGCGAAGCACGGTCTGCACGTCGCGGGCCAGGGCAAGACCCAGGTCGGCGTCGAGGCTCCGTTCGTGGAACTCGTCGAAGATGACCAAACCCACGCCCTCAAGGCCCGGGTCGTCGAGGATCATCCGGGTAAAGACGCCCTCCGTCACGACTTCAATGCGGGTCCGCGCGGATATTGCGGCCTGCATCCTGACGCGGAACCCGACCCTCTCTCCCACGGCCTCGCCCAGGGTCGCGGCCATGCGCGTGGCCGCTGCGCGCGCCGCCAGGCGCCGGGGCTCCAGCATGATGATGCGCCGGCCCTCAAGCCAGGGCTCGTCCAGCAGCGCCAAAGGCGCAACCGTGGTTTTCCCCGCTCCGGGCGGAGCGATCAAAACGACGGCATCCCTCGCGCAAAGCGCCTGCTTCAACGGCTCTAAGACCTCATTAATAGGCGTCATGGGGGCTATCTAGAGAGGCCGCTCAGCGCCGTCGACCCAGGGCCGTTGCAAGAGGGGGAAAGCGCAACTAACGTCCGCCTCCGAGAGCGCCGACGGCGGAGGCCGCGGCGAGGGGGTAAGGTATATGTTGGACAAAACGGCCGTTCGCGGCCCTCGCCTGCTGCTGCGTAAGTCCATCGAGCAGGTGCAGTACGAGTCCGGCCATCAGCACCTGAAACGCACCTTAGGCCCCGTAAACCTCGTGATGCTCGGCATAGGATGCATCATCGGCGCTGGCATCTACGTCATGACCGGAAACGCCGCGGCGAACTTCGCCGGCCCGGCTGTCATCCTGTCCTTCGTCGTGGCCGGACTCGCCTGCGCCTTCGCGGGCCTGTGCTACGCCGAGCTCGCCTCCAGCATGCCCGTCGCCGGGTCTGCCTACACCTATTCCTATACCTCCCTCGGCGAGGTCTTCGCCTGGATCATGGGCTGGCTGTTGGTTTTGGAGTACGGCGTCGCCGCCGCCACCGTCGCCGCCGGGTGGTCCGGGACGGTGACGAGCCTTCTCGCCAACTTCGGCCTTCAAATCCCCCTTGAGTGGACAAACTCCTTCGTCCAGGCCGGCGCCGGCCCGGGCGGGTCCACCGTCTTCACAGGAGGCCACGGTTTCAACCTCCTCGGGGCGGCGGGCGTGCTCGGCGTCGCGGGCCTTCTCGTCTTGGGGATTTCAGAGTCCGCCAGCGTCAACAACGTCATTGTCGCCGTTAAGGTCGGCGTGCTGCTGCTCTTCATCGGCGTCGGGATCACCTTCATCCACCCGGTCAACTGGCATCCGTTCATCCCCCACAACCAAGGGGGTCTGAAGTACGGAACGGTTGGCATATTCCGCGCCGCGTCGACCATCTTCTTCGCCTATGTGGGCTTTGAAGCGGTATCCACCGCCGCCGCCGAGGCGAAGAACCCCGCCCGCGACATGCCCGTCGGCATTCTGGGATCCCTCGCCGTCTGCACCTTGCTCTACATCGTCGTCGCTGCGGTGCTCACCGGTATGGTCCCCTACAAAGAGCTCGGCGGGCCCGCGCCCATCGCCCTCGCCGTGGACCGGATGGGCCCGCATTACGCCTGGTTCGCCATCCTGATCAAAGTCGGCGCCGTAGCGGGCCTAACGTCGGTGATGCTGATCCTCACCTATGGTCAAACGCGGGTCTTTTTCGCCATGGCCCGCGACGGCCTTCTGCCGACCATGTTCTCCACCCTCCACGCGCGGTTTCGCACCCCCTGGATCGGCACCATCATCCTCGGCGTCGTGATCGCCGCCGCCGCCGCTTTCCTCCCCATCGACATCCTCGGCAATCTCGTGAGCCTAGGCACAGCCGTCGCGTTCGCCATCGTGTGCATAAGCGTTCTCTGGCTTCGCAAGGCTCGGCCAGACCTTGAACGACCGTTCAAGGCGCCGGGCGGCGTTTGGACCCCCATCCTCGGCATCGTCGGGGCGGCCTTCATGGCCGGTCCGCTCTTGGCGGACATGGTGCTGTCAGTGATCAAAGGCGATCCCATCGCCGCCTTCATCCTGACCGGCTATGTCCTCCTTGGGGCAGTCATCTATCTGACCTACGGCCTGCGCCATTCCCGTCTGGCCCAGGGCCTGGGCCAGCGCGACTCCGACCAGGACGCCGGGCCCGGACCGCTTCAGGCCGAGCTGCGGGGCGTCGGGAAGGACCACACCTAGGGCTTAGGCTTCCACAAGAAGGAGGGCTTCCCATATGAGCCACATGGAAAGCCCGACGCCCATTAAAGCTATGGTGGCCCCGGTCACCGCCTTGCAGCAGAATTGCACCATCGTGTGGTGCGTAAAGACGTTGAAGGCGGCCGTCATTGATCCCGGAGGCGAGGTGCCGAGACTGCTCAAGGGCGTAGCCGATCAGGGGCTGACCATCGAGAAGATCTGGATCACCCACGGCCACATGGACCACGCTGGCGGAGCCGCCGAACTCAAAGAGGCGACCGGCGCTCCTATCGAGGGCCCTCATCGCGACGACCAGTTTTGGATCGACGGCATCGAAGCGGCCGGGCGCCAGTACGGGGTTCCTGGCGCGAGGACCTTCACCCCGGATCGCTGGCTGGAGGATGGGGACATGGTCAAGGTCGGTGAAGCCGAGTTTACGGTGCGCCACTGTCCGGGCCATACGCCGGGGCATGTGGTCTTTGTGAATACGCAGGCCCGCTTCGCGCAGGTCGGCGACGTGCTCTTCAAGGGCTCCATTGGAAGGACGGACTTCCCACGGGGGAACCATGAGCAGCTGATCGCCTCAATCGTCCAACGGTTGTGGCCCCTGGGCGCGGATGTGGCCTTTGTTCCCGGCCATGGCCCTATGTCCACCTTTGGCGCGGAGCGCCGCTCCAACCCATTCGTTAGCGATGCAGTCTTAGCTTAAGGCCCGATCCAAGGCCCGATCCCCAAAGGACCGGTTCCACGAATATTGCAGAGCGGACATTCCCTGGTCGAAAACAATGCCGATGATGAAGAGTATGTCCCTCATAGAAGACTCAGGCGGCGGCGCCATCGCCATGCCCCGGATCATCGTCGTCGACGATGACCCGGGCATCCGGGAGCTGGTTTCCGATTTCCTCTCCAGGCATGGGTTCGACGTTGACACGGCCGCCGACGGCGCTGGCCTCTCACGGGCGCTCTCAACACGGTCGGCCGATCTTGTTGTTCTGGACGTGATGCTGCCTGGCGAAGACGGCCTGCAGATTTGCAGACGCCTATCATCCCAGGATGGTCCGTCGGTGATCATGCTCTCGGCCATGGGTGAAGAGACCGACCGCATTGTGGGACTTGAACTCGGCGCCGACGACTATTTGCCGAAGCCCTGCAATCCGCGTGAGCTTCTGGCGCGGATCCGCGCCGTTCTGCGCCGGCGCGTGGAGTCGAAATCAACGGACGGCGATCTTGGCGCCCAATGCGAATTTGCGGGATGGAGGCTGGATCTCGTCCGCCGCGAACTTCGCTCGCCCGACGGCGTCGTGGTGAACCTGTCCGGAGGCGAATTCTCCCTTCTGCGAACCCTTGTGGAGCGCCCTGAGCGGGTTCTCACGCGCGACCAGCTCCTCGATCTCGCCCGCGGACCCGACTCGGACGCCTACGACCGGGCTATCGACGTGCAGATCAGTCGCCTCCGGCGCAAGCTCGACGACGGCGGTCACGGAGGCGAACTCATCCGCACCGTGCGGAACGAGGGCTACATGTTCATGGCGAAGGTGACCCGCCGGTGACTGCTGGCGAGTTTGCGACGATCGTCAGATCGCCGCTCCGGGCTCCTTTGGCGGTTCAAGTTCTAACGATTGTGCTTCTCGCCCTGGTGGCGGCGCAATCTGTGAATGTCGGCATCGTCTTCCTTCTCCCGCCACCGCCGCCGGAATATTACACCGTTCACGAGATAGCGGCCGTTCTACGCGCCGATGGACATCCCGTGCGGGTGGGCAATGGCCGAACCCTTGTGGCGCACGTTCAAGCCTTGCCGGCGCAAAACGCGCCTGTGGTCTATGCCCCGCGTGAAGCGCGACTGGCGGAGAACATGGCCGCCGATCTGGGCGTGCCCAGAGACGATGTCCGCATCAGCCTGTTCTCGCGCTATCGCGGCTTGACCCATCCTGCGCCGCCTCTGCGCCCGCCGGCGCCCTTCGCTCAAGCGGCCGTCGACGCCAAGGACATGTCGCGCCTCGCCGAGGGCGGCCCTTATGAGCGCTATCTCGTGGCGCCCTTTGAAGCGGACCTTCTGCGGCCGACGGGAAACTGGTCGGCTCTAAAGGTCGTGGAAAGCGGACCCCTCGCAAGTTGGCAGCAACGCATCCTTCTGTGGTTCGCCATCAGCGCTCTCGCGGTCACGCCAGCGGCTTTGTTATTCTCCCGCCGCCTCGCCGCCCCGATTATTCTGTTCGCCGAGGCGGCGGAACGTCTCGGACGGGACCCCCAGGCGCCGCCCGTTGAGATAAACGGTCCCTCCGAGGTCGTCGCCGCGGGCCATGCCTTCAATCAAATGCAGGAGCGGCTGCGCCGCTACGTCGAGGATCGAACCTACATGGTGGGGGCCATCGCCCACGATCTGCGCACGCCGCTTACGCGGTTACGGTTTCGCGCCGAGCAGACGCCAGAAGCGCTTCGGGTCAAGATGAATGCCGATATCGACCAAATGGACGCCATGATCGCGGCCACCTTGGCCTTCGTCCGCGGTGCGGCGCTCCCCGCCGAACGCCGAAGGCTTGAGCTGGTCTCCCTCGTGGAGAGCGTCGCAGACGAGATGGCGGAGACCGGCGCGGACGTGGAGGCCGATGGGAGTGGGCCTGTGGTGATCGAAGGCGATCCCATCGGCTTGAGACGTTTGGTCACCAACCTCCTCGACAACGCCGTGAAGTTCGGCGGAAGCGCCAGGGCGCGGGTCTATGCGGCCAACGGGTCCGCCGTCCTTGAAGTGGACGACGACGGTCCAGGGATCGTGGAGGCCGAACGCGAGCGCGTGTTTGAGCCCTTCCATCGCGGCGAACCGTCCCGGAGCCGGGCAACCGGCGGCGCTGGACTCGGCCTTGCGGTCGTGCGCTCCATAGCACGCGCCCACGGGGGCGACGCAAGCCTCGAGAACCGTCTTGAGGGCGGACTGCGCGCTCGAGCGACCCTGCCTCTTTGAGACTTCTTTCAAGACCCGGCACGATGAACCTGAAGCTTCTCACCGCCCTCGCCGCGTCCGCCCTTGCGGCCGCAGCCTGCGCCTCAAACGGCCCTCAGCACGGGTTTGGCGGCCCGTCTGGGGGAGGCGATCGACTGACCCGACGCGCGCCAAACCTGTTCATCAGCCCGGCGGGCAAGCCTTTCAGAGCAGGGCCTGAGGAACCTTATCCGTCAGCGCTATGGTTCGCCCAAGCCGACAAGGACCACGACGGACGGCTGACGCGGGCGGAGTTCGAAGCAGATGCAGAGGCTTTCTTTCGTGAACTCGACCAGAACCATGACGGCGTCATCGACGGTTTCGAGGTTGAGCATTATGAGCAGGTGGTGGCGCCCGAGATTAATCCCCAGGTGGAGGGCCTGCGTTTTGGCGAGGGCATGGACCTCTCCCTAGGCAGCGGCAGTGAAGAGCGGGCGCCGAGAATTGGTCAGGGGCCGCGATCCGGCGGACGCGAACTCGCAGGCGACCGACGGCCGGAAGGCGCAGGCGTCTACGGCCTCCTAAATGAGCCTGAGCCCGTGGCCGCCGCCGATACGCAGTTCAATAGCCGGATCACCCCCGAGGAGTTTCGCGCTGCAGCCGACCGGCGTTTCGCCGTGCTGGACAGCAAGGGTTTGGGCTATCTCACCCTTGAGACCCTACCCAAGACGCCAGTGCAGCGTCTCTTGGAGCGACAAAAAGCACGGCGGGCCCGCGAGCTCCAACACCCTGGTTCGCACCCTTAAGTCAAGGCGCATGCGAGGATGAGCCTATAAGTCCGGACGCCCTGGCCGGAGGCAGCGGACGCGCGCTCGCTCACGCGCGACGCTCTGGCGTTCCTCGAGCCGGATCTCAGGAGCCCTTAGGCCCGTTTAGCGACGGGTGAGAAGAACGCCGAGGACCAAACCGGCAGCGAATGCAGACGCCGCCGACACGCCTATGGAAATGAACGGCTTGGTCTGCACGGTGTCACGTAAAACTTCCGACTGGTCGCTAGCCCATTCCCGGGCGGCGCTGGCGCGTTGCTCAAAGGCCTCGCGCAGGGCCGCGGCACGTTCGGCCGCCGCCTTGGCCGCTTCGTCCAGGGGCTTGCCGGCGTCTGAGGCTTGGGCTGCTTCAGTCATGGGTCGCTCCGCTTTCTACTGGGCCTTATCGCCCTTATTCCTTAGCGCAGGCCGAACCGGCCGCCTAGGCGATCTCGGGTACGGGATTGGGATTATGAAAGAAAAGCGCCTGGGCGATGATCGCCTTCACCGCCTCCTCCCGAAAGGGCTTGGTGATCAGGAACGCCGGCTCAGGTCTTTCCCCGGTGAGAAGGTGCTCGGGGAAGGCGGTGATGAAGATCACCGGAATATTGTACTCCTGCAAGATCTGCGTCGCAGCATCAATGCCGCTTGAACCGTCGGCCAGTCTCACATCGGCGAGGATCAGCCCCGGACGCGCCTCACGGGCTGAAGCGACCGCCTCGTCGCGCGTCGTGGCGACGCCGATGACGCTGTGACCAAGGTCCATGACAAGACGCGTGAGATCGAGGGCGATGATGGGCTCGTCTTCAATGATCAGAACCGTCGTCGCCAGCTGACGCTCAATATCCGCCTCCGCGCCGGCGAGACGAGCGGAAAGATCCTCGAGGGAGACGCAGAGAATTTGCGACGCTTCGTCGAGGCTGAAATCCTCAACGCCCAAGAGCAGCAATGCGGCGCGACGCTCAGGCGACATGACCTGCAGTCGCAGGTCCGCGCCGGTCGCCGCCGCTCCCCCGTCTGTACGATCCCAGACTGCATGCAAAGCCTTATAAAGGCCGGTCTTCAATGGCACAGCGCCGTCGAGGTCCACAGTGCCGTCCAGCATGCGCTCCATGGCCGTGCGAACAAGCCGATCCCCTTCTTCCTGCGAACCGGTGAGGGCGCGCGCGTACCGTCGAAGGTAAGGAGCGTGCCGAACGACCTGCTTACGCATCGGACCTCCAGGACCTGGGTTTAATGCGCGACGCGCCTCCGTATCGGGCTCGCTTCGCTTGCCCCGCACCGCAGCCTGAAAACGGTCAAGTCTGCTCACGGTTCCGACCCCAATGCCCTTTCACTGTGTAAGACACGTCGCGCAGACGACCGGTCGCCGCAGGCCGGACATTTCCGTCCCCGGCCAGACCGACGCGACCGGCTGCAATAAGAAGCCAAGCGTGGCCTCCACCCGCAGCGCAGGGAGAAGCTACACTACCGCTCAGGTCGTAATCTGCGACATTGCGCCGCGGGCATGAGCAGGGAAACAGCCGAAGACGGCGTAAATCGGCAAAGGCTCGGAACCTGCGAAGCGGCCCGTATGTTTATGAACCAGCGCAACATTGACGCCTCCAGGACGCGAAAGGTGATAGCGATGGCCGAAACACACTCCACGACGGGCAAGTCCAACCGGGGCTTCGCCTCCATGGATCGGGCTAAGCAAAGGGAGATCGCCCGCAAGGGCGGAGAAAGCGTGCCCAATGAAAAGCGCAGCTTCTCGCAAAACCGAGAGCTGGCCGCTGCAGCAGGGCGCAAGGGCGGAGAAGCGTCGCAGGGCGCACGCCGCAAGCCCAACTAATTTAGGATTGGGTCGTAAACCGGAGGGTGTCTCAGATGGCCTAAGGCCCACCTTCAGGCCCGGGTTTAGGCGCTCAAGAGGAACACGGCGAAACTGGGCTGGGGGGCGACCCAGCGGCGCACCATGCGCCACCCGGCCTTCTCGGCGAGAGCCTGGAAGCGCTCAGGGGTGTATTTATAAGAATTTTCCGTGTGGATAGTCTCGCCGCGGGCAAACGCGAACGACCGGCTTCCTACGAAAACCACTTGATCCCTCAAAGATACGATGTGCATTTCGATCCGGCTTTCTTCAGTGTTGAAGATAGCGCGATGAGCAAAAGCGCTCAGATCGAACTCGCCGCCAAGTTCGCGGTTGATCCGGCGGAGCAGATTTAAGTTGAAGTCCCTGGTCACGCCCTCGGGGTCGTCATAAGCGGCTACGAGGACCTTCTCGTCCTTGACCATATCCACGCCGACGATGAAGGCTCCGCCCTCCCCCACCAAGCTCCGGACCCGAGCCATGAACTCCGCGGCGGCGGCGGGTGGGAAATTTCCAATGGTCGAACCCGGAAAGAAAGCCGTCTTGCGAAGGCTTCCCAGGGACGGGGGAAGCACAAGACGGCGGGTGAAATCCCCCACGACGGGAGCGACGAGGAGGTGCGGGAAGTCCCGGGCGATAGCGTCGGCGGCCGGCTGGACGGCGCTGGCGCTGATGTCCACGGGGGCGTAGGCGCGAAGAGCGGTAGCGGCTTCAAGCAGGATTCGGGTCTTGACGCTTGAACCACTGCCGAACTCGATCAGCGCTCCGCCCGACGGCATAGCGTTCGCGAGGTCCGGGGCTACGGCCCGAAGGAGAGCCGTCTCCACTCGGGTGGGATAGTAAACCTCAAGCTCGCAAATCGCCTCAAACAAGGCTGAGCCGGCGGCGTCGTAGAAGTATTTGCTGGGTACGCTCTTCTGCGGCGCCGACAGCCCATCCATCACATCCTGCCTGAAGCCAGCATCCACAATCGCCGTCCCCGACGCGCGCGCGGATCCGTCGCTGGCGAGGCGAACCCCAGAAAACTGCCAACGCTGATGGGGATGGAAAAAGTTGCGATAGGAGGCGCTGACATGGTTCGGCGGGGTCGCGCAAGAGCCGCCGCGCAGGACCATCTGGTTGATCATGAATTTGCCGTTGTACTCCCCGACGGCGCCCTGCGCTGGCATGAACCCTGGATAGGGACTGTAAGAACTGGCGGTCCACTCCCAGCAGTCGCCGAAAAGCTGGCGCACGCCCGCGCCGCGGGAAGGCTGTGGTCGCAATGGGCCTTCATCCGCAAAATTTCCAGCCACAGGAAGGTTCGCTGCGGCGTGCTCCCACTCTGCCTCGGTAGCGAGGCGCAATCCCCTCCACCGCGCATAAGCGTCCGCTTCGTAATAGCTGACGTGGGTCACCGGGGCGCATGGTTCGATGGGCGCCGTCCCAGCCAGGGAGAAGGTCTCCCACCCCTCGCCAGTCGCACGCCAGTACAAGGGCGCCCGCCAGCCCTCGCTGCGCGCAAGCGTCCAGCCTTCGGACAGCCAGAACTCTGCACGGTCGTAACCACCCGCCTCCATGAACTCCAACCATTCCTGGTTGGTGGTGAGGCGGTCGGCGAGGCGAAAAGGGCGCAGGTAGACCTGGTGGCGCGGCCCTTCGTTGTCGAAATGGAACTGCGCGCCCGCGTTGGCCGAAACGCCGATCTCCACCAGCCCACCTTGGAAGCTGATGAAAGACAAGGGCTCCGGACTTGCAATGTCCGCCTTCGCGGTGATGGCGAGACCCGGATCATAGGCCGGTTGCAAGGGGTTTTGCGCCAGCAGATGCAGCACGTCCGTGAGAATAAGCTCCTGATGCTGCTCCTCGTGGGCGAGGCCAAGACTGACGAGATCCGCCACCTCGCCCTCGGCGCCGGTGGCGCCAAGTACCCGCTCCATGGCCTCGTCAACCTGCTCGCGGTAGGCGAAGACGGCGTCGGCGGATGGACGGGTCAGAAGACCCCGCGCCGGACGCGCCTGCCGGGGGCCGAGGCTTTCGTAGTACGAGTTGAACAGAAACCCATAGGTCGGGTCGACGGGACGGTAGGTGGGGTCCCGGGCCAGAACGAAGGTCTCAAAGAACCATGTGGTATGCGCCAAATGCCATTTCACCGGGCTGGCGTCCGGCATGGACTGGGCGGTCTGATCCTCAGCACTCAGCGGGGCGGCTAAACGTTTGGTGCGGGCGCGCACCGCGCGATAACGCCCCGCCAGATCGCGGCCGGCGGCCGACCTTGGGAGCGGGGATGTGCTGGACGTCAACGCCAAAGGCGAACTCCGAAGCTGCTTGACGCGAGTCTCACCCGGCGCCGCTGACTTAACTAGGCTTAGGCGATGATGTTCCCGTGACGCCCTAAGAGCGACTAGCGATCTTTACCGGAACACAGTTCGCCCCGCTCCAAGGCCCCATCGAGACGATCTGCCAGGGCGGTGAGCTGATCGGGCACCCGTTCGGACGCCACCGGGTCGAACAGGGACCGCAGGCGGTCGCACACGGGCGCGACACGACCCGAATAGAGCGGCTGACGTCTGCGGGCATTTTGACCCATGGCGCTGTCCCTCGTCGCTTCCGGAAGACGCGCCGAACCCAGCGTCGCGCTCCCTATCTCGGGTCCTGAGCGCCCCCCCTTCGGCCGCCCTAACGCCTTCTCCGCCAAACGTCTTGTCTCAAACATGATACGAAAAAGCTGCGCGGATTAGCCACAGGGTCTAACGTATTTCCGCTATCGGCGGCAACCCAAGAGTTGCCGAACCAGGGAAAGGGAGGGTTCGGGCGCGCCTGGGCCAGGCGACGTCGGCCGGGTCCTAGGCGCGGTGCAGCTCAATGACGGCCCTCAGCCCTGGGTTGTTGTCCTCTAGGCGCAGGGCGCCGCCGTGGAGCTTCGCGCAGGCCGCTGCGATGGCGAGGCCGAGACCCGAGCCGCCGACGCTGCGCGCCGGATCAAGGCGGACAAAGCGTTCCTGAACCCGACCGCGCTGATCTTCGGGAACGCCAGGCCCGGTGTCCGCCACGGACACGCGCACGTTGGCGTGATCCTCCCGCACGCTCACCGTCACTCCAGCCCCCTTGCCGGCGTAGAGCGACGCATTGTGAATGAGATTCCCCAGGGCCTGCCGCAAAAGGCCTTCATGAACCTTCGCGATCACCGGTAAACTTGGGATGTCCACCGTCAGCGTCTGGCCCGCATCCTCAAGGGTCGGGGTGAAGAAGTCCGCCAGCTCTTCGGCGAGGGCGCCCACGTTCACCGGCTGCATCATGTCCCGCGACAACCCGCTTTCCGCGCGCGCGATGTCCAGCATGGCGGTGAGGGTCGCCAACGTGCGGTCGATCTCGGCATGCGCCGCTTCGATGGCGTCGAGCCGCTCCTCCTCCCCGGCCTGAGGCTGAAGCGCCCGCGCCAAGGCCCCCTTCATGCGCGTTAGGGGCGAGCGCAGGTCGTGAGCCAGGCTGTCGGTGACAGTCCGCATTCCGATCATCAAGGCCTCGATGCGCTCAAGCATGGCGTTGAGCGAGGCTCCCACCCGGCCGAACGGGTCACGACGGTCGGAGATGAGGGTGCGGGCGGACAGGTCGCCCGCCGCAATGCGCTCGGCCGTGGAGGCGATGGCCTCAACCCTTTGCAGGATCAGGGCGTTGAGGATGAGGCCTGCGAGAAGGCTGGCGACGATGACGATGGTCAGGGCCGCGGCGAAGCCGTAGAGGATCGACTTTTCGAACTGACGTAGGTTTGAGAGATCGCGGCCAACCACAAGACGTGAACCGTCGCTCAGGACTGTGGTGTTGACGTGCAGCATAGTGTTGGCCGGATAGGCATAGGGCACCCGTCGCCAATCGGCGTCCTGAAACGCGCTTGGAAACGCGGGCATGTCTCCCGCCAAGGGCGCGCCGCGGCCGTTGAAGAGACCGTACCGCTCCCCGCCGGTAGCATAGCGTGTCCGGCGCGCGACGCCGGAAATGAGCGCCTTGAGGCCTTGCTCTTGAAAGACCTCCTCCAGGAGATCCCGCTCGGCCAAGGCTTCGGCCCGCTCACGCTCCTCGATGATGCGCTCTCCCGTGCGATAGACCACGACCAGAGCGACAGCGCTCGAGCCGAGAACCACCAGGGCAGCGAACAGCAAAAAGGAGGACGGAGCGAGACCGGCGAACCGGCGCCGCCCTGGCTCAGGACCAGGCCTCACGGATGTTCGGACAGCCGGTAGCCCACGCCGCGAAGGGTGTGCAGAAGGGGCTGTTCGAATCCCTCGTCCAACTTTTTTCGCAAGCGGCTGATGTGGGTGTCGATGATTGAGGTGTGAGGATCAAATCTGTAATCCCAGACCTGCTCGAGGAGCATGGTGCGCGTCACCACCCGATCCTTATTTCTGAGGAAATACTCAAGCAGCTTGAACTCCCGCGGTAGGAGATCGAGGGCCCGCCCCATGCGCGTCACCTTCCGCGAAAGTAGGTCCATGACCAGGTCGCCGCAGCGCAGGACCGTGTCCACCGACTTGCCGCTCCTGCGACGGACCAGATTTTCGATGCGTGCGAGAAGCTCGGAAAATCCAAATGGCTTTGTAAGATAGTCGTCCCCACCCGCTTTCAGACCCGTCACCCGCTCGTCGAGCTGGGCGAGGGCGGAGAGAATCAAAATCGGGGTTTCGACGCCGCCGGCGCGAAGAGCCTTCACAACCGAAAGCCCGTCCATACCCGGCAACATTCGATCCATCACCACCGCGTCGAAGGCGGATGAGGAGGCGAGGTAGAGACCGTCGCGTCCGTCGGCCACATGCTCGACGGTGTAGCCCGCCTCCCTCAGTCCCTTAGAAATATAGTCGGCGGTGTCCACGTCGTCCTCGACCACCAGGATACGCCCGCTCATGCCGTTCTCCGCTTCCACCGCCCCAAGGTTAGACTGTCGCAGCAAACCCAGCCAGGATCATGTCCTGGCCCGCCGCAGGGGCTCACGCCCATGTGCCTTCGGGACTACAAGGTCTTTCCTCCACCTGGCCCGATTCGATGCCCGTCTCATTTTCAGGTTTTCCCAGGGTGGTCGAGCCGAGAGCCCTCAAGCCCGGTCGCTGGTTCGTGGCCGGAAGCGTTCACGGGGCGCATCTGTGCATGCTCACCGCCGTCGGCGGCGAGCAGAATGGTCTTGTGGTCACGTTCGGCCTAGGCAAACTTGATCAAATCGAGTTCAGAGCCCAAAGGCTCGCCTCGCTAGGCGGTCCGTTCACCACTGTTGAGGACGAATTGGCGTTCACGCCTGGGGAAGTCGCTGAGAAGCCACGTCTCCTCGCAGCGTTGAAGAAACCCTTCCCAAGCGGCTCTCTGTTGCGCCTAACCGACGGCGACATAGGCGTCGGCTTCGCCGAAGCGCTCAATGGACGCCTCATGGTCGTTTCCCTCAGCTCTGGACTTGAACGGGAAGGCTTCGATCTTGTTTTCGACCGCTGGTCGCTGAGCATTAGGCGCGGCGGCCACGAAGCGCTCGTAGGGACGTTTCGAGGCGGCCTGCGGCGCGAATAGAACCCCTGCGGCGGCGCCGGCGTCCGCTCCGCCCCCGGAGCATATTCTAAGGAATCCCGCCGGTTCGCGCCGAAGCACGGGCGGAAGCGCCCTTTTTTCGAGGCGCGGCCTAGCCTATGGATGGGGGATGCCACGCTTGACCCTGTCGTCCCCCCTGCGCCGCCTTCTCCCGGTTCTTGGAGCCATGGCCCTGGCCGCCGCCGCCGCTCATGAAGCGCAGGCGGCGCCAGTGCTGATGATCTCCATCGATGGCCTCCGGCCCGCTGAACTCACCGACGGGCCGGCGCGGGGACTGAAGACGCCCACTCTGCGAGCCCTCGCCGCCGAGGGGGCCTATGCGCAGACGGTCAAAGGGGTTCTGCCGACCCTCACCTACCCGAGCCACACGACGCTGCTGACTGGCGTCTCCCCGGCGAGGCACGGCATCGGCAACAACATCACCTTCGACCCTCTCGATAAGAATCAAACCGGTTGGGACTGGTATGCGGAGGACATTAAGACCCCGACCCTGTGGGATGCGGCCCACGGCGCGCACCTTAAGGTGGCCAACGTACATTGGCCCGTCAGCGTCGGAGAGACATCCATCGATCTCAACCTGCCGCAGCTGTGGCGCACAGGGACCCCTGACGACCGCAAACTGAACCGCGCCCTCGCGACGCGCGGGCTCACTCAAAAACTCGAAAAGGAGATCGGCAAACCCTATGCCGATGGGATCGATGAAACCGTTGAGGGCGATGAGACCAGGGCCCTGTTCGCCGAAACCCTCTATCGGGACGAGCGCCCAGATTTCATGACTGTCTACTTAACCGGCCTCGATCATGTGCAGCATCTCACCGGTCCTGGCTCGCCGGAGGCGCACGCGGCCCTTGAACGCATCGACGCCGCAGTCGGCCGCCTCGTCAAGACTGCGCGCTCCATCAGGCCCGACGTGGTGGTGGTGGTTGTGTCCGACCATGGTTTTGCTCCCGTCAGCCAGGACGTGAACCTCTATGGCGCCTTCATTCAGGCCGGGCTGATTGACGTCGACGCGGCCGCAGGCAAGGTCGTCTCGTGGGAGGCTGAGCCGTGGCTTGCGGGCGGTTCGGCCGCCGTCGTCCTGGCGCGGCCCGATGATCCCAAGCTGCGCGCCCGCGTTGAAGCGCTCTTGACCAAATTGAAGGACGATCCGCGCCTCGGCTTGGACCGCTGGATCGGCCCTGCGGATGTGGCGCGGATGGGCGGGCCCCTCGAAGCCTCCTACTTCATCAATTTCAAGATCGGATACGAAGGCGGCAAGGATCCCCTGGCCCCCCCGCTGTCGCCCAGCACCTATAAGGGCATGCATGGCTACTTCCCCTCCGCCCCCGAAATGCGCTCGACCTTCATCATCGCCGGTCCAGGGGTGAAGGCCAAAGGATCCCTCGGCGACATCGACATGCGCGACATCGCCCCCACTGTGGCCAAGGTCCTGAAGGTCCGCCTCCCCGACGCCGACGGGCGATCGCTGTTCTAAACGCGATGCGGGCACTCGTAGGATCAGCCCTCTCGTCAGCCTTCCTGAGTGAACAGGGATCTCGGGTGCATCTCGTCTCCGGTGCGGCCCTGGGCGCTCTCGAGTCCTTCATAAAAGTATGAGACCGGGACCTCAAGCGCCTCCGCCAAGCGCCAGAGCCGATTAGCGGTAATGGCGCTCGCGCCGCATTCGTAGCGCTGGATCTGTTGAAACCTCACCCCGATCCGCGTGCCGAGCTGCTGCTGTGTGAGATCCAGAACGCGGCGACGCCGCCTTATTCGCCGTCCCACGTGAATTTCAATATCCACCGACAAGGTCACTCCCCATATCTTCGGTGATAGGGCGATGCGAGACGGCGGTGATTTACAGGGGACGCAACACGCCGGTCTTGCCTGCTACCAAAGGGGGATATGAATTAAACACCGCCCAAAGATGTGTGCCTAATCGACCGTTAGCCCTGCCTCGCGTCCTGATCCCACGGGCGCCTTGGGGCTCGGGTGTTCGCGGGTGCAAAATGGATTGGACAAACCGCCAAGCCATCCACATGTTCAAATGGTTGTCTGGAGCGCGTAATGACGTCAGCCTCTGCTAAGGTCCCCCATCGGATCGTCGTCGTCGGGGGCGGAGCCGCAGGCCTCGAACTCGTGACGAAGCTTGGGGACAGCCTGGGCAAGCGCGGGCGCGCGGAAGTCACCTTGGTGGAACGTTCGCGCACCCATATCTGGAAGCCCCTGCTCCACTCCATCGCGGCCGGCAGCCTGCGTCGCTCCCAACATGAGCTGAACTATCTCGCCCAGGCGCATTGGCGCCATTTCACGTACCGATATGGCGAAGTCTGCGGGATCGACCGCGATGCGAAGAAAATCCGGCTCAACGCCATGTTCGACGACGAGGGCCGCGAAATCACGCCCGCCTGTGAACTTGGGTATGACACCCTCGTTATGGCCGTGGGGAGTGTGACCAATGACTTCGGCACGCCCGGCGCGGCGCAGTTCTCCGTGCCCCTGGAGACGCCCGAGCAGGCCAGCCGCTTCAACAAGCGCCTGGTCAACGCGTGCCTGCGCGCTAACGCGCAGAACGAACCAGTGCGCCCAGGTCAGCTCCACGTGGCCATTATCGGCGCAGGCGCCACGGGAACGGAACTCGCCGCGGAGCTGCACCGTACGGTGCGGGCCGTTGTGGCCTACGGCATGGACCGGATCAATCCGGCGCAGGACGTGAAGATCGTTCTGATTGAGGCCGCACCGCGGATTCTGCCGGCGCTCCCAGACCGGATATCTAGCGCCACACGGCTTCTCCTAGAGAAGCTCGGCGTAGAGGTCCGCACCAGCGCCCGGGTCTCTGAGGTTCGCGCTGACGGCGTGGTCCTCGCTACGGGCGAGTTCATTCCCTCCGAATTGGTGGTCTGGTCCGCAGGGGTGCGCGCAGCCGATTTCCTGCGTGATTTCGGCGGTCTCGAGGTCAATAGGATAAATCAATTGATCGTGCGGCCGACCCTTCAGACAACGCGGGATCCCGATATTTTCGCCATCGGGGACTGTGCGTCGTGCACCCTACCGGGCGAGAGCGCGCCCGTTCCGCCCCGAGCTCAGGCCGCCCACCAGATGGCGTCCCACCTCATGAGCCAGATCGACGACATTATTGCGCGCAGGCCCCTGAAGCCCTTTGTTTACCGCGACTTCGGCTCCCTCGTCTCTCTTGGCAAATACTCCACCGTCGGCAGTCTTATGGGCTTCGTCGTGGGGAGGAACCTCTTCATTGAGGGCACCTTCGCCCGCATCATGTATCGATCCCTCTACAAGATGCACGAGGCGGCGCTTCACGGAGGAGCGTCCGTGTTCTGGCGCACCCTCGTAAGCGTGGCGACGCCCCGCCCAGCGCCCAACGTCAAACTGCATTAGGGGCACGTCCCCTCTCTAGGTCTTCAGGCGACGCGCATGCGCCTCAAGCTTCGGCGTCGATCCGACCCATCAATTTCCGGGACTAAACATCTAGGTATCGCCGCCGAGCACAGCGCCCAGGATCCCGCCGACCAAGCCCGCTCCTGCGATACGTCCCAGCCCTTGTCCGCCGCCCCCACCGTCGTGTGTCGGCAGATACCTTGCGATCTCCTCGGCGAGGTTGAGGATCGGCATGGATTGCAAAAGGATCCGTCCAGGCCCCGTGAGGGTGGCCAAAAAGAGCCCCTCGCCGCCAAACAGAATGTTTCGGAAGCCTGGGATCAGCTGAATATCGAAGGCCACCGTCGGATCGTGGATCCCAACGTGGCCGGCGTGGACCAGGAGGCGCTCGCCAGGTGCGAGCTCCTTTTGAACAACCTCGCCAGAAAGATCCAGGAACACGGCGCCGGGGCCCGTCACCCGCTGCAGGATGAACCCTGCGCCTCCGAAAAAGCCGGCCCCGATCCTCTGCTGCCAGGCGAGCTCGAGGGTTACCGAACGCTCGGCGCACAAGAAAGTCTCCTTGCGGCAGATGAGGGACTCTCCCGGCGCCAACGTGCGGGCGATGATTGAGCCTGGAAAGCGCGGCGCGAACGCGACTCGACCAGCGCCTCCCTCAGGGGTGAACTCGGTGATGAAAAAGCTGCCTCCGGTGAGGCTTCGCTTCAGGCCCGCGAAAAGGCCGCCACCGGTGTTGGTGTGCATTCGCACACCCTGGCTCATCCACGCCATCATAGCGGTCTGGCTGTAGATGCTTTCGCCCGGCGCGAGCTCAAGCTCCACGGTCTGCATAACGGTCCCGGTGATTTCATAGCGCATAGGAGACCTCCGATCTCAGCGGCTGAGGCGAGCATACACGCACCGCGCGTCAGTCGCGCTGACGACAGAGCCCCGGCGCAGGATTTTTACTCCCTCTGGGCGGTAAAGACGCCCTCGCGTCCTGACGTCCTCACGATGCCCGACATGTGATCCCCGTCCATGTCTCCCACATAAGCGACATCAAATCTTGTGAAGAGAAAACTGGACTGGTAGGTCCAAGCCACATGCTTTCCCTCCACCGACCCGCGGGTTAGGGCGTGCTCACGGCCGCTCTTAATGGTCGGGTCGCTCGTGGAGCCGTCCCGGCACACCCCAGTCATTTGGCCGCCGTGGGTCTCAAACAGGCAATGAAGCGTGAAGGAGAAGGAGGCGACCTTGCCCTCGACCCGCCACGCGCCGGCGGGACCCTCGGCGCGGGACGCTGTGGGCGCCCAGGCGATGACCGTGGCCAGCAGAACCGCAGGAAATTTCATACCGTCTCATCCCTTGCATGCCTTCAGCTACGGCCGGGCGCGTCTTGCAGATGCTCCCTCGCGCCCACTTCTGGAACGCCTCAACCTCTGATACCCTTGAATTATCTTCGGAAGGGCGGCTTCGGTACGCCCGTCTTCCCAAGCGCGAGGGTGATGGAGTGGATACAGCGAGCCCCCTTCCCAGGACCGCCAGCGTGCGCGGTGAGGCTTTGCAGCGGAGCGGTCCGCCTGCGGCGAGGAGCCTTATTCTCACCGCGGCGGGTCTCGCGGCCCTCGCGTCGGTCCTCATGGTTCACGCAGGCGCGCACCCGGCCGCCCTCGGAGACCCCGCCCTGACCCGGCTCCTGCGCGCCATGGCGCTCATCAAGGCGAGCATGGCGGCAGCGGTCATCGCCGCTATGGTCTGGCGTCTCGGCGCACCCGCCTCTCCCGCCGCCCTCTTAGGCTATGCCGCCGCCGCCGCCGCCATGGCGTCAGGGCCGGTTCTGATCTGGGGCATGACCAATCTGGTCTCCGGGACGCTCTTGCTCCACGGCGGGCTCATATCAGGCCTCCTTCTCCTTTGGCGCGATCCGGCGACTTCGGAGCGGCTTAAGGTCCTCATCGCCAAACGGCGCCTAGCTCGCCGTTGAGCCCGTTCCACCAGGCGCCTAACAAGTCGGCCCCGTGCTGAATCATGTGGCGAGGACCTTGCTTGAGGCTGGGGACGTGCGATGGCGCCTAGGCTCGCGCGCCCTGTGAGCGTCTCACTCCTGGAACAATGCGCGTTCTGGTGATTGATCCCGACAGGGCGAGGGCCGCTTTGGTCGCCGAAGGCCTTGAGGGCGTCGAACCCCTGGTGGTTCACGTCAGCGAGGCGTTTAACGAAAGCGAAGCGGCGATCTTCGCCCCCGATGTGGTGGTGGTGGCTGCGGAAAGTCCGGATCGCGACACTCTGGACAGCTTCAAAGCGTCCAACGCCGGGGTCCTACGACCCATTGTGATGTTCGTGGACCGCTCTGAGCCGGGGCTCGCCTCTGAGGCGGTTCGCGCCGGGGTCGCAGCCTATGTGGTGGACGGCCTGGCCACGCGCCGTGTGCGGGCGGTGCTGGAGGTCGCCATGTCTCGGTTTCAACTCATGCGGCAACTGAGGACGGACCTGGAGAAGGCTCAGGCCGACCTCGCCTCGCGCAAAACCGTCGACCGGGCGAAGGCGCTGATCATGAAGGAGCGCAATCTGGAAGAGCCGGCGGCCTACGCCCTGTTAAGGAAACTCTCCATGGACACAGGACGCCCCATGGCGGCCGTCGCGTCAGACTTCCTGGCCATAGCCGGCGTCCTGCGGGGCGAGATCTGATGCGTCCCCTCCGTCTCGGCTATGTGGCCCTTTCCGACGCCGCGCCCCTGATCCTTGCCCAAGCCCTGGGCTATTTCACCGAGGAGGGCGTCGAGGTGGCGCTTTTCCGGGAGGCGTCTTGGGCCACCTTAAGGGATAAGCTTGCCGCGGGCCTTATCGACGGCGCCCACATTCTGGCGCCCCTGGCGCTGGCCATGACCGCGGGCGTCGGCTGCGACCCCACCCCCCTCTCGGTCACCTTCGCCCTCGAGCCCGGTACGGCGGCCATCACGCTGCAAGCCGACTTAGCCGACCGCCTTCCAGAGGGACCTTTTGCGCACGGCCTCGCCGAGCTCGTCTCCCGGCGCGCGGCCCTTGGCGCGAGCCGCATCACCCTCGCCTCCGTGTTTCCCCTGTCCCTCCACGAATATCTTCTGAGGGATTGGCTTTCGAACGCTGGCGTCAACCCGGACGTGGACGTCCGCCTCACGGTGGCGGCCCCATCGCGCGCGGCAGATCTCCTGCGCGATCACGTCATTGAGGGTTTTTGCGCTGGCGAACCCTGGAACACCCTCGCCGCAGCGGCATTGACGGGGCGGATCGTCGCGCGCGCCGATGACCTCGCCCCTGGAGCTCCAGACAAGGTCTTCGCCCTAGTTGAGACCCTGGCCGCCGAGAAGGCGGCGGCCGCAGCCATTCGCGCCCTTTATCGAGCAGCGTCCTACGCTCAGGCTGAAGACGCGCAAGGATCCGTCAGCGAAATCCTCTCGCGCCCGGCCTTCCTCAACGTGCCCCAAGCCACCATCAAAAGCGCCATGGCTGCGGCGGCCGGCTCTACGGCGGCGCACCGCCCGCGCCAGGAGGACGCCGTGTGGCTCCTCGGGCGAATGCGACGTTGGGGACAGCTCCCCGCGGACGTCGACGTCCTCGCCCTCGCCCAACAGACCTATCGCCCGGATCTCTTTGAAGCCGCCGTGCGCTAGGCCGAGGGCCCCAGCGGCTTACTGCAAGCTGGCGCTCAAAAAGGCGGCGTCCATTATAAGGCGCCCGCGAAATACGCTGATTTCAGGTCGGCGCCGCGATCGCCTCTGAATCGCATTGCGATATCCGGCGGCAGAGGGCTGATGGAGCGCGAGGGGCGCGGCGACGAGGCCAAGCGCGCATCAGGTTCGACGCGGAACCGAACATCAGGGCGCCGCCGCCCGGCACATCGAACGTTGGGCTCCGCGCATGATAAATCGTAAATTCCTTCAGTCGGGGAACACGCCGACCCTTTTCTCGGCCTTCCTCTACTTCGACCTCAGCTTCATGGTCTGGGTGCTCCTCGGGCCCCTCGGCGTCGCCATCGGCAAGACCTTCCACCTGTCCGCGGCTGAAAAAGGGTTCATGGTGGCCGCCCCGGTCCTATCCGGCGCGCTCCTTCGTCTGGTCCTTGGGCTCATGGTGGATCACATCGGCCCGCGTCGCACCGGCCTCATCGCCCAATCCGTCGTGATCGTCGGTCTTGGTCTTGCTTGGTTCTTGGGCATCCACGCCTACAGCCAGGTCCTGATCCTGGGCGTACTCCTTGGCGTCGCCGGCGCCTCCTTCGCCGTCGCCCTTCCCCTCGCCTCCCGTTGGTACCCGGCGGAGTATCAGGGCTTAGCCCTTGGCATCGCCGGCGCTGGCAATTCAGGCACAGCCCTCTCGGCGCTCTTCGCACCGAGCCTCGCTCAGGCCTATGGCTGGAACGCAGTGATCGGCCTCGCGGCGTTGCCGCTGCTTCTTGCGTTCTGCGTCTTCTTGTTTTGCGCCAAAGACGCGCCCAACCCCCCACAACCCAAACACCTATCAGCCTACCTGGACGTCCTAAAGACCGCCGACGCCTGGTGGCTGATGTTGCTCTATTTTGTGACCTTCGGCGGGTTTGTGGGTTTGTCCTCGTCGCTGACCATCTACTTCAACTCCGAGTATGGCCTCTCCGCTGTGGTTGCTGGGTTCTTTACAAGCGCCTGCGTGTTCGCCGGATCCTTCGCCAGACCCGTTGGCGGCGGGTTTGCTGATCGCTATGGCGGCGTGCGCACTCTCACCGCCCTTTACCTCATCGCGGCGGCCGGTCTTGCGACCGCAAGCTTCAAAGCCTCCACCCCCTATCTGGCCCTCGGAACCATCATGGCCAGCATGACGGCCCTTGGGGCAGGCAATGGCGCAGTTTTCCAGCTTGTGCCCCAGCGTTTCGGGAAGGAGATGGGCGTCATGACAGGGCTCGTGGGCATGACGGGCGGCATCGGCGGCTTCTACCTCGCGTCCAGCCTTGGCTGGTGCAAGCAGCTGACAGGCAACTACCAGATCGGCCTCTTGGGCTTCGCCGGCCTCGCCCTGGTGGCCGTCCTTTGCCTGACCGGTGTGAAAGCGAAATGGCGTCGAACCTGGGGCGCCGCCAACGACGTCGCCCTTTCTTCCCTCAGACTTTGATTATGTCCCATCCAGACCTTCGGGAGCCGGCTGTGCTGAAAGAGAAGCTCGTCGTCATCGGCAACGGCATGGCTGGCTGCCGCGCGGTCACTGAGGTGATTAAGCGGGATCCGCACCGATACGAGATCACGATCTTCGGCGCCGAGCCCCGCGTCAACTACGACCGGATCATGCTCTCGCCAGTTCTTGCCGGGGACAAGGCTTTCGCCGACATCGTGATCAACGACGCGGCTTGGTATCGCGACAACGGCATCGCCTTACACGCGGGATCGCCTGTCCTGGAGATCGACCGCGAGGCCAAAGAGGTCCGCGCCGAGGGTGGAATAAGGGCGCCTTACGATCGCTTGATCCTTGCAACCGGCTCAGACCCGATCCGGCTTCCCCTCCCGGGCGCCGACCTTCGCGGCGTCGTCACATTTCGGGATCTCGACGATGTGGAGGCCATGCTCGCGGCCGTCCGCCCTGATGGCCGCGCTGTGGTGATCGGCGGCGGTCTGCTAGGCCTCGAGGCGGCGTACGGCCTGTCCCGCCGGGGCATGGCCGCGACAGTGGTTCATCTCATGGACGTCCTTATGGAGCGTCAGCTCGATGCCTCGGCGAGCTACCTTTTGGAAAAAGCGCTTAAGGAACGCGGTGTAGAGACAATTCTCTCGGCGCAGTCCGAGGCGATTATCGGGGCCGGCGGCGCGGTGAAAGCCCTCAAACTCAAGGACGGACGCGTCCTTGAGTGCGACGTCCTTGTCATGGCCGTGGGCATCCGTCCTAACGCCGCCCTCGCCAAGGCCGCAGGGCTTACGGTGAACCGGGGCGTTGTTGTGAACGACGCCATGACAACTTCCGATCCCGCCATCGTAGCGGTGGGCGAATGTGTGGAGCATCGCGGACAAACCTACGGTCTCGTGGCGCCGATCTGGGAGATGTGTAAGGCCCTCGCGGAGACCTTGACGGGAGCGAAGGGCGATTACCAGGGCTCCGCCCTTTCGACCCGCCTGAAGGTTTCCGGTGTGGACGTCTTTTCTGCGGGCAAGTTCTCTGGCGGCGTGGGATGCGAGGACATCGTGTTCAGGGACGCGGGCCGAGGCGTCTACAAGCGGCTGGTTCTCGAGGACGGCCGCGTCGCCGGCGCCGTCCTCTTCGGCGAAGCTGCTGACGGCGCTTGGTACTTCGATCTCATGCGTTCCGGCGCGGAGATCTCGCAGATGCGAGAGACCCTTATTTTCGGACAGGCGGCGACGGAGGGCCTTCGAGGCCAGGACCCTAGTGCAGCCGTTGCGGCTATGGCGGACGACAACGAGGTCTGCGGCTGCAACGGCGTCTGCAAGGGCGAAATCGTCCGCGCGATCCAGAACGACGGCGTCACCTCCCTAGACGGCGTCCGCACCCGGACCAAGGCGTCGGCCAGTTGCGGATCGTGCACACCCCTCGTTGAAAAGCTGCTCATGGCGACGCTCGGATCAGCCTTTAAAGTAGAGACGGGCCCCAAGCCCATGTGCAAATGCGCGCCTCACGGCCACGAACACGTCCGCCGCGCCATCGTGGATCAGGACCTGCGCTCCATGCCCGCGGTCATGCAGGCCCTCGCGTGGAGCACGCCGGACGGCTGCTCAAGCTGTCGCCCGGCGCTGAACTACTACCTTCTATGCGCATGGCCCGGCGTTTATCAGGACGACGCCCAATCGCGGTTCGTCAATGAGCGCGTGCACGCCAATATTCAAAAGGACGGAACCTATTCGGTGGTCCCCAGAATGTGGGGCGGGCTGACCTCAGCCAAGGAGCTGCGCGCCATTGCAGATGTGGTGGAAAAATTCTCCATCCCTACGGTGAAATGCACGGGCGGCCAGCGCATTGATCTCCTGGGTGTTCGAAAGGAGGATCTCCCGGGCGTGTGGCGCGATCTGAACGCGGCGGGAATGGTCTCCGGCCACGCCTATGGCAAGGCCTTGCGCACGGTGAAGACCTGCGTTGGGACCGACTGGTGCCGGTTCGGGACCCAAGACTCCACCGGTCTCGGTGTGAAGCTGGAGAAACATCTCTGGGGCTCCTGGACGCCGGCGAAGTTGAAGCTGGCCGTGTCTGGGTGCCCGCGCAACTGCGCTGAAGCGACGTGCAAGGACATTGGCGTTGTTTGCGTGGACAGCGGGTACGAGGTCCACCTTGGCGGCGCTGCAGGGTTACACATCAAAGGGACTGAAGTCCTCGGCAAAGCAGCGACGGAACAGGAGACCATCGAGATCATTTCCGCCGTCACCCAGCTTTATCGCGAAGAAGGGTGGTACCTGGAGCGGGTCTACAAATGGATGGCGCGGACAGGCCTTGAACGCATCCGCGGGCTGATCATGGACGATGGGGAAACCCGCGCCGCTCTAGCGAGGCGCTTCGCCTACGCGCAAAGCTTCAGCCAGGCCGACCCCTGGGCGGAAATCACCGACCGGGACGGCGGTGGTGATTTTGCGCCCATGGCCGTGCTCCCCATGGAGTTTGCGGCCGAATGAACGCGCCCTTCAGTCTCCAAGGGACCACTTGGCGGGATGTCGGCGCCTTTGACGACGTGCCCCGTCGCGGGGCGCGGCGGGTCCGCGTCCAAGGCGGCGACATCGCCGTCTTCCGCACCCATGACGACCGCCTCTTCGCGCTCTTAGACCGATGCCCCCACCGGGGCGGTCCCTTGAGCCAAGGAATCGTCCATGGCCACGCCGTCGCCTGTCCCCTCCATAATTTGACCATCGATTTGGCGACAGGACGACCAGTCGGGCCGGACGAAGGCCAGGGGTGCGCCCCGCCGGTCCCGGTTCGGGTTGAAGACGGCCGCATCCTCCTCGCCTGCGGCCCTGGAGCCAATGGCCGCTGACGCGCCGGCCATAGCCACCACCTGCCCCTATTGCGGGGTGGGCTGCGGCGTCGCCGCTATTCCGGACGGTCGCGCCCTCGCCGTGGAAGGCGATGCTGGTCACCCCGCCAATTTCGGCCGTCTTTGCTCCAAGGGCGCGGCCCTTGGGGCGACGGTCGGCCTGGAGGGGCGTCTGCTGCGGCCCATGATCGGCGACCGGCCCACAACATGGGATCGGGCTACCCGCTTGGTCGCGGGTCGCTTCAAGCGGACCATCGAGCGGCACGGGCCCGACGCGGTCGCCTTCTATGTTTCGGGCCAGCTCCTGTCCGAGGACTACTACGCCGCCAACAAGCTCATGAAGGGCTTTATCGGGTCAGGTAATATTGACACGAATTCAAGGCTTTGCATGGCCTCAGCCGTGCGGGCCCAAAAGCAGGCCTTCGGGGCCGACCTCGTCCCGGGCTGCTACGAGGATCTGGATCTCGCCGATCTTGTGGTCTTCAGCGGCCACAACGCCGCGTGGACCCATCCAGTTCTGTTTCGCCGAATGGAGGCCGCGCGCGCGCGCGGCCAGCGCCATATCGTCATCGACCCTCGGCGTACGGATACGGCAGAGGGCGCCGACATTCACCTCGCCCTCGCGCCCCAGTCCGACGTGCGCCTGTGGAACGGACTTCTCGCCGACCTGATCCGACGCGGCGCCGTCGACATGGGGTTTGTCGAGCGCCACGTGGCGGGCTTCGCCGAGGTCCTGGATGCCCTTGGAGGCATGGATCAATCGCCCGCAGCGGTAGCGGCCGACTGCGGTCTCGCTGTCGCCGATCTCGAGTGTTTTTTCAAAACGTTCGCGCAGACGCCGAGAACGGTGACCCTCTTCTCCATGGGCGCCAACCAGTCGACCCAGGGCGTGGCCAAGGGGCTCGCCGTGATCAACGCCCACCTAGCGACCGGACGGATCGGCAAGCCAGGCGCCGCGCCCTTCTCCATCACCGGTCAACCCAACGCCATGGGGGGTCGGGAGGTCGGAGGCATGGCCACCACCCTCGCCGCCCATATGGAGTTTGACGAAGAGGCCCGCGCCCGCGTCGCGCGGTTCTGGGGCGCGCCGGCCGTTGCGCGTGGTCCTGGGCTTTCGGCGGTGGAGATGTTCGAGGCCGTGGCGGACGGTCGGGTCAAGGCGATCTGGATCATGGCGACAAACCCCGCCGTAAGCCTGCCCAACAGCCAAGGGGTTCGCCGGGCCCTTGAGGCCTGTCCCTGTGTGGTGGTGTCCGATTGCATGGCTGACACCGACACCATGGCCTTCGCGCACGTTAGGCTCCCCGCCCTCGCCTGGGGCGAGAAGGACGGCACGGTGACCAATTCCGAGCGCCGGATTTCGCGCCAACGCCCGCTCTTCCCAGCTCCAGGCGAGGCCCGGGCCGACTGGAGGATCGTTGCGGACGTGGCGACGGCCATGGGATTCGGAGATGGGTTCTCTTGGCGTTCGCCGGCCGCGGTGTTCCAGGAATGGGCCCGGCTCACCGCCTACGAAAATCACGGAACACGCTTTTTGGATCTCGGCGCCCTTACGACCCTGACTCCGAAGGCCTACGACTCGCTCAAACCCGTGCAGTGGCCCATTGCCGACTCACCTGACGCCCGCGAGGGCGCGAGCCACCGTGGGACGCCGCGCCTCTTCACCGACGGACGGTTCGCCCACCCTGACGGGCGCGCGGCCATGGTCGTGGTATCGCCCAAAGGTCCGGCGCGCGGCGTCGGCGCGCGCTACCCCCTCGCCCTTAACACCGGCAGGATCCGAGACCAGTGGCACACCATGACCCGAACGGGTCTGTCCCCTGGCCTCTGCCGCCATGTTCCGGAGCCCTATGTTGAGATCCATCCCTTGGACGCCGCCGCGGCGGGAATTGCAGAAGGGGCTCTGACGCGCGTGCAGACGGACCTTGGCGAGGCTGTGGTGGAGGCGAGGCTCAGCGAGCGCCAGCGTCAAGGCATGATTTTCGTCCCCATGCACTGGACCGACGCCTTCGCTCCCTCCGGTCGGATCAACGCCCTCACCCACTCCGATGTCGATCCGGGGTCCGGTCAGCCTGAGTTCAAGCACACCCCCGCGCGGATCCTTCCCTTCCGGGAGACCTGGAGGGGCTTCTTAATCAGCCGAGAGCGCGTTCGCTCGCCGGTCGCAGATCTCATCTTCCGGCGGATCCCGCAGGACGCATGCCAACTCCATGAGTTCGCCGGGCGCGGCAATGAAAATGAGTGCGAGGCCATTCGCAAAACATTCTGCATGCGTTCGTCAGGGGATGTGGTCCGTTTCGAAGATCCGCGTCTGGGCGCCGTAAGAGAAGCCCACCTTGAGGGCGGACGGCTCGAACGGGTGTTCTTCGCCACACGGACTGGCCCGCTGCCCCCACGCCAATGGCTCGTCGACCTCTTCGCCCTGGCTTCACTCACCACAGAACAACGCGCGAACCTTCTTCTTGGGCGTGCGCCCGGCCGGCGCCCTTCCGATCTAAGCCCCCTGGTCTGCGCCTGCCACAATGTCCGCAAAGGGGCTATCGAACTGGCCATTACAGCCGGCGCCCACAGTGTCGACGCCGTGGGCGCCGTCCTTGGCGCGGGGTCGGCCTGCGGCTCGTGTCGCCCCGAGATCACCCGTCTTTTGTCCTCACCCCTCCTCCTGGAGAGCCAAGATGCAGCATGACCTTCAGAAAGGCCGTGTGCGCCTTGTCGGCGCGGGTCCAGGGCCAGCGGACCTTCTGACCCTTCGCGCCGCCAGGGCCCTCGAGAGCGCCGACGCCCTCCTCTATGACGCCCTTGTCGGCGAGGAGGTCCTCGCCCTGGCTCCCCGCGCCTGTCTGAAGATACAAACTGGCAAGCGGGGCGGTCAGCCGAGTATGCAGCAGGACACGATCAACGCCCTCCTGGTGAAGCTGGCTCGACGGGGCCTGTGCGTGGTCCGGCTGAAAGGGGGCGATCCAGCGGTGTTCGGCCGGATGGGCGAAGAGCTCGCCTATCTCCAGGCTCATGGCGTCGAGACCGAAGTCATTCCCGGCGTGACCGCCGCCTGCGCGGCGTCGGCTCAGTTCCAGTTCCCTTTGACCCACAGATCGTCCGCACGCCGGGTAGTCTTCACCACTGCCCGTATTGAGGACGGGGCGCTAGTCGGCGACTGGCGCCTGGCCGCAGATCCGCAGGCCACGGCGGCTATCTACATGGGCGGGGCCCACGCCCACCTCATCGCCAAACACCTCATGGACGCAGGCAGGCCTGGGTCCACGCCCGCAGTCGTGGTGGAAAACGCCGGCCGTGAGGACGCCAAGCTTGAGCGGGAGACCTTGGCGAGTCTTTCCGAACGCGGACCGACCCGCAAAAGCGGACCTGTCCTCATCATCGTCGGCGCTGTGGGGGCCATGGCTCAAGATGCCCGC